>Ga0209311_1000043_pt1 | contig 172776 bp, 163 predicted proteins | sample AD_UKC045_MetaG_FD_184417 | JGI IMG/M metagenome (GOLD analysis project Ga0209311, IMG submission 184417) | Active sludge microbial communities of municipal wastewater-treating anaerobic digesters from USA - AD_UKC045_MetaG (SPAdes) (version 2) | ecosystem: Engineered > Bioreactor > Anaerobic...
CCATCTCACAGGACCATCTGACCAAGATCGAATACTGGCTCAATAACCGTCCGAGAAAATGTCTCGGATTCAAAACGCCAAAAGAAGCCTTTAATGCCGAGTGTTGCACTTAATGGTTGAATGCAGGTATCCGAATTATACATAGCTTTCTAATAGTGATACTGTTTTGTTAATTTCGGAATAAAAAGTGCCTGTTGATAATCTGTCCTCCAATTCTTTTCTATCCACCAGTGATTGCAGAGACGGGGGGAATTTTTGGATAAAAACAAATTGCTTGCATTTTTCACTCGCAAAGACTTTTGCGATTTGATTGGCTAAAAATAAGGCCATCAGATAGTTCAAATCTTTTTGATCGATGAAAATGTATGAAGTCTCGATATTAGAAGGCAAATGATGATTCCCTATCACTTGGCTTAAAGAAGATTCGAGTTTCCATTGATCAAAGGCTAATCGTGCTATGTCAGCGTGGTCTATTCCGAACAATTCTCTCTCAGCATCAAGATCAAACTCTCTGGAATAGGGTGAAACATCCTTCTTGATGGCTAATCTGATTGGATAAAGTTCCAAATTCACGAATTTTCCAATGTCGTGAAGCAGTCCCATTGTTGAGATTGTTGGCTCTTTTACACCTGGAAATATCTGATATATATATGAAGCACATATTGACGTAAGAACTGAGTGTTCCCACAAAAAACCTGCCATGGAACTTTTAAGTGCATTTTTTGTTACGCCTATGAGGCATTGATAAAATAGTATGTTCTTGACATTATTAAATCCGAGCAATTGTATTGCGTAATGCATTGAATTGATCTTCGTTCCACCAAAGTACGCTGAACTTGCTGCCCGAAGAATTTTGGCAGTCAAGAGCGGGTCCTTCATTATGAGATTGATTAGTTCGCTAATTGACACACTTGATTTTTCTATTGCTTGATAAACCCTGATCGCACTTCCGAAATCTCTCATAGAATTAATTGTTGCCATAACAACATCCATTGTATCTCGGATAGGTTCCCGTTTTTGCGGTAATGTTGTCGTCGCAGATTCAGACAAAGGAGACTTTTCAGATAATATGTATTCAAGTCCTTCCTTTGACTTCTGTCGCATGATTTCGTAGTTTAAATTCTTATCCATCAAGTTCACCGCCACTCACGATTTATACTTAAACCACAAAGGATCACTTACCGATTAAGGGTGTCAGTTGTGATGAGCCAATATTCAGTCAAGGCATTCTCTTGAAGTAAGTCCCTCTCTCGCTTACGAGTCTTTAGCTTTGATGCAACAAAATCTTTAAGTCTGATGTCTGCTTTCCTGTGAGACCCAGGTTCATAACTATGAATATATTCGTCAATTGCCTCGTCCGTGAACGTGAGTATTATTCTTCGATACGATATCCGAGAATTCACCTCCTTATATTTAGGAGGCTGAATGTAAATGCAAAAGCTATTTTTAGTATCCATGGTCTCGAACCTAGTGTCCTTGGGAAAAAATGGTTCAATGAGTCTTGCCCAGCAATTTAAAGTCTGCTCGTAAATGTTGTCAGTCATTGTTGCAATTATTAAATCCTTTGAATGGAGACGCCGTTAATCTCGAGCCTGCCACCAGCAATATTCTGTAAAGCCATCACAACATTTCTTGAAGTTCAGTCCACTTCCTCACGGACATGGTCCATTTCTCGTCGCTTTCTTGAATTTCATTGCGATTCTGCTGAATTCATCATTTACGCCTTTATATCGACTCTATCATCTTTGAAATGTTTCGACTTAATACGAAAACGCAACTCAGCACCTTTGATCATTGCACGGATTTCAGGGGTATCTACTAGAGGCTTGATTATATTCTTCACCAGTTTGTGCTCATAGACGATTTTGTTGTCAGGCAGAAACAGTATTTGGTCTTCTCCGCTGACTGTAGGTGTTATGTCAATTAGTTCACCAAGTGGTGTCCGCCACACAGTATGAAATTCAGCCTCTATATAAATTCTGGGATCTGACCAGATAATCCAACCATATTGAACCTGACCGCCGAATGTCGCAACATGTCTGGGAACATTAATCATGCAATAACCAGGCTCAGTTCCACGTACTGGTAGAACTCGTACATAAAGCGGTTCTGAGGTCGAATCAATTTCACTACAGAAGGATGTAACTTATCGGATATCGATTTGGGGGTAGTTGCAAACATCTGAATGTGACCTGGTATATACCTTAAACTTTATTTTGAAAGATTGTCTAAATTGGTTAATAAAAAAATGATCCATAAAAATCAAAGAGCAACTTATCAATATCTTGGGTCATTCTAGGGTTGTCTTATCACTTTATCTTTCAGTATTGATAGCAGATTTTTCATGTTCCTGTTTAAGACTAATATATGGACTTATCATGTTAAAATGTTGTTAAGATTATTGGTGAATATGCCGATAATATTATTGGGAATACAGATACTTCGGGAATATTGAAATGAGTACTATCGATACTAGAATTAAAATTTACAATGCTGTAGTTGAAAAAAATGTAGATCTTGCACCTCAGAAGAAAAAGTCATCTGATCATGAAAAATCTTCTTTGGCCGCGTTAAATCACCTTAAGCCAACGGCATCATACTCATTGTATGGCTCACACAATGAACGGATTGCCATTGTATTTAAAAATGACAAGACAGGAAGAATAATTTGTGAAATTCCAAGCAGATACCTACAAGAATTGCATGCCTGGCTGGAAGAAATGGAATATAGACTTATTGATAAAAGAATATAGATAACTTTTATAGCGTTTAGACGATTACCAAGACTTGATTGCAGAAATCAAATGAAAATAACCCATAAAACCGATATTTACCCCCACTTTTTGTATGGAGATGCCTCCTGCACATTATTTTCGGATAAGAAAACCCTCCTGGCCTCGTCTTTGGCACTATTATTGCTCTTTTTTAATGTTGTCTACCACTCCTTGTAACGGTCTGGCGGGACCGAAAGCAAGCTGCCCCAGGGTAGACAATGTGCCATCAGAAGCGCATCTGGGTGGGGCAGACTTGCACCGCCATTTTTTTAAAGAGATGCACCCTCTTGAATATTGAAGCACTGGCTCAAAAAATGGGAATAGATAAGAGAAGATACAAAGAACTTATCGAACTTTTCATAGAATCAGCTACTGCTTGTACGCGAAGACTAGAAATATACTATCAACAGAAAGATCTTCAATCGATTATTTCATCAGCTTATAACCTCAAGGCGTCTTCGATAACTATGGGCTTACAGGATATACACATATTGTTCGATGCACTAGAGTCAGATGCAAAAAAAGGGGATCTTGCTATCATTCCTGCAAGAATAGCGGATATCAGAGAAGCTGTCAGTCACCTTTCGACATATCTGAACTATAAAAGAAAAAAAGGCGTATTTCACTATAGCCGGTAATTTTAGCCCTCCTTTATTTTTATTCCAATTCTAAGCCGCGGCAGAAAAAATAAAAATTTCTTCTTTTTTTCAAACAAACTCTATGGAAGGGTTCGCTTGGGAACGATTTACAGAAAGCATATTGATGATAAAGGCGATCCCGAAGTCCTGGATTTTTCGTGCATTTTCATTTGTCTGTAATCTTGCTGAAATGTCGAAAGATCTTTCAACAGCAAATTGTCACAACTCAAATATCTATCATCCTTTCACAACATGACGACCAGATACTAGAACAAACTCAATTGAAAATGTCCTAATATGTATATTTAATACCCTATGAGACCCTTCGGATACCCGCCCACATCTCCCCTCTAATAATGCTGAAGGGTTATTGACCTTCTTTCGACAGATACATGATGGGTTACTTCCAACTCGGCTAATATACAATCCACAATCTCGTAAAGACTTTCTTTGGCCTCATGAAAATTTTTCTGGAATTGGAGCATCAAGTAAACTCTTCGGCTATATTATCGGTACGATGGCTAATCTTCTTTAATTTGTTCAATTATTATAAATAGTTATGCTTATGACATGCGTTAATGCATCGAGTTGGACACCAATATGCTAATTTCTTGAATACGGTTCGTTTATTGCATCATATTTGTATAAACTTGAAAAAGAATTTTTTTATGACGATTACCATTATTATAATTTTTACAGTCCTCATTGGCCTGATCATTTTTCTGGTGAAATCAGCGGAAAGCGAATTTAAAAAAAATGATGTGAAAAGTGGAAAAAATTTACCTGAACAGAGCTCAGAACCTATTGAAATTCAGATTAACAACCAGAGAAATGAGACATCTGTAAAAGAAGAAAGAATAGAACCGCTGAAATCAAGCATTCTAGAGGGCATGCATTATATTGTATCAAATCCTCAAACTATGGACTCTGTATCTCAAAAACCTCATCAGTTCAGTGAACTCAGTCAGGATGTTGTTAACTCAGTGAAGAGTCAAGTCAGCGATATGAAGGAATTTACTTCGGCATACGAAATGTCCCTGATGATGGATGATCCAAATGTCGATATGTCGAAAGTAGCCAGGAGAATTTCATCGGATCCCGTGCTGTCGAGCAAGATCTTGAAGGCTGCAAACTCCGCCTACTTCGGTTCGCGAATGGCCATTGATTCAATCAGCCATGCCCTTGCCGTTCTCGGACTGATCAATATCAAATCCATACTGTTCTACAACATGTTATACAGACAATCTTTCCACGAGCAGGAGCGAGGAAACCCTGCTTACAGGTCGCTGTGGAACCATGCGGTCTTGACGGCCCGTTGCGCGGTTTATCTTGCGGATGCATTTGAAGGCTTGAACAAGGGAAGGCTTTACACACTGGGATTGTTGCATGACTTTGGCAGATTCTTCATGCCAAGAATGATTCGGGAAAAACAGGTCGGTCGTGATTTCATGCTACCCTTTGGTGATAAGGAGAGTATTGCAGGCGAAGAGCAACTCCTGGGCATCAACCACGCTGTCATCGGAAGGATCGCTTTTGAGGGATGCGGTCTTTCCGACCAGATGCTGAGATTGATCGAAATCCATCACTTCCCTTCCTTTTATGCCAGGGGCTATCTCTCCATGAAAGAGGAGGACAAGAAATATCTCACGGCTCTTTATCTTGCAAATCAGATCGCCAAACTGTTTGCTGACGAAAGTGAGAAGAAGTACTACGCAGTTCAACCTCTTCCAATTTCATATCAGGATTTTGTAAATCTGAAGAGAATGAAAGATACTTTTTCTGACGATAGGGTTTTGTCGGAAATTATGAAAACCAAAACTCTAACTGAGAGCTACATCATATCTTGACTCCAGTAGGCATTCTTCAATCATATCAATTTGAGCTTTCCCCATATTGATGGACAGCCATGAAGATTTGTAAGATGTTACAGGAGGAGGTGTGGTTATGGGGAAAGAGGATAAGCGTCGTCATTTTACCCGTGCGTTCAAGGTGAATGCGGTCCAACTGGTCACCGAGAAGGGGATGCCGGTGGGCAAGGTAGCCCGGGAGTTGGATATTCATCCCAATTTGCTTCATCTGTGGAGAAGGAGCATGCTGGCGGAGGGGGCTAAGGCCTTTGTCGGCAGGGGCTGTGTAAAGCCGGATAACGCGGAGATCAGGCAGTTGCGGAAGACCTTGGAGCAAGTGAGGGAAGAGAGGGACATTTTAAAAAAGGTAATTCCGGAACAAAACTGCACTTAGTTCTTTGATAATCAGCTGATTTCATGTAGGAATCGGCCATGAAAAAATGTCCTCGCTGCGACGGGCGGAAATTCTGGCAACTCTCGACAGGGCAGAAGCGCTGCAGCAGCTGTGGCCTGACCCGGAGATTCAGTCAATCGCGGTGGACCAAAACCAGGATCCCCTCGTACTGGAAAGGCCGCCTGGTAGAGTTCTTCTGTCTCGGCGTGCCGGCGTATCGTTTGCGCTTCCAGGTGCCCGTGCACCAAGATACCATTCAGCGGTGGTTTCAGATTCTGAGAGAGACGATCTACCAGCAGGCCCTGAAGGAGTTGTCAACGCTCTCCGGTCAAATCGAGATGGATGAGACCCTGTTCGGTGGCAAAGCGCCGGGGAAACGAGGTTGGGGCGCTTCAGGCAAACACATGGTCTTTGGTCTGTACCAGAGGAATGGCAAGGTGTTGACGTTTCCCATTGTAGTAGTCCCCGTCCAGAATCCAGAGTAGAAAACGCTTCGGGGTTTCGCTTTCGACGAACAAGACTTTCATAAGATTACTTCGAAGTTGCGAAATTCCCATCTTCAAAGTCCCTGTTTAAAATAGGGTTATTAGCACATGGCGTATATGGATCGCCTGCCTGTGCTAATGCTGACGCAGCGAATAAGATGGCCAAAACCGCCATCGCCATAAGGATTTTTTTCATTGCCGACCTCTTTCTTGACTTATTTTTCATCTTTCCAACCTTTTTAATTCTGCTAATCGTGATTCTTCCGAAACCCTATTATTCTGATATTATGCAGTTTTTGTACCTTTTTCGCTTCAGGTAGCGAAAGTAATGCCCTGCATAATCAAGGAGATAGCAGGTTATCGTTGCACCACTTTTCGCAATATTACGGGATTTTGTTCGGAATTCCGGCATGTGTCAAAAAACCAACTATTTCTCTGCCCTGATTATTGGCGGCGCATGATGGATGCAAACCGTCAGATTTCCTTTCAATTCCCGAACGATCCATAAATTGAACCGCTGTCTTTAATGTTATCTATTCAGTAAGTAATACTTTTTTCTCAGCCGATTAGAAAAGAAGATTGGCTGGTATATCATTGATATTTATTAGTATTTTATGTTTTCAGACCGGGTTTCGCTAGAATGGCACAGAACCTGCCTAATACTAAAGTATTAGAAGACGATCTAATCGATATAAGAGGCTGGTCTAATCGAACATATTGGTATTATCAATAACAGGACTTAAAGAGAAGAAAAGGAGTGAGCTATGGGAACATCGGCAAGCAAGCAAATAATCTATATTATAGGCCCCCGCAAGTTTCAGAACGACATATTGGCCGGCTATCTTGAAAAACAGCTGGGAGCGAAGTGTATAGTCTCATGCGATGCCCATCACGGGCCGCCAGCGGCCAATGGTCAGGGTTTTCAGGCTATGGTCCTCCTGGACTCCCCTGAAAAGGACCTCGACAAGTACTTCATGGGCCTCGAGTCGACTAGCAGAAATACCCTGAACGGGCACATCGTCGCCCTCTTTAATGTAAAACCGGGGTTGGGTATCGAAGGGAAGGCCATCACCTGGGGGATCCGGGGATTTTTCTACGAACAGGACTCTCCCGAACAGCTTGTAAAAGGCATTTCATGCATGTTTAAAGGAGAAACATGGTACCCGAGGGAGGTCATGTCGAATTACATCCTCTCCATGCAATGCAAAGACAAGAACACAAACAATAAGGATGTCGTTTTCCTCACGCACAGGGAGCTTGAAATACTGACCATGATCATCAGCGGCTCGAAAAATGAGGACATCGCCAATCACCTGTTCATCAGCACCACACGGTGAAGACGCACGTTTACAATATCTTTAGAAAGATCAACGTCCCCAACCGCCTTCAGGCCTCGCTGTGGGCGGCAAAAAACCTGTAGGAGCTTCGATGATAACCATCTGTAATGTCGTATAAAGGAAAGATAGACAGAAACCACGTTTTCAGGGGGGAGTCGATACCCGACTTGACAGCCACAGTCAGGTCAAGTTCTGTTTAGGGCAGTTTAACTCTATTAGGTCGAATCCGCTTCAATCTTATTAATTAGCCCATTCATAAATGCGACGAAACTTTTTGGATAAAGAGCTTGCGTCGTCGGATCTTTAAAAAGCTCCCGGGCTCTTGAACTGCTTGCCAATATTGCGACGCCGAGATTCTTGTAGGCTTTCCAGTATTCGCGATCATCACTTCGCATTCTCTTTTCACCAATGCCCTGAACGTAGAAACCGTAAGCCGATGAGATAAGGTTATAAACCATGTGAAGATAGGCATCGATTCTCGCACTAATCAACGGGGTAGTCTGCGTTGTTTTGGTTAACGGATGATTGTCATAGGCCATCCATAACTCGGGTTGGTCTACGAGACATTTGTTGACCTGAGTGACGTGCAACGAAAATATATTGTTGGCTGATAGCCTCTCGCTCGCCTGCTTGAAATGCACCGCTATCCGGACGGAGAACATGGCGACGACCAGTGATATTGCCGAAATCACGACGGACATAATTTGGGTATCCATAGAATTCTCCTTCCTGGCTGATGCTATTTGACTTGATATTTATCAAAAAGGTATTTCCTTATGGTGGTAAAAGTATAAGTTAAGTGGTGTTGCCAGTCAATGGAGGCTAGTCACAAGATATGAGGTGCTGTATTGATTATTGCGCAGGGATCTTCTCTCGGAGAAGAAGTACGGCACAGGGGTTATGCCTTTTGCTTTTGTGACCATTTGTGCTTGTAATTTCGTACGCAGAACCCATTAAACGAAAGCCCATTTCAGGAAAGGAAGGAGTGGTCTGAAAAGGTCCCATATTTTTATATTGAAAGGTTCGCGGGAAAGCCACTTCGCAACCACAATCGATACGATCAATGTATTTAGAAATATGTATTCTCCCATTTCATAGTCTCCTGCACGGACTTGAGCTTATTCCACGGTCAGCGTTGTTCTGCCCGACACATTGCTCAGTGTGGCCGTGATGATGGCATTGCCTTCTCTGACTCCCGTCGCAAGGCCCTTGCTCGCGTTTGCATTACTGATCCGTGCGACATTGTTGCGCGACGATCTCCATGAGGCCGCTTTCGTGATGTTCAAGTCCATGCCGTTGGAGTAATGCCCCGTCGCGGTGAACTGCAGGGTCATGCCGACTGGGAGGCTCGGGCTAGCAGGTGTCAGCATGATAGAGACAAGCGTTGCATTGCTCACCGTGAGGGTCGTACTGCCATTCACGCTGTCCAGAGTCGCGGAGATGACGGTCGAGCCGACTCGGCGAGGGGTGGCGAGCCCCTTGGAATTAGCCGCGTTGCTGATGGTGGCCACCGTCCGGGTGGTCGAGCTCCAAGTCACCTGCTGCGTGAGATCCTGCACTGTGCTATCGGAATAAACGCCCGAGGCGACAAACTGCCGGGTCACGCCCACGACTGTAGCGGCATCGTAGGGATCCACCTCGATGGACACCAGCACGGCGGCAGTCACGGAGAGGGTCGTCGTTGCGTCGACGGAGCCGAGGGTGGCGCTGATGGTTGCCGAACCGACGGCCAGGGCCGTGGCAAGGCCGTTGGTGCCTGCCGCGTTGCTTACGGAGGCCACGGCGGGGTCGGACACGTTCCAGGTCACCTGATTGGTGATATCCTGTGTGGAGCTGTCGGAATAGTTGCCCGTGGCGGTCAGTTGCAGGGTCGTTCCCTTGGCGAGGCTGAGGTTCGGGGGACTTATGTCGATGCCCAGCAGGGTTGCTGGCGTCACCTCCAGGGTCGTAGTTCCGGTAGCCGTGCCGAGGGTGGCGCTGATGGTTGCCGAACCGACGGCCAGGGCCGTGGCAAGGCCGTTGGTGCCTGCCGCATTGCTCACGGAGGCCAGGGCGGAGTCGGATACGGATACGTTCCAGGTTACCTGATTGGTGATATCCTGCGTGGAGCTGTCGGAATAGTTGCCCGTGGCGGTCAGTTGCAGGGTTGTTCCCTTGGCGAGGCTCGGATTTACGGGCGTGATCTGGATTAAGACGAGTATCGCTTCTGTAACCGTGAAGTCCACGCTTCCCGTCACCCCGTCGAGGGTCGCGCTGATTTCTGTGGGGCCGACGGCCAAGGCCGTGGCAAGCCCGATGGTGCCCGCCGCGTTGCTAATGGAGGCCAGGGCGGGGTCGGACACGTTCCAGGTCACCTGATTCGTGATATCCTGCGTGGAGCTGTTGGAATAGATCCCCGTGGCGGTGAACTGCAGGGTCATCCCTTTCGGGGTGGACGTGTTTGCCGGAGTGACCTCGATGGAGATGAGAACCGCCGCGGTGACCGTGAAGTCCATGTCGGCACTCACACTGTCCAGTGCCGCAGAGATGGTGGTTTTGCCGACGGCAAACGAGGTGGTCAGCCCCTTGGTGCCTTCCAGGTTGCTTACAGAGGCGATGGAGTCGTTGGCCGAGCTCCAGCTGACCTGTTGAGTGATGTCCTGCATCGACCCATCGGAGAAGATCCCCGTGGCCGTAAACTGCTTGGTTGTACCCAGGGCAGCCTCCGGGTGGGCGGGAGTGAGTTGGATGGAGACGAGCAACGCGTCAGTCACGGTGAGCACCCTACTTGCCGAGATGCTATCCGATTGCGCCCAAATGGTGGCGGTGCCCCGGGCCAAAGACTTCGCAAGCCCGCGGCTGACGGTGACGATGCTGTCGTCCGAAGCGTGCCAGGTGACGGTTTCCGTCAGGTCTTTTTTCGTGTTGTCTGAGTAGATTCCGGTGGCTTTAAACTGCATTTCCGTCCCGAGGGCGATGACGGGGTCGGCCGGGGTCACTTCGATGGAAACAAGCGAAGGAGCCGGCGCTCCGGCCCCGATGCTACCCGTCTCGCTGCCACCCCCGCACGACGTTATCACAGCAAGAAGCAGGACCGATAACATGATGGTTGATATCCGGTCTTTTATGTTCTGCCTTCCATTTGCTGTCATGTTCGTAGGTAATCCTTCCCTTTTACCCTACACCACAAATCAACAAGTGTGCCAAATGCCAAAAAAAACAATATATTAATTAAATTAAATAGATACGGAATTACCACGGAGGGAGAAGGTGGTTTGCTGGTATGCCAAAACGAGAGGTGGTTCTTGAAATGTTAATGATATTAGGTAATTATCTTTAAAAGGTCATTTTGGGATGGTAGGTTTTGGCACAAACGATTTTCGTTTGAGCTCAGTCCCTTCGGCAACTTCGGCATGAAAAAAATCCAAGGGGACGAACACACGGCGGGGGTCGATGGGGAAAACCCCTATGGTCGTTGTTTGTGGATAAAAGGACACGCATAGGCGCTGATTTCAATAATCTGTATTATGATGGACGTGATTATGGGACACATTTTTCCAGCATATAACCTGGGCCATAGCCCCTGTTATTCTTAATCTCAACTGTAAATCTTCAATCGGCCCTATCTTGAGGATATGTGGAATAGTAGGTGGATGGCTGGTCAAAACTTAATCTGACACTCTCTGTGAACTCAAGTATGGTTCAGGACATCTAATCCAATATTTTGTGTGCCAGATCGTACAGTTCTATATACTCGTGATCCACCTTATTTGATATCTCTCGCCATGGTTCTCCAAGGTCTTGGGTTTTTTCCATGCTTTCTTTGTATGAATTGATACTCAAATAATCAGTCCCTGCCGGTTTTGGTCCTACTCCTTCTTGAAACCGTGAGAGTATTGGAAATAAAGATACCCATCCCTCAGCCATCTCGGTTCCTTTGTTGTTTTGCATCCAGAGAAGACAAGCCTGTTTGATGTGTTCTTTTTTATAGGGCAAGGCGGAAACGTCATAGATCATACCGGGTCGATAGGAATACGCTAAAAAACGAACAAAATCATTTATGATTTTATCTACACTTTTATCCTGCCTTGGGGCATCTCCATTACTATGTTGTTGCTTTAATTTTTTGAAAAAATTAAACATTCCCTTCCCCTCTTCTTAATGCAGTACGAGAAATTGAGTTAAGTAAACGCTCAATGTGTGAAGGTCACACATTTAACATCAACCAATCAGCAAATACTTCTTTCTATGTAAGACGAAGTTTATTGAAATATTTAGAAGTATCTCTCCAGGACATCAAAGTTTTTTTTGTGATGTCAGCACTATTCACATATAGCAAATGGTATTCCAAGTAACATCTTGGACATTTAATAACCTAGAGAGATCTTTTTCGAATCTTACTTCCTAAATTGATAATTTTACTCAATGCGGTTTATATGCGTCTTTCAATTGGAAATGGCTAATAGGCGGATGAAGACTACCTTAAAAATATTTCTCTGCCACTTCCGATTTTAATAAATCCTCCGTTTCAATCAATTTAAGTAATTAAAACTGAACAAGATTTTGGCAATGCCACTATCTTGGCCGAAATGGCACGCAGCATGCATTATAAGTGCTTGTTATCATGAATATTTTCTGTTGTGGATCCGACATAACCGCTTGCGGGTGATATTATGTACAAACTCATCCAAGTCAGATACCGGAATCATCGAGAAGGGATTGTCGATGACGTCACGCTGAATGAATTGATAGCGTCTGGCAGGATCAAACAGTTCTATCGCCCTTCCGAGGACCGATGGGTCGATGTCGACTATGACTCGATCCGGATGAAGGAAAATGGCTACAGGGGGCTCGAACGGAGGGAATATCTCAGGGAAAAAAAGAAAGGAAATCAGCCGATTTCTTGTCAAGATTGCTAAATCGCAAGACTCCGGAAAAGCCGCTGACGGCCAAGGAGTGGTTTGATAAGGGGTTTGTTCTCCTGCATTCGAAAGGTGACTGCTACGAAGCCATCAGGGCGCTTGCAATCTCGATCGAGTTGGATCCTACGAATGCCCGAGCATATCTGAGTCGGGGAATGGCCTATGAGCGCATGAACAACCTGCAGCAGGCCGTCGAGGATTACAGCAGGGCGATAGAGTTGTCCCCTCAGGATGCCAAGATCTATTACCTTCGAGGGGCCCTCTTGTGGCGTTTAGAAAAGGAGAGTGAAGCCAGAACCGACCTGAAAGTGGCCGCAGACCTCCATTACAGGCTGGCCATCGATTTTCTCAAATCCAAGGGGATTGCACATTAGGAGGATAGAAGAATATTGATCCTGCCCCGAATGGGTATTAAATCGTCAGTAAGTTTCGTATGAAGACCGCCAGCCTTATCGTGCTGACCATCCTGAGTTTCTTTCTTCTACCTTCCCTGATCCATGCCGACTCAGTATGGGTTCTTTGGAAGGAGGTTGAATTCAACGCTATTAAAGACCTAAAAGAAAACATGAGAACTTGGTCTGTCGAATCGTCTGCTACTGATTTTGAGACTTGTATGAACATAATGAAGAATAAAAAAGAGGAAACAGCAAGATTCTCGAAAAAGTATTCTAAGGTAACCGATCCGCCATCATTTGAATCATATGTCGTGTTTATGCCGGACACGCCCGGACTCACGCCCGGTTTTTCAATAATCCGTTTTCATTGTTTACCTGAAACTATTGACCCAAGAGAAAAGGCAAAATAATATTTCTTATGAATGAGAAACTTATGTTAGTTCCCATAAATGGATCTCCAGTGATAGCCTCAGGTTTTTGGTCCTTAGAGGCGGGGAAAATCACATGGTTCAAGATATTGATCCCAATAATTGTATTTGCTGTTGCTCTGCTCATTTTTTTTGTCGTCCAGTTTCTTCTTCAGGTTGCCTTCAAATTTTTTAAAAGGGCGGAGGGACCGAAATAAACTGGGACGAATTTAGTATGATTCTTATGTCGTCCCCCTGAAAATAGTATAACTCTGCACCCCGAAGGCGGCTGTTAATAAGAAGCAGGGTTAAAATGGCTCTGCTTTTTTTGTCTATTTCATAACAATAAAAAAACAGGGCCATTTCTGGCCCTGCCCCTTCCGTTAAATGCTATTCTGTTTAGAAATCGATTATTACGCAGATGAAAAAGAGCGTCCGCCTATGAGTCATAGCAAAGGCTTTTCGCCTTTTTCTCACCTTCTGGCACGAGGGTCGAATGATCTAAAGAAATTTGATCTATTTTGTCCGCTGAGTTGTTAATGACTCTTTCTGCACGAATTAACATTGTGCTTTTATTAATCGGTTTCCTGATGTAATCCTTGGCTCCCAACATCAATCCTTTTATTTCATCTTCCACTTTATCTGATGCAGTTAGAAAAATAACAGGTATGCTCAGTTTTTTTCTATTCAGAAATTCTAATAGTTGGAATCCATTGAGACTGGGCATGAAAATATCGCAAAGAATCAAATCGAAATTTCTTTTCGTGAGGCGCAGAACGGCATCAACCCCATCGAATGCTGTTGAGACTTCATAGCCCTGCTCCACAAAAATTATTTTTATCATTTCCCGTGTAACGACATCATCCTCTATGACTAATATCGCCTTATCTTTTTCCATTTTTCTCACCTGGATAGAATTATTTAAGACACCTGCCCCAAGAGCACATTCAGCAGGATTCTGGAGCCTGCTGTCAACGGCCCAACGAAAACCACACCGATACCGGGTAGGCTTGACTCCAAGGAATTGGCGACCTGTCAAGATTTTCCGGCAAAAATCACATCCGGCTTATGTTACGCCTAGAACTCTTTACCTCTTCCTAATCACATTTAAAGGATATAATGAGGCCTAGGGCACACTCCAAGTCCTTATGGCTAATAAAGCCCAAATCAACTAAAATCTCACCGATTTTCCTTCTCTTATCACGATTTTTACGAATTATATCTATCTTGTCCTGAGATATGCCAAGATACTTTAATATCTCGCTCACGTTCTCATTGTCCCTGTGCTTTTGCACAAACAGAGCCACATCCAGTTGAGATTGTGTTATTAGCCCTCTCTTAAGAAGGATCTGGCCCAAGGGCTCATTAAATAGAGTCCCAGATTTTATTGCTGGCTGCACGGTAAACTCCCCAGAGTGTCAGTATCCTTGCAGCTAATATCGGCACCGGTCAAAATTTCTTAAGGCCCTGAGTTGATGGTGTTAAAATGAGATCAATACCCGGTCAGTAATCTTCGGCCTGCCAATGCCGCTTCCATTATATGGCTGTCTTTTTCGAACGCAGGGTTTAAGAACCTGAAGGAAATTTCACCCAGATAAATATGAAAGAATTTTCTGGGGACTCCACGGTACGGATAGAGCCAATGTTTCGCATAACTCCAGAAGCCCTCAATGCCGTTTATATAACTGCGTCCCTTGGGCCTTCCAGCCTCTTTTCTGGCCACGATCGCCTCTTACGGCAAGAGAACCGTAGGCGTGCCAGTCGTCCGTGTAGTAGAGGCTACCCGGTTTCGTGTGCGCTTTGACGAGTCGGGTCACCTCGGCGCCGCTCCGTCCTTGAACCGGAAAAACACGAACCTTGCCGTTTCTCTGGAGAATGCCGAGCACAATGACTTTGCCTGCGGCACCCCAACCGCGTTTGCCCTTCCTGCGCCCGCCAAACGTGGTCTCGTCGCACTCCACGGCACCCTCGAAGGGCTCTCTGCACTCTTCCTGGAGGGCCTCGCCCTGGCCAAACGAAAGAATCCCTCAATGGCAGCAAGAGAGGTGTCAACCCTGAAGCGCATCCTGTAAACAGGGACGCCCAAAACGAACAGCTCCAGCAACCGCCTCTTCGCAGCCCTCGGAAGCCGGCTGGAATCCCACACGGAAATCCGACTGTAACGTTCACCGCAACAGCGGCACTTGAATCTACCGTCAGCAAGGTGCCAGGACCATTTGCAACTGCATTCAGGACAGCTTTTCATGGCCAGACCATTCTAGATGATCTGGTCCGTTTTCGTTAGGTATTACCTCGCGTTTCGAGGCAACCAGCTCATCCCATAACGTTTCAAGACATGGTGCCTCGAAAAGAGATTTTAATACTGTGGTACCGTTCTAGGTACCAGGCAATACGCAACTGGCCCAGGAGATAAGTCATGCGAATATAGAGGATCTTCTCTTCGATTTCCGGAGGAGTTCGTAGCGTTGGATTTTCGAGGCAGGGTTTTCTGTTAATCAGCCCCGCCTCGCCCTTTTCGGCGTAGGGCTGCTTCCATTCGTAGAATGTTTGTCTGCTGATACCGAAATACCGGCAAGTCTTGGAAATGTTTCTGAAGTCGTGATTTATATATATTACGCTTGAACTGAGATCACCCTAAGGGCACGGTGTGATCACAACAGCCTGGCTCCCCACGAATGATATTCCTGATGCCGTTCTGCCTTTCAGAATACCTGTTGTATCGCCGCACGGGAATCCTGTATTTCTTGGCCGGAATGTGCACGTAAGATCGCCTAAACCATCCCCGTTGACATCCGCTGCCCCAGGGACACAATTTCTGAAACTGTTCTCGTCGCCTGTGGCCCCAAAAGTAAGGGTTGCCCTAACTACCTCTGATGGTGCAGAAAAATTAGCAGCGGATAATATTGCAACAGAAATGTTCTGCCGCCCTAGGTCAGGCACTATATCTATGTTGACTTGTAAAATGGGGGTTGGATTCACGGTAATCGCGATACCCGCACTGTCTACGAGTGAACCATCCGACACTTCAAAGAGAATATCCGGGTAGTTGCCTGCCTGTCAATAGTCAGGCGTCCAGGTAAACATCTGGGTTGCAGGGTCATGGTCAAAGCGCGCCCCGGCCGGCAGGTTGCTGGCGGATTAGGCGAGGCTGTTGCCATAAGGATCGCTTGCGGTGACGGTGAACTGGAGCATTGCCCCCTCGTCCACAGTCCTGGTACCGATGGGGTTCAGCACCGGGGGACGGTTTTCCGGAGCCGCTGGTGGTGGATTGGTTTGCACCCGGTGAGCAGATGAATTCCCATTGTTACCGCATGCAATCAGAGAGATGCACAGCAGAAATAAACTACTGCAAAATGCAAGCACTCTAAATTTATCTCTATTTGAATATTCATCGTAAGTCATACTGGTATGTCTCTGCTCGCAATTGCTCAATGATTTCGAGTATCGACCAGTGGTCCAGGGATTCTTAATATAAGGTATTACCAAATATAAATAGCGGCGCAAGCCTGTCTGTATCAGATGCTGGTTCTGTCTCCCATCAGGCAGGCTGCTATCGGTCCCGCCAGACCGTCACCATGAAAGGAAGGGGCAGACATATTTTAATATGTGCAAAAATAGTGCCTGAACGCACACTTTTTATTAAGTCTAATTCAAGAGCTTTATGCATGAAAACTGAATTGGAGTATTCCACCACCTCAGAACCATGACTTCTTATCCTCGCAGTAATCTTGAAACTCATAACTGTCGAAGCGTGGAAGTATTCGCGAGGACATAAACTCCATATCGACAGATTAGAAACAATAAAATCAGTTTCACACGTTCACAAACTACAAATTAGAAATCTCAATATTAGAGATATGTTAAATGCATATTTGACTGAATTACTGGCAAATTACCTGAAGACCATGCATTAGGAGATACGTCATAAACAGAGGCTTTCAGTGTCGATAAGAGATTATAAGGATGAGCCAAATATCCCTCGCGTCATCAGTCAACTGGCATAAGTCTGGCATACTTACTGAATACAAATATCATCTGAATCTTTTGGGCAGGTAATGCCCGGATTACTGGAATAGTTACCAGGCATTCATAAATTCCCCGATTCAGGGTTTTAGTAGCAAAGAATGTTCCCGGAAAAGACCGATAGAACGGCAGGCGTTTTTGACTTTAAGGAGATCTCGCAGCTTTCGGAGAAACTCGCACTCCGAAAGGCCCTGCTCGAGATCACTAACCGCATACACGCCGCCCAGAACATCAGGGAGATCCTCGTCGATCTCAAGGACGGGATCCTCTCCCTCTGCAATGCCTACATAATCTACATCTACGTGGTGGATCGGTCCAAGAATGAACTTTTTACCTATTTCCTGGCTGGATCCCAGCTCAAAGAAATCCGCGTGCCCATCAACAACACGAGCATCGCGGGCTTTGTCGCAGCCAACGCCAAGTCCGTGAACATCGCCGACGCCTACGACAAGGCGGAGCTGCAGGCCCTCCACAAATCCCTCACCTTCGATGAAAGCTGGGACAAGAAATCAGGGTACCGGACAACCCAGGTGCTCGCCGTGCCCGTCTATCACGAGAACAACCTGATGGGCGTCGTCCAGCTCATCAACAAAAAGGGCGGCGAAAAGTTCAATGCCGAGGATCAGAGCTTCCTGGAGGAGATCGGCGAGGTCCTGGGCATCGCCTTCTACAACCAGCAGAAGATCGTCACGCCCCGGCGAAGGACAAGGTTCGACTATCTCGTCCTGCGCGATCTCATCAAGCCGCAGGACCTGGAAAATCTCTGGATCGAGGCCAGAAGATCCGGCGAAACCGTCGAGGGCCTCCTGATCAACAAATACAAAGTTTCCAAGGAGGACATCGGCCGCTCCCTGGAGGATTTCTTCGGGTGCAAATTCGTCCAGTACAATTCCAAGCAACCGATCCCGGAGGACCTCCTCAGGGAACTGAAGAGCGATTATCTCCGCCGGGAGCTCTGGGTGCCCCTCGAGAAGACCGACGGCAAGATCCGCGTCGTCGTCGATGACCCCAACAATATCATCAAGCGGGACATCATCCAGAACCTCCTGAAAACCAAGTCCATCGAGTACTGCGTCGCCCTCCGGGAAGACATCATCAAGTTCATCAACCACTTCTATCAGTCCGGGGACGACTCCGGCCCTTCCGTCGGGGACATCCTCAAGGGCCTCGAGGTAATTCCCGAAGGACAGGAGGAGGAAGATGAGGCCGTCTCCGAGTCCGACAGCGCCATCATGCAGCTGGTCAACAAGATCATCAACGACGCCCAGTCGAGGCGCGCATCGGATATCCACATCGAGCCCAACTACGGGAAGAAAAACGTCGAGATCCGGTACCGCATCGACGGTCACTGCTCTCTCTTCCAGACCGTGCCGTACAGCTACCGGGCGGCCATCGTCTCGAGGATCAAAATCATGGCCAACCTGGACATCACCGAAAGGCGCCTGCCTCAGGACGGCAAGATTAAATTCAAGCGCCCCGGCGGACAGGAAATAGAGCTTCGCGTGGCCACGCTCCCGACCCAGGGGAATCTGGAGGATGTGGTGCTCCGAATCCTGGCCAAGGGCGAAATCATGCGACTGGAGGACATGGGACTTTCGGAGTACAACTTCAACAACCTGTCCAGGCTCCTGACAAAGCCTTACGGCCTCATTCTCTGCGTGGGGCCCACGGGTTCGGGTAAAACAACCACCCTCCACGCGGCCGTTCACCTCATCAACACGCCGGATGTGAAGATCTGGACAATCGAGGACCCCGTCGAAATCACGCAGTCGGGCATCCGCCAGGTCCAGGTGAATCCCAAGATCGGCCTCGATTTCGCGCGGGCCATGAGGTCCTTCCTTCGCGCGGACCCCGACGTCATCATGGTCGGCGAGATGAGGGATTTCGAGACGGCCAAGATCGGCGTCGAAGCGTCACTCACGGGGCACCTTGTCTTCTCCACCCTTCACACCAACAGCGCCCCCGAGACCATCGTGAGACTCCTCGACATGGGGATTGACCCCCTGAACTTCGCCGACTCCCTCCTGGGGATCCTCGCCCAGAGGCTGGCCCGGACGCTCTGCAAGAACTGCAAAGAGGCCTACCACCCGACGAAAGAGCAGTACGATGAACTGGTCGAGTCCTACGGGCCGGACCATTTCGCGAAACTCAACATCCCCTACGATGACGATTTCAAGCTCCACCGGGGGAAAGGCTGCGGTGATTGCGACAATACGGGTTATCGGGGCCGGACCGCCATCCACGAGCTGCTCGTCGCCACGGACAACATCAAGAGGATGATCCAGAAACACGAGACCGTCGATGTCATCCGGGAAACCGCCATCGTCGACGGCATGACCACGCTGCTGCAGGACGGCATCCTCAAAGTCCTCGAAGGCCAGACGGACTTCGAGCAGGTGCGGAGGGTCTGCATCAAGTAAGAGTGGTGAGTGGGTAGTGGTGAGTGGGGAGCAAAATAATCTCAATGCAAAAAGTTATCGAGACCTCAAGGTTTGGCAAAAGAGTATTGAGTTGGCCAGGGACCTTTACTCAAGAACACGTTCATTTCCTGAAAACGAACGTTTTGGTTTGACGAACCAGGTGAGACGTGCCGGGGTTTCTGTTTGTTCAAACATTGCCGAGGGTCAGGCCAGACGCACCACGAAAGACTTCGTTCAGTTTTTGTATATTTCGCGTGGTAGCCTCGCTGAGCTGGATACCCAGTTGACGCTTTCTAACAAGCTGGGATATCTGGACGAAGAAAATTATAAAAAGCTACTCGCCCAGATTGACGAAACTCAGCGGATGCTTTTCAGCATGATAACAAAGTTGGGCGGATCGCGGTAAGACGCATTCTAAGCACCAACCCTACTGGTTCTTAATTCGATATTTCATTCCTGCTCACCACTCACCACTCTTCACTCTTCACTTTTTCTTTAACTTCTCCTGCCACTCCCCGAGTTTGATCATCGCCTCCACGGGGGTCATGTTGGAAACATCGAGGTCCGCAAGATCAGCCAGGACGACATTCTCCTCGTCGGCAAAAAGGCTCAGCTGGCCGCTTCTGGACCCTCGCGCTTCCTTCCGGCGCCGGGCGATGGTGGGCATGCCGATCTCGTCGAACTCGCCCTTCTCGAGGTTTTCCAGGACCTCCTTCGCCCGCAGGATTACGTCATCCGGGACGCCGGCGAGGCGGGCGACGGCGATACCGTAACTTCGATTCGTCGAACCCTTCATGATCCTCCGGAGAAAAATGATTTTGTCCCCCCACTCCTTGACGGCCACGTAGTAGTTCTTCACGCCGTCGCGGGTCAGGGCCATATCGGTCAGCTGGTGATAGTGGGTGGCAAATAGGGTCCGGGCGCCCAGGCGCTCGGAGTCGTGAATGAACTCCGCCACGGCCCAGGCGATGCTCAGACCGTCGAAGGTGCTCGTGCCCCTCCCCACCTCGTCCAGCAGGATGAGACTCCGCGCGGTGGCGTTCCGGAGGATGCTCGCGACCTCCGTCATTTCAACCATGAAGGTGCTCTGACCGCGGGCGAGACTGTCGGCAGCCCCTACACGGGTGAAAATCCGGTCCACGATGCCGATCCTGGCCTCCCGCGCCGGGACGAAGCTCCCCATTTGAGCCAGGATCACGATGAGGGCCACCTGCCTGATGTAGGTGGACTTTCCCGCCATGTTGGGACCCGTGATGATCAGGAAGCGGTCGCCGTCGAGATCGAGGAAAGTGTCGTTCGGCACAAAGCCTTCGGCAAGGGGCATCCTCTCCACGACGGGGTGCCTCCCCTCGCGGATCTCGATTACGTCCCCGTCATCGACATTCGGCATCCGGTAATTGTGGCGCTCGGCAACCTCACCCAGGGACACGACGGCGTCGAGGTCGGCCAGCTTCGAGGCCGTGGACTGGAGCCGCCGGATGTGCCGGGCGACCTCGTCCCTGACCCGGATGAAGAGATCGTATTCCCGCTGCCTCCTCTTTTCCTCGGCATTGAGGACGGTGACCTCATACTCCTTGAGTTCCTGGTTGATGTAGCGCTCGGCGTTCACCAGGGTCTGCTTCCGGACATAGTCGCCGGGAACGGCGTGGCTGTGGGTTTTCGTCACCTCGATATAATAGCCGAAGACGTTGTTGAACCCCACCTTGAGAGAAGAAATCCCCGTTCGTTTTTTTTCCTTTTCCTCGAGCGCTGCGATCCATCGCCTGCCATCCCGGGTGATCGAGATAAGCCCGTCCAGTTCTCTGTCATAACCTTCCCGGATGATGCCCCCCTCCCGGATGGTCATCGGCGGATCCTCCGCGATGGCCGCTTCGATGAGCCCGGCGATGTCGGGCATTTCATCGATCCCGTCGCGGATACCCGCCATGAGGGGTGAATCGAAATCACGCAGAAGCTTTCTCACGGCCGGAAGATTTTTTAGAGACATGCCAAGGGCGTTCAGGTCCCGTGCATTCGCCACCCCGATGGAAATCCTCCCCGCCAGCCGCTCGATGTCATAGATACCCTTGAGCGTCTCCCGCAGGTCACGCCGGGCGAGGTGTTCGTCCTTGACCTCCGAGACGGCCGCCAGACGCTCGCGGATCCGCCCGGGGACGACCAGGGGGTAGTTGAGCCACCAGCGCAGCCGCCTGCCGCCCATGGCGGTTACCGTTTCGTCGAGAACATGAAAGAGAGTCCCCTCCCTGCGGCCGCCCTGGATCGTGGCGAAGAGTTCCAAGTTCATCCGGGCATTTTCATCCAGAATGAGGGCGTTTCCCTGCTGATACCACCGGATGTCCGTGATGTGGCCGACATCTTCTTTCTGGGTTTCCCTGACATAGCGGAGGACGGCTCCCGCCGCGGATGCCATGGCAGGGTGCCGCCCCGCATCGATCCGCAAAAGCGTCTCGGCGGGAAAGTAGCTCCGGAGGATTGCTTCCGAAGCGGCCGGATCGAAATACTCCGGCGGGAAATAATTGACGACGCAGGAACCGAGGTCCCGGCAGAGGGCCTTCTGGAAAGAACCGCCCCGGAGGCTCTCCTCGAGGACGATCTCCCTGAAGCCGTGACCGGCTACCTCGTCGAGGAAGAAATCACGGTCCTCGGCTTCCATCACCCAGAAATCACCCGTCGAGATGTCGATGAAAGCCAGGCCGAAGAGAGAATCCCGCAAGGCAATCCCGGCCAGGAAGTTGTTTTCCTTGGCCTCCAGGTTTTCCGCGTCGACGACGAGCCCGGGCGTGATGACGCGGACGACCTCCCGCCTGACGATGCCCTTCGCCTCCCGCGGGTCTTCCACCTGCTCGCAGATGGCCACCTTGAACCCCTTTTCGATGAGCTTCGCGATATAGGAAGAGGCCGCGTGGTAGGGAACACCGCAGAGGGGGACGCTGTCTTCCTTGCCCTTGTTGCGGGACGTGAGGGTAATCTCCAGGACTTTAGAGGCCACCACGGCGTCCTCGAAGAACATCTCGTAGAAGTCACCCATCCTGAAGAAGAGGATGCAGTCCTTGTGTTTCTCCTTGATCTCGAGGTACTGCCGCATGGCCGGCGTGAGGCTCGTCATTCCCACCTGTTTCCCCGCTTCTTGAGATCGATGGCTTTTTCTTCCTGGATGGAAACGACCTTGCCGCGGTCACTGATGAAGGTTGTGAGCAGCCAGCTCACAATACTGATGATGATCGAACCCCACAGGGCCGGCCAGAACCCCCGGACGTCGAAGCCGGGAATCAGGCCCGAAACCATCATGAGCAACGCGGCGTTGATGACAAAGGTGAAGAGCCCGAGCGTCAAAATATTGACAGGAAGGGTCAGAATGATGATAATGGGACGCAGGATGACATTCAGAACGCCCAGGATGGCGGCGGCCGCCAGGGCGGACCAGAAACTGGTGACGGAGATTCCCTGCAGCATGTAGGACGCCGCCAGGATGGCCGCCGTCAGGACAAGCCAGCGTATGAGCAGTCCGATCATAATGCTCCTCCTTCAATTAAAAAAGTGCACCCGGCTGAACAGTGTTTGGGAAGGCCCGGCGTGCTTAGAGGGGTACCAAAGGTTTTGAATTCTAATCCTTCGGCCGCGTAATGATCAAGGGGCAATTTCCCGGCCGCGCGAGTACAAAAATAGGTTGAAAAACAGGACTCAAAGAAATAAAGTTCCTCTCCATTGCACCCCTGCGTGTTTACAAAGACGCAGAACGCCTTTACGGTAGTCGAGACTTTTGTCCTGATCCATGGCCGTCATGGGAAAAACGATCACGCAGAAAATCATCGAAACTCATCTTGTCTCCGGACGCTTTGATCCAGGCGAGGAGGTCGCCTTGAGGGTTGACCAGACGCTCACCCAGGACGCAACGGGGACCATGGCCTACCTGCATCTCGAGGCGATGAAAATCGACGGGGTCAAAACGGAACTGTCGGTCAGCTACATCGATCACAACACGACCCAGATCGGATTTGAGAATGCAGACGATCATCGCTACCTCCTGAGTGTCGCCCGGAGATACGGGGTTTATTTCTCCCGGGCCGGAAACGGCATCTGCCACCAGGTGCATCTCGAGCGCTTCGGCAGACCGGGGAAGACCCTCCTCGGCTCCGACAGCCACACCTCCACGGCGGGGGCTCTGGGCATGCTCGCCGTGGGTGCCGGCGGCCTCGACGTCGCGCTCGCCATGGCCGGGGAGCCTTTTTACTTCGACTGCCCCCGCGTGATCCGGATCAACCTGACGGGAAAGCTGGCGCCATGGGTGTCCGCCAAGGACATCATTCTCAGGGTCCTGGAGATTTTCACCACGAAAGGCAACGTGGGATATGTTTTCGAGTACGGCGGCGACGGCCTTTCCACGCTCTCCGTCCCGGAAAGGGCGACCATCGCCAACATGGGCGCCGAGTGCGGTGTGACGACCTCCATCTTTCCCGGCGACGAAATGACAAGGCGGTTCCTCCGCGCCGAGGGCCGGGAGAAAGACTGGTCCGAGATCAAACCCGACGCCGATGCCCTCTACGAAAAAACCGTCGAGATCAACCTCTCGGAAATCGTACCCATGATGGCAAGACCCCACAGTCCGGACAACGTGGACCCGGTGGCAAAGGCCGGGGGAATTCCCGTGAGCCAGGTCTGCATAGGAAGTTGCACGAACTCCTCCTACAAGGATCTCGTCACCGTCGCGAAAATTCTCAGGGGAAAACACGTCCACGAGGGCGTAAGTCTTGTGGTCACCCCCGGCTCCAGGCAGGTTCTGGAAAACCTCACGAAAGACGGCTACCTTGCCGATTTCCTCGGGGCCGGGGCGAGATTGACGGAAAGCGCCTGCGGGTTCTGCATCGGCGCCAGCCACAGCCCCGAATCCGGCGGCGTCTCGGTTCGAACATCGAACCGTAACTTTCCGGGCCGGTCCGGCACGGCGGATGCGGAGGTTTATCTGACAAGCCCCGAGACGGCCGCGGCGGCCGCCTTGACGGGGAGACTCATCGACCCGCGGAACATGCCCCTGCCCTGCCCCGGGGCGGAAGCACCCGAACGTTTTTACGTCAGCGACGACATGATCGTCAAGCCCATACCCGCCGCGGAGAGGGCTTCCGTCAGGATCATCCGCGGACCGAACATCGGGAAACCCCCGGAAAACGATCCTCTGCCCGCCGACATCTCCGGCGAGGCGGCCATCAAGGTGGGCGACCAGATCACGACGGACCACATCATGCCCGCCGGCCCGAGGATGAAATACCGCTCCAACATACCCAAATACGCGGAGTTCGTTTTTGAGAGCCTGGACAAAAAGTTTTACAGGCGTGCGATGAAGAACCGGAAGGCCGGGAAACACAACATCATCATCGCGGGTCTTTCCTATGGACAGGGCTCCTCCCGGGAGCACGCGGCCCTCTGCCCCATGTATCTCGGCGTCAAGGCGGTGATTGCAAAATCCTTCGAGCGGATCCACGCCGCCAACCTTATCAACTTCGGCATCCTGCCCCTGACCTTCAAGGACGAAAAAGCTTACGACGGCATCGAACAGGGGGACCGGCTTGACATTCCCGGCATAAGAAAGATCCTCGAAGCGGGCGGGGCGATCATGGTCAGGAACACGACGAGGGGGCTCCACTTCGAGGCCGCCTGCAGCCTGTCCCGGCGGCAGAGAGACATCCTTCTGGCCGGAGGCGCTTTGAATCTGGCGAAGAAAAAACGACTGGAATGATGGAATGATGGAAAGTTGGAATAATGGGTTTCTGAATTAAAAAAGATTTTCCCAACACCTCATTATTCCAATATTCCATTGTTCCAGAGTCTGCGGTTGATAGAACTCAGCGGAGAGAACCAGGCATGTCACGAACCAAAGTCAAAGTGATCTCTCCCATCGTGGAGATGGACGGCGACGAGATGACCCGGGTCATGTGGAAGATGGTCAAGGAGAAACTCCTCCTGCCCCATCTTGACATGAACGTGCAATATTACGACCTCCACATCAAGCATCGTGACGAAACAAATGACCGGGTCACGGTGGAGGCCGCAAGGGCCATCCTCCGGCATGGGGTGGGGGTGAAGTGCGCCACCATCACGCCGAACCGGGACCGCGTCCGGGAGTACGGACTCAAGCGGATATGGAAGAGTCCGAACGCGACGATCCGAACCATGCTCGACGGAACGGTCTTCCGAAAGCCCGTCCTCGTGAAAAATATCCGGCCTTTCGTCTCCCCCTGGAAAAGGCCCATCACCGTCGGGCGGCACGCCTACGGCGATGTCTACGACAACGCGGAAATCCGCGTGCGCGGTGAAGGCAGGGCGGAGCTTTTCTTCACACCCGCCGATGGAAGACCGATCAGGATGAAGATCAAGGATTTCAAAGGGCCGGGTATTCTTCAGGGCATCCATAACACCGACGAATCCATATCGGGCTTCGCCCGCGCCTGCTTCACCTTCGCTTTAGACCAGAAGATGGACCTCTGGTTCAGCACGAAGGACACCATCTCGAAGACCTACGATGCCCGCTTCAGGGACATCTTCGAGGCGGAGTACGAACAGAACTGGAAAGAGAAGTTTGAGGCAGCAGGGATTCGGTATTTCTTCACCCTCATCGACGACGCTGCGGCAAGAATCATCCGCTCCGAAGGGGGGATGCTCTGGGCCCTGAAGAACTACGACGGCGACGTCATGTCGGACATGATCGCGTCGGCCTTCGGAAGCCTCGCCATGATGACCTCCGTTCTCGTTTCGCCGGGGGGACATTTTGAATACGAAGCCGCCCACGGCACCGTTCAGCGGCATTACTACAATCATCTGAAAGGGGAAACAACATCCACCAACTCCATGGCTCTCATCTTCGCCTGGACAGGGTGCCTGCGCAAGCGCGGGGAACTCGACGGCACACCCGCCGTCGTCCGCTTCGCGGACAGGCTCGAGAAGGCGGCGATTAAGACGGTGGAGAGCGGCATCATGACCGGCGATCTCCTCGCCGTGGCCAGGAAAAGCCCGTCGAACAGACAGGTCACAACGGAAGGATTCATAGACGCAATCGCCGAGATGCTGCAGCGCATTATCAGAAAGTAGAGGATGGCGAAGTCGGAGATACTGGAATAATGGGGTATTGGAATATTGGGTTTTTTTGTTACCCATCATTCCATGATTCCACCACCTCATCATTCCAGTTTTAACCATTAGCCTTTTGCCTTTAGCCTGGAGCCTTTAACCATTTGCCCTATGTCTTTGGCCAATTTAAAAGATATGACGCTCGAGGAAATCGAGAAGCTGGTCGCGAAACACGGCAAGGAAAAGTACCGGGCGAAACAGATTTTCAAATGGCTCTACCAGAAGGGGGCGGCTTCCTTTGAGGAGATGACGAACCTCTCGAAGGATTTCCGGGAGGAAATGAAGGACATCGCCCGGGTCAGCGCTCTCGAAATCGCCGCCACCCAGACTTCCTCGGACGGAACGATCAAAATCCTCTTCCGCATGGAAGACGGTTTTCACGTCGAGGGCGTTCTGATCCCGGGGAGAAACCACTGGACGCAGTGCGTATCCACCCAGGCGGGCTGCAGGATGGGGTGTACGTTCTGCCTGACGGGGCTTTCCGGTTTCAAAAGGGATCTCCTGCCGTCGGAGATCGTGGACCAGGTCACCCGGGTCCGTTTCTCCATGGAAGAGGGGAAGAAAATCGGCAATATCGTGCTCATGGGCATGGGCGAGCCCCTCGCAAACTATGAAAACACCCTCAAGGCCATCCGGATCATGACCGCCGACGACGGCCTGGCTTTCTCCACCCGCCGGGTCACCCTGTCCACCTGCGGCATCGCACCCATGATTGTGAAGCTTGGCGAGGATGCCTGCGTCAACCTCGCCGTGTCCCTCAATGCCCCGGACGACATGACCCGAAACACCCTGATGCCAATCAACAAAAAATACCCGCTGGAGGCGCTCATCAAATCCTGCAGGAACTACCCCATGCCGAGGCGCCGGCGGATCACCTTCGAATACATCCTCATCGAAGGCGTCAACGCCTCCCCGGAAGACGCGAAAAAACTGGTCCGGCTGTTCAGGGGCGTGAAGTGCAAGTTCAACCTGATCCCCTTCAATGAATTCCCGGGAACGCCTTACCGCGCCCCCTCGCGGAAAACCATCGAGGCTTTTCAGAAAGTCCTCGTGGATCACCATTACACGGCCGTCATCCGGAAGAGCTGCGGAAAGGATATCCTCGCCGCCTGCGGACAGCTATCAGGCCAGAGCAATAGAAACAGTGGAGAGTGATGAGTGGTGAGTGGCTGGTGGTTAGGAAGATTTAATGAGATTTAAAGACTTAGATAGACATAGAAAGACCGGATAGACTGAACAGACCAAATAGACCAGATAGACAAGACAGGCCAGATGGACTAGAAGGACCCGATACCCTTTACCCTGAACCCGATACCTTATAATTGGCCCCGCGGGCCATCGAGGAGGAAGCGATGTCTTACAAGTTTATTGATCTCCAGGTCAAGGATTACGTCGCCACGATAAACATGGCGAAGACGGAAAGTCTCAACGCCCTCGACGTCCCTTTCGCGGAGGAAATCGTCAGAGCCCTTCGGGAGGTCAACACGCGCGACGACGTGAGGGTTGCCGTTCTCTGCAGCCGTGCCAAGGCATTCTGCACCGGGCTCGACCTCAAGGCTTTTACCTCAACGGGGATCAACGGCTCGCCGAAGGCAAGCCTTGAGTTCCCCGAAAAGCTGAAGGTCCTTTTCGACACCTGCGACCTCATCGAGGCGTGCATGAAACCCGTGATAGCGGCCATCCACGGGATGTGCATCGGCGGGGGCCTTGACATCATCTCCGCCTGCGACATCCGCCTGTGTTCGGAGGACGCCTCTTTTTCCCTGCGGGAAGCAGCGGTCGGCCTCGTGGCGGACATGGGTGTCCTTCAGCGCCTCCCCCATGTTATCGGCCAGGGCTACGCCCGCGAGATGGCCTTCACGGCCCGCTTCTACAGCGCAAAGGAGGCCGAGAAGATGGGGCTTGTGAACGCCGTCTATCCCAACCGGGACGCTCTGATGGAAGGTGCGCGGTCCCTTGCCCTTCAGATCGCCGGCAATGCACCCCTCGCCGTCCAGGCCACGAAGGAAGTCCTCAACGTGAGCAGGGATGCCACCGTGCAGGACGGGGTGAATCTCTCCAAGCACAAGAACATGGTCCTCTTCGCTTCGGAAGACATGAAGGAGGCGTTCAGTTCCTTCGCGGAGAAAAGAAAACCCATTTTCCGGGGACGATAGAGCCATGACCCACCCGAAACTCGCCGACGCGATGAGCCGACCTGATTTCTATCCCCACAGGCCGTCGTCCGTCGAGGTCATCCAGACCCACATCTCCTTCATCTTCATCGCGGATGACTGCGTCTACAAGGTCAAGAAGGCAGTGGATTTCGGTTTTTTGGATTTCACCACATTAGAAAAAAGAAGGTTTTACTGCCGGGAAGAACTGCGATTGAATAAGCGGCTGGCGCCGGACTTCTACCTCGAGGTCATTGACATCAGCGAGGATGCGGGCGGGAACATCGTCATGGGCCCGGGCGGGAAGGTCATCGAGTACGCCGTCAAAATGAAACGGCTCCCCACGGACAGGATGCTCAAAGGACTCCTTTCGCGGGGCAGGGTCGTCCCTGCAGACATGGAGAGAGTCGCCCGGCGGGTATCCGAATTTCACCGGCTGGCGGACACGGGCGGCAGGATCGATGAGAACGGCGGACTGGACGTCATCAGAAAAAACCAGGACGAAAACTTCGACCAGACGGAAAAGTACATCGGGATGACCATTCCCGAAGAACAGTATCGATTCATTCAATCCTTCATCAACGATTTCATGGACAGGAATCGAGCCCTCTTTGAAAGGCGCGTGGAGGAGCACCGGATCCGCGACTGTCACGGAGACCTGCACATCGAGCACATCTGCCTGGCCGACGGCATCGTCATTTTCGACTGCATAGAATTCAACGAGCGGTTCCGCTTCGGCGACGTGGCCGCCGAGGTCGCCTTTCTGGCCATGGACCTGGACTTCAACGGCTACCCGGACCATGCGAGGGCCTTCGTGGATGCCTATGTCCGCTTATCCGGCGACCCGGAACTCACAAAACTTCTCAATTTCTACAGGACCTACTACGCCTATGTCCGGGGCAAGGTCATCAGCTTCCGGCTCGACGACAGGGCCATCGATGAGAAGGGCAGAGAGGAGGCAAAGGATCTCGCATCGCGTTACTTCGACCTCGCGTATGCTTACGCGGCCCGGCCGGAGGGAAAAACGCTGATCCTCACAGCGGGGCTCATGGGGACGGGCAAGAGCGTCCTTGCCTCTCGGCTTGCCTCCCGGCTCGATGCCGAAGTCATCCGCATGGACGTCCTGAGGAAGGAGATGTGCCACATTGCCCCGACGGAGCACCGCTACGAAGATTTCGGAAAAGGTATTTACTCAGGAGATGTCTCGCGGAAGGCCTATGAAAGGGCCCTCGAGGCGGCGGCTCTCAAACTCAGGGAAGGGAGGTCCGTGATCATCGACGCGTCTTTCAAGAACAGGGCGGAGCGACGGAGGGCCGCCCAAATCGCCGCGGAGCTCCGGGCGGACTTCTTCATCGTCGAATGCGTTCTGCCCGACAGGCTGGTCACGAAAAGACTGGCCGCGAGGATGTCCGAGAAGGGCGAGGTCTCGGACGGCAGGACGGAAATCCTGGAGGCCCAGAAAAGGGATTTCGAGCGAATCGATGAAGTCCCGGCCCGGTCTCACATCGTGATTGACACGTCCGAAGACCCGGAAAGATGCGCCTGCCGCGTACTGGCAGAAATCAGGAAACGCCGGATGCCGTAAAAAAAAGCCGGCCGGCACCTCCGGGTGCCGCCGGTTTTTATGAAAAAACAAACCTCAGACCTTTATTCCTGCACGGGCTCCCGGACGATTCCCCCCATGTCTTCCTTCTCGGGTCCCTTTTTCACCAGCTTCTCCTGCTCCCAGAGTCTTTTCGATTCGGCGAGGAAGTAATTGACTTTGTAATCCAGACCGAGATTCGGGTAATTCCTGGTGATCCCTTCAAAGCGTTTCATGGCCGCGTAATACTTCTTCGTCTTGAAATAGAAATAGCCCACATAAAATTCATATTCGGCCTGCCGCTCCTTGCACTCCTTCAATCGTTTTTCAGCCAGGATAGCGAATTTGCTGTTCGGGAAGCGGGTGATGAGCCTTTCAAAGGCAGTCCGGGCTTTCGCCGTCTCGGTCTGGTCACGGTCAATCGTTTCCATCCTGTTGTAGTGGCACATCCCCAGCTGGTACATGGCATAGGGGACGTTCGGGTTCATCGGGTGAAGTTCGACGAACTCATTGTAGAAGACCTGGGCATCCATATATTTTTCATCGCTGAAATAGGAATCAGCAATGCCGAGTTCGGCCATGATGGCTACTTCGCTCAAGGGGTATTCTTCCTTCACCCGCCTGAAGGCGTCGATGGCCTTGTCATAATCTTTACTGTCGTAATAATCCTTGCCCCTGCTGTACAGGCTGTCAGGGGTTTTGACGCGCTCCTCACCCCGGTCCCATAATTTATCCCACCAGGCGCAGCCGGAAGCCGTGAAAACCCAAAAGAGGACGACGCCCATGACAAAAGCCGACCGGGCCCTTCTCTGATTGCCGAATTGATTCCGTTTAAAATATGGTCTGCCCTGCATGATCATGCTCAACCCGCGGACATGCTGCACTACATTGCCTTGTTCATCAATTCCTTCAGGCGGTCTTTCGACACAAGGCCGATGACTTTATCGACCATTTTCCCGCCCTTGAACAGCATGAGCGTGGGGATGCTCATGACGCCCAGGTCCGTGGCGACTTTCCGGCTTTCGTCCACATTGATTTTTGCAACCTTGACCTTGTCTTTGTATTCCGACGCCAGTTCCTCAATGATGGGGGCTATTCTCTGGCAGGGCCCGCACCAGGGTGCCCAGAAATCGACAAGGGCGGGTTTATCCGATTTCAAAATCTCCTGTTCGAAGTCACTGTCCGTGACATTGATTAAATCTTTGCTCATCTGGTGACCTCCCTTGCAATGGCCGTTACCCGACAAATAAAGGGCACCCCTCCCCTGGATCCCTGAACTCAAAGCGCCCTTTTGTCGCTCTATATGCCACTCAAAACCCCTTCTGTCAAACCCATTTTGACCGTTGCCTGCCGCCGTCGCCGCGGGATTCGGCCGTCATGAATCAGGGCAACAAAGTGTTTTGACAGGCATTTCCATATCTGGTAAAAGGGTAGCCCTCCGCCATCTTCAATCATCACTCTGAAGAGAAGAAGAGAAAGGGAAATATTTGAAACCCATCGGGATTATCTCCGGCACGGTTCTTCACGGGACGGACTTCGTCAGGGGGCTCCGAAAGGAACACATGGCCAATGAGTTCGGGCGGGTAACCGTCTGGGTTTCCCGGGAGATTGTCCACGTCTCACGCCATGACCGCGATCCCGGCGAATATATTCTGCCCCACCTCATCAACCACCCGGCCAATCTCGCGGCCCTGAAGGCCCTGGGTGTGGCGGAAGTCGTGGGGATCAACTCGACGGGATCCCTCAAAAAGGACCTCCCCCCGGGCTCCATCGTCGTGCCTGACGACTTCGTGCTGCTTGCCGACACACCCACGGTTTTTTCCAACCGGCCCGTGCACATCACGCCGGAGCTGTCAGACGAGTTGCGGCGGCGGCTCATCGAGGCGGCAGGTGCCTGCGGGATATCCGTTGTCGGGCGCGGCGTTTACTGGCAGACGGAGGGACCCCGGCTGGAAACGAAGGCCGAAATCCGCATGATGGCCTCTTTCGCAGACATCGTGGGGATGACCATGGCCGCCGAGGCGATCATCGCGCAGGAGCTGGGGCTGGCGTACGCCTCTCTCTGCTCGGTCGACAACTACTGCAATGGCGTTGTGGAGAGGCCCTTGACCATGGAGACGATCATCGAGGGTGCGAAAAAGAACAGGGACACCATGCTGACGATTGTCGGCAAGTTCATCGAAAGGAGCCGGAGATGAAATTTTCAAAGAGAGGGGATAAAGGTGAGACCAGCCTGCTGGGCGGCCAGCGGGTCCCGAAATACGACCCGAGACCCGAAACGTACGGTGTCCTCGATGAAGCAAGCTCCGTCATGGGTGTTGCGAAGGCCATGACGAGAAATCAGAAAATAAAGGATATCCTCTTCGCCGTTCAGAAAGACCTGCTGATGATGGGCGCCGAGCTGTCGGCTCTCCCGGAGGACGTCAAAAAGCTCTCAAAAAGGATCGGTGAAGCGGATGTGCAGCGTATCGAGGATCTCATCGACGATCTTCAGAAGGAGGTCAAGCTGAAGAACGAATTCATCTACCCAGGCGAAACGGTGGTGTCCGCCCAGATCGATGTGGCAAGAACCATAATCCGGCGGGCGGAGCGGAACGCGGCAAGGATGAAAGACGACGGCCTGGTGAAAAACCCCGAGGTTCACAAATACCTCAACCGCCTGGCCGACATGCTCTTCACGCTGGCGAGATACGAGGAAGTAAAGGGATAGTTTAATTTTGAGTTTTGAATGTTGAGTGTTGAATTAAAAAAAATTGTTCCATATTCAATTCATAACTCATAACTCAAAATTCATAACTACCGATGGCGCTGTGGGCCATCGGCCTAAAATGCCCCCAGCTGGCAGTTGGATATCTTGATACCGAGTTTCTCGCAGGCGGCGGAAACCCGGATCCTGGCTATTTTGAATTCTTTCGCTATCTTCCACAAGGCCTCGCAGGACAGTCGCCCGTCAGTCATTGCCTTTCGTATCGCCCCCTCCAGTTCTTCCGACACCGTCTCCGCTTTCTGGATGATCCGGCTGATCGGGCTGTACCCGAAAAGACCCAGCTGACATTTTTTGATCGGAACCTCCAGCCGATCCATGGTAAACCCTATTTCAGCGGGTGTGACATTCACCGCCTCGGCAATGTTGAAAGCAATCGCGCAGGTTATCTCACCCTTCTGTGCCCTTTTTTTTACAGCCTCGCCAACCGTCGGATTAACCTTTCGATCAGCGGGATACTTCTCCTTGTAATGTCCCTTGTCCTTGTGCATATTTTGGTCCCTTCAGTCTGTTCAGTCTATCCGGTCTATCCGGTCTTTCTATGTCTCTCTAAGTCTTTAAATTTTATTAAATCTTCCTCAACACCAGCCACTCACAATGGTCCCCTCAGTATTTCACATAATGGAAGGGTTCCGCGGCCGCGAGGGAGTCATCGTCGAGGGTTTTGAACTTGGCTTTCTTGATGAGCTGCCGGGTCTTTTCCATCTGATCGACATCGATGACGAAGACGGCCGTTTTCCAGCTTTCCAGAACGAACCCGTAGGCGTTGTTGATATTGATGTTTTCCCTGGCCAGAAGCTGCGTCAATTTGTCCAGCCCGCCGGGTTTGTCCTCGATGATGACGGCAACGACCTCCTTCATGGTCACCATGAGGCCGTCGGCAGCGAGCGCTTTTTGGGCTCGCTTGGGTTCATCCACAATCAGGTTGATGACACCGTAGCTGTGCGATGTGGCAATCGTGGTGGCCCGGATGTTGACCTTTTCTTTTGACAGAATACGGGTAATCCGGGCCAGCTGTCCCGGCTTGTTCTCCGCGAAAACGGATAGCTGATGCACCGTCATATTGCTCTCCTTTCAGCGAGCAAAGGGTTCAGGGCAACGGGTATCGGGACCGGGGTTCAGGATCAAGTGCCTTTGGCCCTTGCTCATCACTCACCACCAACCACTCCTCACTGAGGGCCACAGGACCGCTACTCTTTGCGGTTGTCGATGACCCTTACCGCCTTCCCCTCGGTCTTCGGCAGACTACCGGGAGCCACGAGCACCACTTTCGGCGTGATCAGGATGTCGCTCTTCAGGGCCTCGACGATTTTTTTCTGCAAGGCCTCGAGGTGCAGGAGATCACCGTTAAAAGATTCCTTCTGCACCTCCACCTTGACGGTCATCACGTCGTTGAACCCTTCCCTTTCCAGGACGATGACGTAATCCGTCCCCACGCCCGGGATCTCCATGAGCTTTTTCTCGACCTGGATGGGGAAGATGTTGACTCCCTTTATGATGAGCATGTCATCCGTCCTCCCCTTGATCCGGTCGATGCGGCGATGGGTCCGGCCGCACTCGCAGACCCCGGGGACGATTCTCGTCAGGTCCTTCGTCCGGTACCTCAGGATGGGCATCCCCTCGCGCAGCAGGGTCGTCATGACCAGTTCCCCTTCCTCGCCGTCGGGCAACGGTTCGAGGGTGTCGGGGTTTATGATCTCCACGATGAAGTTGTCCTCCCAGATGTGAAGGCCTGTCTGACAGGGACACTCGAAGGCCACCCCGGGGCCGTTCATTTCAGAGAGGCCGTAGGAGTTGTAGGCCTTGACCCCGTAGAATTCCTCGATCCGCTTTCTCGTTTTTTCCGAATGGGGCTCCGCCCCGATAAAGGCCAATTTTAATTTCGTGTCCTTTTTCGGATCGAGACCCACCTCCTCGAAGACCGTGTAGAGATGGAGGGCGTAGCTGGGAATGATGTGAATGAAGGTGGTCTCGAAATCGCGCATGAGCTGTATCTGGCGCTTGCTGTTACCCGCACCGGCGGGGATGACCAGGGCCCCTATCTTCTCAGCACCGTAGTGAAAGCCGAGCCCCCCGGTGAAGAGCCCATAGGTCATCATGTTCTGGAATACATCACCTTTTCGCACACCCGTCATGTACATGCAGCGGGCCATGAGGTTGGCCCATTCCTGGATATCTTTCATCGTGTGGAAGATAACGGTCGCCCGGCCCGTCGTGCCGGAAGAGGAGTGCATCCGGACCAGTTCATCCTTTGAAACGGCAACGAGCCCGTAAGGCCAGCTGGCCCGGAGATCTTCCTTCGTCGTCAGGGGAATGTTTCTCACATCCTGAAGGGAGTTTAACTTCGTCGGATCAAACCCCTTCTCCCTGAAAACGCCGCCATAATGAGGGGACTTAGCGGCCCTCTGGAGAGTGTTTTTCAGGCGCTCCAGCTGGACGGCCTCGAGCTTCTCCCTCGGCAGGGTTTCGATATCTTTTTCCCAGTACATGGTCCAACCCCTCCGCGTCGTTTGGAAATTTCTTACAACCCGAAAGAAAATTTATCAAGACAAAAAACCGACCGGGAAGTTGGCTCTTGCACCGGGCCATCTTCCGGAGTAATGGAATGTTGGAATAATGGAATCATGGTTCTTAAGGATAAGGGTTTTTTCATTCATGGAACATAAAAACATAAATCGTGGTTTCAAAAGTCTCCGCGTCTGGCAGGATGCAGTCTCGCTTTACAAGCTTGCAGTGACCGTATTTGGTAGATTTCCTTATCCTTTCAGGAAAGTGGCATCAAACAGCATTGATGCAGCCCACAGCATATCCAGAAACATCGCGGAAGGATATTGCCGGAGGAGCTTGAGAGAGTACCTCAACTTTCTCAATATCGCGCTGGCATCATGCGGGGAATTTCATTCCTGTTATGAAAGCTGTCGAGCCGCAGGCCAGATCGATGATACCGATTACAAACAGATGGAGGAGCTTCATTACAGAGTTGAAAATTGTTTGATTAAACTCATTTCGTCCCTCAGGAAAAAAGCCAAGGAAGGTAGTTGGGACGACGATCTTTAATTTCCTTGATTTTAATTTCGAGACCCATTATTCCAATATTCCACCATTCCATCATCACATGTCGACCAACGGGAGGCATACTATGCAGAATTTCGTCTTTGAAAACCCCACCAGGGTCATCTTCGGGAAAGGCAGCATCGCGAGAATCGGCCAGGAACTGAAGCGATTCGGAAGCAAAGCCCTCATGGTCTACGGCTCGGGGAGCATCAAGAAAAACGGCGTTTACGATCAGGTGGCGGCCTCGCTGAAAGAGGCCCAGGTCCCTCATGTTGAATTCGCGGGGGTTCGCTCGAACCCCTACCTCTCCAAAGTTCTGGAGGGTATCGAGGTTGCCAAGAAGGAGCAGGTGGATGTGATACTCGCCGTCGGCGGCGGGAGCGTCATCGACACGGCCAAGACCATAGCCTGCGGCGTGAAAGCCGACCACGATATCTGGGATTTCTTCACATACAAGAAACCCATCCGGGGCGCCCTCCCGGTCCTGACCATCCTCACGATCTCGGCGAGCGCTTCCGAAATGAACCCGGCGGCCGTCATCACGAAGGAAGAAACCTGCCAGAAGTTCAGCATCCGCTCACCCTTCATCCAGCCGAAAGTCTCCATCATGGACCCCTCGGCGCTTTTCACACTGAGCGATGCGTACACGGCATACAGCGCCGCCGACACGGTCACCCACATGCTCGAAGGGTATTTCAACAACACGGAACCCTCGGGCATCCTCCAGGACCGCCTCGTGGAAAGCCTGATGCGGACCCTGATGGAAGCGACGGAGGTCTGTCTCAAGAACCCGGCGGATTACAACGCCCGCGCGAACTTCATGTGGTCCGCCACGCTGGGTTTCAACGGGCTCACGACGGCCGGCATGGGGATCGTGGGCTACCCGGCTCACATGATCGAGCATTCCCTGAGCGCCCTTTACGATGTCCCCCACGGGGCCGGGCTCTCCATCGTGCTCCCCGCCTGGATGACCTGGGCAAGCCGGAAGAACCCGGCCAAGTTTGCCAGGCTGGCAAGGGAAGTGTTCGGCGTGAAGATCAAGGACGATGTGAAAGCGGCGGCCCGCGGGATCTCGAAGCTCAAGTCGTGGTTTGCCTCCATTAAGACACCGGTGAAACTCAGGGAAGTCAATATCCCCCGAAAGGACATCGGGAAAATCGCGGAGAATGCCGTGATGCTCGCCGAAACGTGGAAACTTTCAGGCTACACCAAGGAGGTCATCACCGACATCCTGAAACTGTGCCGATAAAGATTCCGACATCTCCCGGGATTTCAGAAAGGGGTTCGAAAGGGGGACGGACTTTTTAGGCTGTTCAAAAACGTCCGGATGCGAGGCCCCCGATATGCCGAAGCTGTGCCGCAAGGCCCTGAATGATTTATGCACGCACCACTCACCACTGCCATGAAAATGACGGGGATCATTCTGTCCGGCGGCAGGAGCACCCGTCTCGGGGGTCTGAACAAGGCCTTCATCGAAGTCCAGGGGGAGCGTCTGATTGAAAGGACGCTCCGGATCTACGGGGACCTCTTTGCAGAGGTCCTTATCGTGACCAACTCCCCCCTTGACTACCTGGAGTTCGATGCCAAGATCGTGACCGACATCATCCCCGGCAAGGCATCGCTCGGGGGAATATACACCGGCCTTTTCTTTGCAGCTTCTGAATACGCCTTTGTAACGGCCTGTGACATGCCTTTCCTGAACGCCCGATTCATCCGGTTTATGATGACGAAAACAGGTCACCATGACATCATTGTCCCCCGCTCCGCCGATGGGCCCCAGCCCCTCCATGCCATCTATTCGAGAAAGCTCATCAAGCCCATCCGGAGGCTTATTGACGCTGATCAGCTTAAAATCACTGAACTTTTAAAAAAGCACAAGGTCCTGGTGATCCCGCGGGAAGAAAGCCTTCCCTTCGATCCGGAAGAGCGGCTTTTCATGAACATCAACACCCCTGAAGACCTTGAAAAACTCGCCGGCAGGTAACCGCCGCCCCAACCCACTTTTCATTTGACAAGTCGGGGGATTTTGGATACTCCTTCGACAATTTTGTGCCTGTCAGCGAGTCGCACGATTTCATGTTATTATCAGTCAAAAGGGGGGAATTACATGAGTGACAATAAACTTTTTGGAATGCCCGCGGAAAGCGGGCGATGGATTCTGGTTTTACTCGGTTTCATCATCAACCTCTGCCTGGGCAGCGTTTACGCCTATAGTGTCTTCAGAAAGCCTGTTCAGACCCTCCTGAATGCAAGTGCAACAGAGGCCGGCCTTCCCTTCATGATCTTCCTGGCCTTTTTTGCCATTCTGGTGTTCTTCGGCGGTCAGATCATAGCGAAGCTCGGCCCGAGAAACCTGGGTATCCTGGGGGGGATCGTCGTCGGCATAGGCTGGATGCTGGCCAAGTACTCCACGAGCATCAACATGCTCACAATCACTTACGGTCTTATCGGGGGCGGCGGCGTAGGTCTGGCCTACGGTGTGCCCCTTGCCTGTGTGGGCCGCTGGTTCCCCGACAAGCGGGGCCTTGCCCTGGGGCTGACGCTCGCCGGCTTCGGCGGTTCGCCCTTCATCTCGGCAAACGTGGCAGCGGCGCTGATCAAGTCGGTCGGCCCCATGCAGACGCTCTTCCTCATGGGTGCGGCCTTTCTCGTCATCATCTGCCTGTGTTTCATCCCCTTCCGTTACCCGGAGGATGGCTGGAAACCCGCAGGATGGACACCGCCGGCAGCGGCTGCCGGCAAGGCAACGGACTTCAACATGGCGGAGATGTCCAGGACCCCGACCTTCTGGGGGCTCTTCCTGTGCTACACCATCGGCTGCCTTGCCGGGCTCATGGCCATCGGGATCTCGAGCCCCGTGGGCCAGGAAATCATCAAGATCCCCGCCGCGACAGCCGCGACTCTCGTCGGCGTCTTCGCCATCTTCAACGGCGTCGGCAGGCCGCTTTTCGGCGTGCTGACCGACAAGCTCACGGCGCGCAACGCCGCCCTCATCTCTTTTGTCATCATCCTGGTGGCCTCGCTGGGCATGCTGACGGCCAAAGAGGGCGACATGATGATGTACGTGATCTGCTTCATCGGGTTCTGGTTGGTGCTCGGCGGCTGGCTCGCCATCGCCCCGACGGCGACGACCACCTTCTTCGGTGTCAAGAACTACGCGAGAAACTACGGCCTCGTCTTTTTCGCTTACGGCGTGGGGGCCATCCTGGGCGGCCTGATCTCCGGCGCGGCGAAGGACACCTTCGGCTCCTATGCCATTGCCTTCTACCCCACGGCGGGCCTTGCCGTCCTCGGCATGATTATCGCCTTCGTGATGATGAAACCGCCCAGGAAAGCATAATGTATCCTCTGCCCGTATGACTGTTAAAAAGAAGCGCCGGTCGATTTGACCGGCGCTTCTTTTCAAAAAAGGGGACAGGCTACTTTTTTTCAACGATTCAACTTTCTCGGACGACCTCTTGGCCTGATCGTCGATTCCAGCCCCATTTTGGCACTTACCGTAGTCTGCCACCGTGATGAACCAAACGGCGCCTGTCGATTGACGCTCTCTCTAACCTGTTCCAAATCCTTTTCTGACCACGGCTGATCGACATACGCCGTCCAGCGCTCGGGTAAAACCAGTGGGATTTCATCTGTGAGGATACGCGGTGCGTCACCCGTTCTCTCAAGATGGGATGACCAATTCCAATCTTTTGCTGACAATGTTAAACCAGCTCTTACGGGATTTCCTTCCACATATCTCATAACCACAAGCAGATGATGATCACCCTGAATGGGAAAACTCTTGAAACGACCCTGCCACACATGACCGCTGCTCTCATAATGACGATGATAGCGGCGCACATGGCTTGTCATCAGCCACTGCATCCATACACTTAATGAATTGCCCTCATCTGGAGATAGAATGAAGTGAAAATGATTCGGCATCAGGCAGTAGGCGATGAGCTTGATGGGGTAGCGTTCTTTGGCACTCATTACCAAATCAAGAAACGCGCTATAGTCGTAGGCCTTATGAAATACCGGCTTTTTGTCATTGCCGCGGTTAATGACGTGATAGTAAAAACCCTGGGTCAATCCTCTCGGTATTCTCGGCATCTCAAACTCTCCTGAAAAAGCAGCCTGTCCCCTTTTTACTAGGCATTTAGTGTCCGTTCTGAAAAAGTAGCCTGTCCCCTTTTTAGGAGGGTGATGCCGTGTTTTTTCGCCAGGCGAAAGGGGCGGAGCATGTAGTAAAGGGGGAGGAAGGAGCGGGGCATGTGCAGGGGCCTCCATTCGATGAGGAGGCCTGTGATGACCATGCGGAAGAGGTATTCGACGCGGTCCTGTGTGCGTTCACGGATCCGGAAATAGAAGGCGTATTTCTTGTAAAAATCCAGAGGGCTTTCATCCACCCCGCAGAACCGGTCTTTGACCCACCGGGCGAGCCGACCCGCCATTGGATCCTCCTGGATCATAACCTCGACATCCTCCGGGAGGACCGTCCCGAAGAGGTCACGGGCCAGCCTCAGGCCGACGAGCAGCATCCGGCGTCCCCCCGTCCGATCCGCAAGGGCCTTCAGCCTTTTCCAGTCCAGCTCCGGGTGCCTCCGGACAAGCTCCGCGACGTCGCAGACCCAGATCAGTCTCGCCCAGAAATCTTTCGTCCCGTGAACGCAGAGAATCAGGAGAAGTTCCTCAGGCGGCAGGGCATCAAAGCGCATGTCCTTTGTGACGGACGGCCGCCTCTGCCTCCAGACGTCGAGATCTTCAAGGGTGAAGCAGAAGTTCCAGGGGACAGCCTCCCACTGGAGTTCCAGGTGAACTTGCCCGTCGCTGCGAACCATGGCGAGCTCATTGTAGGCGTGCTTGAAGGCCAGGGCCTGCGCCCCTTCAAGGTCCGCCGTTGCCTCGTAGCCCATGGCGGCGATCAGATCCCTGCCTTTCAGAACATCCCGCCTTCGCACCAGGATGTCCAGATCGACGAATTGCCTGAGGGCGACGTCGCCGTAGAGCTGGGAGGCCAGCGCGGGCCCCTTGTAGGGGATGCAGGGTATGCCGTTGCTCTCCAAACGATTCACGATTTTCTGAAGTTCGGCGGTGAGGAGGAGGTTCCAGGCCGTGTTGTTCTGGTAAGCCAGCCGGAACTGAGACAGGACCTCCCGGGGAACGAGGTGGGTATATTTTCCCTGGAAGACACGGTAAAGCAGGGGCATGACGCCGTGAGCCGACGCGATCTCGACGAGGCGCGGCCAGTCGACGGGCCGTCCAAGGAGGGCCGCGATTTCCCGACCCGCCCTGTCGTCAACACCGCATCGCAGGGCAAGGTGAAGCAGTTTTTCTTCGGGCCGCATCATACAAACGCTCAGAGCCCCCTCAGCAGGGGATAAATCTTTCTCTCATAAATCCGCCTCAGGACGTGAGCGGGATGAACCGCTGCGGCCGCCGCAAGCAGAAATGACATCCCGATGAGGTCCCCCTCGGCGTAGTAAAGGGCCGCTCTCTGGTAGAGGGCCTCGCCGGCGTACCGCCGCCGGCTGTCCACCTTCTCGTACCAGGGGCGTCTTTCCTGTCCCTTGACAAAATCCGCAAGGGGAGGCTCCTCCCCGCCTTGTCTTCTTCTGCGCATGCACTCGAGGGCCCAGGCGTCGTAGAGCTCCTGCTCCTTTTTCTTTTCGATGGAGACGGATCTCCCGTGGATCCTGTAGTGCACAAGGGGTTCGGGAACGGTGAGAAGAAGGTGTCCCCTCTCGGCCAGGCGGTTCCAGAGGTCCGTATCCTCGACCTGGCGGAACTCGGTCCGGTACCCGCCGGCGTCGAGAACGGTTCTGCGGTGCATCAGGACGGAGGAATGAATGAAGCGGACGGGTGTGCCCCTTTCGAAATGTTTACGGAAACCCGACTCGTCGAAAGGTCCGCCGGTGCCGAGGAATCCAAGACGCTGACCTTCCCCGTTGATGAAATACCCCAGCGTCCCTATCACGCGGGCCCCGGGGTAGTCTGCGAGATACTGAAGCTGCCTTTCGATCTTTCTCGGCAGGAAGACATCATCGGCATCGAGCCGCGCGACCCAGTCGAAGCGTGCTTCCTCCAGGCCCCGGTTGGCCGCCTCGCAGCGGCCGCGGTTTTCCTGCTTGATGAACCTCACCCGCGTGTCCGACCGGGCATAGAGCTGCATGATCCCCTGGCTCCCGTCGGTAGAGCCGTCATCAATGAGGAGGACTTCAAGGTCCCGGTGGCTCTGGCCGAGGACGCTTTCGATCGCCTCGCGGAGGAACTGATCACCGTTGTAAACGGGTATGACCACAGAAATATTCATGCCGGATCCTTCGGCGTCGACTGCGGGAACCGCCCTGCCACAGCGCCGCTGCTGCAGGGTTGCGGCGGTCGTTTTTTATTCCAGGCCGGGCAGATCTTTTCAATGAAAAGGCGAGTTTCAGGGCTTCGCGGCGCAGGTCTCCTCGGACCGCCTTGCCTCTCCCGCCATGATACGGTCTATTTTCCAGGCACCGCTTCTCTTGATCAGGAAGACCCAGCGGGTGACCAGCCTCTCTTCATTATCCGTGGGCCAGTTTTCCAGGCAGAGGGCCCTCTCATCGTCGAGGATTTCGATTCGCTGATTGAAGGGACGGCGCTGATTTTCACTCAATTGACCGACCCTTAACATGGAATCCCGAAGCGCCTCGCGGGTCACGTCTCCCGCGGAAGTCAGGAGGGGATAGGCATCCACCGCGTCAAGGCTCTTTTCGATTTCCGCGGGATTCATGCAGGCGGCGTTAAACAGGTTCACCGCGTCGAGGATCTTTCTGGATTCCTGGTCCACCTTTTTCCTGAAGGGCCTGTCGAGGAGCGGGTTCACGCAGCCGCAGCCCTCCACGACCCATACGGGCCTTCCGAGTTCCTCCGAAATCCGGTATGCTGGCACCCCCTTGAGGTCCCTGCAGAGCTGATCGAAAGGCTCCTTCGGCACGAGGATGAGTTCCGTGTCGGGCCACTGTTCGAGAGCCGCCGTGCCGGCCTTGATGAAGTCATCGGCCATGAGCAGCCCGGAGACGACGATGTTCCCGCCGTAGGTCTCGTTCTTGACCGCAAAGGCATGATGATCGTTCTGGACGGTCCCTCCATGAGCCCCCAGGGCCGAGCTGATGCGGCCATGGGCGGCCTCGGAGGTGAGCCAGACCACCCTGCGGTAGGCGCCCCCGAAATTTGTCAGGTTTCCCTTCAGCGTCCTGTTCATCACCGTTCTGATCGGGAGTCTCAGCGGCGCCCGCATGTCCGGGAAGGGATTTAGGGGGATGTCAAAGCGGGTCCTCATGCGGCTCGAAAATTCCATGAACTCTTCCATGGGACATTCGAGCTTATCAATGATCTCCGGCGCCACGCACACGGTGTGGCCGGGCCAATAGAGGATCATGTTCTTCGCGCCATGGGCCGCGAAATACTCGTAAATGTTCTCGATGTCGTTCCAGCCGCAGACCCGGGGGAGCGGGACGATCGTCCCGACGATATCCATCTTGTATTTCCTGATGAGCGGGAGGGAGGCGATGGCGGTTTCACCGTCCCTGCGCCTCTTTCGGAAAATTTTCGCCCAGAGCTCGGGTTTCGTGGAGTGCATGGAGACGTTGATTTCGATGGGCCTGAAGCGGGAAAGCTCCTTCAGGAAAGCCTCGTTCAGCATGGACGCGTTTGTGGTGAAGCATAACTTGTTTGAAACATACTTTCGACGGATGAGCTTGAGGATCTCGAAAAATTTCGGGTGGAGAAAGGCCTCCCCCTCGGCGATCCGGCCCGGCAGGCTGTCGCTCATGCGGATGGGGTCCTTGTGCAGGGGCATGAGGCTCAACTGGTGCTTGATGTCCTCGATGTCACGCAACATGCCCCTTGCGATGGGGAAGGGGTTTAAATTGTTCGAACAGAAGATGCAGCGGCTGTTGCAGATGGCGCTGATGGGAAGCTGGTTTTGACAGCGGTTGCCGGCAAGCCATTCCCTGAAGAAAACGCTTTCCTCCCCTGCCGGTAATGTGGCCGGGATGCTTTGCTCCAAAGCCGCCGGTTCTGGCAACTTTTCATGCCTGCAGTGCTTCTGTAATGCTTCCCCCTTCATAAATCATCCTTTTTTTGCTTTAATTCTCTCCCCTTCGGGTATGCCCGTCACACAAGAACCTTCTCGATTTGTTCCCAGAATCGGCCCGTCAGGTTCGTGCGGAGGGTGTACGACGGGATTTCCCGCACCAGGTCGCAGACGTTTTCGAATAACCTGCGGGTAAACCGGAATTTTTCTTCCAAGTCCTCAGACCAAGAGCCTCTCGTCAATTTTTCTCTCGCCAGGCGATTGAACTGCATCGCCGCCTGAGCGCGGCCGATCGATTCCACCTCCACCTTCTCCGATTTCTCCAGGAAGAAAATGGCAGACAGTGGAACAGACCTCCCGACGTCCCAGGACTTCTTGAGCCCTCGCTCGTAGATATCGCTCCACGTCGGGAAAGGATGGGCGAGATATCTACCTTCATGATCTTTGATGACAACCGTCTCCTCGTCACCGAACACCTTCCACGGCGGTGGTAAACGCCTGCAGCAGGTGGATTTCCCCGTGTCGCCCGGCCCGGCCAGCATCACCCCATTTCCTTCGAATTCCAAGAGGGCCGCATGCACGGGCATCCCGCCCGATTCGAGGGCTTTCCTGTAAATCGGGAAAAGATAGAGACAGAACTTATTAGGTTCGGGGGTCTGGCCGTCGTCACTGAAATGCTCGTAAATGACATCCTCTACTTCATGATGGATCCAGATTCTCGTCGACCTGCAGTCTATTTCCCGCCAGCCCTCACGTGGCAGGCCTTCACGCATGGCGCGGCCGAGCCGCCAAACGGGCCCTTTTTCAGCCAGGCTGTATTCGCCCGACAGGATCAGTCTTGGGCAATTGATCCCTTCCCCATGCTTCAAACCCATAATGGACGCCAGCTTAGCGAGGAAAAAGCTTTCTTCGGCAGCAGCCATGAGCTTCCAACTTTGCCCGGCGGCAAGGGACAAATGATAAGTTTTCGATACTTCGCTTGACTGGGTGTTCGTCAATTGTCGACCTCAGTAGCCGGTGCCGCTAGCGCACACGCCGTAGGAAGTGCCCGCTTTGCATTGATCTCCATTTCCTTTGCTGCAGGTAGTGGTCGCTTTGAACCCCCCTCCGCAGACAATCCATTCAGGATAGTTTCCACTTAAACACGCTGTGTCAGCCTTGGTGCCTGCCTGGCAGTTCACTGTAGATTGGCTATTATAGCCTTGCCCGGAAGCGCATAAGAAGTCTGAACCGGTGGTGCACGACCCCAGGGCGGAATTGTAGCGCCCGCCCAAGCGGTGGAGTTTCGGTTTCTCATAAATTTTTTTATTCATGCTTCCTCTCCGGATTTCTCAAAGGACTTTTCCGTTCCTTTACCCGACAACCTCTGTCGAAAGGGACTCGGCATCGATTCACATTGCCGGCCTTGCCTCTTCCTGTCTAAACCTTCGCCAGCCTTCCAGGCGCGTGCCGGGGAAAAGCCCCCGCTTTTTCGCCGCCTCGCAGTACCAGTAACCCGCCCAGAGGTTCCTCTCGCTGTAGTAGTTCTGGGCCACACAGCTCCCCAGGCAGACCCCCCGCATGACGCAGTCCCCGCAGATCCCCTCGAAGCGATGGGGGAGACCCTCGCGGAGTTCCTTCAGGACAGGGTTGTTTGCCCAGATGTCTCCAAGCCGGTCTTTCGCGGCATGGCCGAAGACGAGCTCGGGCACTGTCTCGCCGATCCCGCAGAGGGCGTAGGAACCGTTGCCCAGGACACCCAGGATCCCCAAAACGCCGCACACGCCGCACCCGTCGCCGTTTTCGCCGAACATCTTGCTCATGGGGCGAAAGGCGGCGGGGTGACTGTAGTGAAGCCGAATGCCCGCCCTCGCGGAAAGTTCGTTTTCAACCCACCGGCCGATTTCGACGAGTTCCTCGATCGTCAGCGTCTCGCCCGCCTCGTGCATCTTCTCCCCCCGGGCCGCGGGCTGGACGATGTTGAACTTGACGGAGTTGGCCCGCAGGCTCTCGGCGAGACGGACGACCGCTTCTATCTGATCCCTGTTGCGGCGCATGATGGTCATGATGATCTGGGGGTGGATGCCCGCGTCCACGAGGTTCCGGGCGCCGTCGATGGCCTGCCGGAAAGACCCCGCGACACCCCTGACCCACTCGTGCGTCTCGGCATCCGCGCCGTCGATGCTCACGGACACGAAGGGGTTCACGCAGGATGCGATCTGACGTGCGAGAGCGGGTGTGCAGAGGACACCGTTGGTCTCGATCGTGAGTCGGAGTCCTTCCTGTTTAATGTGCTCGAGAAGGTCCGTGATTTGCGGGTGAAGGAGCGGCTCGCCGCCTGTCAGCTTCACGGAGCCGAGTCCCAGGGGCTTTGCCTGCGCGATGATCGACTTGAAAAGATCAACCTCCAGCGAGGGATATACCCGCTCGCCGTTCTGGAACTTCGGCTGTATCCAGCAGTGCCGGCAGCAGAGGTTGCAGCCTTCCGTCAGGTAAAAGTAAATACAACCCAATGCATACTGAACGGTCGAGACCTTTTCCATAAGATTAGATTCCAAAGATATCCTCCCTGAAGTTTATTCGTATCGAAAAACAAGCCAATCCATGGTCTGATGCGATGTTTACGTCGCGCACCCCTGTCCCGCTTCACGATCAAGGAGCAGCAACCTCTCATCCGGGAGCTTCCCGCCCTCCTCGAGAAACCGCTTCAGGCAGTCGCCGGTGCTCGGGTGGTAAACGTTGCCCGTGAAGGTGTAGGAAGTAGCCGGGCAGCTCCCCGTGCAGAACTCGACATATTCACAATCCACGCAGAATCCGAAACTGCCGAGGGCGATCTTGCGCCTTTCCCTCAATCTCTGCATCTCCGGGTGATTCCGCCAGACCTCCCCCAGATCGTCCCGGTTGATCCTGCCCAGCTCGATGTGGGGCATCTGGCAGCAGGGGACCATGACACCGTCGGCCCGCACGCCCATCTGTTGCCACATCCCGCCGCATCCCGTGAGATGGCCGTCCCCCGGGGAGTCCGCCGCCTCGCCCCGGCTTGCCCTGACCATATTGAGCCACGCCCGGGCTTCGGCAAGGGGTCCCGCGTTGGCGCCGATCCGACCGTTGTATTTCGCGACGAGCCTCAGCATGGTCTCCATGGCCAGGGACCGCTCCGCCGGCGTCAACTGAACCTGCCCGGCGTTTCTCCGGCAGAGGCCCATGTGGGAGGCGGAATTCGTCGAGAAGCCCGGAAGACCGATGTCTTCAAGTAAAAGCCTCGCAACACCTTCGAGATCATGAACGTTTTTTCGATGGATCGTCACGCGGACCGTGACGGGCACGCCGTGCTTCTGAAGGCACTTTATGCCGTCTATCGCCCTGACAAAACTCCCCTTTCCCCGGAAGACGTCGTGCGTGACCGGCACAGAGCCGTCGATGGAGACCTGTACGCTGTCGCATCGGCCCGTCGAGGCCAGGAACGCGGCCATCCCGTCCGTGATCAGCGTCCCGTTGCTCAGGATGCTGAAGCGCATGCGGTTCCTGACGATGCCCTCGATGAGTTCCTTCAGGTCTTCCCGCATGAAGACCTCCCCGCCCGAGAGGGTCACGTTCGTCACGGCGCAGCGGTTCAGCTCTTCGAAGAACATGAACCACTCCTCCTTCGGCAGGTCCTGACACACGTCGCCGTCGCTCTCGAAGTGACTGCAATAGGTGCATCGAAGGTTGCACCGCGTCGTCAGCTCCAGGTCGACGGATTTCGGTGTCTTCATGACTACCATGAGGCGACCTCCCGGCCAGGGTCGACAGGGCCCACGGCACCTGTGGATGAGATATTCTTACCTCGCAACCTCGAACCCCACGAGGCCCTGCTTTTCCAGGTCCTGGACGAATTCATGGAGATGGTCTTTCACCTCGTCCGGGACGGCATCGGCGCTTTCCCTGAGCTTCACCGAGATGTCGTCCATGGAGTGCTCTCCGTCGAGGAGCTTCCATACGAAGACGCCCGTCGGGTTGAGGCCGAAGGCGTTTCCCGTGTCCGGGTCGAAGAGGATGGCCCAGTCGTCGAATTCCTCGCGCAGGACGATGAGCGGGTTGGCTACGGGCTTGTCATACATATTCGTTTCTCCTTCCTGCCTGACTTGAGCGATATATTTAATGATTCCACGTAGATGATTAATTTATGCGTTATTACATGCTGCATCGTGATCGGGACGCACCCGGTCAGCAAGATGGGTTTTGCAAAAAACATACCCCGGAAAATCATTGAAGATTATCGACCCACCCCGCTCGTTGCCGGCCGAAGGCAAAACACACATCAAGGGGTTGTCAGCCCCCCTGTTTTGGGTTGCGCTGGGCCGGGGAAATGGGGTATGTGAGAGAGGGTTTTCACTGTCCGCAAAGGCAATCCATGGAGAAATTCGACGCGATCATCGTGGGGGCAGGGCTCGCGGGCCTCGGCTGCGCCTGGACCCTTGCCGGAAAAGGGCTCGAGGTTCTCGTCCTGGAACGGGGAGACTATCCCGGCGCCAAGAACCTCTCGGGAGGCCGCCTCTATGTGAATCCCGTCCGTGACCTCTTCCCCGGGCTGTGGGAGCAGGCGCCGATGGAGCGCTGCATCGTCCATGAAGGGGTCACGGTGATGGCGAAGGAGCGCTCGCTCACCATGGATTATGCCGGTGACGAGCTAAGGGCCCAACCGCACCAGAGTTACAGTGTCCTTCGTTCGAGGTTTGACCGGTGGATGGCCGAGCGCCTCGAGGAAAAGGGCGTCATGCTCCTGCCCAAGACCCGCGTCGACGACGTGGTCAGGGAAAGCGGAAAAATCGGCGGTGTCATCGCCGGCGGCGACGACCTCCGTGCCGACGTGGTCGTTGCCTGTGACGGTGTCCTTTCACTTCTCTCTGAAAAGGCGGGGCTCCACACACCCGGAAAGCCCGGAGACTACGCCGTGGGCATAAAGGAGGTCATCGGTCTCAGCGCCGATGTGATCAACGATCGCTTCAACCTGGACGGCAAAGAGGGGACGGCGCGACTCTACATCGGCGAGGTCACAAAGGGTCTTTTCGGCGGCGGTTTTCTCTACACAAACAGCGAAAGCATAAGCCTCGGTCTTGTCATGGGGATCCACGACTTCATAGAAAAAGGCGGCGTCGCGGAGGTCCCCGCGCTGCTGGACGCGTTCAAGGCGCGGCCGGAGATCGCTCCCCTTGTCAAGGGCGGAAACACCCTGGAATACGGTGCTCACATGATCCCCGAGGGCGGATACAAGGGTTTGACACCCCTCTTTGGTAACGGCATACTGGTGGCGGGCGACGCCGCGGGATTTGCCCTCAACATGGGCTTCACGGTCCGGGGCATGGAATATGCCCTGGCCTCCGGCCACTTCGCTGGGAAGGCCATCCTGAAAGCGAAGGAGGTAGGTGATTTCAGTGCGAAGTCCCTTTCCGCATACAGGGGCATGCTCGAGGACAGCTTTGTCCTCCGGGACTTCATGAATTTCCGGGAAACCCCGGCGGTGCTCTCAAACCCGAGGTTCTTCAATCACTACCCGGAGTTCATCGGGAACATCATGAAAGACCTCTACGAAATCCCGGCCGGTCCGAAGGAGAGGCTCTACCCGACCCTGAGAAAGCACCTCACAATCGGCGAGCTGTGGGCGATGTTCAAGGACTTCAGAGGTGTAACAAAAATATAAACAGCCAAAAAAGGGGACAGGCACCTTTTTTGGCTGTCCCCTTTTCAGGGGGATGACGTGGATCTGAAAGCGAAACTCGGGCTCGATGTCTTCAAACCCGGAAAGGAGCCTCACATCAAGGTGAGGTCCGGTATGGAGAAAGACCCCCGCCTGAAGCCGTCGGTGAAGATCTGCCCCGCCGGCTGCTACAGCGAAAACGAAAAAGGCGAGATTTCCATCAACGTGGACGGTTGTCTCGAGTGCGGCACCTGCCGGATCGCCTGCGGCACGGCGGTCCTCGACTGGAACTACCCCGAGGGCGGTTTCGGCGTCCAGTTCCGGTTCGGCTAATGCCCGGGGTATCGGGTAATGGCACAAAAAAACAAGTCGTGAGTGATGAGTGGAGAGCTGTGATGCCGGGCCTTCGGCCCTTAGCCATTTGTCTTTAACCTGGCATATCATGCCATAACGCATAACTTAAAACTCATAATTGGAGCAGGCTTTGGCCTGCGATCCGGAAGGAGGGGCACTATGAATTTCAAACTGACGGAAGAACAGGAACTGCTTCGCAAGAACATGCGGGAATTCGCGCTGAAGTACGTGGAGCCGATCGCGGCGGAGATCGATGAAAAACAGATTCACCCCGCCGATGTCTTCAAGAAACTGGCCGAGGGCGGCTGGATGGGAATCCCCATTCCCACGCAGTACGGGGGCGCGGGCTCCGATTACCTGACAAACACCATCTGCGTGGAAGAGCTGTCGAGGTCCTGTTCGTCCACGGGATTCACCCTTTCCATCCACGTCGGCATTGCCTGCATGCTGGTCCATCTCTTCGGCAACGAGGATCAGAAAAAGAAGTACCTGGTGCCGCTTGCACAGGGGAAGCACCTGGGCGCCCTCGTGCTGACGGAGCCCGGAGCGGGTACCGACGTGATGGCAGCGACGACGACGGCAAGCAAGGACGGTGATTACTACGTCCTGAACGGGACGAAAACATTCATCTCCAACGGCCCCCTAGCGGACACCTACCTCACCTTCTGCTGGACCGACAAGGCCGCCGGAAGAAAAGGGATGAGCGCCTTCATCATCCCCAAGGGGACGCCCGGGTTGAAGCCGGGAGAGCATTTCAACAAAATGGGTCTCCGGTCCTCCCAGACCTCCGAGGTGGTATTCAAGGACTGCCGCGTTCACAAGGACAACCTCCTGGGCAAGGAGGGCAACGGGCTGATCATGGCCATGCTGGGCTTTGACCACGGCCGAGTGGGCATCGCCGCGCAGTGCCTGGGGATCCTCCAGGCCGCCCTCGATGAATCCATCAAGTACTCCAAGGAGCGGGTTCAGATGGGGAGCCCGATTGCCCGGCACCAGGCCATATCCTGGATGATCGCGGACATGGCGACGGATCTCTCCGCGGCCCGGTTCCTCACCTACCACGCAGCGTGGCTCAAGGATCAGAACCAGCCCTTCAGCAAGGAAGCCTCCATGGCCAAGCTCTTCGGGTCGGAAAAGGCCATGCACCACACGATCAAGGCGGTTCAGATCCACGGTGGTTACGGCTATGTCAAGGGCGCGAAGGTGGAGCGCCTCATGCGCGACGCCAAGATCACCGAGATCTACGAGGGCACCTCGGAAGCCCAGCGCATGGTCATCTCGGGGAATGTGTTGAGATAAAAAAAGGCGTAGGGCGTAAGGCTAAGGGCTTATGGCAATGACAGGGATATCTTTTTCTTTGCCTTGCACCTTAAGCCTTAAACCTTGAGCCAGGAGGCATTTATGCCGACTTTTATTGCATGCTTCAAATGGGTCGTTGATGAGGCCTACATCCGGCGGGGGTCTTCCGGCGAAATGGATTTCTCGGCGGTGGACTACAAGATCAGCGACTACGACCGGAACGCCATCGAGGAGGCCGTTCGCCTGAAAGACGCGGGCGGCGGCAGCGTGATCGCCCTGACCGTCGGCGTGCCGGAGGCCACGAAGGGCGTCAAGGACGCTCTCTCGCGGGGGACCGACCAGTGTTTCTTTGTCGCCGATCCGTCTTTCAAGGATCTGGAACCCGCCCAGACGGCAAAAATTCTCGCCGAAGTCATCCGCGGCCGCGTCGGCCCCTTCGACCTCATCCTCTGCGGGGAAGGATCGAGCGACCTCTACGCCCAGCAGGTGGGCCCGAGGCTCGCCGAGCATCTCGGCATTCCCTGCTTTTCCTTCGTGCAGAAAATCAGCCTGGATGGAGGAAAGATCATTGCCGAGAGACGGGTCGAGGAGGGGGTCGAAATCGTCGAGGCGACGCTCCCCGCTCTCGCCACGGTCCTTCCCGACATCAACATCCCGAGGATCCCGGGCGTGAAGGATACGCTCATGGCTTCCAAAAAAACCGTAGTGACGGTCAAGAAAGAGGATCTCTCGGTGGTCCCCGATCCCTCGCTGAGAACCCTGGTGCTTGCGGCCGTCCTGATGGAGCGGACCTGTGAAAAGTTCGGCGTCGATGCCGCGGAGATCCGCCGATTTGTCGACGGGCTCAAGAAAAGAGGCGTGCTCAAATAGGAGGTGAAGAAATGGCCGGTGTCTGGGTTTTCGGGGAAAACAGGGAATTGACGCTGGAACTCCTCGGTATCGGCAAAAGCCTTGCCGCCGAGATGGGGACAACGCTTTCCGCCTTCCTCGCGGGAGACCGGGAGCAGGCAAAGGATTACATCTCGCACGGGGCGGACGAAATCCTCTTTCTTCCCCCTCTCCAGGAGGGGCAGTCGCTCGACGCCTTCATCCCCGTTATCGCCGGGGAAGCGTCAAAGGCGGACCCCGATATCCTGCTCTTCGCCGCGTCCATGCGCGGCAAGGATCTTGCCGCCCGGGTTGCGGCAAAGCTCGATTCGGGTCTGTGCGGCGGCTGTGTCGCCATAAGGTTCGAGAGGGCATCAAAGACCTTCGAGGCGGAGCGCCTCGCCTACGGGGGGGCGGCCGTTCAAAAGGTGACCTTCACCACGAAACCCGCGATAGCCGCCATCCCGCCCAAAACCTTTCAGCCGGCGAAGGAGGAAAGCGGCCGGGAGGGTCGAGTCCGTGAGCTCCCCGCGGCGCCGCCATCAACGGCCCGTGTGGTCGAAAAGAAAGCGAAGGAACGGAAAGCCACCAACCTGCCCGACGCCCGCGTGGTCGTCTGTGCCGGCCGGGGATTCGACAAGAAGGAAGACCTCTCGCTGGTGACTGAACTTGCCCGGGCACTCGGCGGCGAGGTCGGCTGTACCCGCCCCATATCTGAAGAGCTCCACTGGCTTCCGGAAGAGCTCTGCATCGGCCTTTCCGGCATATCGGTGAAGCCCGAACTCTACATCGGCCTCGGGGTCTCCGGCCAGATCCAGCACATGACGGGCATCCGCGGCGCCAAGGTCGTCGCCGCCGTCAACAAGGACGAGAACGCGCCTATTTTCGGCGCCTCAGACCTGGGCATCGTCGGCAATCTCTACGACGTCGTCCCGAAGATCCTCGAGGAATTGAAGAAGACGCCATGACCCGAAGGCAACCGATCAAGGATGTCGATCAACTGCTACAGGTCATTTGCGGCAACGAGGAGATCGCCCGGAAATTCTTCGAGATAGAAACGAGTATCCTCACCATCCGCCATTTCAAGGATTTTTTTCAAAGGCTCCTCAGGGAAATCCGGGAAAAATTCGAAATCCCCTACGTCTGGATCGCCCTGATCGAGGGAAGCGAGCCGCTCAAGCTCCTGGAGACCATCGAGCCCCCCCCGGCCGTCCGGAAGAACCTGCGGACGATCACAAAGGATAGCCTCGCGCGCCTGACGAATCACCAGCGTTCGCCCGTGCTGGTCAACGACAACCTCAAGGATTACGATCCGGTTCTCCCCGAGCAGGGCCGAAAGAAGATCCGATCCCTTGCCATTGCCCCCCTCACCCTGGATCGGGAGGTCATCGGGAGCCTCAATCTGGCCGATTCGTCGGACCAGCGCTACGCCCCCGGAATGGAAACGACCCTCCTGGAGCAGCTTGCCGTGAAGGTGTCCATCTGTCTTGCCAACGTCATGGCCCAGGAGAAACTGCGGATGCTCGCCTTCCAGGATCCCCTCACGGGGCTCCTGAACCGCCGTGTTCTCGAGGAGGCTCTCAAGCGGGAGTTCAGCCGTGCCGACCGCTACGGGGCGCCCCTCTCGATTGTTTTCCTGGATCTGGATAACTTCAAGGAGCTGAACAACCGCTACGGCAACGACTTCGGCGACGAAGCACTGAAATACGCGGCCGTGCATCTCATGGTTATGTGCCGGCAGAGCGACGTCGTCGCGAGGTTCGCGGGGGATGAGTTCGTCGTCATCCTTCCCAGCACGGAAGGCGAGGACGCTTTGCGCTTCGCCGACCGCATACAGACCTTCTTCCTCACCAACCCGATGCGCCGCGGCGACACCAGCGTGACCCTGTCGCTCAGCTGTGGCGTGGCCACAAACAAGGACCGGAACGTGGGTGACGCGGCCGCGCTTCTCAGGAAAGCCGACGAAATGCTCGGCATGAGCAAAAGGATCAAGAAGACAAAGGTCAGATAGAGAAACCCCCTCGCTTCATTGCCCGGAGCGAAGGGGGTTCGCGTGGCGTGATTACTTCTTCTTGTCGGCTGCGGCGTATCCCTTTGACAGGGCCTTGTTGACGTGGATCACCCCTTTGTTGAGACTCTTAAGGGGATAATCGTCGGTGATGACGGGCAGTTTGTCGGCATCGGCCTGAGATTTGAGGACGGTGCCCGCGGGGATATACCTCCCGTCGGCAACCTTCACGCCCATGAGGATACAGCCTGGCTCGATGACACAGTTCATGCCGACCTGCGATCGGAATACAAGGACCTGCATCCCCACAAAGGTGTCGTCCAGAACAAAGGCCGGTCCGTGAATCTGGACCTGGTGAGCCAGCGACACGCGGTTCCCCACGTAAACAGCGCACTTCTTTCCCCCGACCTCGACGAGGTTTTTTTCCACAACCTTGCCATGCTCCTCCGTCTCGAGGGCGTGGATGACAACGCCGTCCTGCACATTGGAGTCCTCCCCGACATACAGGGGCTGGCCCTCGTCCCCCCGAACGGCCGCGAAGGGCGCGACAAAGACATTCTTCCCGATGGTGACGTTCCCGATCACGAGCCCCAGGGGGTGCACGTAAGCTGTCGGGTCAATGACCGGCTCCCTGGCTTTTGAACTGAAATCCGTTACGACGTTTTTCCCTATCATGAGAAACCTCCCGCACACCTGCTTCAATTTTGAGTTTTGAATTTTGAATTTTGAGTTAAATGAATGCCATTTTAACTTTTCATATTATGCCCTGTCTTTTATGAACGGTCTCCTAATAAAGTAGCCTGTCCCCTTTTTCGTGTCCCCTTTTTCGGCCCAATCACCTGCCACTCGATTTCAATCTTTTCTCCCTTTCCCTCCTGACAAGCTCTACCCAGACGGCGTCGACCTGTTTCTGAAGATCCTCCAGGATGCCGTTGTTCTCGACGATGAGGTGGGCATACCGCCTCTTTTCCTCCATGGGCATCTGTGCGTCAACCCGCGCCCGGGCTTCCTTCTCCGTATACCCATCCCGCTTCATGATCCTCTCGACCTGGAGCCGGGGTGAGGCATAGACGAGAAGGACAAGATCGACACGGTCCTGCCAGCCCACCTCGATGAGAAGAGGGACGTCGGAGAGGACGATGGCGGCGGGGTTCTGCTTTTCAATCTCCGCGAGCCGCTTCTTCCATTCCGCAAGCACGACGGGGTGTACGATGGCGTTCAGGTCTTGCAGTTTCCCGGAATTTTTAAAGACGATCTCGCCGAGCTTTTTCCGGTCGATTTTCCCCCCGGGTGCCAAAACCTCGCGACCGAAACGGGCTATAATGGCCCCGTAAGAGGGGCCGCCCGGCTCGTAGACCATGTGGGCGAGCCGGTCATGGTCGACGACGAAGGCGCCCTTCTCCACGAGCATCCTCACGACCGTGGATTTTCCGCTTGCAATCCCCCCTGTCAGGCCCACGTTCAGCATCGCCGTGCTTCTACCACAGCACGGGGGTTCCATCAACCGAAATGTCCCGCGCCTTTCTCATTGATTTTCTTAAGAGAAACGTCCGGAGAGGGACTGGTATTTTTCCTGCAGGGGGAACCTCCGCAAAAGGGAGAAACAGGCGAATGTCCCGTGAATTCACGGATCCTTCGAGCGCCCGGCCACCCGTCCGAAGAGTTAGCATCCTTCTTGCATAGACGTCTTCAGTGCAGCGTTCTGCGGCGAGGTGCGTGTATTGATTCGCGTCGATAAACTGAAGAAATCATACGGACATATCGTTGCCGTCAACAGCATCTCCTTCGATGTGAGAAAGGGAGACATCCTGGGGTTCATCGGGCCCAACGGGGCCGGAAAGACGACGACGCTCCGCATGCTTGCCTGCTTCATCACGCCGGACGACGGCACAGCCATAATCAACAACCACGACATCCGGGAGCAATCGCTTCAGGTGCGCCGGTCCATCGGGTACTTCATGGAGCGGGCGCCCCTTTACGGCGAAATGACGGTTCAGTCCTTCCTGAACTTCATCTGCGAGGTGAAGGGCGTCCATCGCGAGGATCGCAGGAACGAGGCCATCCGCGTGGCGGGGATGTGCGATCTCCTCGAGGTTTTTTACCAGCGGATCGACACCCTCTCGGCGGGATTCCAGCGGAGGGTCTGCCTCGCACAGACCCTGGTGAGCGACCCCCCGGTCCTGATCCTGGACGAACCGCTGATCGGACTGGACCCGAACCAGAAAATGGAAATCCGGGAACTGATTATCAAAATGTCCGGGGACAAATCCATCATCATCTCCACGCACATGCTGGAGGAACTCGAGGCGATCTGCAACCGCGCGCTCATGGTGCACAGAGGGTCCGTTGTGAGCGATTCGACACCCGAAGATTTCAGGGAAAAGGGTCGCGGCAAGATCGACACATTCTTCAGACAGGCCACAGGGGATTAGGACGATGCCGGTCTTTTTCGCCATCCTCAAGCGCGAGTTGAAAAGCTATTTCACGACGCCGGTGGCCTATGTCTACCTCGTGGTCTTCCTCCTCCTGAGCAGCTTTCTGACCATCAAGGGCCGCTTTTTCGAGGCTCGCCAGGCGGACCTTCAGCCCTTTTTCTCAATCCTGCCGATCCTTTTCATCTTCTTCATCCCCGCGGTGGGCATGCGCGTCTTCGCCGAGGAAAAAAAATCGGGGACGATTGAACTCCTCTTCACGCTGCCTGTCACGATCCGCGGCGCCGTCATCGGAAAGTTTCTCGCTGCCTGGGGCTTTCTCGTCATCGCGCTCATCATGACCCTGCCGCTTCCCGTCGTGGTCAGCCTTCTCGGGAAGCCCGACCCGTGGGTCATCGCGACGGGATACCTGGGGGCCTTTCTGCTCTCGGGCTGCTATCTGGCCATCAGCATTTTCTGCTCGGCCATGACCCGCGGCCAGATCGAGAGCTTCATCCTCTCGGTGCTCATCTGCGGGTTCTTCGCCTCGGCGGATCAGCCCGCTTTCCTGAACACGCTCTCGTCCCTCCTGCCCCTCTCCATGGTCGAGGCCGTTGCGAACCTGAGTTTCATCGGCCACTTCGACTCGATCAAGCGGGGGGTCCTGGAGTTCAATGATCTCGCCTTTTATGCCTGCATCATAACGGGATGGCTCCTGAGCGCGATGATCATCCTTGAGGTCAGAAAGGAGCCGGCATGAGAGCGACCCTCAGGGCCACCGCAGCCATTCTGCTGATCGGCGTCATCACCTTTTGCGCGATCACGATCTCGAGCATCCTGAGCCGATCCCTCCGCGTCGATCTGACCGACAACGGGCTCTACACGCTGTCGGACGGCACACGGGACATCATCAGCGGGCTTTCGGAGCCGGTCACCCTGAAGCTCTTCTACTCGCAGGCCGCCGCGCTCAAGGGGCCCGAATCCATGCGGCTCTACAACAACTACTACGCCTACGTCCGGGACCTCCTGAAAGAGTACGCCAAGCTGTCGGGCGGCAAGATCCGCCTGGAATTCATCGATCCGAGACCGGATTCGGAGGCGGCGGCCGAAGCCGTCCGCTACGGGCTGCCGAGCGAGCCCGTGACGAACGAGGAGCGTTTTTTCTTCGGCATGGTGCTCCTGACGGAATTCGGGCAGGAAAAAACGATCCCCTTTTTCACCCTGGACCGACAGGGGCTTCTCGAATATGACATCAGCAGGACGATTTACAACGCCACGCAGCGAAACCGCAAGAAGATCGGCGTTCTCTCGTCCATCGACCTGTTCGGCAGCACCGCTTCACCCTACATGGCGAAGATGCTCCGGATGCAGGGAAAGAAAACCCCCGGGGCCTGGAACCTCATCGGGCAACTGAAGCAGGACTACCGCCTCGTGCCGCTTCGTTCCGACGTCGAGGAGATTGATGACGTCGATGCCCTCCTCATCGTGCATCCCGAAAACCTCCACGAGCGGACGCTGTACGCCATCGATCACTACGTCATGAAGGGCGGAAAACTGACCGTATTTGTCGACCCCTGCTTCACCTCCGACGCCATGTCCGGGGGAGCTGCCCCGGGATCGGCCTCCAGGAACAGACAACAATCTTGGGGCTTCAGCCGGCTGCTCGGCGCCTGGGGGCTTGAAATGGACCCGGATGCCGTTGTCGCCGATCCGAACCTCGGGAGCATGGTGCAATTTTCGGAGGGGGAACGAAACAGAAAGCTCATCACACTGCTGAGCCTCTCCGGCTCCGCCCTGAACCGCAATGAACCGATCACGGCCAAGCTTGACAATGTCAAGGTGCTCAACGCAGGCCACCTGAAGGTGCGTGAGGTGAGGAACGTCAGGGCCCGGACGCTCCTGCTCACAACGGATTCGGCAAATCTTTTAAAGACGGGGGAGCTGGATCTGCACCAGCCGGATCCGGACATCCTCATGCAAAAATTCAAGGGCGGCAGGGAGCCGCTGATCCTCGCCACGAAACTCACAGGCCGATTCGACACAGCCTTTCCCGGGAATGCCGCCGGGGAGAGCACGCCGTCGAACCCGGGAACCGAAAAGCCGGGCAAACCGGAAACGGCCGCCCGGGGGCTGATAAAATCAAAAGACATGACGACCATTGTCGTCTACGCCGACGTGGACATGGTGAGCAACCTCTTTCTGGACAACGAAAACCCTTCGGATACGGGCCTCGCCGCGGGTAACAACAATCTGCTCCTGAACACGATGGAGGAGCTCCTCGGCACCGGAACGCTTGCGGGCGTCCGGACAAGGGGAGAGTACATCCGGCCCTTCAAAGTGATCGACAACATCGAGGCGAAATTCGACGCGGCCAACAGCCACAAGATCTGGCTCCTGAAGTCCAACATATCCAACGCCCAGAAGCAGCTCGCCCTGCTGGAAAGGAAATCGGAGGATCATCAGGTGCCCCTCCTGAAAAACGAGGCCCTCAACAGGAAAAAGGAGATCGAAAGCAGGATCGCCGCACAGAGACGGGAGTTGTGGGATCTCAGCGAGGACAAGCGGCAGGAGGTAGACACCCTCATTTCCATGCTGAAGGTATCCTACATGCTCTTCGCGCCCGTCCTTGTCCTCATCACGGCGGGTATCGTGTCCGCCTATCGCGCCATGAAGAAGAGAAACATGGTCTGGAGATCCCTATGATCAGTAACCGTCGCCTCATCCTGCTCGGCGCTGCGGCGGTGATCCTCTCCGCCCTGACGGTCTTCCTGGCCGCAACGGACCGCTGGAAAGGAACCGCCCCCCCGGCGGCGGGGAAATACCTCCTGCAGGGGTTCAACCCGGAAAAGGTTCACGGCATCCACATCGTATCGAGCGAATACGCCATCCAGTTCAAGCGGTTCGGAAACAGCTTCGTCATCACGACCTGGTACGGCTATCCCGCCGCCAACGAAAAAATGAATGAACTCCTCGGCCTCCTCACCGATATCCAGTCCGTGGAGAAAGTGACCTCCCAGAAGCAGAATCATGACGCCCTGGGCGTCACGACCGATCAGGGTTCCACGGTCATCCGGCTCTTTGACGAGGTCGACCGGAAAATGGCAGGGGTCGTCATCGGGAAAAGGAGCGAAGGGGCCCCGGGCAAATACATCCGGCTCGAGGACGATGACACGGTCTACATCAGCAGCAAGGTCATCCCCCCGATCAGCTTCGCCTACACGGACTACATCCAGAAGCAGATCGTCTCCGCCAATCCCAGGGAATATACCAGGCTGTCCGTTTCCACAAACCCCGATCACTACACCATCGACATCCGCGACGGCAGCGGTTTCCTGAACAGCCTCCCCCGCGATGCGCGGCAGGATGAACGGCGCATCGACGAAATTCTGGCCGCATCGCTGGACCTGAAGATCAAAAACGTTTTCAGAGAGGAGGACCTCAAGGATCTTCGTTTCGACACGAAGCTGCATCTGACGAAAAAAGACCGGACAACCTACCAGATCGACTTTGCCGAAAGAGGAGACCGGTGCTACATGAAAGCCCAGGCCGAATATTCGAAACCGGCCGGTGAAATCATCATCTACAAGGACGAATCCCCGCATTCCCTCAAGACAAAAGAATCCCTTCTGCTCGCCCGGGACGGGGCAGTCGCCTTCAACAAAATCCACGAAAAGTGGGTTTACGAAGTGGATCCCCTGCACCTCAAGGCCCTTCTCACATCCCCATCCAAGCTTGCCAGGAAATAAGACCTGCCGCACCCGGCCGCCCGGACCCTCACCGCCGGACCGCGAACCTTGCACGGAAGCGACTCTGGCCGTCAATCTTCATGGGGGAAGGTGAGCTGTCCGCCGAAATAGGCAATGACCACGGTGAGAGCGAAAAGGACAAAGGCCAGGACGGCGTACAGGATCCGGCCGGGCCCTGCCGTCGACAGGACTTGCGGGTCGCAGATCCGCCAGGCCAGGGCTGCGGCAGAAGCGAGGAGAAGAACCCAGGAGAGGTTTTTCTTTATCGTGACGGCGCGTATCGGTCTTGAGAGGTAGTTGAGCCACCAGGTGTAATAACCCGTGGCAATCGCCACCGGGGTGGTGAGCAGGCCCGCGGCCAGACAGTGCATGGCCGTCGTCTCGAAGTCTCCGGCGCCGGTGAGCAGGAATAGACCGTCGAAGACGAACAGGGCAAACATGAAAACGATGGGGAAATGGACCATCATGGGGTGGGGATGGCGCCTGAGAAGGGGGAAGCGATGAAGGAGTTTCGACAGAATGGCCGGCATCGGTCTCTCCGGTGAGTCCGCCCTCAGGATACCAACCTGGGGATACCGCTCGAAGACCTCGGGGCCGTGGGGGGCCGCGTGAATATCGCCCGAAAGATCCCGTCCGGCATGGTGCCTCTTCATGTGGAGGCCCCCCTTCCACATTTTGCTTCCGCTGACGTCGAAGATCCGGCCCTGGTGGGCGACATACGCGGGCTTTCCGTCCCGTCCTGTGAACTCGGACAGTTCCTTCTCTTCAAAGGTCTTCAATGACAACTCCTTTCTGACACCGTCACCCCTCTCTCTCTTTCCGCCAAACCCGGACCTCGCCGAGAATGACCCTGTGCTGACGGTCTTTCGGAATGGCGGCGACAACCTGTCGTGATTACGGGCCCGCCAGCGCTGAACAAGACGCTGACGGCGAATGGAAGCCGCTCAAGCACTGAGTAGTCAAAGGGCGATCCCTTGAATTTCTCCCCGAGCCTCGAGGTTTTTTGGAAGCGGGAAAGATGACCCGAAGGGGGTTACTGGATTCGAGTCACCAGAAAGGTCGCCGTGTCGAATCCCGCGACGGAGAGAAGCCGGATTTCGAACTGGACGCTCTCGCCCGCGGTGAAATTCAGAAACTCACCTATGTTGAGGCGTTCGTCGCGGTTCGGGAGTCCGATGGCGCCGACCCTGAGAAAGACAAAGCTGTGCCCCACGCTGAGCACACTCAAAAGAACCGCACCGTCCCCGACTTTTTCCGTTGAATACTGCTTGATCGTGACTGTCTCGCTCGCGTATTTCATGGCTTCTCGAATCTCCCGGGAAAGAATGACAGGAAGCACTCCCACATAGAACGCAGGCATCATATCTGTTTTTTCAGGCAGATGGAAGATCAAAATTCCGTCCGGCGGGGGAGAACCAAATCGGGAAAGCAGCGAGCCGGGCTTCCTGAACCTGCTGAATTTCACATGAATGTCCGGGGGCACTGCCGGTGGTTTTTCTCTCGGGAGGTATAAATGTTCGGGGGAGGTATTGCTTTTTCTATAAAATGTATTATATTTAAGTTGAATCCGTTTCACACTCATTCTGCGTTATATTTTTTCCATTCTCAAAACTCTCGTCCGCACTAGTGAACTCGCCCCAGCCCTGCCGGATCCGAAGGCTCGCAGCTTACCCTCCTTGGCTGCCCGCCTTGAAGGGGTATTTCCCCTCCTCCTTTTACCCCCGGTTTCCGGCGGGGCAGGGCTGCAAAAGGACGCAAAAAAAGCAGGGCACTTGCCCTGCTTCTCATTTATTGTATCGGGTCACTTTGTGCAGACAGCTTCAGCTCAGGCGTTCGCCAAAGGGTGTAATCAGATATCCCTCGTCAAAGCAGACAGCCATTCCCGTCGGTTCAGCCCGTAGAACGGTTCCCGTGACCTTGATGAGTCCCTTGCAGGCGTCCTTTAATTTGCGCAGCCGGTCCAGGGGAAGAATGATGTCGATTCTCACTCGCGTACCCTCGGGCAGCGCTTTCTTCGTTCGGAAATAGGCGCCACCGGCTGACACGTCCTTCGTGTTCAGTTCGAAAACGGCCTCCCCCTCTTCCTCCCGGGCTAAAATCTCAATCCTGGCCGGAACCTCAAGATTGAATCGCTCGAGTTTGCGTCTTTCGTAGATCAGGTCGAAGGTGTCCGAACTCTGGTTGGCTGTCCTTTTCATCATTATTTATGCCTCCTCAAGACATCCAAAACCTTGTTAAAATAGACACTACGGGCGTTTTTCCCAACAAATATACAGAATTCGTGCCAATACGACAACATACCCTCCAACGGTCACAGAAGAAGCCGAAATACAAGGATTTTTGACATTTTACACACGGGGGAGTTCCGCGTGGAAGTCAGAGAGAAAAAACGTCAACAAAATGACGTCTCAGGGGGGAATGTCAGAAAAGCCCGCCGGGTATTTTCATCCGCGAGAAAGCAAAATATACCCCTCGCTCGGGGCTCATCATTCAGGGCTTCACGTACCGGGCGATGAAGGCGTCGATGCCCCCCGTGTAGAGTCCTCCGGAAATGACGGCACCTTCGTTGTGGCTTCCTTTGATTTCCAGAAACTCTTTGGGCGGGTTGGCCGCCTCGTAAAGGCGCTTTCCGTGATGGACGGGGATGATCTCGTCCTGGGGGCTGTGAATGACGAGGACCGGACAGGAGACCCCTTTCAGAAATTCGAGGGTGTTGTAATCATATCTCGAGAGCCACCGGACGGGGAGATAGGGATAGACCTCGGCCCCGATGTCCGGGACGGAAGTGAAGGTCGACTCCACGATAAGCGCGGCCGGTTTGCGATCCCGTGCGGTCCTCGCCGCTATGGAACCGCCCATGGACCGGCCGAGCATCACGATCTCGGCTGGGCTGAACTTCTTCTCCGTCACGAGGTAATCCCAGGCCGCCTCCGCATCCCGGTAGGTCCCCTCTTCCGAGGGTTTCCCCTCGCTCAAGCCGTAGCCCCGATAGTCGAAGATAAGGACGCTCATCCCCATTCGGTTCAGCAGATCGATAAAAAAGAGCCTGTGGGAGATGTTACCGGCGTTTCCGTGACAGAAGAGTACGGCCCCCCTGGACTTCCCGGCGGGAATGTACCACGCGTGAATCTTCACGCCGTCGGCCGTTTTGAAAGAGACGGACTCGTAGGAAAGGCCGATCGTCTCGGGCGTGGCATCGTATTCGCGTTCCGGGAAATAGAGAAGCTTGGGCTGCAGAACCCAGACAGCTGCCGTGAAGGCCAGGTAGACTGAGAGGGGAACGATGATGAAGGACCAGAGCATGTGCTTTGGTCTCCTCCGCGGCGGGCTTATGGTCATGAACTTCACCCCACGATGAAAAAGGGCAGGAGGCACCGCGGGGTATGGGACATACACGGCGATTGCGGGTGCGGGTTAATTGGGGTGGTCCAGGACCTCCCGCACCTTCGTCAGCATGTCCTTGAACTGGTAGGGCTTGTTGATGAACCCGGATGGCGGCACCTCGAAGGTTTCCCTCACCTGCTCCTCGGAAGCGGCACCGCTCGAGATGATCACCTTGAGGTCCGGGTTGATTCTGCGAAGTTCCTTGTAGCACTTCGTTCCGCCCATCCCCGGCATGATGAGGTCCAGAATGACGAGCTTGATCCCGCTCCTGTTCTGGACGTACATCTCCACCGCCTTCTCGCCGCCCTCAGCCGTGAGAACCCGGTATCCGTATTGCGTCAGGAGTTCCTTGCCGATGTCAAGGACGGCCTTCTCATCATCCACGAGCATGATGGTCTCCGCCCCCCGGGGCATGACGGATTCTTTCTTGGCCTCCGCTACGGCATCCACCCCTTCAGCCTTGAAAATGGGGAAGTAGATCTTGAAGGTCGTCCCGCCGCCTTTTTCGCTGGTGCAGCGGACATACCCGTTGTGGCTCTTCACGATGCCGTATACAATGGCAAGACCGAGACCCGTGCCCTTCCCGGCTTCCTTGGTGGTGTAAAAGGGTTCAAAGATGTGCTTGAGGATCTCCTTGTCTATCCCCAGGCCGGAGTCAGCGACCGTGAGCTGGACGTATTCCCCGGGCGGCGCACCGAGAAGCGCCGTGTAGTAACCCTTGGCCAGGGTCACGTTCTCCGTCTGGAAGGTGAGTTGTCCCCCTTCAGGCATGGCATCGCGGGCATTCACCCCGAGGTTCATCAGGATCTGCTCGAGCTGACCGGCGTCGCCGCTGACGACCTTGAGATTGTCGGCAAGTTTCAGCGTGATGGTGACCATCTTGGGAATCGTCCGTTCCAGGATCCGCGCGACCTGCCTGACCTCGTGGTTCAGATCGAGGGGCTTCAACTTCGTTTCCACTTTCCGCCCGAAGATCAGGAGCTGCCGCGTCAGTTCGCTTGCGCGCTGGGCCGTCCCGTGTATCACCTCCAGCTTCCCGTAGTCGGCATCCGTCTGGTCTTTTTTCATCAAGAGAAGCTGTGTATAGCCTGAAATGGCCTGGAGCAGGTTGTTGAAGTCGTGGGCGATGCCGCCCGCCAGGGTCCCGAGAGCCTCCATTTTCTGGGCGTGAAGGAGCTGGTCTTCCAGTTTCTTTTTCTCCTCCTCGGCCTGCTTGCGTTCCCGGACTTCACGCTTCAGCTCTTCGTTTGCCAGAATCAACTCGGCGGTGCGCTGCTTGACACGCCGCTCGAGTTCGTCGTGGGCCCTCTGCAGCTCTATTTCAGCGAGCTTTCTGGAGTTGATGAGGTACTGGGTGAAGATGCCGTAGATGAAGATGAGGGAAACGACGAGAACGCGAATGAGGACCTGGTCCGTCACCATGGAATCAAACCACCAGTAAATGAGGGCCATGGCCACGGCGATGATGATCAAGCCGTTTTGTTCGATCTGTTCCCGAACATTCACGTTTTGCTGCATTTTATCTCTCCAGAACCCAACCCTTTTTCAGCCCCCCGGCCCGGGAAGGACCCTGATTTCACCGGATCCCCATGTCACCTCTCTCGGCCACCGGCTATTCACAACGCACATTTATTTATCGACAGAAGGGGTGAATGCCTTGAAAAATTTCCAAAAAGCCGGTCGTTTCAACAGATTATATTTCAAGGACAACCTGAGCAAGAATTGAGCCTAAAAAGAAAACCGGCGGATATTTTTTCAAGGCTGATTCACAAGATATTTCGGTATCCTATAGCCTGTTCTGCCATCATTTTGCAAGCGAAATCGATGACGCCGCCTCAGGCGATTGGTTCATGCCCCGACGAACCCGTTGCAGCAGACGCAACAGGCAATGTAAAAAAGGGGGCGTGATTGGAGGTGAAAATAGGGGGGTCGCGGCGAAGGATGGCCGCTATCGCCGGATGCTTCCTGAATTCCCTGTCTAGAAACGCGCGAACGGCCTTACGATCCCATCCGGCGGGATGAACGAAATCTTTGTAGAGGGAAAGATCTCCCTCGTAAAATGGTGAAGTTCTGTAGTCTTCCGTTTCCGGCCCCCGGGCCGGCATATTGAAGATCGCGACATTGAGAAAGCTGATGCATTCACTCATCTCCACGGTGAACCGGAGTGTCTTTACGGCCCCCGTAGGCGTTTCCGGCGGCGTCCCGAAGAGGAGATAGACATAGGCGGCAATGCCGGCCTTCTTCAGGCACCGGAGGACCTTTCGTGCCACTGAGAGATCCACGCCCTTTTGAAGAGCATTTAAAACCCCCTGGTCCCCTGACTCGAGACCGATCTGAAGCAACACGCAGCCCGATTGCTTGAGCCTCATGCAGAAATCCTCATCGGCCAGATGTTCCGTCACCCTGGCAAATCCGTACCACGGAACAGGGAGAGGCCCGCCGGCGAGTGCCTGGAGGAGCGCCGGGCTCAACGCATTGTCGAGAAAATGGACAAGCGCCGGCCGGTGCCTGGCGACCAGAATTCCGATTTCACGCAAGACCTGTCCCGGAGAGGCGGGTACGTAAGGGTTTCCTTCGGCCCTTTCGGGACAGAAAAGGCAGCGGCCCCAGTAGCAGCCGCTCGAGGCGCTGTAGGGAAGGATCCCGCCCGGTGAAAGGTAGGCATCGAGAGGCATGGCGTTGTAATCGGGCGGGCAGACAACCTCCCCCTCCCCCCGTTGAATCTTCGCACCCAGGATGGCGGAGAGCTTTTGTTCCCCAGGCCCTTCGACCATGTGATCGACAAGGCCGTCGAAGGGATTCCCCCAACCGGGCCGCCGCATCCAGGAAGTGACCAGTCCCCCGCCGAGGATCACCCGGATATGGGGATGACGCCTCTTCACCATGCCGACCATGGCAAAGGTGCAGAGGGCCTGGCTGAGGTAATTGAGCGAGAACCCCACGTGGGAGGGGTGATGCCGGTCGATTGCATCGTCGAGGAGATCCTGGAGGGGAGCGTGAAAAAGGTTCTCTTCGGGTCTACCCGCCATCCGGAGGAGATCGGCACTCCGCAGGGGGGAAAATTTCCGGTGAGCGAAGTTGGCAAGGCTCAAGGCCTGCTCACCCGACGGATCGGACACCGAGAGAAGCCGGTTGAGATCATAAACAGCATGTTTGTAACGGGCAAAGCGGCTGCGCGTCCGGAAGTCCCGGAGCGTGTCAAGGTGGGCGGAAAGGCTGCGTTTCGCCCTCTCAGTCCAGGTATCCGATGCCGGACTGTCCCGCCGGAGGAAGTGTGTGAGTCCCGCCAGGTTCGCGTCGAGGAGGGAACACCGGATTCGGGCACGATTCCGCAGAAAACCGGCAATCTTTGCAATGCCGGCGGGCGGTTCACAGGGTTTGGAGACGGGCGGATGGACGAGCAGTATCACCCAGGGACCCCCGATGCGAAGTCTTAAAACCCCTGTTTCTCTCCTGGAGAAACCTGAGCATTCCGTAGACGACATCCACCGGCAAGGTGATTCCATGTCCCAGCCGGGGCGAACGGCGGCCCTCCCGGGCCGAGGGCTTCTTAGCCTTTATTTATAATAATGATTTCAATGGGTTGCCCTATTGGAGGCGGTGAACATGGCAAGCCACAGGCCGAAATTTCTTCGTATATCAGGCAATGCATTTTCTTCCAACACCCGCCGCCCCACAGGCCGGTCACATTCAGAAACAGCTTTTTTATCCTAACAAATTGACGTTGACAAGGTATAATTAATGTGTACCTTAATGATACCAATTCATCAGGAGGCTCGAATGTTCGAAGTTACGGCAAAGGCGGAAGAGAAGTTCAACGAATTCTTCAAGTCGCGAACGGAAAAACCGTTTATCCGCATTTTTCTCCAGCAGGGGGGGTGATCCGGTCCCGCGCTCGGCATGGCTCTGGACGAGTCAAACGAAAGCGACGAGACCTTCAAGGTCAATGGCCTGACCTTCATGATCGAAAAGGAACTCTTTGAGATGGTGAAACCCCTCAAGATCGATTTCATGGAAACACCCCGGGGCGCCGGCTACATCATCGAATCCAACCTGAAGGCGGCCGACGGCTGCGGCGGGTGCGCGGGGTCCTGCGGTTCATCCGAAGGGTGAGGCGGCATTTCCGGCAGAAAACGTGAACAGCGCAAAAAAGGGGAACAGACGTTCCCCTTTTTTATGTTTTCATTGCGGGCGATCCGCAACGGACATTCGCCCTTCATCCTTCTGTTTCAACCGCATCGATCCGGTTTTGGATCTCCTCCCATTCGACGTAAAGGGTGTCGAGGCGGGCCGTCAGCTCCCGGTACTCGACAGCGGCCGCCCGTGTCTTTTTCTCGTCCTGGTAGATCTTCCCGTCAGCGAAAAGAGCCTCCATCTCTTTTTTCTTTGCCTCTCCTGCCCCGATTTCACGCTGGAGTCCCTCAAGTTCGTCCTTCAGGGGCTTCAGACGGTCGAAGCGCTCCTGCCTCTTCTTTGCCTCGTCTCGTTTGCGCATTCTTTCGAGGTGAAGGGGGGAGTGACCCTTAATCGCCTTGATCGCCCTGCCCGCCGTGTCCCGCCGTACGGTCTTATCGTCATCGGCGAGTCGGCTTTTTTCGAGATATTCGTCCACGGAACCGTAGGCAACCCGCAGCACGCCCTCTTCCATCTCCCAGACCATGCCCACCAGGCCGTCCAGAAAGTCCCGATCATGAGATACGATGATGTAGGCGCCGGGAAAGCTCTCCAGGGCCCTCTTGAGCACCTCCTTGGACCGCAGATCCAGATGGTTGGTCGGCTCGTCGAAAAGAAGAAGATTGGCAGGCACCAGGAGCATCTTGGCCAGGGCAAGCCGGCTCTTCTCGCCGCCGGAAAGAACGGAAACGGGTTTGAAGACATCCTCGTCCCGGAAGAGAAAGGATCCGAGGAGGGTTCTCAGGCGGGTGTTCGTCTCCTTTGTCGCCACCTCTTCCAGGGTCTGGAGAACCGTCTTCGACGGGTCGAGCGCCTCCGCCTGGTTCTGCGCGTAGTAGGAAACCACGGCTTTGTATCCGGGCTCGCACCGGCCCTCCTGGAAATCCTCCAGTCCTGCCATGATCCGGACGAGTGTGGATTTCCCCGACCCGTTCACCCCGAGCAGGGCGATCCGGTCGCTCCGCTGGACGGAGATGGACAGATCACTGAAAACAGGCTGGCTCCCGTAATATTTGCCAAGCTCCCGGATTTCCATGACGACCCGGCTCGCCTGCGGCGGCTCCGGCAAATCGAATGAGATGACGGCCTCTTCATTTTCCGGCTCGATCAATTCCATTTTCTCGAGCCGCCGGAGTCGGCTCTGGGCCTGCCGGGCCCTTGTTTTTTCGGCTCGATATCGCTCGACGAAACGCAGGGTCTGCCGGATTTCCTGCTGCTGGTTACGGTAGGCCGCTTCCCGGAGCGTCTTGCGCCGGCTCGCCTGTCCGAGATAGTCGGAGTAATTGCCGACATATTCCGAAACCGCACCCGCCGAGATTTCGAAGACACGGCCGACGAGATTATCGAGGAACCGCCTGTCATGGGACACGAGGATAACCGCCCCGTCGTAAGACTGAAGATACGATTCAAGCCACTGGAGCGATTGGATATCCAGATGGTTGGTGGGTTCGTCGAGAAGAAGACAGGTGGGTTCTCTCAGGAGGAGTTTCGACAGCTCGATCCTCATCTGCCAGCCGCCGCTGAACTCCTCCGTCATCCGGCCGAACTCCGGTCCCCGGAAGCCCAGCCCGGACAGGACCTGCTTGATCTTCACATCGATGTCATATCCCTCCAGGTGCTCCACGTGATGCTGAATCTTCCCCAGTTCGGAGAGCAGTTCCTTCAACCCCGCGGGATCCGGATCACCCGCAACGGTCCGATCGGCGATTTCAACGCTCAGCCCCTCCATCTGCGCGTGGAGAGAAAGAATCTCGTCGAAGGCAAGCCTTACTTCATCCAGGAGGGTGCGGCCCGTGTAACGGACCGCCTCCTGGGGAAGATAGCCCGTCGTGGCAGAGCGCGGCCGGTTGACCCGTCCGGTGTCGGCCTCGACGATCCCGGCGATGATCTTCATGAGTGTTGTCTTGCCCGCTCCGTTCGGACCCACGACGGCCACCTTTTCCCCTTCGTTGATGCGGATCGTGAGATCCCTGAACAGATACCGGCCGCCGTACTGCTTTGATATGCCCTGTAATGAAATCATGATTCTTGCGTGTCGGGTGAAAGGACCGAAGGTTCAACCTCAAAAAACCGGGTTGGCCCGGCATGGGCAGGCCCTGCGTCTTTTGCCTTTTGAACAAAGAGAAAGCGAGGACGGGAATCCTCGCCTTCTGTCATGCGCGACTTAACTTTTACGAACAGTAATCAGGCGTACTCCGTATGGGAGGTCAGAAGACCCAGGGCCCTCTCGCTGACCAGCAGGATCCTCGTGTGGCTGAGGCGGGAGGCCAGAAGCTTGTTGACCCCCTTCAGCATCTGATATCCGATGGCCGCGTCCTTCTCCATGATTTCCCGGAGTCTGGCGGCTTCGAAGGAAATGAGTTTCGTGGCGTCCATGCAGACGGCGCTCAGGGTATAGATGTGGGGTTCCACGAAGGCCGACCAGCCCATGCCTTCCCCCCTGGTGATTACATCGGTGGTCACCTGAAGGGGTGGACGCGCGGGGCCCATATCCGCCTTCATCTCCAGAAAGACCTTCCCCTCCTCGACGAGATAAAAATGGCTGGCCGGATCGCCCTGCTTGTAGAGGAGTGTCCCGGCGGGGTGACTCTCACTGATGGCGATGGATGCCAGCTTCTCCAGTTGGGCGTCATTGAGGTTTTTCAACAAGTTCGATTCCCGCATGATTTTCAGCTGAGCCATTGTCTTCGCTCCTCCCTTTTTTATTCCGGCCTCATACCGATTACTTATTATTTATACCAATCTTTTTTTCGAATTTCTATCGTAAATTTTTGAGTCGGTAAAAGTTTCCTCCCCTCGCCCCCCCCGGGAATGCCGGAGCGAAACGGGAAATGTTCGTTGAAGAGGGCCCTTCCCGTGTGTCATACTTCCAACTATGAATCCCGAAATCCTGCAGATGACAGAGAAGGGCCTCTATTGTGAGGTTGGGAATTTTTACATCGACCCGCTGCAGCCCGTCGACCGCGCCGTTATCACTCACGCCCACGGCGATCACGCAAGGCGGGAATGCCGGCGGTACCTGGCCGCTAGAGAAGGCCTTCAGATCCTGCGCCTCCGTTTGGGCAATGAGGCGTCCATCCAGACCGTTCCCTACGGTGAACACACTTACCTGGACGGCATCCGGGTTTCCCTCCACCCCGCCGGCCACATCCTCGGCTCGTCACAGGTCCGCATCGAATACCGGGGGCGCATCACCGTTGTCTCCGGGGACTACAAGGTTCAGACCGACCCGACCTGCGGACCCCTCGAGGTCCTGCGCTGCCACACCTTTACAACGGAGTCGACCTTCGGCCTGCCCGTTTACCGATGGCCCGAGCCGAAAGAGATCCTCGGGGACATCAATGCCTGGTGGTCGGCCAATCGGGCGGCGGGGCGGCCAAGCCTGCTTTACGCTTACGCGGCGGGCAAGGCGCAGCGGATCATCATGGGACTCGACATTTCTCTCGGGCCCGTCTTCACCCACCGATCCGTGGAGGAACTGAACCGCCGCTACCGGGCAAGCGGTGTCGCCCTGCCCGATACCATCTCTCTCGATTTCGCCGGTAAAAAACCGGACTTCAGCAGCGCGCTCATCGTCGCTCCGCCGCTCGTGCACGGAACGGAGTGGACCAAACCCTTCAGGGACTGTTCAACGGGCTTTGCCTCGGGGTGGATGCGGATACGCGGCTTGCGCCGTCGCCGGTCTGTTGATCGGGGATTCGTCCTCTCCGATCATGTCGACTGGCCGGGCCTGCTGTCGGTTATCTCGTCAACGGGGGCCGAAGAGATACTCGTCTGCCACGGTTACACCGCCGTTGTTGTCCGGACGCTCAGGGAAATGGGGCTCGACGCGAAATCTCTCGACACGCCCTTTGCGGCCGACGAAAAGAGCGAGAACTGAATAAGACCAGAGGTTGAGAAGTTAAGAAGTTCAGAAGTTGAGAAGCAGAGAGAAACCTTTATGTTGGACCCCGCCTCTCGGCCCCGGGCCTTTAGCCTTTTGCCTTGAGCCTTATGCCCGACAGGCGGGATTCTATGACATAGCATATTCGACATATTTCCATATTTGCGTACCAATGAAACTTTTCTCTAATTTATGCGAAGAACTCGACAGGACGACGAAGACGACCGAAAAGGTCGCGGCGCTCAGGCGGTATTTCGAGAGGACGACACCGGCTGATGCGGCATGGGCCGTCTATTTCTTGAGCGGGCAAAAGATCAAGGGGCTGATGCGGCCGCGGAAGCTATGTACCTGGGCCTGCGAAGCGGCAGGGATTCCCGAGTGGCTCTTCAATGAATCCTATGAAGCGGTGGGTGATCTCGCGGAGACTATCGCCCTTATTCTTCCGCCCTCTGCCGGTAAGGACAACACCCCCCTCCACGCCTGGGTTGAAGAGAGGCTTCTCCCCCTCCGGAAGGCGACCGAGGAGGTGAAGCACAGGGCCGTCCTGCAGGCCTGGGGCACACTGGACGAGGCAGGGCGTTTTGTCTTCAACAAAGTCATCACCGGGACCTTTCGCCTGGGCGTTTCGACGATGACGCTCATCCGGACCCTCGCGGAGTCAAGCGGAAACGACGCAACCGTCATCGCCGGGAGACTCGCCGGATCGTGGGTCCCGACGGCCGATTCCTATAAAAACCTGCTGGCCCCGCCGCGCGACTCCGAAGACTCCGGCCGGCCCTTCCCCTTCTTCCTTGCCTATCCCCTGGAGGGAGATCCCGAATCCCTGGGCCCCGTATCCGCCTGGCAGGCCGAGTGGCAATGGGACGGGGTCCGTGCCCAGCTGCTGCGACGCGACGGAAAGACCTTCCTCTGGTCGCGGGGCGGAGAACTGATCACCGGCACATTTCCGGAAATAGGAGATGCGGCGGGGAGGCTTCCCGAAGGCACCGTGCTCGACGGAGAGATACTGTCCTGCAGGAAGGGGTCGATTCTCCCGTTCAGCAACCTGCAAAGGAGGATAGGCCGAAAGAGACCCGGGGAGAAAATCGTTGCCGAATTCCCCGCCGCGTTCATGGCCTTCGATCTTCTCGAAGATGACGGCAAGGATCTACGCGGCGAACCACTCTCGGAACGACGGCGGAAGCTCGAGGTTCGGGCGGCACTCTGGCCCCGCGGAGGGGCCCTTCTCCTCTCGCCGGTCCTCGAAGCCCGCTCATGGGGAGACCTGACAGGGGCGCGGGGTAAAAGCAGGGACCGGAACGCAGAGGGCCTCATGCTCAAAGGACTGGGTTCCCCTTACCGGGCGGGCCGGCACTGCGGAGACTGGTGGAAATGGAAGGTCAACCCCTTTACCCTCGATGCGGTCCTGATCTACGCTGAACCCGGACACGGCAAGCGGGCCGGTCTTTTCACGGATTACACCTTCGGTGTCTGGCATGAAGGAACGCTTGTTCCTGTGGCGAAGGCCTATTCCGGTCTGACCGACGCCGAAATCCTGAAGGTCGATTCTTTCATCCGTCGGCATACTCTCGAGAAATTCGGGCCCGTGCGGTCGGTGACGCCTGCCCTCGTCTTCGAGATCGCCTTCGAGGGGATTCAGCGGTCATCGCGCCACAAATCGGGCGTGTCGGTGCGCTTCCCGCGCATCCTCCGTATCCGGGAAAAGCGGCCGGAAGAGGCTGACACCCTGGAGGCGGTACTGTCTTTCCTGCCCGACAAGACAAAAGTGTGACGGACTCCATTCTTTCAGAAGCACAGAATCATCCGGTCCTCGATGCCCCGCTCCCTGGCGATCCGCCTGGCCCTCGATGCCAAGCACCGGGTGTAAGCCTCGCGTTCGGGGGCGTTGAAAAGAACCCTCCGGCAGCCGTCCAGCAGTTGCGGGTAATGTCTTTCGAACAGGGTTCTGACTGCCGGCCAGACGCCGTAACGCAGATTCAGGCGGTCGACATAGAAGTGCGACACGCTGATTTCCTTCATTTCTTTCATAAGTTCCGACAGGTTTTCCTCGGTATCCGAAAGGCCCGGCAACAGCGGCCCGACGAAAGCATAGGTCTCGATCCCCTTCCGGCGCGCCTCTTCAAGGACATGAAGACGATCCTTCGCCGTTGAGGCCCCGGGTTCGATGAGCTTCCGTACGCTCTCGTTCAGCGCTGTCACCGTCACGCCTATTTCGACGTCGGCCTTTCCCTCGAGGATGCGAAGATCACGAAGGACAAGGGCGTTCTTCGTCAGGATGGTGACGTGGAATCCGTGGCGGAGAAGTAATTCCAGGCACTGGCCGGTGAGGCCGTACCTTGACTCGGCGGGCTGCCAGCCGTCGCAGACGGAACTCATGAAGACGCGTCCCGTGCGTTTTCGCTTCACTTCCCTCTCGAGGACGACCCGGGCGTTCATCTTCACGTCGACAAAGCCACCCCAGTTCTCGGCGGGGTGCGAGAAACGGGTAGCGAAGCGCGCGTAGCAATATCGGCACCCATGCCCGCATCCCGCGTAACAGTTGACGGCATAGTCGGCCAAGCCCGATTTGTTCAGAAGGGAACGGCACTCCACCTCGCGGATGCGAACGGTCTCCGGGGAAAAATCTTTCTCACTTTCGGACATCACGGCTATTTTCGTCTGCCTGATTAAATGTTATGCTGATAATAGGATAATCACGTTCCACCCTGCTGACAAGGAAGAAAAAAACCGGACGGGGTGCGATGGCGGGAGAAAGAGTGGCCGGCAACGTTATTGAACTTCCTGAATTGCGCGATCGCGTTCGCGTTTTTCGTGACCGGGCTCATGCCGGTGAGATCCTCGCCGGCATGCTCGACGGGTTCCGCTCTTCCCGGACGCTGGTCATGGCGATACCCGCCGGAGGCATCCCCGTCGCGGCTGCCCTGGCCCTGAGGCTCTCTTTTCCGCTCGACGTGGCCGTTGTCAGCAAGATCACCCTGCCCTGGAACACTGAAGCGGGCTACGGCGCTATTGCCTTCGACGGCACGGTCCGGCTGAACCGCGATCTGCTGCCCCGGTTCGGCCTCTCGGAGAAAGAGATCGAGGCGGGGAAGACCGCCACGGCCGGGAAGGTGAAACGCCGCGTCGAGAAATTTCGAGGGAACCGGCCCTACCCGGATTTCATCAAAGAGCGGGTGATCCTCGTCGATGACGGCCTTGCCTCGGGGTTCACGCTCCTGGTGGGTGTGGAGGCCCTGAAGAAAATCGGGACAGGAGAGATCGTCGTTGCCGTGCCGACGGGAAGCGCAGGCGCCGTCCGGCGCGTGGCCGCCGAAGTGGATCGTCTGTATTGCGCCAACATCCGGGGCGGATGGAGCTTTGCTGTTGCCGATGCCTACGAACGCTGGAGCGATGTGAGCGAGGAAGAGGCCCTCCGGATCTTTGATGCGGCTTTGAGCACAGGTTAAAGGGATCTGGTTTGCGGCGATGTCTGTCTCGCCGTCCAAAATAAATCCGGGTCTACAGGCACTGCCACAAAACGCTTTTGACGGTCATGCAGGCCGCGAACAAGCCCGAAACAGCGGTCACCGACAGGATAAACGTTGCACTCACGGGTATTTTATTGTGCCTGTTGATTTGAACGGCTTTCATCGTCATTTGTCCGGTTCGTCTCACCACTCGCCACTGCCCACTCACCACTGTCTCCTACAGTCTTACGCCATCCTGGACCGTCCCGCACTTCGGGCACCTGTCGCCTTCCGTCTGATGCTTACTCACGGAGAAACCGGCACGCTCGATGAGAAGATTGCCGCAGTGATAGCAGTACGTGTGGTTATGCTTCCCGGCAACATTGCCCAGGTAGACATAGCGAAGGCCTGCTTCCCTGCCGATCTCGTAGGCACGATTCAGGATCTTCATGGGGGTGGGTTCCAGGTGGTCCATCCGGTACTGCGGGTGAAAGCGGCTGATGTGCCAGGGTATGGAGACATCGACGGAGGCGAGATAGGCCGCGATGCCCTTCAGTTCCGTTTCAGAGTCGTTCTGCCCGGGGACGACGAGGGTCGTGACCTCGATCCAGATTCCCATTTCTTTCATCGTCCGGATGTTCTCCAGGACGGGCTGGAGGCGGGCCTTGCACAACCGCTTGTAGAAGTCATCGCTGTAGGCTTTCAGGTCCACATTCGCGGCATCGAGACAGGGACGGATCATCTCGAGCATTTCTCTGGTCATGTAGCCGTTGGTGACGAAGACATTGTAAAGACCCTCCTGCTTCGCGGCCTTCGCACAGTCGTAGGCAAACTCGAAATAGATGGTGGGCTCCGTGTAGGTGTAGGAAATGCTCGCGGAACCCGTGGCTTTCGCCTGCCGGACGACGTCCTCGGGTTTTACCTGCCGGGCCCGCATGCCGAGACGCTCGACCTCCGCGACCTGGGAGATCTGCCAGTTCTGGCAGAAGTCACACTTGAAATTGCAACCCACGGTGGCAATGGAGTAAGAGGTGGAACCCGGAAGGAAATGGTAGAGGGGTTTCTTCTCAATGGGGTCGACATTCTGCGCGATCAGTCCGCCGTAGACATGGGTGTAAAGTGTGCCTCCCCTGTTTTCCCGGACGCTGCACACCCCGAATCTCCCGGCGCCGATCCGGCAGCGGTGACTGCAAAGGTGGCAGGAGACCCGGTTTTCTTCGAGCTTCTCGTACAGAAGGGCTTCCTTCAACATGGGTTTCGTCTCCCCTGCGCCGCCGAGGTCTTATTTATCCTTCCGGATATTCCGGATCGCAAAAAAAAAGGCAACCGTCAGAAGGACGATGAATCCCGTTAACCTCACCGTAAGGGCGAACTGCGCGTCCTCGGTGATCCCGCTCAAACCCTTTTGCAGGGATTCGGGCGGAAGCGACGCCCACAGGTAGGCGACAAGGGCCGATGCCCCGAGAATCAAAAATACCTGCAGATATCTGTGCACGTAAACCTCCATCCATTTTGAAAAAATATACCACAAAGGGAGACGTGCCAGAAGACATTTATAACGGGCTGCCTTGTCTTTTCAGAGCGTTTTCAGGTTGCTTCTTCGATCATGAGTTCATCCTTGATCTCGATGCAGTTCATGACACTCTGCGCCGCAGGGCAGCGGGTGATGTAGTTCGCGAAGGATTCCCGCGCGTCGGCAACCTTGTCCCCGGGCACCTTCAGGTGATATTTCACCCGGATCCTGGTGATCTTGAGGACGTTGTTGACGGCCTCGATGTCCCCTTCCACGTCCGCCCAGTAGCGGTCTTCCGGCGTTGCGATCTTTTTTCCGGCCATCACCGCGGCCAGTGTACCCATCATTCAGCCGGCTGTTGCGGCGACGATGTGGTCCAGCGTCGCGGCGTGTTCCTCTTCGGGTTCCACCTTGTAGAACTTCTTGATCCCGCCATAGACACCATAACGGACGGGTTCGCCGAAACCTTCGATGACGGCCCTTCTCGTTGGGCCTTTCTCCCTCACGATCCTGATCCGTGATGTGTGGACAACTTCTCCCATAGACTCCTCCCTTCTTCTTTTAACGTCCTTGGGTGATCTAAACGGACATCTTCACGAAACACGAACAGATGCCGCTCCCGGCGTCATTGATAGGTCAGGCCAAACCCCGCTCCCGAAGTTCTGCAAGGGGTGGGATGCCGGCCCTCCCGCCCAGCCGCGTGCTCACGGCGGCCGCCGCCCAGTTGGCGAGGCTAAGCGTCTTCTTCGAGTCCCAACCCTTCAAGAGACCGTACGTGACGCCGGCATGAAAAACATCCCCGCAGCCCGTCGTATCGAGGACGGTGACGGGATGAGCCGGCTCTCGAATGATTGCTCCCTCGCAGAGGGCGACATAACCCCGAGGTCCCAGCGTGACACCGGCGATTGAAGGGCCCAGCGCCGCAAGTTTGAGGCAGGCTTCGGCGGGGTTGTCGTCGCCGACAAGTGCCCGGGCGAAACCCTCCGAGGCAACAAAGGCGTCGGCAAGCGCCGCCAGTTCGAGCATCCCGTCGCGGAGCGTCCCGGCGTCCACAACGACACGGACACCCTCGCGGCGGGCGATCGTGGCAGCATGCAGTGCGGCTTCAATGAAGAGCCCGTCGGTTTGGAGGGTTTTCGACCGCGTCAATCTCCCGGTATCGATTTCCCTTGGACCGGGAGGTCTGCCCGTCGATCTCCGCCAGAAAACGGTCCTCCGGTTCGTGGACGGTTCCGCGACAATGAAGGCAAACTGGGAGCTTTCACCCTTCCTGACAAGGAGCCCGCCTGCGTCCACACCTTCCTGAACCAGGGAAGAGTGGATGGAGCGCCCGAAGGCGTCATCACCGATGACGCCGGAGAAATAGCAGCGAAGACCCCAGCGTGACAGGGCCACGAGGGCCGTGGCCACGGGTCCGCCGCCCTCGATCACCATCTCGCGATATTCGTGTTTCGTGTCAGGCAGGGGATAGGCATCGAATACCCCGACATAATCGAGAGAGCACTGGCCCAGACCGAAGACATCAATCATAAAAAAGTGACGAGTGGTTAGTGAAGAGTGGTGAGAAAGATTAATTAACTCAAAACTCAACACTCAAAATTCAAAACTGCCTTCCCGGAAGGCCTAGTCGCAGAGGCCCTCATCTTTCCAGGGCGTTCTGTCATGCCGCAGGCCGTTCTTCACAGGTGGGCCGTTCCCCCAGGCTGCCTAGAAATGCCCAGATGCAAGGCCCCCGTAACGAGTGAGTAGTGGTTAGTGAAGAGTGGTGAGAAAGATTAATTAATTCAAAACTCAACACTCAAAATTCAAAACTGCCTTCCCGGAAGGCCTAATCGCAGAGGCCCTCCGTCATCCTCCCCTCCAACCAGTGATTGACGAAAAACTCCGTCAGTTCGATGTTGACGGAGGCCCTGTCCGCGGCCTCGCGGAGCTTTTCCACCATCTCGTCCACCTCGTCCTCCAAACCGAGAAGGGCGTAGATCTTGATGCTTTCCTGCCAGCTTTCAACCGCTTCGCGGTCCTCGTGGAGTCTTTCATAGGCCTCACCGATATATCGGAGATCATCAGCGATACCCTTGTGGAACCCCGCCTTCCGATCCGCATCGAGGGCCCTCGCGAAAAAGTCGATCGCCTGCCGGTTGTCTCCCTTCTCACCCAGGAGGTGCCCAAGGGCTGAATTCACGACGGCGATGTCCGAAAGATTTTCGGGATTCGAGGCGGACAGAGCGTTTTTTAGAATCTCCTCCGCTTTCGCGTATTCCTTCTTCTTCGTGAGGAGGATCCCCTGATTGCTCATCAGGGGAATGAATTTTTCTCCCCCGACCCCGACGTTGATCTTCGAAGCCTCTTCCAGGGCTTTTTCTGCGCCCGAAAGATCATTCAGATCGATAAGGGCGGCCGCCCGGTTGCATAGGGCCTGCCGTGCCCCCTCGAAATTTCCGACGCCGGAGTAAATCTTGTACGCTTCCTGGAAGAGAATGAGCGCGCTTTCGGGCTCATCGATTCCTCGATAGGCAGCCCCCATGTTATTGAGGCTCATGGCGACACCCTCCCGCTGGTCATAGGAGGTGAAAATCTCGTGGGCCTTCAGAAAATACTCCAGCGATCTTTTATAGCAACCTTTCTGGTAATAGGGCATCCCCTTGGCGATCTGCTCCTGGCCGGCCGTCAGATGGGGAGGTCCCGTCCTGAGGACACCGCCTCCGCAGGCAACCAGTCCCGGAAAGATCAGGAGAAAAATAACGAGAGCCTTTTTTTTCATCGGCCGTTCTACCTCCTTAACCCCGCGTCCATGTTTTTCCCCTCCAGGGCAGGCGGAATGTCCCTCCGGATGAGGGCGTTTTTCTGTGCCGCCTTCACGAGACGGTCGATCTCCTTCACGGTATCCCGCGTCTCCTGGAGGCCGCGCTTTGTGGATTTCGTAATCGCGGGGACATCCTCACTCCCCCTCTCCACGTTGGCGAGAATCTGATCGATCTGGTCCATGGCGTCGTTGATCTTCACAAGGAGCTCGTCGGATTTCAAGAGGCCGCCGACGGTGCCCTCGCCGGCCTGCACGTCGGCGACGATCGCCCGAACGTCCTTGAGTGTTTTTTCGACACTCCTCAGGGATGAAAAGAGCGGTCCCCCGGGGTCCTGCAGTTCTTCCACCATGTCCGAGAGATTCTGGATCGCACCGATGAGCATTTTGGCCGTTTTCTCCAGCTCGAATTCCTGCATGATGTCATCCAGGGATTTCCTGTCCATGGACTTGATTACACCACGCTCGGGGATTGCCGGTTCCGTGACGGGGCCCGGGCGGATCGAGACATACTCGGAACCGATGATTGTCGGACTTTCCACGGTGGCCAACGTGTCCTTCCGGATGCGTGAGGCGTACTCTTCTAGAATGGCGAGTTCCACGCGGACCTTGTCCTCGACGAGGGTGATCTTTTTCACTTTGCCGATGTCCGTCTTGAAGAGCTTTACCGGCGCACCGACCTGCAGGTTGTATCCTTCCTTGAACGTCGTGTAGTAGGTCACGTAATCCCTGAACCAGTCCTGGCCCCGTCCGATGAGAACAACGGTGACCAGTACCAGCAGGACGACCATCGTCATGAAAAGCCCGACGCTTTTTTCAACTCGACTGAATTTCAGATCCATCATTTTCCCCCACAGTTCAAGCCCCGTTCCGGCGGGTCGATGCGTGCCCGCCTACTTCAGGGCTATGATTTCCAGTTCTCCCTCAATGATCCTCACCTTTTTGGTTGCCGCCTCCCGTATAAAGGCTTCGTCGCCGAAGGAAAAAACAGCGGTGATCTTCCTGGACAGGCATTCTTTCATCAACTGAACGGCACTCTCGTAATGAATACGCGACAGGGTATCCCTCGCCTGCTCCATGAGAAGGATCTCCGCCCCTTTGGTCAACTCGCGGATGATGATGGCCGCCCTCACCTCGTCACGAAAAACCTGTGAAGGCCTGAGGTCCAGTTTGTCTTCAATGCCTAAAACGCGGCAGAAGTCCATAATGTCGTCGGGCACCTCCAGGGATTTGCGGCCTTCCATATAGTATCTCTGCCACATGATATTTTCCCCGATCGTCCGATTCGAAAGGAGCGTCGAATCCGCCGATATGAAGCCGACCTTCCTCCTGTAGGGAAGAAGCTTCCGGTAATCTGAGAAGTCGAGGACCTGACCGCGATAGTAAAAGACGCCCTCAATGGGCTTTTCAAGGACCGCCAGGGCCCGGATAAATAGATGGACGTCATCGAAGCGGTCCCCCTCGATGTAGAGTACATCCCCCTCAAAAATGGTACAGGAGAAATTTCTCAACCCCTTTCCCCGCCCGATGGGCGCCAGACTGTAGTTTGTCATCTCTATCAGTTTCAAAGCCATACTCACATATAAAACAGAACGGACAAAAACCCGCTGATGACCATGCAGTAGATGAGGCACTCGACGGCACCCTTGGAGGCAGCAACGGGGACTTCCGTGATGGACCTGCCCACGGAAAGCCCGCGGAACAGAGACACCACGGCGATGGTCAGACCTAAGAAAAACGCCTTCAACGCAGAAACAATATAGTCCTCCGGCGTGAGAGCCCTGGCCACCTGCTGCAGAAAATTCTGCATCGGGATATTCGTACCTGCCCAGACGATGACGTAACCGCCGAAAACCGCGACGGTCATGAAGATGAACACAAGGCACATCATGGCCGTAACCACCCCGATCAACCTCGGGAGGGCATGGATCCGGACGGGATCGATGCCCCCCATCTCCAGGGTCTCCATCTCGCGCAGCACGTTCATGTAACCTGTTTCGATCGTGATGGCCGTGGCGGATCTGAGGATCACGATGAATGCCGTCACAATCGGCCCCAGTTCCCGGACCAGGATGACGACGATGATCTTGCCCAGATCGACCTGACCCGCTACGAGGTTGAACTGCACGATTAGAGAGATCCCGAAGAGAAGGGCCACGGGGATGACGATCCAGAGAGCCTGAACAGCCGTGAAATAGATCTGCTCCAGGGTGACCCGGTAAAGAAGGGCTCTCCCTTCCTTCGGCCAGCGGAACATCTCACGGAACATTCTCCAGGCGAAGGCGCTGATATCGAGATAGTGACTGATTCCCTCAAGGGTGCGGCGTCCCACCCGGCCCATAAAATCGGACAGGACGACCAGTGGATTGCGGATCGGCATCAGGAGTTCCTGCTTCACTCTATTTTCCCTGCCGGGTCGTCTACCCTGTTGGCAGAATGCACTATTATTAGCCCAAGGCTGCGACTTTCGTCAATTTTTTTCCCGGAAAAGAGGGCGATCCATGCAAAAAAAAGGGGCGAAAAGGGGTGTTTCACCCCTCTTGCCCTTGAGGCGTGCCCTTCAGCCCGCGGCGGATCAGGTCGTCATGGGCTCCACGATGTACCTGACGACCAGGTCGCCGACCTCGCGGGTGCCGTATCCCATCTTCCCGGCATCCATGCTTTTCACGTCGTTTTTCACGACGGCCTTGACGGCCTCGAGAAGCATGCCGGCCGCCGGTGCTTCTCCGAGATGTTCCAGCATCATCTGGGCGGCGCAGATGGCCGCCAGCGGGTTGATCTTGTTCAGCCCGGCATATTTCGGGGCCGATCCGCTGATGGGTTCAAACATGGAAACGGATTTCGGGTTGACATTTCCGCCCGCGGCGATTCCCATCCCGCCCTGGATCATGGCGCCGAGATCCGTTATGATGTCGCCGAACATGTTGTCCGTCACGATGACATCGAAGAACTCCGGATTTTTGACCATCCACATGCAGATGGCATCAACGTGGGCATAATCGAGTTCGATGTCCGGGTAGTCTGTGCCCACCTCCCGGAAGACGCGCTCCCACAGGTCGAAGGCATAGGTGAGGACGTTCGTCTTCCCGCAGAGGGTGAGTTTCTTTCTCCTGTTTCTCTTCCGGCAGTATTCGAAGGCAAAACGGATGCAGCGCTCGACGCCGCGCCTTGTGTTGACGGATTCCTGGATGGCGACTTCTTCGGGTGTGCCCTTCCTGAGAAACCCGCCGCTTCCGGCGTAGAGACCTTCCGTGTTTTCGCGGACAACGACAAAGTCGATGTCGCCGGGACCCTTGTCCTTGACGGGGGTGTAGACACCGGGGAAGAGCACCACGGGTCTCAAATTGATGTAGAGGTCGAGTTCAAACCGGAGCTTCAGCAGGACCTCCCGTTCCAGGATGCCCGGCTTGACCTCGGGGTGACCGAGGGCGCCCAGCAGGATGGCGTCCATTTGTCTCAACTCCCGGAGTACCGAGTCGGGCAGAAGCTCCCCCTTTCGGAGGTAGCGATCACCGCCCAGGTCGTGGTAGACCAGGTTGAAATCAGGTCCCCCCGCGTCGGTAACTGCCCTGAGGGCCTTCACGGCCTCCGAGATGACTTCGGGACCGGTCCCGTCCCCGGGGATGACGCAGATATCGTACGCCTTCATCGCTGTCTCTTCTCCGTTTTTTTCTTCAGTTTGTTCCGCCTCACGTGCTCGACGAGCCCCCCCGACCTTATGAGCCTCCTCATGAAATCGGGAATCGGCTGCGCCGAAGCGGTCCCATGGCTCACCACATTCTCGATCTTTCCCGTCGAAAGATCCACCGAGATCTTCTCCCCCTCCCGGAACCGTTCCGCGGCCTCACCGGACTCCACGAGCGGCAGCCCGATATTGAAGGCACTGCGGTAGAATATTCTGGCAAAACTCCGGGCGATGACGGCGCGGATACCCGCCTCTCTCAGCGCAAGGGGGGCGTGCTCGCGCGAGGATCCGCAGCCGAAGTTTCTTCCCGCTACGATAATGTCGCCCACCGCGACGGCCCCCGCAAAATCAGGCCTTATATCGGCAAAGACATGCTTCGCCAGCTCCGCGCCGTCCGAGGTGTTGCAATAGCGTGCGGGGATGATGAGATCCGTATCCACATCATCTCCGAACTTCCACACCCTGCCTCTAATAAGCATCTTCGTCCCCACTTTCATTACATTCACGACTGTCCGGCACGCCCGCCATGCCGAAAAAAACTGGAATGTTGGAATAATGGGTTCTTTTAACCCCTTCCTTCCATCGCTCCACTATTCCATTATTCCATTCCTCACAGATCGTCCGGCCCCGCAATACGTCCCAGGATGGCCGAAGCCGCCGCCACGTAAGGGTTGCAGAGATAAACCTCGCTCTTCGGGTGCCCCATGCGCCCGACGAAATTGCGGTTCGTCGTCGCAAGCGCCCGTTCACCTTCTGCGAGGATTCCCATGTGACCGCCCAGGCAGGGGCCGCAACAGGGCGGGCCGATGACGGCCCCGGCCTTCAGGAAGGTTTCGATGACGCCTTCCTTCACGGCCTCTTTGAGGATCCAGGGCGATCCCGGTATCACGATGAGACGAAGCCCCTTGGCCGCTCTCTTCCCCTTGAGAACGCGAGCCGCGTCCCGCAGGTCCTCGAGCCAGCCGTTCGTGCAGGACCCGATGAAGACCTGGTCCAGGGTCACCTTCCCCACCTTCGACAGGGGGCGCTCATTGGCCGGCGAGGGCGGAAAGGCCACCTGGGGCTCGATTTGAGCCACATCGATCCGGATGACTTTTGCGTAGACGGCATCCGGATCGCTTTTGAAGACCCTCGGTTTGAGGCTCGATCGGTCTTTCACGTAGGACAGCGTTTTTTCATCGGGCTCCATGATGCCGTTCTTCGCCCCGGCCTCCACGGCCATGTTCGCCATGGCAAACCGCTGGTTCATGGGGAGATCCACGATGGCGGGCCCGGTGAATTCCATCGCGCTGTAGAGAGCGCCCTCGACGCCGATCCGGCCGATCGTGTAGAGGATGAGATCCTTGCCGACAACCCAGCGGCGCCTCTTCCCCGTGTACTCGAGCCGGATGGTCGGCGGGACCTTCAACCAGATTTCCCCCGTGGCCATAACGGCTCCGAGATCGGTGCTGCCGACACCCGTGGAAAAAGCCCCGAGGGCCCCGTAGGCGCAGGTGTGACTGTCGGCCCCGATGACGACCATCCCCGGGACGACAAGCCCTTTCTCCGGCAGGATCACGTGACCGATGCCTGACTCGCCCACCTCGAAGTAGTGCTTGATGCGGTGCTTTCTCGCAAAGTCCCGCATCCGCTTGGCCTGCTGGGCCGAGGGGATGTCCTTGTTGGGCACGAAGTGATCCGCCACGAGGGCTATCTTGTTGCGGTTGAACACCCGGGTGGCGCCGATCTCCTCGAAGACCCCTATGGCCAGCGGTGCGGTGAAATCATGGGCGAAGGCAAGGTCTACCTTCACCTCAATGAGATCGCCCGGCAAAACCGACCTCAACCCGGCATGGGCGGCCAGTATCTTTTCAGTAATGGTCATCACGATCTGCGCCCCCCCCTCACGCCTTACGATGATTGTGGTTCAGGCGGTCCTTGCTCAGCTTGTACTGGAAACTGTCCACCAGGGCCTGCCAGCTCGCCTCGATGACGCTTTCCGACACACCGACGGTGCTCCAGATTTCATTGGGGTCCTGAGACTCGATGAGAACCCTCACCTTGGCGGCTGTGCCTTCGCTGCCGTCGAGGATGTTGACCTTGAAATCGACAAGGTGCATCTCGTCGATTTCTGGGTAGAAGGTTCGCAGCGCCTTCCGGAGGGCGTTGTCGAGCGCGTTGATGGGGCCGTTGCCTTCGGCCGCCGTGATCTCCACCTCGTCCCCCACCCAGATCTTGATCATGGCCTGGGCGTGAGAGGGGTTCTCCTCGTCCTTTTCGTTGATCACGCGGAACAGTTCGAGTTCAAAGGGTTCCTCGAACTGGCCCGTGGCCTTCTTGATGAGAAGAGCGAGCGATCCGTCGGCTGCATCGAAGGTATAACCCTGGTCCTCCATCTGCTTGATGACCTGGACGATCTTCCTGCTGGCCGTTCTGTCCCGGCCCAGTGAAAGGCCCAACTCCCTGGCCTTGTACTCGATGGTACTTTTCCCCGAAAGGTCCGAGGCCAGGACCCTCCTCTGGTTCCCCACGCGGGCCGGGTCGATATGCTCATAAGCGGCGGGGTTTTTCCGAACGGCGTCCACGTGGACACCCCCCTTGTGGGCAAAAGCGCTCCTACCCACGAAGGGTCTCGAGTTCAGTGGCGGGATATTGGCGATGTCACCGACGAAACGGGAGAGATTCGTCAGCTGCCGGATCGACGCCTCTGCCAGGCACTTTTTCTGCATTTTCAACTGGAGATTGGCGATGATGGTAACCAGGTCGGCGTTGCCGCAGCGTTCCCCGAAACCGTTGATGGTCCCCTGCACCATTCTGGCACCGGCCGACACGGCAGCCAGCGTGTTGGCCACGGCAAGGCCGCCGTCATTATGGGTATGAATGCCGAGCAGCCCCCGTGGGACGATATCGGACATTTCCAGGGTGACCCGGTGGACCTCCTCGGGGAGGGACCCTCCGTTGGTGTCGCAAAGAACGATCATGTCCGCGCCCGCCGAAAGGGCTGATCGGATGGTTTCTTTTGCGTAAGCGGGGTTTGCCCTGTAGCCATCGAAGAAATGCTCCGCATCGTAAATGAGCTCCTTGCCCCGGTCCTTGAGAAAACGGACGGTGTCCCCGATCATGGCCAGGTTCTCCTTGAGGGGCACTTTGAGGATTTCGTGGACGTGGAGGTCCCAGGTTTTTCCGAAGATCGTCACCACGGGTGTGGCGGCATCGAGAAGGGCCAGCAGGTTCGGGCACTCCCGCGGCTTGATGCCTGCTTTCCTCGTGCTCCCGAAGGCCGACAGCTTCCCGTTCTTGAATGTATTCTCCCGGGCAAGCTCGAAGAAGCGCATGTCCTTCGGGTTCGAGCCCGGCCATCCCCCCTCGATGTAGTGGAACCCGGCGTCATCCAGCCGCTGGGCGATCCGCAGCTTCTCCTCTGCGGAAAAATTGACCTGCTCGCCCTGGGTCCCGTCTCTCAAGGTGGTGTCATAGATGAGTACGTCCCATTTCTTCATGATGTTCATTCCCCCATAAATTGAAAATCCGTTACCGGGTGACCGGATAACGGATTTCTCAGCAGGTTTATGTCCTCTCCATTATTCCATCATCGGTCCCCTACGTCATCCAGACGTATCCTGTATGACGATAATAATGATGGGCCGAATGATGAGAATAATGTCCCGATACATGGATTTTATAGTGTATTTCCCCGTTTTCGGTGATATGTATGCTAGTGATCCCGCCGGGTTTTGTCAACTAAAAAATGGGGTCCCCCGTATTGATACCCGTAAAACGGCTCAACCTAAAGATCCTCTGAAGGGCACCGATAAAAAGTTTGTACATAACATGAGCGAAAGGTGAGGTTATGACATCGATGAATAAAATCAGTATCGCTTTGACCGTTTTATCCGTCTTCCTTCTCTCGACGGCACTCCCCGCCCCCTCCGACGCGGAAGATGTGTCATTCCGTTGTGGTAACGAAACCGTCTCCGTCGGCGACTCCTCGTACGTGGTCCTTAAGGCCTGCGGTGAGCCGGCTCGAAAGGACAAAACAGGCAAGGCCGGTGTGGCAAAGAGTGGTACGACCGCCACCGGTGAGAAGGCCGTCAAGGGTGCATCAGGCCGCGTTGAGAAATGGTACTACGACGAAGGCTACGGGGGCTACGTCTACATCCTTACCTTCCAGGGCAGCACCCTCAGGAAAATCGAAAAGGGCGGACGGGGCAGATAGAGGGGGGACGCCTCCCCGCTCAAGTCCCGATACGGCCTGCATGCTCCCGCATACGCCGGCTCCGCGCGCGGCCCACGGCCAGAGAGACGACACCGAAAAACCCCAGCGCCATGGATAATTCCACGCCCAGGTGAAGCGCCACGAAAGCGAAGCCTATCAGGGGCAGCAGAGAAAGCCTGACAGCCGCCTTCAAGGCTTCTTGACCGGAAATGAAACGGGCAACGGGAGGCGAGAGATCTTCGTAGAGTCGCACCATGAAGTTCCCCGCTGCATGACCGCGAAGATACTCGTCCCTGAAATCCCTCAGGATCTGCACGTGTGGCTCCATCGGTGAGCCGAAGGCCGCCGTTGCGATGAAGCACCCGCCGCCTCCGCCGCCGCTGCTGCCTGGCTTAGACACGGGCGGGGTTTCAGCGCTTTGCGTGATGGTATAATCTGACCCCGCTATGGCAAGAGAGCCTATCCTTGTCGACGCAGTTGTATTTGCTGATACACTGTAGCTTATCTGTCCGTTCCCAGTGCCACTCGATCCGGAGGTCAGTGTAATCCAGTCGTCATTGCTGGTGGCGGTCCATTTGCAGTCAGCGCCGCAATTCAAAATGGCTGATCCTTCTGAGGCATTTGCCGAAACGGAAGCACCCGTGGACTGCAGGGCATATGAGCATGTGCCAGCGAAAGACACCCCGAGCGTCTGGAATTTTCTTGCGGTCGTGATTGGCAGCATGGAGCAACCATAGTTCATCCGCATCTTCATTCGAAATAACCCATTCGGACGATCTCCCCCCGACGTTCCCCAACTGTTCAAAACGATCTAGTAATGGTTGGCAGGATCGGCATCATCGTCGTTATAACCGATAATGATGACCGCGTGACCCCCTCCCTCCGAAACATCATAACTCGTTCCGCAATAGGTATCGGGATTCCAGGTTGCTGTTTCCGTCTGATGGTCCCAGAAATCGTAGAATTCATTCCACGCAGCCTGATTGGGGAGATAATACGAAAACCAAACCCCCTTACCCTGGTTGAGAATTGATTTGATGTTGAGAATCGCGTCGTCCTGGCCGACGCCAGTCGTCTCTATCGTCTGAACCACCAGGTCCGAAGAAAAGGGGTAATTCGTGGGGTACCAGGAGACGGAGCCACAGGCGCTGTCGCACGTCCCTTCGCCGTCGACGTACGCTGCCCCCGGATTGGTCCAGGGCACCGCGAAACCCCGGCTGTTATAGAAATCGACAAACATTGTGAGGTTACCGCCCTCGCATGCGCAGTCACCCGTCTTACAGGCATCGAGGAACTGGACGGAAAGGCGATCCTTGATCGCAAGCTGTGACTGGAGTGCGAGTTCCAGAACACCCGTCCCCGCCCAGGCCCAGCAGTTACCGCATTGCCCCTGGTTTCTCTGGGCAGGAACATATTGAATATTATCCAGGAGACTGAGAGACGAACCGACCTGCTGGTCTGCCGCTATCACAAGCCCGGACCGCACCCAGATGTCGATTTGCGCCCTCACAGCATTCTCGTAGTCTCTCTCCCAACGGTTCAGGGTCAGCGCATCCGGGCGCATCAAGGCGGGCCGGGATTTAGGCATCTCCTGGGAGAACGCGCCGGACGGAGAGCCTGCGATCAAGACAAAGGCGAGAAGGAGGGCGGCGGCAATCCTCGTTTTCTTCATGGGGTTTTTTCCCTGTTCGTTTTATTGTGGCGGCGGTAAAGCCGCGGTGCTTCCTGTCGCTGCTGCAATCAGGAAGCGGTGTTGAAAGGGTCTTCTCAGCGGGGAGACGCCGCGCCTCCCGTCAGAGAGGGAAAATCAAAAATAAGCGGCGTGCAGGTTCCTTTCTTGATCACCTGCAGGATGCAGTCATAGCGTTTGCCCGGCCGGATGTCAAATTTCTCGATGAAGGCCCTGCCGGGGGGATTCACCCGGTCGGGAAGCAGGCTGAAGGATCTTTCTTCCACCCGGGCGAAAGGCTCCTCGATCGGCCCGTCGGGGATGAATCGGAACTTGACGTCGTACCGCTCGACGGCAGAAACAGGAACCGACTCCGATTTCGAGACGGAGATGATTTCCGCCTGTCCCGGGTAGCTCCGGTACTGGCAGGGCCCGCCGACCAGGGGCGTCTTTCCCGTACCCGATTCGGCCAAAGTACAGCCCAGAAGCAAACCCGGGATCACACTATACAGTATCGACAAAATCTTTGATTTCTTTATCAAAACCATGTTCTCACCCCGCATTTTTAAATGTGACTGAATTCCTTGAGATAATTTCCTGATGACAGAAATTGTCCATGCAAACCCCGGGCCCCCAAACCGTCCATGAAAGCAATCAGTCGAGCCGTTTTCTGAACCGGCTCAGGGAGCCGGCGAAGACCGCCACGCCGAGGAGGGCGAGCCCCAGGAACTGCGGCCAGAGGATCTCGAGACCAACGCCTTTCAGGAAGATCCCCCGGATGACAACGAGCATGTACCTCAGGGGGATGAAGTAGGTCAGATACTGGACCGCGTCGGGCATGTTGGCGATGGGGAAGACAAACCCGGAGAGCATGAAGAAGGGGACGATGAAAAAAAAGGTTGTCATCATGGCCTGCTGCCTCGTCGATGAAATGGTGGATATGAAAAGACCGATGCCCAGTAAACTCAGGAGGAAGAGGCAGACGGCAAAAAAGAGCAGCGGGATGCTCCCCATCAGGGGAATCCCGAACCAGAAAACGGCAAAGGCCGTCACGACCATCATCTGGGCGAAGGCGATGAGGATGTAGGGAATCGTTTTCCCCGCGATGAATTCGGCGGGCTTGAGGGGGGTAACGATGAGTTGCTCCATGGTCCCGGCCTCTTTTTCCTTGATGATCGCCATGGAGGTGAGAAGGAGCGTCAGGATCATGACCAGCACGGCGACGATCCCGGGCACGAAGAAATACTGGCTTTCGAGGTTGGGGTTGTACCAGGTCCGGACGCGCCCGTCGATCTGTCCGTATTCGATCTTCCGGGGATAGAGTTCCTTCATGAATTTTTGATTCAGCCGGTCCAGCACGAGCTGCGTGTAGGCGATCCGCACGGCGGCGATATTGCTCATGCTGCCGTCCACGAGGATCTGGACTGCCGCCGTCTCCCCCTTTCGGATCCGCTCGCTGAAATCCGGCCCAATCTTGATGGCGAGATCCACCTTTCTCTCGAGGAGGAGACCCTCGAGGTCCCTGGAATTCGCGGGGTAGCGGGTGACCCGGAACACCGGGCTCCCCTCCAGGGCGTCTCTCAGCTCCCTGCTCTCCTTCGTGTGGGACTGGTCGAGCAACGCCACCTGGATGTCTCGGACGTCGGTGGAAACGACGTACCCGAAGACGAGGATCATGATGAACGGGGCGATAACGAGTATGGGCCGGTTCTTCGGATCCCTGAAGAGCTGGATGAATTCCTTTCTCACGAGTTCCCGGATCCTCAGCCACGACATTTCACATGCCCTCCCGTCTGAACGCGATGAGGGTCAGGGCGGCCAGCACGGCGTACATGGCGAATAAAACGGCGTAACTCGGCCACAGCGCCGCGAGCCCCAGACCTCGCAGATAGAGCCCGTTCAGGATATCGATATAGTAGGTCGCCGGGACCACGTAGGTCACCCCCTGGATGACTTTCGGCATGTTGGCAACGGGAAAGACAAAGTCGGAAAGAAGGAGCGAGGGCAGGTAGGTGACGAGGAGTGCGACCTGGTTCGCCACCAGCTGGGATTTCGCCACCACGGAAATGAGAAGGCCCAGTCCCAGGGCCACGCAGAGATAGAGGGTCGTGGCCAGCACCATGAGCCAGAAGCTCGATTTCATGACCACGCCGAAGAGAAACTGACCCATCAGCATGGCCACGAAGACATCGGTCATGGCGATGAAGAAATAGGGGATGGCTTTCCCCGTCAGGAATTCCTCGGCCCGGATGGGGAGCGACTTGATCGTCTCCATCGTCCCGTTTTCGTATTCCCGCGCAATCACGAGGGACGTCAGCATGGCGCCCACGATCATGATGATGACGGCGATGATCCCCGGGATGATGAACTTCCGGCTCTCCAGATCCTCGTTGAACCAGACCCTGACGCGCCCCTCCACGGGAGGTTTCATCTTCTCCGTCCCCTGCCGGTTGAGGAAATCGACCAGGAGCCGGTTGTTGTAGCGCTCGATGAAGGCGGTGATGTAGCCGCGGGACAGGCTCGCAAAATTCGGGTCGCTCCCGTCGAGAAGGACCTGGAGCTGCGCCTTGCGGTCCGCCCGGATGTCGGCGGTCCAGCCCGGCGGGATGACGAGGACGATCGTCGTGCTCCCACGGTCCAGCTCCCTGACGGCGGCGTCTTCGTCGGGAAGGTGGGTGATCACGTCGAAGTAGGGAGAGGCGTCGACCTGGCGGATGAAATCCCGGCTCTCACTTGTCCGATCATGGTCGACGACCATGACGCCCACGTTTTCCACGTCGAGGCTCAGGGCGTACCCGAAGAGCAGGATCAGCACGAGCGGCAGGACAAAGGCAAGATAGAGACTCCTGAAGTCCCGGACCAGATGATAGTATTCCTTTCGGGCGGTGGCCCGGATGTTGGTGATCCTCACGCGCCTCCGCTCCTGGACATCAGCTTGATGAAGACATCGTTCAGGGTCGCGCCGGGGCGGTCGGGGAAGGCCTCCCGAATGATTTCGCGGGGACTCCCGATGGCCGCAATTTTCCCTTCGTTGATCATGACGATGCGCTCACAGTTCAGCGCCTCGTCCATGTAATGGGTGGTCACGAAGACCGTGACCCCCTCGCGGGCAAGGTTTCCGATGAAATCCCAGAAGTGACGTCGCGCAATGGGATCCACCCCCGAGGTGGGTTCATCGAGGAACAGGATATCCGGGCGGTGAAGGAGCGCGCAACCCAGCGCCAGCCTCTGCCGCCATCCCGGGGGGAGCTCGCGGGTGAGTCTCGAGCTCACGTCCTGGAGCCGGGTCAGCTTGAGGGCCCACTCGATCCGCTCGGGCCACTGCCGCTCAGGCACTTCGTAGACGCCCAGGTAAAAGCGGATGTTTTCAAAAGGCGTCAGCTCCTCGTAGAGTGAAAACTTCTGGGACATGTAGCCGATCGTTCTCTTGATCTCCTCGGACTGGGTGATGACATCGTAGCCGGCCACCCGGCCGGAACCCGCCGTGGGGGTGATGATGCCGCAGAGCATGCGAATCGTTGTGGATTTTCCCGCCCCGTTCGGGCCCAGGAAACCGAAAATCTCCCCCTTCCGGATCGAGAAGGAGACCCTGTCCACGGCCACGAAATCGCCGAACCGTTTCTCCAGGTCTTGCACCTGGACGATGTCAGGGTCTGAAGCGGTCATTCGCCACCTCCTGGTCCACCGCCTGGATGCGACGGATCAGGGCTTCCTCCAGGTTCGCAAAGGAGGCCCGGATCTCATTCGGATCGGCCGCCTGCAGGAGCCGGGCACGATGCATCAGGGCGAGCCGATCGCATTTCTCCCCCTCGTCGAGATAGGCCGTTGAAACAACGATGGTCATCCCCTCCCGTTTCATTTCCAGGAGAATCTCCCAGAACTCCTGCCGGGAGACGGGGTCCACCCCGTTGGTCGGCTCGTCGAGGATCAGGAGGGAAGGCTGGTGCACGAGCACGCAGGCGAGACCGAGTTTCTGCTTCATGCCGCCCGAGAGGTTCCCCGCGAGCCGGTCCAGGAAGGGTAAAAGATTGGAAAAGCCGAGATAGCGCTCCCGTCGCTTCTCCCTTTCCGCTCCGCGGATGCCGAAAATATCCATGAAGAAAGCGAGGTTTTCCGCGACGGTGAGATCCTGGTAGAGCCCGAAGCGCTGGGGCATGTAACCGATGAGATCCTTGACCGCTCCTTTATCAGAGACCGCATCGAGGCCGTTCACAAGGATGCGCCCCGAGGTGGGTGGTATCATGGTGGCGATCATTCTCAGGAGGGTCGACTTCCCCGCGCCGTCCGAACCCACAAGCCCGAAAAGGGCCCCGCGATCGACGTCGAGGGACAGATGCTCGACGGCCGTGATGTCACCGAAGCGCTTCGCGACGTTTTCGACCTTGATAATAGGGCTGGCAGCTGTCACGGCGTTTTCCTGCCCGGCCTTCAGCCTTGCGCCTTATTTCAGCCAGGCATCGGCGGGCATACCGGATTTGAGTTCGAGGTCAGGATTCGGCAGGATGATCTGAACGAGATAAACGAGCTTGACCCTCTCCTTCTGGGTCTGGATGATCTTGGGGGTGAATTCGCCCTCCGGGGAGATGTAGGACACGGTGCCGTGATACACCTTGCCGGGGAAGGTATCCACCTTGACTTCCGCTTTCTGGCCCGGCTTCACTTTGCCGATCTCCGTCTCCCCGACGAAGATTTTCAGCTTCACCTCGGAGAGGTCGGAGATTGTAAAAACCTGGCGGCCGGGAGACACAACGACACCGGGCTCCACGTTTCGGCTCGTGATGATCCCGCTGTAGGGCGCCTTGAGCTGGGTATGGTTGAGTTGAATTTCAGCCAGATCCGCCGCCGCCTTCGAGGCCTTGACCTGTGCCGCAGCCGCTTCGATCTGTTTTCCGATCGATTCGAGATTCTGGAGGTTGCCCGTGGCCTGGCGGAGGACCGCCTCGGCTTCGGTGAGACGGGCGCGTGCCGTGTCGTGCGCCAGCGTCACCGCCTCCCATTCCTTTTTCGAAACGACCGCCCGCTCGTAAAGCCGATCGTAACGTTCCTTGTTGCTCCGGGCCTCGGCAAGGACGTCCTTCGCACTGGCCACACCGGCCTCCGCGCGCGTCACATCGGCCGGAAGCGTCTTGCGGTTGATCTCCAGGACCGTCCTGAGCTGTTTAAGGCTCTCCTCGGCTTTTTTCAGGTTGGCCCTGGCCTGTTCAAGGGCCGCCACATACTCCTGACGGTCCAGTTCTGCAAGCACCTGTTCCTTCGTCACCGACTGTCCTTCCTTCACATGAACCGTTGTCACACGGCCGTTCACCTGGAAGGCCAGTTCCGACTGGGTGGATTCGATGGTCCCCGAGTAATAGGTCTCCTGCAGCCTCGCCTTCCGCTGCCCGAGGTACACAAGAACGGCAACGGCCACGAACAGGGTGAGAAACACCGCCAGGATGATCTTTCTTCTCAAGGTGCATCCTCCCTGATGGAAAGACAAGGTCGTGAAAGGGGTGATGAATCGCCGCCAGACTACCATCGGCGCGTTAAATTCTCAAGGGAATTGATGCAAAAAGGATGTCTGGGAGAGGATCTTGGCGGTCAGGCCGGCATCTTCACTTCGAAATGCTGATTCAGCCGCTGGGCCGAGAAAAGCGAGAAAAGATCACTGCAGGCATTGACGACACAGAGCCTTCCGCCCTTCCTCTTCAGGGCGTTATGCGTGGCGATCAGAACACCGAGCCCGATGGAGTCGATCATGCGAACACCGGTGAGATCAACGACGATCCGCTGAATCCCTTCTTCCATGAGCGACCAGAGGCTTCGCCGGAGCTCCTGCGCGTTAGAGGCAATGATATCCCGGCCCGGCACGACGACATTGCACTGTTCCTTTTGATCGTTCTCTTTCATTTGAAGAAATTCTCCTCCATGGACTTTCAGGTCCCCTTCGAGCCGAACATGCGAAGCGGACAGCCGGGAACCGGGTCCGTTTCGATCCCCCCGCCGGCATCAGGGCGCTTTCCCGATTTCGAAGTGCCGGTCCAGCTGCATGGCCGCGAAGAGATCATAGATCTCCCTTGAAACATTGGCGACGGCAAGTTTCACCCCTTTCTTACGAAAGGCGTTATGGGCGGCGATCAGGACGCCGAGGCCGACAGAGTCCACCATCCGGACATGGCTCAAGTCCAGAACAAGAGACACGGGGCTCTTCCTCAGCACGGAACGAACCTGCTTTCTGAAGTCTTCTATCGTCGACGCCACAAGGTCGCCGTTAGGTTGCAACACGCTCGGCGCGCCCTTTGTCCTTACCCTGCTTTTGGTCCCCATGATACCCCCTGGCGATCGGCATCGCCGTATGATGTGTCTTTCGTTTTCCCGCAGCGGCCTCCCCGGAAGAGGCCTGCCAAATGTTTGTGCGCCGCCGTCCTATCTAAACCGCAGCACCAGGCGATTCCCCTTGTCATTGAACCGGACTTCCGAGGCGTACTGCCGCATGATGAAAAGACCACGGCCGGATTCAGACCGAACCCTGGGTTTGCCTTTCATATGCTGTTTCCAGTCAAATCCCGCCCCCTCATCTTCGATCTCCATCACCAGATCACCCTCGTCCACGTGAATCCCGTAGCGGATCAGCTTTCGCGGATTTTTTTTGTTGCCGTGCAGGATCGCGTTGGTAAGCGCCTCCCTCATCGACAGCAGGATCCGGAAGGTTTTCTCCTGGACACCCAGCCGCGACAGGAAATTCTCCGTCTCCCGGCTGACCGCATCGACCTGTTCCAGCGCGGAAGAGAACAGGATGGTCAGATGTTCGGACAATGTGCGGACTTCAAACGTCGTGTTCATATCCTCGAATTCACGATGGGTAATCCATCCTCCCGGAACGTACGTCCTCTGCGCCGGAAAGGCCCCGGCTAGAGGTCCACCCCCAGAAGCAGCACGTCGTCCTGGAGGGCTTTTTCATCAGGGCAGATGGCGGCCACAACCTCACGCACGGCGGGCCCGATGGGCAGGTTGCGCGTCTCGACACAGGCCTCGATGAGTTCAACCATGCCGTCCTCCCTCCGCCGCCGGTTCTCCCCGTATCGCTCGATCAGGCCGTCCGTGTAGAAAAACAGCCTTCCGCCCCCGGAGAACGTCAGGGAAAGCGGCTCAAAGGACACGGTTTCGAAGGCACCGAGGATGTCCCCCTTCGCTTCCAGTGTTTGAACGTCTCCGCGGGCATCGATATAGACGGGGGGACAGTGGCCGGCGTTGATGAGGGTCAATTCCCCTGCCCTGCGATCGAGCCGGGCATAACAGGCCGTCAGATACTCACCGTCCCGCAGGAGCCGAATGAAAACCTGATTGATGATCTGCATAGTCTCCCCGGGTGTCCTGCCGTTGCCCGTGTTCTGGCTGATGAGGGCCTTCAGGGCAAAGGTATTATAGGACGTCCGGATATCATGCCCGCTGATGTCGGCGACGAAGAAACCGAATACATCGGACCCCGAAGAGAAGACATCATAGAAATCCCCGCCGGCTTCGAGGATCGGAACATATCGGACGGCAAAATTCGCCTCGGGGAGGTCCTCCGGGCGCACGAGGATGGCCTGCTGGGCTTCCCGGACCTGCCTCAATCTTTCCGCCTGGGCCTCGATGATGTACCGGTAGGTATCCCGCGTCTCCAGGTGGCGCTGCACACGGGCAATGACTTCGAATTTGTCGAAAGGTTTGGTGATGTAATCCACGGCGCCCAGCGCGAGTCCCTTGATTTTGCTCCCCACGTCTTCGACGGCCGTGACAAATATGACGGGGATGTCCGCCGTCAGCGGGTCTGACTTGAGCATGCGGCACGCATCGAACCCGCTCTCGCCGGGCATCATGATGTCCAGCAGGATCAGGGCCGGGCGCCTGCGCCGCGCGAGTTCCCTGCCTTCCCGCCCGTCCAGCGCCGCAAGCGGGACGTAACCTTCCGTCCTGAGGATGGCTTCCAGCAACCTGATGTTTGAGGGGTTATCGTCGATGATGAGAACGGCCGGTGTTTCCCCGTCGTCGGATTTCTCCCGCAGGGTCCGTACTTGGATTCCAGCGTTGTCGCGCATGTTTTTATCCTTTTGATCGTCCACTCGCGTGCATCCTTTTCCCTCCGTCCTTGCCGGCGTTTCCCGGGCTCCTTCCCGCGCGGCCTGATCCACCTCCCCGCAGATTCAATGCGCTGCGACCTTTTCTCCCAGGATGGCTTCGATGCTTCTGGAAAGTTCTTCCATGTTGAAGGGTTTCTGAATAAACCCGCTGCATCCCCGGTCGAGAATCTTGGCCGCCTCGCCGTCGATGCTGTAACCGCTCAGAAGAAGGACCTTGACGGCGGGATTTATCTTCTTCATGTGGTCGAAGGCCTCGCCGCCACCCATGTTGGGCATGATCATATCAAGAAGCACGATGTCGATCTCTCCTCCGCTCCGGCCATAAATTTCGAGCGCCTCAATCCCGTCCCGGGCCGTGTAGACCCGGTAGCCCATTGTCTTCAGCAGAGCCCCGCCTACCTCCAGCATCGATTCCTCATCGTCCACCAGGAGCACCGTTTCTTTGCCCTTCTTGACGGGCTCGGCAGCCTCTTCGGCGATTTTGACCACTTTTTTCACCGATGCCGGCAGGTATATTTTGAACGTGGTTCCCCTCCCCATTTCGGACTCGACGTCGATGAAACCGCCGTGTCCCTTGACGATACCGTAAGCTGAGGCCAACCCCAGGCCCGTCCCCCGGCCCATCTCCTTCGTCGTGAAGAAGGGCTCGAAGATGCGTTCCAGGGTGTTTTTATCCATGCCGCTCCCGGTGTCCGTGATCGAGAAAAGCACGTAATAGCCGGGTTTCGGGTTATAAAGCTTGTCCTGCATGGCCTCGTGGTCGGTGTTCTCCGTTTTCAGGGTCATATCACCGCCTCCGATCATGGCGTCGGCCGCGTTGACAAAGAGGTTCATGAGGACCTGCTCGATCTGCCCCGCATCGGCTTCGATGGGTCGTAAATTCGAATCGAGATCGTAATGGATGACAAGGTCTTTTCTCGTCCTGCTGAACGTTTCTGCGGTTTCCTGAATCATCTGATTCAGCTCCAGGGGCCGGACCTCGTATCGCCCTTTTCTCGCGTATCCCAGGAGCTGGCCCGTCAGGCGCGATCCGCTCTGGACCTGTTTCTCCATACCCTTCAACCGCTCATAATAGGGGTGGGTCGGTTCGAGATCGAAGAGCATCAGGGAGATGTTTCCCTGGATGACCATCAGGAGGTTGTTGAAATCGTGGGCGATGCCGCCCGCGAGTGTTCCGATGGCCTCCATCTTCTGCGCGTGTTGAAGCTGCGCCTCCATCCTCTGCCGGTCGGTCACGTCATCGAAAACCACGATGATTGTTTTTTTCACGTCCTCCACCATCGGGAGGATCTTGACCAGGACCTGTCTCGATTGAAGCTTCACGGGCGAATCATCAAACACCGTCTGTGAGAGCGAGAGCACCTTGGAAACCATCTCCTCCATCCGGACCCGGTCCTCGTCCTGGAAGAGGTCTCGAAAGTGGGAGGCCAGAAGACGCTCCTCCGGAATGCCGCTGAGCCGGACTGCCGTCGGGTTGGCATAGACAACCCGTCCGTCCGGCGTGATCTCCAGTATGCCCTCCGCGAGGGTGTTCAGGATGGTTTCGTAATGCCTCTTGATCGTCAGCAGCTCCCGCGTGATCTGCCGGGCGTGGAGACCTTCCGTGCCGAGGATCCGATCGGACAATTTCCGGCTGCCCTTCAAATTGAATTCGTGCAGGGCTTCCTGAATGGTCTTGGACATCGTGCCCAGGGGACCCTTCGCGATGCAAAGATCCGCCCCGTACTCCCGGTAGTTGAACCCCTCCTCTTCGGCGGCGATGGCCGAGAGAATGACCAGGAAGGCGTCTTTCAGTCTCGGCATGCCCCGGATAATCTGACAGAGTTTTCTCCCGTCGATATTGGGCATGATGAGATCGATGAATATGATGTCCGGGGTGTAGGTCTGGATGATATCCAGGGCCATGAGGCCGTCTTCGGCGGTCATGACCTGATACCCCTGCCTGTTGAGAAACCTCGTCATGAACTCCAGCATGACGGGATGGTTATCGACGACCAGTGATTTCTTGTTCATGGGATTCGCCCTTCACTTCGAATGATTTTTCTTTGACATTTTGTCCCTGGACCCTGTTCCGCCCCGCGCGCTTCGCCTCGTAGAGAAATTCGTCGGCTTCTTCCATCAGGGCATCGAAGGTGGTTCTCTCACCCCTCGCCGGACTGAAACTGGAAACCCCGAAACTGGAGGTGATCCGGATGTCTTTTCCCTTCAGACGGAACGCCTTCTCCGAAACGACGCACCTCAACCGTTCGGCCACCAGGCAGGCCGGCTGAAGATCCGTTTCCGGAAGCACGATGAGAAACTCTTCCCCCCCGTAACGGGCGATCCAGTCGATGTCCTGCCGGATCGAGGTTTCCAGGCAGCGGACAAACTCTTTCAAAATCAGGTCTCCCGCCTTGTGTCCGAATTCGTCGTTGACCTCCTTGAAGTGATCGATGTCGCACATGATGATCGACAGCGGGTGGCCGTATCGGTGCGACCTTTTGATTTCCTGCGGAAGCCGCTCCATGAGGTGAATGCGATTGAAGATCCCCGTCAGGGGGTCCTTGATGGACATGGACCGGATCTCTTCGTTCGTCGTCTTGAGCGACTTTTCGAGCCCGAGGATGCGCTGCGCCGTCTTCAGTCGCACCAGAAGCTCCGACGGGTTGATGGGCTTGACGAGATATTCATCGGCGCCGGCTTCCAGCCCCCGCACGATGTCGGACTTGCCATCCTTCACGGTGAGAACGATGATATAGATGTAACCGGGCAGGTCCTCGTGCCGGATCGCCTGACAGAGCTGCAAACCGTCCATCTCCGGCATGACCCAGTCCGTGATGACGATGGGATAAAAAGTGTGTTTTAAAATCTCGAGGGCGTCCCGCCCGTTCACGGCGACACGGACCTCGCTGCAGCCGGCCTCCGCGAGGATCTTCTCCAGAAGCCTCCGGGTCACCGGATCATCTTCGACCACAAGGATGGGATAGGCGTTTTTCATGTCCTCAATTCCGGGACCGTCCCCGGCCCGGCAATCAATGTCTGCCCGACAGGACCATGGTCCCGACGATCTGCTCAAGGTTGTCTTTGATTTTTTCCGCCGCCTCGATCGTCCCGTTCAACTCATTTGCCCGGGCGTTCCCCTCGATGGCCTTTGCAAGTGCGTGAATCTCCTCGAACCCGAGGTTGATGGCCGCGCCCCGGATGGAGTGGGCGCACATGGCCATCCTGCTGAAATCCATTTCCTTTGCGGCGGCGTTGATGTGATCGAGTTCTGCGAGGCTGCTCTCCAGGAAGAGCTCCACCAGTTCCATGAACTCCTCCTCGCTGAACCCTATTCGGTCGGCCATTTGCCTGAAGTTCATACGGTCCCCTCTGTGATTTAAAACGGATGAAAAAGAGCCGTCAGGTCGCCTCCCGTCCGGGCATCCACTTGCCGATGACGTGGAGAATGTCTTCTTTCCGTATCGGTTTCGAAATATAGTCATCCATGCCGGCCTCCATGCACTTGTCCCGATCGCCCGTCAGGGTGTGGGCGGTCATCGCGATGATCGGAAGGTGCCCGCCGCTTTCCTTCTCTCGCCGGCGGATGATCGCCGAGGCTTCATAACCGTCCATCTCGGGCATCTGGCAGTCCATGAAAACGAGGTCATATCCGCCTTTCTCAACCAGGCTGACGGCGTCCCGGCCATTGCCGGCCAGATCGGCGTGGCAACCGAGTTTTTCGAGCATTCTCAGGGCCAGTTTCTGATTGAGGGGATTGTCTTCGACGACGAGGATGCGGGCTCCTGCTGAAGCGGAATGTCCGGGCGCCGACGGGACCTGCGACACGCGGGCTTCGGCAAGGGTATGACGGGTGATGAGCGGTGTCGTTACGCCCTGAAGCTTGGAACCCCAGGCCGTCGCCAGGGCCTCCATCAGCGTGGCCTGATGGATGGGTCTCACCAGGTAGGCCGCAAAGCCCGCATCGGAGAGACGTTTGGCGTCGCCCCGCTTGCCGACGGCGGTGATCACGATCAGGACCGTGTCCGTCAGCTGAGGATCCGATTTGATCCGTCGACCGATGGATTCCGTGCTGTCGTCCTCGAGATTCGAATCGATAATGGCTATCTGGTAGGGCTGTCCCGATGTGAAGGCCCGCCGCATGACGGCGACGGCCTCCTCCGACGTCGGCACGGCATCGCCTTTCATGCCCCAGTTCGACATCATTTCGAGGAGGGTCTGCCTGTTGATCTTGTTTCGATCCACAACCAGCACACACACGCCGCCGAGACTGGCCGACGGGACGGTCCGTGCCTGGGGAGCCTTGTCCAGACCCAGCCGGACGGTGAACCAGAACGTCGAGCCCCTGCCCAGGGTGCTGCTGACGCCGATGATCCCACCCATGAATTCCACGATCTGCCTCGATATGGCCAGCCCCAGACCCGTTCCGCCGTAACGGCGCGTCATGGACGCATCGGCCTGGGTGAACTTTTCGAAAATGAACTCGAGATTCTCCTCTGAAATGCCGATGCCGGTGTCCTCCACGGCGAACCGGATCTCAGCCTGTCCGTCGGCCAGCGGCTGCCAACCCACACGGATGAACACACGGCCGTGCTCCGTGAACTTGAGCGCATTGCCCGCCAGGTTGATGAGGACCTGCCTGATCCGGCCGGGATCGCCGATGACCCGCCGCGGGGTGTCCGGTGCGAACTGAACGCCGAGGTCGAGCCCTTTCTCCCGCGCCTTGAGGGACAGTATCTCGGCAACCCCCTCGACGGTCGTTCTCAGATCAAAGGGAATCTGCTCGAGAGCCATTTTTTTTGCTTCCAGTCTCGAGAAGTCCAGGATGTCATTGATCAGCTTCAAAAGGATTTCCGCCGAATCGCGGACGGCCTCGGCGTACTCGCGCTGTTCCGGCGAGAGTTCCGTGTCGAGCAGAAGATTGGAAAAGCCGATAACGCCGTTGATCGGCGTTCGGATCTCGTGACTCATGTTGGCCAGAAACTGTGATTTCGTGCAGTTGGCGACTTCAGCAGCCAGGGCCATGACATTGGCGCGTTCGATGGCCTCCTCCAGCTGTTTGTTGGTGACTTCCAGTTCGGCATTGACGGCCTCTGCTTGCATCTGGACCCTTTTCTTTGTCTCGTCACAACCCTGCGGACAGATCTCCATGCCGCCCGGTGGTGCACCTTTTGAGGAAATCGGATTTTCCGGAAAATTCTTGAGTAACTCCACTGACTTGTTCCCCTTCTCAAAAGGCCTGCGGGCCTTCTTCAAACGCACCCTTTTTCATAAAATACTGATATAATGGAAAAGAATCCTCAGACGACCCCTAAAAAGGGACTCCACGTCACAGCCCCGCCTGTTAATACCTTCATGCCCGGCGGGTCTGCCGCGGGGCGGACAAGATTCCGCCGAAGGGTTGTAGATGCAATAAGCAGACCACAGCCACTTAAAATAATACCTTGATTTTTAAACCATTTTACGGCACCGGATGTTCAGCGAGACGTGCCCATGCAGCTAGCTCAATTGATCCTGGCCTCGGCCTCCCCCCGCAGAGAGGAACTCCTGTCCCTTGCCGGGATTACCTTTCAGGTTATTCCCAGTGAAGTGGTCGAGGGGATGGTCGGAGATGAGTCGCCGGAGGCGCACGTTCTGCGCCTCGCCGAAGCGAAGGCCGCTTCTGTTGCCGGGCTCTACCCCGATGCCTGGGTCCTGGGAGCCGATACCGTTGTGGTCATAGACGGTGAGGTCCTGGGAAAGCCCGCCCGGAGAGAAGAGGCCAGGGTGATGATGCACAAATTGAGCGGAAGGACCCACCGGGTTATCACGGGGTTCACCCTTCTCAAGTCGGCGGAGAAGGCCAGAGTCCGAAAAGCCGTCACCTCGACCGTCACCTTTAGGGAGATGACGGCGGAAGAGGTGGAGTGGTACATCGACACGGAAGAGCCCTACGACAAGGCAGGGGGCTATGCCGTCCAGGGACGGGCAGCCCTCTTCATCCGTCAAATCAGTGGTTCATACACGAATGTCATCGGACTGCCGATCTGTGAAGTCGTCGAGGCCCTTCGTGACGTCGGGGCTGTTGATTTCGCTGCGGGGGAGCGCTATGTCGGACGTTCGGAATAACATCCGGATCGTGAGAGAATCCATCGCGGAAGCGGCCCTTCGCGCCGGTCGCAAGCCCTCGGATGTCCGTCTGATGGCCGTGACCAAGACCGTCGATGACGACCGTATAGTCGAGGTTGTCGAGTGCGGGGTGGACATCATCGGCGAGAATTACGTCCAGGAGGCCAAGAGAAAAATCGATAAGTTGGGCAAGCGGGTCGAGTGGCACATGATCGGTTACCTCCAGTCCAACAAGGCAAAATACGCCGTCCGCATCTTCGACATGATCCACTCCGTCGACCGGATGAGCCTGGCGGCGGAACTCAACCGCAGGGCCCAGGCGGCGGGCCGCCCCCTGAAGATCCTCATCGAAGTGAACACCGGCGGCGAGGCCACCAAGAGCGGGGCGCCGACGGCGGATGTCCGCGGCCTGATTCGGAGCCTCTCTCCCCTGGAGTATCTCTCCGTCCAGGGCCTCATGACCATGGCGCCCTGGTTCGACAACCCCGAGGACGCCCGTCCTTACTTCCGGATGCTGCGGGAGCTCCGGGACGAAATCAATCACGCGAACATCCCGCACATCGAGATGAAAGAGCTATCCATGGGGATGACGGCCGATTACGAGGTGGCCGTCGAGGAGGGTGCCACCATCGTGCGGATCGGAAGGAAGATCTTCGGGGAGAGAATTTGAGGAATAATGGGGTACTGGGATTATGTCATCATTCCCGCGTTATGCACCTGTCTTTCCCTTATACAGGAACCGCTCGAAGAACCGGTGGAAGGCCGTCCAGTCCGAGTCGGTATCAGCGGAACTTTCAATGAACTCATGAAAGGCATTGATCTTGGCGTCCAGGTCGTCCATCATGTGGATGACGAGGGCCTCCACGGTCTTGGGCCTCTTGGGGGAACCGAACTCCGTCTCGCCGTGATGGCTGACGAGGATGTGCTTGAGCTCCATGGCGAGTGCGGGGGGGAAGCCCTCGATGCCTGCTATCTTGGCATCCAGCATCTCCACGCTCATGACGATGTGCCCGACGAGCCGCCCCTCGGTGCTGTAATCAATCATGCCGTCAAAATTAAACTCGGCGATCTTGCCGATGTCGTGAAGGATCCCGCCGGTGATCAGGAGGTCTCTCCGAATCGTCGGGTAGTGACGCGCCACCATGTCCAGGAGTTTCACCGTTGAGAGCGTGTGCTCCAGGAGGCCGCCGATGTAAGCGTGGTGAAACCCCTTCGCCGCGGGGGCCTTCTTGAAGCGGCCCACGAAGGCCTCGTCGGCAAAAAAGGCCTCCAGAAGGGTCCTGAGCCAGGGGTCTTCAATGGTGTCCACGTATCCGGTAAAGGCCTCGAACATCCCCTCGATGTCCTCCCTGGAGACCGGCGAGTAATCCCCGGGATGGATGTCGGCACCGTCAACCCTTGAAATTTCCGATACGTTGATCTGAAGCGTGTTCCGGTAACTGACGGCCCGACCCGCGACGTACACCACCTCCCCCCGTTTGAAGAGTTTCTCAAAGGCGGCGGCATTGTCCCAGATCTTGCCGTCGATGTCGCCCGTCCGGTCGCGAAGACGCAGATTGATGTAAGGCGTTCCCTTCTGCGTGAAGGCCGTGTTTTTTTCCGTCACCAGGAAGGTGCCCTTAACGATCTCCCCCGCCCTGATGTCCTTCACAAAAAGGTTTTTCGTTTCCGATTTGTCGCGCATTTGATCCTGTCTCTCCGTTCCTGCCGTCCGGCAGGCCTCAATGAACGGGTCCCCGGGATTCTTCGCCGCGAACCGTCAGAACCTGATCCGTTCCGGGTGGGCATATATCCTCATTTTACCGTTTCTCACGTAACCGATCAGCGTGATGCCGAACTCTTCAGCCAGGGCGACCGCCCTCGAGGTGGGCGCCGAGTGAGATATGATCAGTGAAACGCACATGGTGCGAATCTTGTGGATGATCTCAGCGGACACGCGCCCCGTCGTCAGGATAACCTTGTCCTTCGGGGACAGCTCCTTCAGGAGGGCGTAGCCGCTCAGCATGTCGAGGGTATTGTGTCTCCCGATATCCTCGCGGGCGACGATGATCTTCTGTGGTGTCGCCAGGGCGGAGCAGTGTGTCCCCCGCGTGGCATCGTGCAGCTCCCCCGAGCGAAGAAGACCGTTCATCAGTCTCAAAACGTTCCGGGGCGTCAGGGCCGGACCGCCGTTTGCCTTCCTCTTCAGGCCCGTCCCCGCGTCGTCATAGGCGACCACGCCGCGGGCGCCGCTGGAGGCCAGTGTCCGGCCGGCCTTCTTTCCGAGAACCCTGCGACCCTTCCCCGCGGCGACGCGGACCTCGACCCGGCCGCCGTCTGCCGTAACATCGAGGGCGAGGATGTCTCTCCTGTCTTTCACGACCCCTTCCGAACGCAGGAACCCTGCGGCGAGTTCCTCCAGATGTTCGCCCGTGCAGGCGACACTGACCACGCGCCTGCCGTTGAGGACGATCTCCACCATGCGTTCCCGTATGACGGCGGCGGACGTTCTCGAAGCCTCCTTCGTGTCGCAGAGGACCATCCTCACCTTCTCGACGGGGCCGGATGGTTTCTTTTTCATTTCTCCTTGCGCTCCCTGAGCATACGGTGATCACCCACCCGCATGGTGAGCTTGGTCGCGTCAAAATATTCCATGAGCGGTATGATGAACTTGCGGGTAAGCCCCGTGAGATCCTTGAAGGTCGCCGGCGTCGCCTTGCCGTCTTTCGTGAGAAGCTTCACGTAATCGTTCCTCAGCTGATCCATGGGGTTCCTGTGGAAGTACAGTTCTTCCGTCACCTTCAGGAGAATGCCCTCCTTGAGGAGAACGCCGAGGACGCTCTGGACCTCCTCCGGCCTCGAATCGAAGCCCTCCAGGACCTCTTTCACGAGGGGTGGGGTGAGCTTTGCCTTGAGATAAGTCTGCGCGATCTTCGCCTTCAGTCCTTCCAGTTCACCCTTCAGACTCACCCGGTGACCCGTAAGACGGACGCTTTCTTTCTCGACGGCAATACGGCCTTCTTTTTCCAGTTCCTTTGCGGCCATGTTGAAAAGTTTCGCATCAACCTCCCCGGGGAGGATCATGCGGAGCTCCTCTTTCGGCATTCCTTCCTTCAGGGGGTGTTTGCGGTGATAACCCTCGATCTCGGCGAGGAGCCTTTCTTGAAGGGCCTGGTAGGCGGGATAGGCAACGATCCTCGATCCATCCTTCTCCGGCAGGATAACCTTCTTTTTCTGGGTGAAGTCCTTGATGATTTTCTGGAGATCCGCCATGGGCATGCCGCTACGAACGGCGAGATCCCGGGCGGACAGGCCGGCAGGCCCCGTTCGCGCAATGATGGTTTCGGCCCTCTCGGCGTCACCGCCCGAATGAAGAACCTCCAGTTCCGCCAGAAATTTGTTGATGCCCCGCTTTTGCTTCCGACCCCGGGGATCGAGGATTTCGCCGCCGCCGATGGTCCTCACCGGGGAATAGCTTCGAATGACGAAGCGGTCCCCCCCCATGACGACGACCGGGGACTCCGGAAGCACCTGGGCAAAGGCATTCTCGCCGGGCTCAAGCTCCTCCCGGGTGAAAAGAAGAACCCTCGCGACGATCTCGCTGGTTCCCGAGTGAAATCTAACCAGGTTTCTCGTCTTGAGCTTCCGCTCGCCCCCGCGCAAATAGTGGAGGTAAACGTCAAGCCGTTGAGAGGGTTCGAAGATCCCCGGGTGCGTCAGCACCTCCCCCCGCGCGACCGTCTCCTTTTCCACGCCCTGGAGGTTGATGGCCGTCCGCTGCCCCGACTGGGCGGCATCCCGGCTTTCGTTGTGCACCTGGATCCCCCTGATCTTGGCCTGGATCTGCGAAGGCATGACCTCCACCGTATCCCCGACCTCCACCTTTCCGGAGATGAGGGTTCCCGTGACCACGGTGCCGAAACCTTTCATCGTGAAAACCCGATCGATGGGAAGCCGGAAAAGACCCGATTCGCGCCGTTCCTCGAGGAGAGCGGCGGCATCCTCTATCGCCCGGCGAAGTTCCGGTATACCTCTGCCCGTTACGGCGGAACAGGAGATCAGGGGCGCATCGGCCAGGAAGGTCCCCTTCAGATATTCCCGGATGTCGTCCGTCACGAGGGACAGCCACTCTTCTTCCACCAAATCGACCTTGGTGATCGCCACGACACCGTGCCGGATGCCGAGAAGCGCGCAGATGTCGAGGTGTTCTCTCGTCTGCGGCATGATGCCCTCGTCGGCCGCGATGACCATGACGACAAGATCGATCCCCGAGGCCCCCGCGACCATGTTCTTCACGAATTTTTCATGCCCCGGAACATCGACGACGCTGATCCGCTCGTCGCCGTCCAGGTCAAGGGGCGCAAAACCCAGCTCAATCGTGATCCCCCGCTCCTTTTCCTCCTTGAGACGATCGGTGTCCACGCCGGTCAACGCCCTGACCAGGGCCGTTTTCCCATGATCCACATGTCCGGCCGTGCCGAGAACGATATGTTTCATCCTGCGGTTCTTCCCGTCCTGAAAGATCACCCGGCCCCCGGCGGACAAGGGGGCTGCCTCCCGCCCTGTTCCACCGCGGTAAACCGGTGTTTCAGAAAAATAACAAAATGGCGGCATTTAAACAACCATTAAAAAACGAGGAACCCCTGGACAGCCGCCAGAAAGGGGTTGTCAGAAGCGCAGGTCCGTGTTAACAGACCCCCCAACGGTGCAGGACATGCGCATTCTTGGTTTGGACTACGGAGAAAAAAAAGTCGGCCTCGCCGTCTCCGACGAGATGGGGATCACCGCCCAGGGTCTTCCCACCCTCGTGCGAAAGGGCCTGGAGAAAGATCTGGCGGCTCTCGAAAAGGTGATACGGCAGTTCGCCGTTGAAAAGATCGTGATCGGGTACCCGCTGCGACTCGACGGGACCGAGGGCATCCAGTGCGGTAAGGTCAACCGCTTCGCCGGCATCCTCGAAAAACGGTTTGCCCTGCCCGTGATCAAGCGGGATGAGACCCTCACGACCAGCCAGGCCGAGGAGATCCTCTCGGAAGCGAGGGCCAGCCGGAAAAAACGAAAGGCCGCCGTGGACAAGCTCGCCGCCATGATCATCCTGCAGGGTTACCTGGACCAGGCGAAGACAAAAAGGACCGAGGGCGACGTATGAGATTTCCCGGTAAGAAGATTTTTCCCCGCATCGCGGCGGCGGCTGTTCTTGCCCTCATTCCAGTATTGATCCTGGTTGGGTACGCCCGGAGCCCCGTCGGGAGGGACATCCCCCTCCGCACGGTTGACATCCCCAGAGGGGCTTCCTTCAGCCACGCGATGGACATCCTGGAGGCCGAAGGCCTTCTGCGACAGCGGGAACTTTTTCATCTTCTCGCCCTGTTGAGAAACGGAACAAGGCAGATCCGGACGGGGGAATACGAGTTTTCCGGCGCGATGTCTCCCTCGGAGATTCTGGGAAAACTCATCCGGGGGGAAATCAAGGGCTACCGCATCACGGTGCCTGAGGGTTTCACGGTCCGGCAGGTCCTCGAACGCCTGCTGGCTTCAAGGCTCGTGGATGAAAAAGAATTTCTGCGTCTCAGCACGGACAGGCAATTTCTCTCGACACTGGGCATCGGGGGGCGAAGCCTGGAGGGATACCTCTTCCCCGAGACCTATATCCTGGATCGCTCCATGGACACGAGGCACATCATCAAGCTCATGGTGGACCAATTCTGGCACCACGTCACACCCTCGATGACAAAGCGATCGGCGGACCTGGGCCTGACGATCGACCAGTTTGTGACCCTCGCCTCCATCATTGAAAAGGAAACCGGTCGCAAGGAAGAGCTGCCCCTCATCGCGGCCGTTTTCCACAACCGCCTCAAACGGCGCATGCCGCTGCAGAGCGACCCGACGGTGATCTACGGGCTTCCCGATTTCGACGGAAACCTCCGGAAGCAGGATCTCCTGACAAAGACACCCTACAACACCTACCTCTTCGTCGGCCTGCCGCCGGGACCCATTGCCAACCCGGGTCTGGACGCCCTGCAGGCCGCCCTCTACCCCACCGAAGTCGACTACCTCTATTTTGTGTCAAAAAATGACGGTTCCCACCAGTTTTCCGACAACCTCAGTCAGCACACGAGCGCCGTCAGGACGTATCAGCTCCAGAGGCGAAAACCCTGAAAAGCTAAAATTTTCCTTGACATTGACGGTGGCCGACCCTATAGTCCGGTTAAGTGGAGGAAAGTGGATGGTTGTGGAGTGCTTATTGCATATTCTTGATATCAGAGGATTTTAGGTATGTCCGTTTTCAGGGGAAGATACTACCACACCATCGATGACAAGGGAAGGATTATCTTCCCGGCAAAACTCCGGGAAGTCTTCGCGGAAAAGTATGACAACCGCATGGTCATCACCAACTGGGACGGCTACCTGATGGTGTTCCCCTATGACGAATGGAGAATCCTGGAAGAGAAGGTCAGCCTGCAATCCCTCCTCAAAAAAGAGGTGCGCGCCTTCCAGCGCTTCTTCATGTCCGGCGCCGTGGACTGCACTTTCGACAGCCAGGGCAGAATTCTCATTCCGCCGGCGCTTCGGGAATACGCCAAACTGGAAAAAGACATCATCCTTGCGGGGATGGTGAAGGTCATAGAGATCTGGGGCAAGGAACGCTTCGAGGAGGAAATCGTAAAGTCCGGCGCGAATATAGAGGGTTTCAGCGATTACATGGCCGACCTCGGAATCTGATCCCGCGGGATGCGACCTTTTAATAAAAAGGAAACGCCGGGAAGAAGGGGGAACTCTTCTTTTCATCCCCCGGCGGCGTTGTGAGGCGATGAAGACCGCAGGTTCCTTTTTTCACAGGCCGGTCATGGTGCGGGAGGTCCTCGAAGCGCTTCGCTGCCGACCCGGCGGGATTTACGTGGACGGCACGGTGGGGGGCGGGGGTCACGCCCTGGCGATCCTGAGGGCCTCCTCTCCCGACGGCATCCTCGTGGGGATCGATGAGGATGATGACGCTCTTTCTGAATCCGAGAAGTCCCTGCAGGCCTTCGGTGAACGAAAGATCCTCGTGAAGGGTAATTTCGCCGAGGTGGATCGAATCCTGGCCGGTCTTCGCATCGGGCCGGTGGACGGCCTGCTCCTGGACCTGGGGGTGTCGTCCCATCAGCTCGACACCGTCGAGCGGGGTTTCAGCTTTTCATCCGAGGCTCCCCTCGACATGAGAATGAACCGGGACCGCAAAGTCCGCGCTTCCGACCTCGTCAACGGGCTCGCGGAGAAGGAACTCGCGGGGATCATCCGCGAATACGGCGAGGAAATCAAGGCGGCGAAAATCGCAAGGGCCATTGCGGAAAGGCGAAAGACGGCGCCGCTCGAGACAACGTCTGAACTGGCGTCACTGGTCGCGAAGACCCTCGGGGGCGCCGGCAGACGGGGGGGAATCCACCCGGCCACACGGACCTTTCAGGCCCTGCGGATCGCGGTGAATGAAGAACTCAAGAACCTTCACGGGGCGGTTTTCAAAAGCGTCCCCTGCCTGAAAAAAGGAGGAAGGTTTTCCATCATCTCTTTTCATTCACTCGAAGACCGGATTGTGAAAAACGCCTTCCGCTCACTGGAAAAGGGATGCATCTGCCTTTCGGACTTTCCCGTGTGCAGCTGCGGGAGAAATCCGCAGTTGAAGGTTTTGACGAAAAAGCCGGTGAGACCCGCTCCAGAGGAGATAGCAGAAAACCCGAGATCGCGAAGCGCGAAGCTCAGAACGGCGGAGAGGATTTGAGACATGCCAGTCGTGAAGACGGCCAGGAGCCGCACACACCTGGACACCCGGGAGGGGGCGGGGTTGAAGGTTTCCAGTTTCATCCTCGCCGTTTGCGTCCTCGTGGCCGCCGCCCTTCTGTACGTCTGGTCTCACCTGAAGAACACGCAGCTCAAGTACCAGATGGCGGAGGAGATCAGCGTCCGGGACAGCCTCCAGGAAGAGAGTCGGAAGCTGAAGGTCGAAATCGCGACCCTGAAGTCACCGAAACGCATCGAGGCCATCGCCAGGGATAAACTCAGCATGTCCTATCCGGAAAGGGAGCAGGTTATACAGATAAAATGAGCGGGGCATCCAAAAAATGGTACAAGTTCCGGCTGCTGACCGTTCTTTTGTTTTTCGCAGCCCTTTTCGTCGTCCTCATGACCCGGGCTTTCCATCTCCAGATCATGTCCGGCAGCACCTACAAGGTCATGGCGGAGAGGCAGCACAAAAAAAGTTTGCCCCTGCCTCCCGAGCGGGGTCTGATCTTTGATCGAAACGGTGAAAAGCTGGCGGCGAGCCTGCTCGTGGACTCCGTCTTCGTGGACCCTTCCAGGGTCATTGACGCCGATTCAACGGCGTCCCGTCTTTCAACGGTGCTCCACCTGAAAAAGAAACAGATCCTTCAGCAGATCTCGAAGTCTAAAAACTTCTGCTGGATCGCCAGGATGATATCCCCCGCCCAGGCCGGCCAGATCCGGGCCCTGGAGCTTGACGGTGTCTACCTTGTTCAGGAACCCAAGCGCTTTTACCCCAACAAGGAGCTCGCGGGACAGCTCATCGGATCCGTGGGGCTTGACTCCAACGGCCTGGAAGGGTTAGAACTCAAATATGAACATTATCTAAAGGGCGAAACGGACAAGGTCCTCTGGGGACGAGACGCCAAAGGCAGAAAGCTCTATCTTGCCGATGGACCGGCAGAGGAGAAAAAGGACGCTATCCACAACCTCATTCTCACCATCGACAACCGCATCCAGTATCTCGTCGAATCCCACTTGAAAGAGGCTATACAGAAAACAGGCGCCCGCGGAGGCATGGCGATCGTCATGGACCCCAAGACAGGGCAGGTCCTCGCGATGGCCAACGAACCGGCATTTAACCCGAACAACTTTCATCAGGGCAACAAGGAACTGAAGCGGAACAAGGCCATCACAGACGTCTTCGATCCGGGATCCACCTTCAAACCGTTCCTGGCCGCGGCGGCCCTCGAAGAAGGCGTGGTGAAAGAGACGGACCGGTTCTACTGCGAAAACGGCGCCTACCGCGTGGCGAACGTGACCATTCACGAGGCCAACAGGAAGAAACACGGAAGCCTCACTTTCCGCGAGGTCCTCAAGTATTCGAGCAACATCGGCTCCGTGAAGGTTTCCCATAAGGTGGGAAAACAGAAATTCCACCAGTATATCAAGAGTTTCGGGTTCGGCCAGAAGACGGGCGTCGATCTCCCCGGTGAATCCGGGGGCCTGGTCCGGCCCTCTGAAAACTGGACGACGGTGGACACGGCCACCATCGCCTTCGGCCAGGGTATTTCCGTGACGGCCCTTCAGCTCATCAGCGCCTTCTCCGCCATCGCAAACCAGGGGATGCTCATGCAGCCTTATATCGTTCAGAAAGTCGTCAACCAGCGCGGCGAGGTGGTCAAGGAATTCACGCCGACGGTTGTCCGCCAGGTGATCTCGCCGCGAACGGCGGAAAGGCTCACGGCCATCCTCACCGACGTCGTCGGCGAAGAGGGAGGGACCGGCAAGAAGGCCCGGATTCAGAACCTGGGCGTGGCGGGAAAGACGGGGACCTCCCAGAAATTCGACTTCGCGGCCAAACGATACTCGCGGGAAAAGGTGCGGACCTCCTTCATGGGGTTCTTCCCGTCGGGAAGCCCGAGGCTGGCCATCCTGGTCACCATTGACGAGCCTCAGCGGTTCAAGTGGGGCGGTGAGGCCGCGGCACCCGTGTTCAAGGAGATTTCCCAGCAGATCATCCGATGCTTCGACAGCAGTATCGGCGAGGTCCCGACGATTGACAGGGAGGACATCTCAAAGCCCGTGAAGGTTCAACTGGCCTCGTCGGCCGCAGAGGCCGTCGCCGCAAACGGTGAAACCCCGGAGACGGAAGATCTCCTGCCGGACTTCAGGGGGATGACGTTGAAGAACGCCCTCAAGGTAGCCCAGGAGCGCGAGATCGACATCAAGGTCGTCGGCAGCGGCTGGGCCGTGAGCCAGATTCCCACGGCGGGCAGTGCCATCAGGAAAAACCGCGCCTGTACCGTTTATTTCACGGCAGGCCACTGAAGGAGATCATTGAAGCTATCGGAGCTGATCCAGGGTGTTGAGGTCCTGCAATCGGAGGGTGCCCTCTCGCGAGAGGTCTCCTCCGTCTGCTACGACTCCCGATGGTGCGCGAAGGATTCGCTCTTTGTCGCCATCCCGGGGCTCAAGCTCGACGGACACCGCTTCGTCCCGCAGGCCTTGAAGCAGGGCAGCCGTTTCATCCTCTGTGAAAGGCCCGTCGATGCGCCTGCCGGCGTGACCGTCCTGCGGGTAAAGGACAGCCGCGCGGCCCTGGGCATTATCGGGAAAAATTTTTTCCGGAACCCCTCGTCCGCCCTCTGTCTGATCGGTGTGACGGGGACGAACGGGAAAACGACGATCACCTATCTGCTGGAGTCCGTCTTCAGGCAGGCGGGATACTCACCCGGTGTCATCGGGACGATCAATTACCGTTACGGTTCGAAGGTGCGTGAGGCGGCCCACACGACACCGGAATCCTTCGACCTCCAGGGAATGCTCCGGGAGATGCTGGACTCGGGGGTCAGCCATGTGGTCATGGAGGTATCCTCGCACGCCCTGGACCAGAAAAGAGTGGATGACTGTGAGTTCGACGCGGGGATTTTCACGAATCTCTCGCAGGATCACCTCGATTATCACCAGACGCTGGAAGCCTATTTCCAGGCGAAGAGACGATTTTTCAGCGAGGTTCTCGGCCGGAAGGTCGGGGGGCGGAAACAGGCCATGATCATCAACGGAGACGACCCCTACGGCAGGCGCATCCTGCACGAGATGCCCCCTTCGCAGGCTCTTTCCTTCGGGCTGGAGGGCTCGTGCGACATCGGGGCGACGGGATTCTCTTTCTCCCTCGAGGGAATCGAAGCCCGGATCCGCACTCCGCGAGACACTTTCCCGGTGAAGGCCCCCCTTGTCGGGCGATATAACCTTTATAACATCCTTGCCGCCGCAGCGGCGGCCCATGCCCTGGCTATTGAATACAGGGCCGTCCAGGCAGGGCTCCTGAATCTCGGCACGATTCCGGGCCGTCTCGAAAAGGTCAGTGTCGCGGGAGAGCCGGCCGTCTTTGTGGACTACGCCCACACGGAGGACGCACTGAAAAAAGTCATCGAAAACCTGCTGCCTTTCAAAAAAGCGCGACTCATAACGGTATTCGGCTGCGGGGGGGATCGCGACCGGGGAAAACGCCCCCTCATGGGAAGGGCAGTCGTCACGCGAAGCGATCTGTCGATCCTGACGTCCGACAACCCGAGGACGGAGGACCCCCTGACCATCCTCAGGCAGATCGAGGAGGGCGTCGAAAAAGAAGGCCTGACGAAATACGCCATCCGGGATGTCCGGAAAGGTTTCAGCGCAAAAGGCTACGTCGTCATCCCCGATCGCCGGGAGGCCATTCGCGAAGCCATCGAACTTGCGGATCCCGAAGACATCGTGCTCGTCGCCGGGAAAGGTCATGAGACCTATCAGATCATCGGGACCGAGAAATTCCCTTTTGACGACAGGGATGAATGCCGGGAAGCGCTGAAAGCATCCGGATACGGGAAGGGCAGATGGAAAAAGAGTCTCTCCCGCAGTTGAATGTCGAAGATGTTCGCAAGGCCGCAGGTGCCGTCATGGCCCCCGGCCACCGGGAACGGAAATTCCTGGGGGTTTCCACGGATTCGAGACACATCGTGAAAGGGAACCTCTTTGTGGCCCTCGTCGGAGAACATTTCGACGGCCACGATTTTTTGAAAACGGCCGTCGATGCGGGCGCGGCGGGCGTTGTTGTCCGGCGGGACCGGAAGGGGAAAACCGATTCGCTACCCGCCGACGCGACGGTTCTGTATGTCGAGGACACGCTGAAGGCCCTGGGGGACATCGCCCACCACTGGCGGATGAAATTCAAGGTCCCCGTCGTGGCGATCACGGGGAGTTCGGGAAAGACCACGACGAAAGAGATGGCGGCGACCGTGCTGGGGCAGACGAAGACCGTCCTCAGGAACGAGGGAAACCTCAACAACCTGATCGGGCTCCCCCTGACGCTTTTGAGGCTCCATGCCCGGCACGAAGCCGCTGCGCTGGAGATGGGAACGAACCGGCGGGGTGAAATCCGAAGGCTCACGGAGATTGCCGAACCGGGCATCGGCATCATCACGAATGTGGGGACCGCCCACCTCGAGGGGCTCAAGTCCCTGGAGATGATCAGGGAGGAGAAAGGGGACCTCTTTGAAACCATGGCCGGCCGGGGTGTTGCCGTCATCAACATCGATGACCCGAACCTCTCTCCGTGGGAAAAGCGCTGGAAAGGGCAGAAGGTCACCTTCGGCATCCGGAGGTCCGCCGATGTTTATGCGGCGCATATCACCCACGAGGGGGAAAAAGGGACGATCTTCACGCTCGTAACGGGAAAGGCATCACGGGAAATAACGTTGACCACGGTCGGCAACCACAACGTCTACAATGCGCTGGCCGCCGCTGCCGCGGCCCAGGCCTGCGGCGTCCCCTTCGACAGGATCTGCCGGGGTCTCATGGCTTTCAAGCCCGTTCCGGGCCGGATGGAAGTGCATCGGTTGAAAAACGGCTCCTTCATCATCGACGACGCCTACAATGCCAACCCGGCGTCCGTCAGTGAAGCATTGAAAACGCTCCGGGAACTGCGGGGGGAGAGCCGCAGTGTCGTCGTTCTCGGCGACATGCTGGAACTCGGTGAACAGTCGGAAAGACTTCACGAGGACATCGGCCGGATGATCGGAGAGACAGGCGTGCACAAGGTTTTTCTGCGCGGGCAGTTCGCCCGGGCCGTGGCCCAGGGGGCCATGAAAAAGGGCCTCCGGGGGGATCAGATCCATTTCGATCTGTCCCCCCAAGAGATCGCGGAATCCCTGAAGCGCGGCCTCAGGGAAGGGGACTGGGTCCTCGTCAAGGGGTCCCGCAGGATGAAGATGGAGGAAGTGGTTCAGGAGGTTGTTCGCAAGATCGGTCTTGCCGGCTGAAAGGCCCCGTTTCGGTTCGGCGGCTCGCTCCTGAGTGCAAAGGAGGTCGGAAGCGTTGATTTTTCATCTGTTATACCCTCTGCATGAAACCTATTCCTACTTCAACGTGTTCCGCTACATCACGTTCAGGACGATCTACGCGGCCATCACGGCTCTCTTCATCTGTTTCGTGCTGGGTCCGTGGCTGATCCGGAAACTGGAAGCCCTCAAGGTGGGGCAGCCCATCCGCGAGGACGGGCCGGACTCGCACATGTCCAAAAAGGGAACACCGACGATGGGCGGCATTCTGATTATCTTTGCGAGCATCCTGTCGACCCTGTTCTGGGCGAACCTGACGAACCACCTCATCTGGCTCGTGGTGATGGCGACGGTGGGATTCGGCATCATCGGGTTCATGGACGACTATCAGAAACTCACCGCGGGAGACAGCAAGGGCATCTCGGCCAGGAAAAGGCTCAGTCTGGAGTTCCTGATCGCCCTTTTCATCAGCATCGTCCTCTTTATCCGGCCCGATTTCAGCTCCGCCGTCACCATTCCGTTTTTCAAGACCATGCTCCCCAACCTGGGGCTTGCCTACATCCTTTTCTCGACCTTCGTGATCGTCGGGTCGGCCAACGCCGTCAACCTCACCGACGGGCTGGACGGGCTTGCCATCGGTCCCGCCACGATCTGTTTCCTGACCTATCTGCTTTTCGCCTACTTCGCCGGAAACGTCAAAATCGCAGGCTATCTGCAGATCCCCTACGTGCCCGGCACGGGCGAGCTGTCCGTCTTCTGCGGGGCCATGGCGGGGGCCTGCCTGGGCTTCCTCTGGTTCAACACTTACCCGGCCCAGGTGTTCATGGGGGATGTCGGGTCCCTCTCTCTGGGAAGCGCCCTGGGATCGCTGGCCATCATGACCAAACAGGAACTGCTCCTGGCGATTGTCGGGGGGATCTTCGTTCTCGAGGCGATCTCCGTCATCTTCCAGGTGGGATACTTTCGACTCTCCAACGGGCGGCGCATCTTCCGGATGGCGCCTATTCACCATCACTTTGAACTCAAGGGCTGGGCGGAGCCCAAGGTGATCGTGCGATTCTGGATCATCTCCATATTGCTCGCGCTCCTCGCTATCAGCACCTTGAAGTTGAGGTAGAAAGGAGGGCATGGAACTCGCCGGCAAGAGGGTTCTGGTCATCGGGCTCGGCAAGACGGGTCAGTCCACGGTTCGTTTTATCGCGGGGAGAGGCGCCTCGGTGACGGCGACGGACGACAAACCCTTCTCCGAGTTGAGGGACGCCGCCCGGGCGTTTTCGGGCCTCGACGTGAAACTCGCTTTCGGCCCGCAGGACGCGGCCATCCTTTCGGGGGTGGACCTCATCATCCCCTCCCCGGGGGTGCCGCCGATGAATCCGCTCCTGGCGGAAGGCGTCAGACGGGGCGTTCCCATCCTCGCCGAGATCGAGGTGGCTTTCCGATTCCTGAGGCGGCCCGTCGTCGCCATTACGGGGACAAACGGGAAAACGACGGCGACGACCCTGGTCGGGGAGATCCTCCGGGCTTCCGGCAGGAAAGCGCACGTCGGCGGCAATATCGGCGACCCGCTGATCGGGCATGTCGACAGCCCTCAGGAAGAGGATGTCGTCGTTGTGGAGGTGAGCAGCTTCCAGCTCGAGTGGATTGAGCAGTTCCGGCCGGCGGTGGCGATGCTCCTGAATGTGACCTGCGACCACATCGACTATCACGGCACCTTCGAGGCCTACCGGAGGGCAAAGGAAAGAATCTTCGAGAATCAGGGTCCCGGAGACCTCGCAATCCTCAATGCCGACGAGCCCTGGGCCGGCCCCCTGGCCCGGCGGCTCAGGTCGAAAGTGAGTTTCTTCAGTTCGAAAGCGGAGATCCACAACGGCATGTTTCTTCGCGGCGATGAGTTGATCCTCCGTGAGAACGGAAAGGATCGGGAAATTTACCCCGTCGGGATGATCCGGCTCCCGGGGACCCACAACGTGGAAAACGTGATGGCCTCCATCCTGGCCTGCCGGGCCTGCGGTTGTTCGCGGGAAGGGATCATCGAAGCGGTCCGCGCCTTCCGGGGGGTTGCCCACCGGATCGAGTTCGCCGGGGAGAAAGGCGGAATCTCCTTTTACGATGATTCGAAGGGAACGAACGTGGGCGCCGTCACCCGCGCCCTCGAGACCTTCTCGCGGCCCGTGATCCTCCTGCTCGGCGGCCGCGACAAGGGGGGGGACTTCGACACCCTCACGCCGCCCATCCGCAGGGGCGTGAAGGAGGTCATCCTCTTCGGCGAAGCCGGGGAGGCCATCGGGCGGGTCCTGGGCGGTATCGTGAAGACAAGCCTGGCGCCGACCCTGGGGAAGGCTGTTGAAAAAGCGTACGCCGATGCCGCGCCCGGCGACGTGGTTCTTCTTTCGCCGGGCTGTGCGAGCTTCGACGAATTCAAGGACTACAGGGAACGCGGAGATTTTTTCAAGGGCATGGTCCGGAAGATCATCGCCGGCGAGGTGCCCGGTCAATAGAAAGGAAGCGGGGATGACGGAAGCAACACCGAGAGGGAGGCGGCAGGATTTCATCATCATTGCCTGCACGCTCAGCCTCATCGCTTTCGGGACCGTGATGATTTACAGCTCGAGCTACATCATCGCCACGCAGAAATTCGGCGACGGCTACTATTTCCTGAAAAAACAGGTCTTCTTTCTGATCCTGGGACTGACGGCCATGATTTTTCTCTCGAAGCTTCCCTACCCCTACCTCCGGAAAGTGGCCTATGCGGGCCTTCTGGCGTCGGCCGTGCTCCTCGTCGCCCTTTTCATTCCCGGGCTGGGGGTCAAGGCGGGCGGCGCGAGGCGCTGGCTTCGGCTGGGGCTGCTTTCCTTTCAGGTGTCGGAGTTTGTGAAGATTTGCGTCGTCATATTCCTTGCCCATTTTCTGGCGAAGAAGTCCGACCGGGTGAAGGAATGGCGGATCTTCCTTCCGCCGCTTCTCATCGTGGGTGCCATGGCCGCCCTGGTCCTCAAGCAGCCGGACTTCGGAACGGCCGTGTTGCTGATGGGACTGATGATTTTTCTGCTCTATCTCACGGGGTGCAGGATCCTGCACCTGTCGATCCTCTGCGCGACGTTCATCCCCGTGGCGATTTTTCTTGTCTGGCAGAAAAGCTACCGCATGACCCGCTGGAAGACATTCCTCGACCCGTGGAAGGATCCCCAGGAGTCGGGTTTTCAGATCATTCAATCCTTCCTGTCTTTCGGCTCCGGGGGCGCCTTCGGGGTGGGTCTCGGGGACAGCATGCAGAAACTCTTTTACCTCCCCGAGCCGCACACGGATTTCATCCTCTCCATCATCGGCGAGGAAACAGGGCTCATCGGCATTGCCGTCGTGATCACGCTTTTCGCGGTCCTGATCTGCCGGGGATTCATGATTGCCCTGAGGGCCCCCGACCTCTTCGGAAGTCTGCTGGCCTCGGGGCTGACGATCCTGATCGGCATGGAGGCCTTTATCAATATTGCCGGGGTGATGGGGCTTATTCCCACAAAGGGCATGGCCCTCCCCTTCGTTTCCTACGGCGGAACATCCCTGGTCATGAGCCTGGCGCTGATAGGCATACTCCTGAATTTGTCCACCTATCAGAAATCGAACATCCGAGAGGCGCCGAAGTGAAGGTGATCATCGCAGGGGGAGGCACCGGCGGCCATCTTTTCCCCGGTGTGGCCGTGGCCGAGGAGTTCATGAGGCGGGACGGTGCAAACAGGATCCTCTTTATCGGAACGAAAAGAGGGGTCGAGGCGGCAATCCTGCCGCAGCTGGGATTGGAACTGGCCACGCTGGACGTGGCGGGCATCAAGGGCAAAGGGTTCGGTGACATGGTGAAGGCTCTCTGTAAAATCCCTCAGAGCCTTGGTCGATCCTTCAGGATCATCCGGGACTTCGGGCCCGATATCCTGATAGGCGTGGGCGGTTACGCCTCGGGTCCGGCGGTCCTGGCGGCCTGCTGTATGGGGGTCAAGACCGCCGTCATGGAACAAAACGCCCTTCCGGGGGTCACGAACAAGATCCTGGGGCGCATCGTGGACCGGGCCTTTGTGTCCTTCGAAGAAACAAGAAAGGCTTTTCCCGGAAAGAAAGTCCTTTTAACGGGCAACCCCATCCGGGCGGACTTCATGAAGGATATGGGAAAAAACGAGGACAAGAGGGATCCATTCACGGTGCTCGTCTTCGGCGGGAGCCAGGGGGCTCACCGGATCAACATGATGTTTCTCGAAGCCCTGAAGTTCCTGAAAATGGACGGGGCAAAGCCCCGCATCATCCACCAGACGGGCAATGCCGACTTCGAGGCGGTGAGGCGTGCCTACGGGCAACTCGGCGTGGAGGCCGACGTGAGACCCTTCATTCAGGACATGCCGCGGGTGTTCCGGTCCGCCGATCTCCTGGTCTGCCGCGCCGGCGCGACGTCCATCGCGGAAATCACGGCCAGCGGGAAGGCGGCCATCCTGATTCCCTTTCCCCACGCCGTGCACGATCACCAGACGAAAAACGCCGAGGTCCTCGCCCGGGCGGGCGCGGCGATCCTGGCCCCCGAGGGGGATCTGACCGCGGAAGGGCTCGCCCGAATCATTGATGACCTCCGCATGAACCCCCGGAGAATCCGGGAGATGTCGGAGAGATCCCGGGCCCTGGGCAACGCCCGCGCCGCAGCGGACATCGTGGACGAGTGCCTGAGGCTCGTGGCAGCCTGAAAAAAAGAAAAGAGAAGACATGATGGACAATCACAGACAGCGCGACTTGATGCAGCGGAAGATCCAGCGCATCCATTTCGTCGGGATCGGCGGTATCGGCATGAGCGGCATCGCGGAGGTCCTCCTCAACCTGGGCTACCAGGTGAGCGGTTCGGACCTTCAGGAGACGGAACTGACGCAGCGGCTCGCCTCCATGGGCGCCCGTGTTTTTTACGGCCACCGCCAGTCCAACCTTCAGGACGCGGACGTGGTGGTCACTTCCACGGCGGTGAAGGCCGAAAACCCCGAGGTCCTGGAGGCCCATTACCGGAGCATTCCGGTGATTCCGCGGGCGGAGATGCTGGCGGAGCTTCTCAAGATGAAGTTTTCCATCGCCGTTTCCGGCATGCACGGCAAGACGACGACCACCTCGATGATCGCCACTCTCCTCGCCCACGGCGGGCTCGACCCCACCGTGGTGATCGGCGGGAAACTGGGCAGCATCGGCAGCAACGCCCGCCTGGGAAACGGCGAAGTGATCGTGGCCGAGGCCGATGAGAGTGACGGCTCCTTTCTGAAACTGGGGCCTTCGATCGCGGTCATCACGAACATCGACCGTGAACACCTCGACTATTACCGGGACATCCAGGACATCAAGGAGGCTTTTCTGAAGTTTGCCAACCTCGTCCCCTTTTACGGCACCACCATCCTTTGCATGGACGACGAACATGTCCGCGACATTCTCCCGGGGATCAAGCGCAGGACCATCACCTACGGGATCAACCGGGCGGCGGATTACCAGGCCAGGAACATCAGCATCCAGGGCGCTTCCTCGCGCTACGAGGTCTATTACCGCGGCGAAAAGCTGGGGGACATCCAGCTGAACGTACCGGGTCTTTTCAATGTCTACAACTCCATGGCGGCCGTCGCCGTGGGCCGGGAACTCGACATGGACTGTCTCCGGATCCATGAAGGACTCAAGGCTTTCACGGGGGTCCATCGCAGACTCGAGGTGAAGGGACGGGTCAATGACATCACCGTCATCGACGATTACGGCCATCACCCGACGGAGATCGTGGCGACCCTCGCGGCGGCGAAACAGGTCTGGAAGGACCGTCTCATCGTCGTCTTCCAGCCGCACCGCTACACGCGGACCCGGGCCCTCTTCAAGGAATTTCTGACGGCTTTCTACGACGCCGACGTCCTCGTCATCATGGACATCTATGCCGCCAGTGAAGCCCCCATCGAGGGCGTGAACAGCCGGAAGCTTTTCGAAGGCATTCAGAACAAGGGCCACAAGCAGGTGCTGTATCTGGGCGGGCCCGACCGGGTGGTGGATTACCTCCTGGAGACGGCCAGGCCGGGAGATGCCATCATCACCCAGGGGGCGGGGAACGTCTGGCGGGTGGGGGAGGAATTTCTGAAGAAGGCGAGAGGCAGGTAAACCTTTGACGAACCGGATCGGAACATGACGGAACCCTGGAAAGACAGACTGAAGAGGATCCAGTGCATCAAGGTACTTTTCGATGAACCCATGGCGCACCACACCTCTATCGGCGTGGGCGGCAAGGCCGACGCCCTGATCTTCCCGGAACAGGCGGAGGCCCTCCGGAAGATCATCGCCTGCCTGAAGGAGTTCGGCATCCCCTTCCTGCCGGTGGGAAACGGCACCAACCTCATCGTGCGGGACGGAGGGTTCCGTGGCGCCATCATCGTGCTGAGGAACCTGAAGGCCCTGAAGGTTCTCTCCCGGCAGGGCAGGGAGGTGGACATCTGCGCGGAAGCGGGTGTGTCGCTCGCCGATGTCGTCTCGCTGACCCTCTCGGAGGGCCTGGAGGGGATGGAATTCTGCGCCGGCATCCCCGGCAGCGTCGGGGGAGCCGTCCGGATGAACGCCGGGGCCTATGGACGGGAGATGAAAGACATCCTCACATCGGTCTCGTTCATAAACGGCAGCGGAACCGTCCGCTCGATCCCGAAAGAACAGCTTCGTTTCGAATACCGGAACCTCGAACTCCCCGGAGAAACGTTCATCGTCAGCGCCCTCTTCCGCCTGCACAGGGGAGACCGCAACCGGATCGAGGAAAAAGTCTCCGACATCCTGAAAACGCGCTGGTCAAAACACCCCCTGCAGTTCCGTAACGCCGGTTCCATCTTCAAAAATCCGGCAAGGATACCGGCGGGGAAGCTCATCGAGGAGGCGGGTCTCAAGGGTCTGCGGGTGGGAGACGCCGAGGTGTCTTCGATGCACGGCAACTTCATCGTCAACCTGGGGCACGCGAAGGCCCGGGATATCCTGGCACTCATCGAAGAGGTGCAGAAGCGGGTCCTCGAAACAAAGGGGATTTCCCTCGAAACGGAAGTCAAAGTCATCGGGGAAGACGGATGAGACGGTCCATCAAAGCCAGAATCGAAGTGCGCAAGAACCGGCTCAGACGGCGGTCACAGAAGATCCTCTACGAGATTTACAAGGTGACCCTGCTCATGGCGTGCGTGATCATCGTCAGCGCCCTGCTCATTTTCACGTACAACTTCATCGTCGTGTCCCCCTACTTCCAGCTGAGGGAAACGGTCGTGAAGGGGGCTGAGAGAATTCCCCGGGAAGAGATCCTCCATCTGGCCGAGATCAAACCCGACCAGAACATCCTGACGGTGAACCTGAAAGCCATGGCACGGAGGATTCAGGGCAATGTCTGGATCAAGGATGTGTCCATCAAGCGGGATCTGCCCAACAAGCTGATCGTCGAGGTGAGGGAGCGCAAACCCGTCGCCCTGCTCAAGAAGGACGATGCCTTCTACTACATCGAACGTGACGGCATCATCTTCACCCGGCTGGAAAAGGAACAGCGGACCGATCTACCCATCCTGACCGGGTTCTGCCGCAAAGGGGAAGACAACCGGGACCGGATCCGCAAATCCATTGACCTCCTGGAGTACCTCTCCGGCTATGAAGAGATCCCGGGGCTCAAGAATGTATCGGAGATCTACGACGACCGCGTCTTCGGCCTGTCCCTTTTCACCGAGAGCGGGTTGTGCCTGCTTCTGGGCTTCGACGATTTCGAAAGAAAGCTCCAGCGCCTGAAACCGATCCTGGCCGATCTGGGCAGGCGCGAGACCCGGGGGTTTTTGATCATCGATCTCAACAACCCCCACAAGGTCACCGTACAGGGAAAGGAACTTCCGACGCCGGTGAAGAAGTCGAAAGGTCTGAGGGCTTAAACCGGAAACCACGGGGAACATGAGGGTTTCCCCGGAAACTAAAAGGCTGGAAAGACCCATGGCAAAAAAAGGAAACATCATCGTCGGCCTCGACATCGGGACAAGCAAGATCTGCACGATTGTCGGTGAGATGGCCAACACGGGGATTCAGATCATCGGGATGGGCACGCACCCTTCCGAGGGACTGCGAAAAGGGGTCGTCGTCAACATCGAAAGCACCGTGGAATGCATCCGCAAATCCATCGAAGAGGCGGAGTTCATGTCCGGATGCGAGATCAGTTCGGTCTTCACCGGGATCTCAGGCGGCCACATCAAGGGGTTCAACAGTCACGGGATCGTGGCGGTCCAGGGGCGCGAGGTGGATGCGTCGGACGTGAAGCGGGCCATCGAGGCCTCCAAGGCCGTGTCCATTCCCCTGGACCGGGAGATTCTGCACGTGCTCCCCCAGCATTACATCGTCGACGAGCAGGACGGCGTGAAGAACCCCGTGGGGATGTCGGGCGTGAGGCTCGAGGCAAAGGTGCACATCGTGACGACAGCCATCGCGTCCATGCAGAACATCATCAAATCGGTGAACCGCGTCGGCCTCGACGTGAACGAAATTGTCCTGGTCCAGCTGGCCACCAGCGAATCGGTCCTCTCCCCCGACGAAAAGGAACTGGGGGTGGCCCTGGTGGACATCGGGGGGGGAACAACCGACATCGCCGTCTTCCACGAGGGGAGCATCAAGCACACGGCCATCCTCACCGTCGGCGGGAATTACCTGACCAACGACATCTCCATCGGGCTCCGCACCCCCGTCATCGAGGCGGAAAAAATGAAAATCAAATACGGGTGCGCCAACACCTTCATGATTCCCCAGAATGAAACCATCGATGTTCCCAGCGTGGGCGGCCGGGAGGCGCGACGCGTTTCCCGCCAGATCCTGGGGGAGATCATCCAACCCCGCATGGAGGAGATTCTCACCATGACCCAGAAGGAGATCGTCAAATCCGGCTATGAGGATCTCCTCGCGGCCGGCGTGGTTCTGACCGGTGGCGCGTCGATCATGGACGGCACCCTTGAGCTGGGAGAGCGCATCTTCAACATGCCCGTGCGACGGGGCTTTCCGCTGGGCATCGGCGGGCTCACCGATATCGTCAACAGCCCCCTCTACGCCACGGGCGTGGGGCTCGTCAATTACGGCAGCAAATCGTTCGCCCACAAGGCGACGAGGAGGAAAGAAGGCGGTCCGGGAAATTACATCTTAAAAAAAGCAAAAAAATGGTTTTCAGAATTTTTCTGAGGGAGGGATGACGAATGTTTGAACTTTTAAACGGAGGAACCGATCACCCGCCGAACGGCGCAAAGATCAAGGTGGTCGGTGTCGGAGGCGGCGGGGGAAACGCCCTGAACACCATGATCCAGTTCAGTCTGCAGGGCGTCGAATTCATTTCGGCCAACACGGACGCCCAGGCCCTGGGCGTGTCGCTGGCCCCCTTGAAGATCCAGCTCGGCGCAAACGTCACCAAGGGGCTGGGGGCGGGTTCCGATCCGGAAACCGGACGGAAGGCCGCCATGGAAACCAGGGATTTGCTGACGGCCTCCCTTGAAGGGGCGGACATGATCTTCATCACTGCGGGTCTCGGCGGGGGGACCGGGACCGGCGGCGCGCCGATCATCGCGGAGATCGCCAAGGATATGGGTGCCCTGACCGTGGCGGTCGTCACGAAACCGTTCAACTTCGAGGGCAAAAAACGTGAGCGGCAGGCCGATGAGGGGCTTGCGGAATTGCGGAAGACCGTCGACACCCTCATCGTGATCCCCAACCAGAGGTTGCTCAGCATCGGCGGGAAAAACATGGTGCTCCTCGAGGCTTTCAAAAAGGCCGACGACATCCTCTACCAGGCCGTGAAGGGCATCTCGGATCTCATCATGGTCCCGGGGCTTATCAACCTGGATTTCGCCGACGTGAAGAGTATCATGTCGGAAATGGGACTCGCACTCATGGGCACGGGTATCGGCAGCGGTGAGAACCGGGCTGTTGAGGCCGCTCAACGGGCCATCTCCTCGCCCCTGCTCGAGGACAACTCCATCCAGGGCGCCCGGGGTGTCCTTCTCAACATCACGGCGGGGCCCGACATCACTCTGCACGAGATCAGCGAAGCCTCCACCCTCGTCCAGAACGAAGCCGACGAGGATGCCAATATCATCTTCGGGACGGTGATCGATGAAAATATGGCCAATGAAGTCCGCATCACCGTCATTGCCACCGGTTTCGATCACGGCGGCAAGAAGCGGCAGACGGCCCCCAACGTCTCTCACATGGGCAGCTTCAAGCAAAAGGAGGATTTCGCCACGCCGACCTTTATAAGAAAGGAAAAGACGCCGGCGACGGCCGGCCCCGTCATCAAGATGGGGTTAATCGAAGACGGAGTGGATCGCGACCTTGAGGTGCCGACCTTTTTGAGAAAACAGGCCGACTAGGATGTCCCGGAGGTTGAAAGAGAAATACCGTGAACGTCTATCCGTCGAAAAAGGATATCACAGAAAGCTCTGGGGAGACAGGATACCCGTCTGCCTCGCGTACCCCCACACGTACCGGACGGCCATGTCCAACCTGGGCTTTCAGACCGTCTATGAGCTTTTAAATCGTCACCCCTCTTTCCTCTGTGAAAGAGCCTTCCTCCCCGATCCCGGGGATGAAAGAGCATTCTCCCCGGGATCGACCCTCCTGTTCAGCCTGGAGTCGGGACGACCCCTCCCCGATTTCGACATCGTCGCTTTCTCCGTCTCCTTCGAGAACGACTACATCCACATCCTGCGCATGCTGGCCATGGGACGGATCACCCTGGAGAGTCAGGAGAGAAAAACAGGGGAGCCCCTGATCCTCGGCGGCGGTATTGCGCCGACTTTGAACCCCGAGCCGCTGGCGCCCTTTTTTGATCTCTTCCTGCTGGGCGAAGGGGAGGAGGTGATCGGGGAGTTCCTCGACCTGTACGCCGCGCTCATGGGGTCGGGCGCATCCCGCGAAGAGATCCTGTCCCGAATCCAGCGTCAGATCGAGGGGGCCTACGTCCCGCGCTTCTATGCCGTCCGGTACGACCGTGAGAACCGGGTCGAATCCTTCAAGCCCGTGGACCCCGTCTTTCCTGAAAAGATCAGGTCACGTCACATCCGGGACATCAACGCCTTCGAGACCTGTGAGACGATCCTGACGCCGCAGACGGAATTTGCCGACATGTTTCTCACCGAGGTCAGCCGCGGCTGCGCGCGGGGCTGTCTGTTCTGCGCCGCCGGGTACGTCTATCGCCCGGCCCGATTCCGGGGGCTTGACCGGCTGGCTCCGTCCGTCGAGAGGGGTCTTCAGGCAAAGGGGAGAGTTGGGCTTCTTGGAACGGCCGTGTCGGATCATCCCGGACTGAAAACGCTCTGCCGCTCAATCCTGGACCGGGGAGGCGCTTTTTCCATCGGCTCCCTCAGGGCGGATCGCCTCACCGACGAAATGGCCGAGCTCCTGAAATCGTCGCGCGTGGAGATGGTCTCCCTGGCCCCCGAAGCGGGCACGCAGCGGCTGCGGGACCTCATTCGAAAAGGGATCACCGAAGAAGACGTCCTCAGGGCGGCCGAAGCGCTGATCAACCGGGGTATCCTTAACCTGAGGCTCTATTTCATGGTGGGGCTCCCCACGGAGACGGATGAGGACATCGACGGGGTCATTGACCTCACGAGGCGAGTCAAGCATCACGTCACCAAGGCCTCCGCAGGCCGGAGGCGGTTCCGCCGGATCACCCTGAGCATCAACCAGTTCATCCCGAAACCGGCAACCCCGTTCCAGTGGGAGAATCTGGCGGACATCCGTCTCGTCCGTAAAAGAATCCGCAAAATATCCCAGGCCCTGGGAAAGGAAGCCTCGGTCGCCGTGACCCATGACCTGCCGAAGTGGAACTACATCCAGGCCCTTCTTTCGCTGGGGGACCGCCGGGTGAGTCAAATTCTTGTCACGGTTCAACAGAAAAACGGCAACTGGCCCCAGGCACTCAAGGAAGTTCATGTCAACCCCGACTTCTATGTCTACCGAAAAAAGGGACTGGACGAGATTCTGCCCTGGGATTTCATTGACCATGGCATCGGTCGCGAGATGCTGGCGAAAGAATACCTGGAAGCCCTGGGTCAATCCCGAAAAGCCTATTCGCCCTGAGGTCTTCGCCGATCCCAAGCCGGAAGGAACCCGTAACCTGCCTCTCCCCGCCGGTAACGAAATCCTATAAAACACTGCCTGCACGGCCGGAGGAGGGGTTTCCCGCCCGTTCAAGCCCTGAATTTTCATGAAAATTGCATGTTTTTCATCCTTGATTTATTTTATTCAAAGGGGTAGTGACAGGGTGAAGATCGGCCGGTACATACTCGTCATACTTCTCATCCTGGGATACCTGATCCTCTTCGGAAAAAGCGGCACCTGGGACAACTACCGGCTCGGGCAGAAGCTCGCAGCCCTGAGGACCGCCAACGAGGAGCTCGCCCGGGAGATCGAAGGCCTCAGGGCGGAAGTTGTTCTCCTCAGAAAAGATGCGAAATATATCGAGGGACTGGCCAGACAGGAACTCGGCATGGTGAAAAGAGGAGATCTGGTCTATCGTTATTCGGACGAAGCCGCCGCGCCGAAAGACTCAAACCGTGATGCGGACGCACCCCATACGGAAATCCAGGCGGGACCCTGAGGTTCAATGAAGATCCCCTCTCAGGAGGAATCTCAAAAATGCCAGACCAGTCATCGTTGAAGCAGCGGATCGAAAATCACGGACTCATCGCCATTGCCCTGGGGTTGGTGCTTATTTACTGGATTTTCGACTCCATGGTGACGGATCAATATATTCTACGGCTTCTGGTGGTAACCCTGATCGCTACTTACAGTGTCCTCACCCAGCACCTGATCAACACGCGGAAAGACGCGGAGAAAGACCTGAAAAAATCCCAGGATGCCTTTGAACATGAAATCGATGTGCTGAAGAGCGAAATCAACCAACTGAAGAAAAACCCCTCCTCCTGATCCGGAAACCGGGTTCCGGACTTCCCGGGTCTGTCTAAAATCCCTTCTTTTCAATACTGCAACGGAGTAACGTCGGCCGTCAAACATCCAATTCATAAATCAAAACTCAACACTCATCGTTGTCCCTGAGATTAGCCGACTAATCGGCTCTCAGGGACTCCACAATATTCATCTTCGCCGCCCGCAGTGCCGGCAGGACCCCTCCCACAAACCCCATGATGAAGGCAAAGGCCATCGACTCGGCGGCAATGGCCGGCGAGAGGGTGAAACCGAAGGCCAGTTCCGCGAAAGTCTGGAAATTCATGGTGGACACGGTGATGAGCTGCATGAAAGAGGCGAAGAAAATTCCCGCCACACCGCCGAAGAAGCCCAGAAGCAGCGCCTCGGCGAGAAAGGCCGCCAGGATGTTGCTTCGCCGGTAACCCAGGGCCCGGAGCGTCCCGATTTCATTCGTGCGGCTGGCCACGGCCGAGTACATGGTGATCATCGCCCCGACGATGGCGCCGATGGAGAAGATGCTCGTGAGGGAAAGACCGAGGATACGGAGGAATTTTGCCATCGCCCTGGATTGCTCGGCGTAATATAAACTCTCCCTTTTTGCCTCCAGCGACAACCGGGGATCGCCGTCGATCCTCGCTCTTACGGCCTCGAACCCGGAGGAGTCCCTCAATTTGAAAATGACCAGAGAGTAAGCGGGCCTGCGGAATGCCTGCATGAGCTGATCGGCATCGCCCCAGATCTCGGAATTGAAGCCGGTGTTCCCCGCGTCGAAGATCCCCACGATGGTCCATTCCTGCATACCGCAGCAAAGTTTTTCGTTGATGCCCGTCCCCTTGAAACGCTTGGCAATGCTCATCCCCACCATGACCTCCCGTGATCCAAGCCGGGGGGCTCTCCCCTCCACGATCCGGACCTGCGGCCGGAGGGCGAGGGAATTCTCGCCAATGCCCCGGATGGTCACATTCGAAGGCTGGCCGGTCCCTCGCTTCGGCAGGGCGATGAGGACCACGAGTTCCCGGGCGGCGAATTTCTGTCCCCGGGGCCCGCCGGCGATCTCCGGCTGCGTCTCCACGACGGCGGCCTTTTCACGCTCCACACCGCTGACCACCTCCGACGTCGAGCCCTTTCGGACAACGATGACGTTTTCGCGGGAGCCCGTCTCTACCAGGGTCTGCTGGAGGCCCTCGGCGAGCATCAGGACGGAAGCGAAGACAAAGACGACAAGCGCCATGCCCGCCGCCGTCAGGATCGTTGTGGTCCGCCTTCTCAGGAGGTTGCGGAAACTGTAGGAAAAGGGGACCGCCATCAGCCAATCCTCCTCAGGCCTTCGGCAATGCGGATCCCGATGGCCCGCCGGATCGGGATGACGGCCGCGGAAACGGCCACGAGCAGGGCGGCCGCGAAGTCGAGATAAAGGGTCTCTCCTCCCACCTTGAAGATGGGGAAATAGGTCCCCAGCTCATGATGGACAATCGCCACGGCGGGAAAGGTAAGCGCGATACCGGCGAGGCAACCGAGAACCGTGATCACAAGGGACTCCCCTAAGATGAGAGAACCGATATGCAGGCGGCCGAAACCCAGGGTCTTCAGGATGGCGTACTCTCCAATCCGTTCCCGTGTGGTCATGGCCATGGTGTTGGCCACGACAGCCATGATGATCACGATCACGAGAAGCGACACGATCTGGATGGCCGTCAAGATGGCCTCCGTCATGGCAACGAAACCCAGGTTGAAGGCCCTCTCTGTCTCCGTCAGAGTCTCGGCAAGGGAGTTCCTGAAGAGCCCGTCGATGGACAGGGCCACCGTCGCGGCGAGATCGGGGCTCTGCACGCCGATCAGATAGAAACCCACCTGGTCGGCCCGGCGCGGCACCGTTTTTTTCACGGTCTCGTTGAGATAGTCCCAGTGAAAGAAAAATTGCGTCTCATCGACGGTGTCATCCATGCCCCGGTAGACGCCCCGGAGGACGAACTCCCATTCCCCGGGGTAGATGGTCCCTTTGAGGGTGATCGTGTTCCCGACCTTCCAGCCGAACTTTTCGACAACCTTTCTCCCGGCCACAGCCCCCCTTCGATCACGGTAGAAGGTGAGCCTCTGATCATCGGAGAGGATAAACTCCGGGTAGAGTTCCAGGTAGCTTCGGGGATCGACGGCAAAATTGGGAAAGAAGTTCTTCTCTTCGACATAGATGCCGCCGAACCAGTTTCCCCAGGAGACGAGCTTGACGCCCGGCACCTGCCGGATCTTGTCCTTGTAGGCGACGGGCAGCGGGAAAACGAGCGAGATGGAATTCCGGGTCACCAGGCGGACGGCCGACGAGGCTTCCACGCCGGAATACCAGGCATCGACGAGTGTGCGAAGCAGTCCGAAGGCGAGAATGGCGACGGTGATACCGAGAACAGTGAGTCCCGTGCGAAGCTTGTTGCGGAAGGCGTTTTTATAGAGGATCTTTAGGATGGGCATCGTTCAGAACACCTTTGTCGAGGTGCCTCACGACGCGGGCGTGCTGCGCGGCCCGGGGATCATGGGTCACCATGATGATCGTCCTTCCCAGTTCCCGGTTGAGTCTTTCCATCAGGTCGAGAACTTCCCCCGCGGAAACCCGGTCCAGATCGCCCGTGGGTTCATCGGCCACCAGGATTTCGGGGTCCGTGACAACAGCCCGGGCAATCGCCACACGCTGCTGCTCGCCGCCGGAGAGTTCCTTGGGGTAATGGTTCATGCGATGAGACAGGCTCACGAGCCGGAGGGTCATTTCCACGTGTTCCCGCCGCTCCGCGCTGGAAAGCCCCGTCAGGTGCAGAGGGAGGGCCACGTTCTCGAAGGCCGTGAGCACAGGGATGAGGTTGTAGAACTGGAAGATGAAGCCCACGTGGGTGGCGCGCCAGGCGGCGAGTTCCGTTTCGCCGAGCGTGGTGATATCGATGCCGCCCACCCTGATGGTACCGCGGTCGACCACGTCAATACCGGCAATGAGGTTCAGAAGGGTGCTTTTTCCGGAACCGGAAGGACCCATGAGGGCGAGAAATTCCCCGTCCTGGATGTCGAAGGAGATGTTCTCCAGGACGGGGACAATGTAATTGCCGCGCCGGTAAGATTTATAGAGATTCCTCACTTCGACAATGGGTTCTTTTTCGGCCATGATCAACCCTCGGGAAGCTTTACCTTCGATCCATCCCGAAGCCTCTTCGAAGGATTGAGAACGATGCGATCTCCCTGCTTGACGCCCTCCAGGACCTCTGCCATTTCCCCGAATTCCCGACCCAATCTAAGGGGAGTCTCCTCCACACGGTCACTCCTGACGACAAAGACGCTGGTCGGCCCGTCACGGCTGACGAGCGCCGATCGGTTGACGGCGAGACGGGGTTTCCGCTCGTCGTCGCTCACGGCTTTCGAAAGGAACGCCACCTTGGCGCTCATCTCGGGGAGGATATTCGGATTCATATCGAGAAAACGAACCTTCACCATGATGGTCGCCTTGGTCCGGTCCACGGTGGGCACGATGGCATGGACAACGCCCCGGAAGCGGCTGTCGGGTATGGCATCAAGGTGAATTTCGCAGGGCTGACCCGGCCTGACGAGACCGAGGTTGGATTCGGAGACGTCGGCCTCCACCTGAAGCGACGACATGTCCGCGATGGTCACGACGGCCGCCTTGGCGTTCGCCGCGGCGCCGAGCGGGGTGATGATGTCGCCCACGTCGGCGTCCTTTGTGAGGACGACGGCATCAAAGGGTGCCCGGATGAGGGTGTATTCGAGATTGACATAGGCGGCCTGAAGTGCCGCCTGGCCGGCCTTCACAGCGGCTTCCGCTCCGGCCACTCCAGCCTGGGCTTTCTTGTACCGGGCTTCGGCCGCGTCGAACTGGGCTTTCGACGTGAATTCCTTGCTGAGGAGATCCTTTTCACGCTCGAAGGAGACAGCGGCATCCTCGAGTTCCGCCTTTGCCTGCTCCAGATTGTACCGGGCCACCGTCAGGTTGGCCTTCGCCTGGTCCCTCGCGGCGATGGCGTCATCCCCCTCGAGTCTCGCGATGACATCGCCTTTCCTGACACGGCTCCCTTCCTCGACGGTGATCTCCAGCAGCCGGCTCGTGATCTTGGACGCCACGGCGGACTTTCGCTGCGCCACGACATAACCGCTCGCGTTCAGCTGCGTGTACGCCTGCGAGGGGTGGTAGAGTGAAACCGTGGCGACCTCGACCTTCACGGCCGGCGAAAAGATACCCCAGTAGAGCAACAAACCGGCCGCAACGGCCAGAACAGCCGCGATGACCCAACGGTACCGCTTCCACTGCCCCGGCATCTTTAACGTCTTCCGGGTCCTGTCAATCTTCAGTTTTGAGAGGTCCTCTTCTGCCACGGGATGAGAGCCCTTTCTTTTTTTATCGGCGGGCCGAGGCCTTCTCTATTATGAGGGTTTTCATCCTGAATCAAGGTCTAATTTCATGCCTCACCTTTTTCCTTGAACCCCCTTACCCATTTGAATATGATAATGGAGGTTTCGCTGGCTGTCTATCGGAGTTCCGGAACAGATTTCAACCCATCCGTGAAAGGAGCATGAAAATGGCCGTTAGAGTCCTGATCAAGAGAAAAGTGCCCAGAGAGAAGGAAAAGGAACTCCTGAAACTCATCACGCAGCTCCGTGTGCTCGCCTCGAAGGAGACCGGTTACATTTCAGGGGAAACGATGCGCAACGTCAAGAAATCCCTGGAATACCTTGTCATCAGCACCTGGCAGAATCTCGAGAGCTGGAAGTCATGGCTCGCCAACAGGGAAAGACAGAAAATCCAGAAAGACATCGACAAGCTTCTGGGGAAGAAAACAACCTATGAAGTCTACCATTACCCCGAAAAACGACCGGTCACACTTGCAGGGTACCGGCGATGGGAAGGCGGCTGAGGCGCACCGGGAAAAGGCTCGATGGAACACCACCCCTGCGAGGGTTGCATAAAAAACCCCCTGAGGGGATGAGGCTCAGGGGGGAGGCGAAGAAGGAAGAAAGGAGAAGATTGACTCGCCGCAGGTTTATCTCATAAAGGTTAGAGAGGGAACCAGGTCCAACCACTACCGAAAGGTCACGGCCAGTCAGGCATAGTGTCAGCCCGGCACCCGTCTAACCCTTGTTTTCAACCCTATTATCGGCTCTCCCGGAAAGAAACTTGAATCTTTTTCAACAACGTTCCTGCCTCACGGCGAAAGTGAGCGAAAAATGAAGAAAACCGAGGCTGAAGACTTTCAGCTCTATCTGAAACCGACAGCTTTCATCGACAGCGACTCTCCCGAGATTGTCTCCTTCACGGAAACCCACGCGGCGGGCGCGAAGGGAACGATCGAGAAAGGCGTGAAACTTTTCTATGCCGTCCGCGACGGGATCCGCTACGACCCGTACAGCATCGTCCTGAAACCCGCAGCCTTCAAGGCCAGTAACATCCTGAAAAAGGGCTCCGGCTTTTGCGTGGCCAAGGCCATCGTCCTGGCGGCCGCTTCCCGGGCCGCGGGGATCCCCAGCCGTCTCGGTTTTGCGGACGTGAGAAATCACCTGAGCACCGAACGCCTCAGGAACCTCATGAAGACGGACGTCTTCGTCTTTCACGGATACACGGAGCTCTTTCTCGATGACCGATGGGTCAAAGTGACGCCCACCTTCAACCTCTCGCTCTGTGAACGTTTCGGCGTGAAAACCCTCGAATTCGACGGGCGAAGGGACTCCCTGTTGCACCCACACGACACGAAGGGAAACCGGCACATGGAGTATATCCTCGATCGCGGCGTCTTCACCGATTTGCCCTTCGAACGGCTCGTCGAGGCATTTCGGATGCATTATCCGGATCTCTCCGACAGGGACGGCGAGATGATCGGGGGGAACTTTGACGAGGAGGCCCTGCAGGAACGGAAACGGGAAAAGTGATCGATGCCCCTGGTGACTTTCTATTTTCAGCTTCATCAGCCCTTCGGACTGCATCCGTCAAGGGAAAAATTCCTGTGGGATGAAGTCAACAGGGAAATCTTTCTGCGCTTCGCCGGGCTTTGCTACCTGCCGGCCCTGGCCATGTTAACGGAAATTATCACGAAATCGCCCTCCTTCAAGATCACCCTGGGCCTCACGGGGACTTTCCTGGAACAGGCGGAGCTTTACAGACCCGAGGTGATCGGCGCCCTGCGCGCGCTTCTGGACGCAGGGGCAAAGAACCGCCAGGTCGAGTGCCTCGATGAAACCTATTACCATTCACTGGCAAGCCTCTACTCGGACCCGAAAAAAAAGGAATTCCGGGACCAGGTGTCCCTCCACCGGGAAAAGATGAGGGTCCTCTTCGGGGTTGTCCCCTCCTCCTTCAGAAACACCGAACTCATCCTCAACAACGACATCGCCGACCTGGTCGCTGACATGGGTTATCTCAGCATTCTCGCCGAAAGGCGGGACGAGATGGTCACGGCGGAAGGACACCCCGCCGAAGCGGGCCGTGTTCTCCGGGCCGCCGGAGACCGCCTGACAGTCCTCCTGAGGGACAGGCCCCTGAGCGAGGCCTTGACGAGGCTGTTCCCGGACGATCCCACTACGCCCGAGTCTTACGCGGATCGCATCGCCGGCACCGGTGCAGAAGTCCTGCTGCTCGGTTTCGATTTCGAACATCTCGGGGCGCGCATCCCGTCCGACAGGGGCATTTTCGAGTTCTGGAGAAGGCTTCCCGAGGTCCTGGCACGCCACGCCGGTGTGGAGACAGCGAATCCCTCGGAGATAGCCGACCGCTTCAGGAACCGGGAGTGCCCGTCCCTGGATGTCAGAAGACATACGACCTCGGCCTGGACGGACCTCGAGAGAAACACCTGCGGCTGGCTCGGTCATCTCACGCAGTACGAATTGTTCAGGGACATCGAGCAAATGGAGGGGGACGCACAGGCCGCGGGCGGCGATCTGCTCCGAAACTGGAGGTATCTCACCACGTGTGATCACCTCTACTATCTCTTTGAACGCCGGGACGACCTACCCGCCCTGCACGCCTATTCAAACCCTTACGAGGAACACACGGAACAGGCCACCCATGTTCTCACGCGCAAGGTGGACTACCTTGAAATGGTGCTCCGGCGGTTCATGACCCTCAAGAGGAGCCAGAGAACGGCCGTCCTCATCGTCAGCCCCGAGACAGGCCGCCTGCCCGAGGAAATGGGCATCCTGGCAAGGTACATTTCCGGGAAGAGCGGGGGTCAGGGAGAAGTGGTCACCGCCCTGTGCGAGGGTCTCATCGACAGAGGCATCGATGTTCACGTTGCGACGCTCAACCTGAAAAAAAGGTTTCAGAGAGAATCCAGCATCGACGAAGACGCCTGGCGCGAAATCCGCTACCGCGTGGACCCGGAACGGATTCACCTGGTCAGCTCCGCCATCTTTGCCGGACTGTCGAGCGCCTATGCCGGCGACCCCGTACTCAACGCGGCGGAGTTCCAGCGGGAACTCGTCAATAACATCATCAAAACGGTCCGGGCCAAAAGCAAGGGGAATCTCATTCTGCACACGCACGACTGGATGGCAGGGGGTGTCATCAACGCCTACGCAAGGTCCCGCGGCATCCCCGTGCTGCACACTGTCCACAACGTCTTCACCGGCCATATCCCGCTGGATGCCCTTTTCGGTGTCGAACTGGACCAGCTGTCGGAATATCTCTTCTTCTCTGAGGACAGGGGTAAACGGTGTATAGACAGCCAGGCCACGGCCATCAAGAATGCCTTGATCATCAACTTTGTCGGAAAACGCTTCCTCCAGGAAGTCGTCGAGGGCTATTTTACGGACCGGCACATCATCCCGCCGAGCGTGCGCGGGGAGGTCCGGGCGAAATACTACCACGGGTCTGCCGCAGCCATCATCAACGCCCCATCGCTCGCCATGTACCCGGAGCGATGCCCGCACCTGACCCGAAACTACGGCCCGGACGACGACGTGATCGAGGCCAAAAGCCGGAACCTCGTGGAGTTCCAGAAAAGGACGGGGCTGAACGTGGACCCGAAGGCGATCCTGTTCTTCTGGCCGTCACGGCTGGATCCGAGCCAGAAAGGCGTGGAACTCCTCGAACACATCGCCCAGCGATTCATCAGCGAACACGGTGATGTCCAGATCGCCGTCGTGGGCGACGGGGTGGGTAACGAGCGGACCCACGAGGAGATCCTGGGCCGGATCGCGTGGTCCTCGGGCGGCCGGGTCAGCTACCAGCATTTCGACGAGCCCCTGGCCATGCTCGGCTTTGCCGCGGCGAGCGATGTCTTCGGGGCCTCCCTTTACGAGCCCTGCGGCCAGATCGACCAGGTCGGGAATCTCTTCGGGGCCACGGCCACGAACCGCGACACGGGAGGTTATCATGACAAGATCAGGGAGCTGCGGATGAAAATCGACGGTTCGCCTCAGGACGTGGGCAACGGCTTCCTCTTTCGCGACTATGACCCTGACGGGCTGTGGTTCGGTCTTGAAAAGAGCGTGCGCTTCCACCGGATTCCCCGGGAGATCCGGGAAGCCCAGCTCAAGCGGATCATGAGAGAGGTCCGGGAACGATACGACCTGCGGAACATGATCGCGGAGTACATCGGTCTCTACGAGAGATTAAATGACGGGAAACCATTGATATGAGGAGACGAAAAAACCCCCGGCCGGGAAGGTCGGGGGTTTTTTATTTTCTGGAGGACTATGTTGTCTATCTGGTCTGTCTAGTCTATTTAGTCTATCTGGTCCTTCTGGTCTAACTTGTCTTTTTCTTGCTCACCACTCACCACTCATCACTGATTCTTGCTAGCCTTTCCTCAGCCAGGCCTCCTGGTAGAGCCTCCCCACACAGAGGAAGATCCCCAGAAAGAAGAGCCCCAGCATGAAGTTCGGCGATGTGTTGAACCTCTCGTCGAGCCACCAGCCCGCATAGAGGAAGAGGAACGAGGCGATGGCTATCACAAAACCCCAGGCGCTCAGTGCGAAGATGTTTCGAAGATCCAGATTCCCTCTTGTCGCCGTCTTTGCCACTGCCATGATCCTTAGCCTCCTTCCGGATGATTGCTTTCTTCAGTTAGCCGACCAGGTTCCTCAGGCCGTCCACCACCGGCGCCGTGAAAAGGGCCACCAGCACCGCGTAGAGTGCGAAGCTGCCCATGGCCTCCGCCAGGTAAATCTTCGAGTACTTCTGCTTCAGGGAGATGATGATGAGCCCGCCCACGACCAGGGCTCCGAAGTGGAAATAGGGGAAGTTATCGGCGCCCGCAGCCGCGTATTCGGCAAAACCGAAGGTCGCCGTCGTCAGTAAGATGAACCCGATGAGTCCGATGAGAGATAAGGTCTTTTTCATTGTTTTGTCCTCCTAAAGTGGCTTTGTTTTGTCTTTATCTATTGAAATGACCGTGCCAGGTCTGGGAGGGTAGAGATAAATATTTATAATTCATTGATATCAAACGGCAATTTGCCAAATTCAGGGCGGCGTCATGTCATGACAGTAAAGCACGGAAAGCCCATTTCTTAAAAGAAACGTTCAAAGGCTTTAAAGAAACGATAAGAAATTCACTGGAACGGATTTACCGGTGTGAATTAAGCAGGAAAAGGAGGTTCTTATAGTCCCTCAAGGTTGCAATGCCGTTTTGCTGGCAGGGAGGTCGCTCTTGGCAGGCTCTTCGACAGGCTGCTTTTGCTCGGGGGGCGGGGTGGACACGGCAACGTTTCTGGCAATATTCTTGTCCCCGACCTCGATATAACGGATCGCGGCTCTTTTACCCGCCGTTACGTCGGCAAGCCTCCTGGGTTCACCATCGATCTTGATTGAGGTCCTGCCGTCGACCTGAAAAAAGACTTCCCCATCCTTTCCCCTGACAAGGATTGCTCTTTTGGCCTTATTTACGGCGACGACTTCCCCGGAGAGGTAGTGCATTTTAACGGGAGGTTTTTTCGCCGCTCCTTTTTTGGGGGGCGAGCTCTTTGCGGGCCCCTGTTCCTGCTGGGGTGCACAGGTCATGATCGCAAGCAGGACCAGGGTGATCATGAAAGTAAAAAGGATGGTTTTCTCTTTCAAGGCATGCTCCCGATATATCGGCCCGCCTGCCTATCGGAGGTGCGAGCACAGCTCTGAAACAATGGACTTCAGATTAAAAATACCAAGAGGGGCACTGTTTATGCAATGCCCCTCTTAGGTTTATACTTCTGAAAAGCTGAAACCTTTACCCTTAGGGCTTCGCCTGCTTCTCAGGGGCTTTCTGCCCTTCCTTGTACTTCTCTACGGTCTTCTCGGATTTCTTAGCGCGATCTGCCTTTTTCTTGGCCTTCTTCTCAGCCTTCGCCTTATCAGCCTTCGCTTTATCAGCCTTCGCCTTATCGTCAATAGGCTTTGCCTTCTCGGCCGCGGGAGCCGCTTTCTGCTCTGCCGGCTTTGCCGCCGGGGCAGCCTGGGCGAAGCACAGACCCGTCACGGAAAGAACGAAAATAACGGACACGATAACCGCCAGTACCTTCTTCATCTCTTTTCACCTCCTTTCATCAGGTTTTGCCCCTTCAGTACATGATCTGTGCCAATCATCCCGCACAATAAATATCAAGTATAAACAAATACTTACTGAAATATACCCCGACCCGTTTTCCATCGAACTTTCCCTTATGGAAACTTTTATGCCTTTTTAGGGAATATGGATACCTTTTAGGGATACTAGAAATACCATATGGGGACATTAAGTCCTGTTTGAGGAAGTCATTTAATATCTAATTGAATATATTTAGTTTTATTCGGATGAACCGCGGGGAAGAAGGGTAGCGGATGGAATATCCCCGGTGCAAAATTCACACAGGGCTTCGTCATCAACGTTCGAAGAATTGCTGAAGGGCCACGACGACGGGCTTTGAGTATAGGGTAACCAGGAGGGTGTAGAGGGCAAAGGCGATGACCGCCCCTGCAAAGCCGATCTCCCGATATCGGTACTCAAGCGATACGAGGAGAAGACCACCGAAAACGAGGGCCGCCACCTGGGCCATGAGGTACAAATCCCCTCCGGCGGTGCGAAAACTAAAGTAAGTGAATTGGAGGGTCGTGAGAACCACGATGACCAGAAGCGCGACACTCTGCCACCTCAGTCTTGCCACGGCGAACTCCTTTTTTTTAATATACCACAGGCAAAGAAGCCGGACCACCGCTTTGTCGGTGCCGTGGGGAGAGAATAAAAAAACGTTTTTCTTTTCAGCCCCCTGTGATAACGTCAACTTATCATTCGTTCCAGGGAGGATAAAATGTTCAAAAAGCTCATTGCAGGCCTTGCAGCGGTTGCATTCATCATTCTTGTATTCACCGGCCCGGCACTTGCGGCCGACTCCGACATCCTGGCCAGGGTGGGTAATAAAAACATCACCAGGGCCGACATCGAAGCACTCATCAGTTTTTATCCGCCGAACCAGCAGGCCATCATACGTATGGATCCCAAGAATGAAGAGGCCCTTCTGAATAACTACGTCGCCATCCTGGCGGTCGCGGAAACGGCCAGGCGTCAGGGCTTTGACAAGGAAAAAAACATGAGGAAGCAGATCCAGATCCTCTCCGATGAACATCTGGCCAAAAACTATGTCCAGAAAAACGTCATCGCAAAGGTGAAGGTCAGCGACAAGGACGTTGAGGAATATTACAAAAATAATCCCAAGGAGTTCGAAAAACCGGAGACCGTCAAGGTCAGGCATATCCTCATCGGATTCAAAGGCGAGATGACGGATGACCAGAAAAAAGAACTGCGCAAGAAAGCCGAGGACGTCCTCAAAAAGGCGAAGGGCGGCGACGATTTCGCAAAGCTGGCCTCCGAATATTCGGACGATCCCGGCTCGAAAACGAAGGGGGGGGAACTGGGTTACTTCCCCCGGGGCAATATGGTGCCGGAGTTCGAGAACGCGGCTTTCGGTCTGAAGCCGGGCGAAATCAGTGATGTCATCGAAACGCCCTACGGATACCACATCATCAAGGCGGAAGACAAAAAGGCGGCGGAGATGCCCGCTTTCGACAGCATCAAGGATCAGGTGAGGGTCAAAGCCACTCAGGCCGCGGAGCAGAAGAGGGTCAACGACTTCGTCGAAAAGGCCAAGAAAGATACAAAGACGACGATTTACGCCCAGCCGAAAGAAACAAAGAAGTAATACCACAACAGAATCCGTCTCGAGAGAGATGTCGTAAGGCGGTCCCTTTATGAAGGAGCATCGGGGGGGATGCCCTATGACATCTTTTCTTTTTCCGCCGTCGCCTGGGACAAAAGGAGCCGGGGAGCGTTCTCTTGGATTTTGTCATTGAAGCGCAAGACTTGAAAAAAATGTTCGGACTCTTCGTCGCCGTCGACGGGATATCCTTCAGGGTGTCCCGGGGGGAGTGTTTCGGGATCCTGGGACCGAACGGCGCGGGCAAGACTTCGACCATCAGGATGATATACGGCTTCTCTCCTTTGACGGCGGGAAGCCTGAAGGTTTTCGGGCTCGAGATCGAAAAAGAACTGCGGCGGATCAAAACCCGCATCGGCGTCTGCCAGCAGGAGAACAGTCTTGACACCGAGCTGACGGTGCTGCAGAACCTCGAGATTTTCGCGAGCTATTTCGACATCGAACCCTCTCCGGCCCGCCGGCGCGCGGAGGACCTGCTCAGGTTCATCGCCCTGGAGCAGCGCCGGGATGCCCCCGTGCTGGAGCTGTCCGGGGGCCTCATGCGGCGGTTGATGCTCGCCCGCGCGCTCATCAACGACCCCCAGCTTCTTATCCTCGACGAACCCACGACAGGCCTCGATCCGCAGTCCCGGCACCAGATCTGGAACCGCCTGGAGGAACTGCGTTCGGGCGGCCTCACGATCCTGCTGACGACCCACTACATGGAGGAGGCCTCACGGCTCTGCGACCGCCTCATCATCATGGATCACGGCCGCATCCTCGTCGAAGGGAGCCCGGCGGACCTCATCCGGAAATATGCCGGTCGCGATGTCGTCGAGGTATCGGAGCCGACGGACGAGCTGAGATCCTTCATCGCATCGCAGGGACTGCCCCACGACGACCTGGGCCATCGCCTGATCGTCTACTGCGAGGACCGGGACCGGCTCTACAAGGAGGTCAGCAGCCGCTATTGCCGGGAGGGCTGCATCATGCGCATGGCCACGCTGGAGGACGTCTTTCTGAAACTCACGGGAAGGGAGCTGCGGGAATGATAGACAAAAGGCTCTTCGGAATCTCGAGGCGCTTCCTTCACGTCTGGAAAAGAAACCTCACGGTCTACAGGAAAAACTGGAAGATCAGCTTTCTCCCGCCGATCCTGGAGCCCCTCTTCTACCTCCTGGCCTTCGGTGTGGGGCTGAGCGCCCTCGTCGGAAGCATTCAATACCGGGGCAGCGAAATATCCTACATCGCCTTCATCGCGCCGGCCCTCATCTCCATCAACATCATGTACAACGCCTTCTTCGAGACGACCTACTCGTCCTTCGTCAGAATGTACTACCAGAAGACCTTCGACGCCATGATGGCCACCCCCCTCTTCATCGGCGAGGTCATCACGGGCGAGATCGTCTGGGGTGCGACAAAGTCTATGATTGCCACGCTGATCATGCTGGGGGTCATCAGCCTCTTCGGGCTCATCGATTATCCCGCGGGTCTCGTCATCATCCCCTTGAGCTTTCTCGGCGGCCTGGCCTTCGGGGCCATCGGCATGTATTTCACATCCATCGTGTCCCACATCGACATCTTCAACCTGCCCATATTCCTCTTCATCACCCCGATGTTTCTCTTCAGCGGGACCTTCTTCCCCCTGGAGACCCTCCCCGCCTGGGCGCAGCAAATCTCTTACGTTCTCCCTCTGACGCATCTCGTGAGCCTGGTCCGGGCCCTCTCCTTCGGCGTCATCGAACCCTCCCTCGCACTCCATGTCCTCTACCTCGTTGTCTTCACCCTCGTTTTTTCCCCCTGGAGCCTCGTCAAAATGCAAAAACGTCTCATCAAGTAATCCCGGCCCCGAACCATCAAACCCTTTCGTCCTGCCCCGATGAAAGCCGCCGGGGACGCGTTGGCATGAAAATTGATTAAATACAGGGAGGATAGGTGTATCGAAAGTTTTACGACGGCGATGTGCAGGCTATGAACGGCGAAGAAAATCCCATCACCAATATCTGGCCCATCGGGGGCGGCAAGGGCGGATCGGGGAAAACCTTTCTGACGGGCAGCCTGGGGCTTCTCCTGGCCCGCCAGGGATTCAGGACCCTCGTCATCGACGCCGACCTCGGCGCCGCCAACCTCCACACGGTCATCGGTGTCGCCTATCCCGGACGGACCCTTTCCGACTTTGTCAACAGGAAGATCGAAACCCTGGAGGAGGCGGTGATGAAGACACCCGTTCCCAACCTCTTCTTCATCAGCGGCGCCGGGGACAATCTCGACGTGGCCAACCTGATCCATTCCCAGAAGCGGAGGCTTCTTCGGGCCATCTCAAAGCTCCCCTACGAGCACGTCCTCCTGGACCTCGGGGCCGGCACCTCCTTCAACACCATCGACTTTTTTCTGATCTCCAACACGGGAATTTTCGTTACGACACCCGAACCGACGTCGATCGAGAATGTCTATCGCCTGGTCCGCTCGGTTTACCTGAGAAAGATCCGGCAGGTGCTCCGGGAGGAGGCTTTCCGGGAACTCCTTCAGGAAGCGGTCATGCGGTCCAACGGAACATCGGCCAAAAACCCCGAGGACCTGCTCCGCATGCTCAGAACCTGTGACCCCGTCCAGGGGGAACGCCTCGAGGAATCTCTTCGGTCTTTCCGTTTCAAGCTCGTCCTCAACCAGCTTCGCAAACAGGACAACCCCCAGATCGGGACGCTCGTCTGCCGGATCTGCGAGAAACACCTGGGGCTCCGGGTCCAGTTCCTGGGAAACATTCAGCACGACGATCGCGTTCACGATGCCGTATGCCGGAAGGTCCACTTCTTGAACAAGTACCCCTACACCCAGACCGCCACCGATCTCCGGGAGTTTTGCCAGCGTTTCCTGGCCGAACGGGAAGACAATCCCCCCGCGGGTCCCCCCGTCGAAAGGCCGGGGGAAACCATCCGGATAACGGCAAATGGCTGAACCCATGAAACCCTTCGAAGAACAGAACTATTACGAAATGCTGGATCTGCCGACCTCGGCCTCCCCCTTCGATGTCCGGCATGCCTACAAAACGGCCCTTCAGATCTACGGCGAAGATTCGCCCGCCAGTTACTCCTTTTTCTCACAGGACGATCGGGCCGGAATTCTCGCAAACCTGGAGAGGGCCTTCCTGACGCTTATCAACGACCAGAGTCGGATGGAGTACGATCAGGGGCTCATCTCGGCAGGCTTTATGGGCGAAAGCGAGCAGTATCGAAACGGCCCGAAAACACCGATCCCCCTCTTTGACCTCGAGGAGACCTGTCATATCACCCGCACGGTTTTCCCCCACACCGAAAAAAAGCTCTGCCACCCCGCAGAAAACCCCGTCGTGCGGGAAATCCTGTCGAAGGATTCCCTAACCGGGCAGGACCTGAAGCAGATCCGGGTCGCCCTCGGCGTCACGCTGGAGCAGGTCGCCGAATTCACCAAGATCCGTAAGAGGCTGCTCGGCGCCATCGAAGAGGACCGCCATGAAGAACTGCCTTCGTCGTTCCATCTGAAGAGTTTCGTCAGGACCTACGCGGACTGCCTGCGGCTGGACGCCGACGGGGTCGCGGCGCGATACCTGCAACAGGCATCCGCCCCCCGGTGACGCGGAACCCCGTCGCAGAGCCGCAAGGAAAACAATAGATTAGGATGGCAGCAAGCCCTCTCGCCGCACGCCCCGGGGCTTCTTTTTGTTTGACACCCCTATTCCTATTCCCTATACTTCCCCGGTAAATTCCGATTTTCATGGGAGAATTCCTTGGATACAAGCAAGGTGGCCATCATCGGTCCCGGCAGACTTGGGACGGCCCTCGCCTACATGCTGGGCAGGGACAACAAGAAAGTGACGATTTACTACCATGACGCCGAGCTCTGCAGGCAGATCAACGAGGAGCGCCTGAACCCGAAGCACCTCACGGAGGATCTCGTCAAACTCTGCGGGGGCATTGAAAACGTGCCCAGGTTGACAACCGGGGTAACGGCCACCAGCGATCTCGAGCAGGTCATTTACGAAAATGACTTCATTTTCCTGGCCATCACCATGAACCGGCTGGCCGAGTTTCTCGATTACATGAGGCCGCTCATCGGCAAGAAGCGGGGTAAGACCTACCTCCTGTCCCCCATCAAGGGGCTTGTTTCGGACGAAAAGACGAAGGAGCTCATCACACCCTCGCAGATGATCAAGGGGGACCTCTTTCACCTCATGCACAAGTTCAAGGTGATCGTCATCGGCGGGCCTTTTTTCGACGTCGACATCGCCCTCGGCAAGCCCGTGTGCCTGACGGTGGCGGGGCCCCGGATGCTCAGCAAGGTCGTCCGGAAGGAAATTCTGCGGTTGAACCGCCAGGAACTGACCTCCTATTACAACTTCGATGTCGTCGGCATCGAAGCCTGCGGCGCTCTCAAGAACATCGCGGCGAACATCAAGGGGGTCACGGACTCTCTCAACCTGGGCAGTTCCATGCCGGGAACGATCTTTGCCCGGTCTGGCGTGGAAATCCGCGCGCTGTGCGCAATCCTCGGCGGGAGTTTCCAGGCTTTCTACAGCCAGGCGGGCGTGGGGGACCTCTATGTCACCATTTCCTCCATCGCGAGCAAGAACTACCGCTACGGCAGGTTCTACCACGAACTCTATGACGGAAACCCCATCCAGACCAACATGCGCGTTCTCCAGAAAATCGACGGCACGCCCGAAGGGCCCAACACCATCCGGAACGTGTACAAGTACCTGGACAAGAAGAACATGTACAGTCCCCTTTTCTCCTGCGCCTATCACATCTTCAACGAAAGAATTTCCAGGGCGGAGTTCAAGGAAAGGATCATCGAGGCGATTCAATTCGACCGACGAAACAAGGAGTACATCGGGCCCGTCTCGAGGCTTCTCTATCGGATATTCCCCAACTGGTGGTACCGCCGGGACCGGGGTATCTCGTCCTACTTCGGGACCTGAGCGGTTCCCCCTCTCAGGCCGATCCGCTCCGTCTACCGGCTGTATTCCTCCTCGAGACCCTTCAATCGATCGACGTACTCATTTCTTCGGCTGAGTCCCCGATAGTTCAACAGATCCTCTTTGAGTTGACTGACGGGCGGGAGGATGTCGATGTTGAGGCGGTTGAGGTTATCCCGGTTGGCCCGGTCGATGATGAGGATGGCGTAGTAGGTGACGATGATGCGCGTCTTGGCGTCCCGCCGCCACAGGTAGGATTTTCCCGAAAGGGTCGTCAAAAAGAAAGCGGCGTAATCGTAGAGGACCCGGTCGGAGGTTTTGATCTCGGTGTTTCGATACTCGACCCCCTTGGTGACCCATTCGTAAAGGAGCTCCGCGGAAGGCTCGAGGATCTCCTTTTCATTGGCCAGGATTTCGTTGATGAGGCCGATATTTCCGCTGCCGATGAGCCGCTCGAAATGGGTCAGGTTCAGGCGGAGTTTGGCGACGTCTTTTGTCTCGCCGCTCACGATGGGGGGGCTCGCGGAGAGTTCGGCCAGCATTTTAAGAAAAAACTTGTACGTCCCCTCGGGAAGACCGTGGGCCTTGATGTACTGACGCTCATCGAGACTGTGGAAAAACCGGGTCACGTCCTGCTGAACGGCCTCGAAACTCCTGTCCCCGTTTTCCGGATGATAGGACCTCATCTTTTTCCGGTAAACACCTGAACGATAGCCCGGGAAAGCGCCTCCTCGATCGTCATTCGACTGGGCCATGGTGACGGACGGCCGATTCGTAAACACCCGTGCAAACCCGTCCCTTTCCCAGAGAAAGAGGACGGCAAGACCGGCGGCGATCACCAAAATGCCGCCGATGCCCAGGATCAATTTCTTTTCGTCCAAGTCGACCCCCATGGAGCTGAACTTCCTTAAAACGACAGATTCTTCAATAAAAACTGGAAAGGCTCTGCCCCCTGGAAAGGCAGCAATTTCTGTGCCGCGCGCTCAGGCTTTCGACGGTCCCGGAGACCCGACCAGGGGCTCGATTGAAAGCGGGGGATGAAGGGCTTCGTTGGCCTTCCGAAGCCGCTCGTCGGACCCATAAACGGCGATCGACGCGGTCTCGAGGGCCGGGAGAAGACAACGCCCCGCGGCCTCGAGAAACGAATCGGCGGTGACGGCAAAAACGCCCTCCCGGAACTTCAGGCGATCCCCGTCGCTGATGCCCGCGAAATGGCGGATCATGGAAACGAAGCCCTTCCCGGCCGGGTCCATCGGCCTGTCCAGGGCGCCAATGCTTCCGATAATCGCCCGCTCGAGGTCCTCCCTGTCGACCCTCTGCCGGGCCCGGCTGCCGATGACTTCATCGTAAACCCTCAGCGTCTCCACCAGGTGGGGATCCCTGTAAGAAAGGAATGAAAAAAACCCGCTCATCGGATCGTACTGCGACATGCCCCCGTAAGCGCCCCCCTGCACCCTGATGCGCCTGTAGAGGTCCCCCTTGGAAAGTTCCCGCGAAAGGACATAGAGAACCGGGGACACAGGGTCCGCATAGGCGGGCGCCCTGAGGACCTTGGCCACATAACAAACCTGGGCCGGGACGGCAACACCCGCCGAAAGAGGTGACGGCGCGACCGGCGCCGGGATTACAGCGGGACTTCCGCCCCGGAGCCGCTGGAGCATCGGTCCCATGTTATCCTCGAGTATCCGAAGCCCATTCGCATCGGCGGTGAGGTTCACCGTCAACCCGCCCAGCCGGAAGATCCGTTCGCGAAGGGTCTCGACTCTACCGACGAGATCCCCCTGGCCGCCGGCAAAGGAATCCGCGGCGGCGGCGAGAACCTGAAGCTGTGACCTCCCGTGCCACAGTTCATCGAGGTAGGCCGAAAGGGAGTGGGCGGCTGCCGCGCTTCTCTGCGCGAATATATGCCCCGATGGAATGACGGCGGCATTCATGCGGTTTCTCATCTCGAAAAGAAGGTCCCGCATGCGGCTCGCGTCCGAGAGGTCCCCTTCAGTCAGAAGATTAAAGAGGATTTCGAGGGCCTCCGGGATGTTGCGATGAAGGGCCCTCACCCGGAAGATTATTTTCTTCCAGGTCTCCCCCCCGTCGGCGGTGAGCCCGGCCGCCAGCGTGCAGCTCACACCGCCCGTCTTGAGGGCGATCCGTTTTGCCGTTTCCTCGTAAGTGAAGCCGGCGGCCCCCATCCCCGTCGTAAGCCTCCCGTTAAGGGGAAGATAGGGCAGCAGGTCCGGAGGGACACCGGAAAGATCGAAGGCGAGGTCGAGGTAGGCGATGCCGTTGGTGAATATTTCGTGGCGAAGGACCGGGATGCCGGAAATGACCGTTCTCTCGACAGGGATCCGGTCGATGTCCCGGGGAATGTCCGACAGCTTCAGTTTCGGCAGTGTCGCAAGGGTTTCGGGGCTTTCGGGCTCCATTTGCATCCTCTGCAGCGCCTCGGCATCGCGGCGGATCTCTTCGAGCGCCTCTTTCGACAGGCCCGCCTTTCGGGCGGCCATCCTCCCGCGGAAGGCCTGAACCTGGCCCTCCTGGTAAGCGGAACTCGGTTCCATGACGGAAAGAAGCCTGTGGGGGTTCTCAAGGAACCATCGGCCCAGGAAGTGCTGGAAGAGGTCGGGCTCGCCTTCCCACCTCCGGCGGATCCCCGCGATAATCCGGTTGAAGCGAAGCCCCGAGAGAGGATCCCCTTCATAGAGCCAGGTGTGGTAGACGCGCGACATGAGTGAAATCGAGTACGGCAGGGCCCCCCGCACGATTTCCTTCCCGTGGAATTCCACCTGGTGAAGCGCCGCCTCGATGAGATCCCGGTCAAAGCCCTGTTCGGCGATTTTTCGGAGGGTCTCCATGACCAGGTCTTCGAAGCGATCGGCTTTGTCGGGATCCGTCCCGCGGAGTCCCACTGCGAAGGTGATCTGTTTCAGGTCGTGCTCGAGGCCGCTGACCGGCGAGAGATCCTCGCCCAGGCCCGAGTCGATGAGGGCTTTTCGGAGAGGGCCCGCGGCGGTCCCGATGAGGGCGTGGGCCGTGACCTGGAGGAGGACCGCCTCCTCTTCGTCCGTGTTCTCCATCATGAGCCATCCCATATTCAGCGCCGCTTTCCCTTCGGGCTTCTCGTCCCCGCCGATGGGAAAGAGTCGCCGGGACCTTCTTGGGGCGGCCCAGCGCTTTTGACTTTCAATGGTTGAATCCACCCCCACCCGTTCGAAGCCCTCAAGCATCTCTTCCAGAAAGAAGAGGTGATCCTCCACGGGGATATCGCCGTAGAGAAAAAACCGGGCATTCGCGGGGGCGTAGTAGAGCCTGTGAAAGTCCCGAAGTCGCTCATAGGTGAGAGACGGAATGACGTCGGGGTCCCCGCCGGAATCGAAGGCATAGGGGGTTTCGGGATAAAGCCCCTCCTGAAGAGCCTTGTACATCAGGGTGTCGGGCGAGGAATAGGCCCCCCGCATCTCGTTGAAGACAATCCCCGAAACGGTGAGGGGGCTGTGCGTATCAGCGGGCTCCTCGAAGGCGAGGTGGTGACCTTCCTGCATGAAGGTTTCTTTCAGGATTCGGGGTCTCAGGACGAGGTCCGTGTAGACCCGGGCCAGGTTGAAGAAATCGGCCCGCACCTGGCTGGCCACAGGGTAGACCGTTTTGTCGGGATAGGTGAAGGCGTTGATGAACGTCTGGAGGGAAGCGCGCGAGAGTTCGTTAAAGGCGTCTTTCACGGGGTATTTTTCGGAGCCCGCGAGGACGGTGTGTTCGAGGATGTGGGCCGCCCCCGTTGCGTCGCGGGAGGGTGTCCTGAAACCCACGGAGAAGAGGTTTTCCCGGTCGTCGGAGTGAAGATGGAGAACCTTTGCGCCTGTTTTCAGATGCTCGGCCTCGCAGGCCGTGACGCGGATCTCGGGAATTTCCTCGACCCGCACAATTCTGAAGCCGTGGAAGATCTCTCCGCCCCGGAAGGGCGGAGCCGGGCAACTGCCAGATTTATCCATGCAAAACCTCTTCGTGACGGGATCAACCGCGGGGCGGCGTCATTCAACGGCCGGTCTGTCTTGCCGCATAACTGAAAATTAGCTGAAAAACCCCGGTGAGTCAAGAAAAGGCGCGACGGGAGGCGGGATCCACGGCCGGCCACCGGTTGAAGGAACATGCCCCGCAGGACGCGGGAACAAGCTGCAAAAATGTAATTGACAACCCCTCTCCCGGATGATAATTACCATCGGCAAACCATTGCCGTTTGCCTTATGAGACTTCCTACACCCGACGAGATCGAGAAGAAAACGCTCCTGATCCTCCGCGTCCTGAGGGATGCCCGTCAACCCCTGGGGGCGCGGCTCATCGCCCGGCAGATGGCCGACCGCGGCGTGACGATGAGCGAGCGCACGATCCGATACCACCTGCGGCTGATGGACGAGCGGGGGCTCACAAAACTGGCCGGGCGGCGCGACGGGAGGCTGGTGACCAAAGTGGGGCTGGACGAACTGGGCAACGCCCGGGTTCGGGACAAACTGGGACTTGCCATCTCGAGAATCGAGATCCTTGCCTTCAAGACCACCTTCGATCCGAAGGGCAGACAGGGGCTTCTGCCCGTCAATATCTCGTTCTTTCCGAAGGAGAGTTTTCGCAAGGCCCTGGAAGCCATGCAACCGGCCTTTCGAGCGGGTTTGTGCGTGAGCGATCTCGTCGCCCTGGCAGGCGCGGGTGAAAAACTGGGCGAGGTCACTGTCCCGGAGGGCAGGATCGGCCTGGCCACGGTCTGCAGCATCGTGGTCAACGGCGTGCTTTTGAAAAACGGGATCCCCATGGATTCGAAATTCGGGGGCATCCTTCAGCTGTCGAAAGGCAGGCCGATGCGATTCGTCGAGCTCATCTATTATTCCGGATCCTCCCTGGACCCCTCGGAAGCCTTCATCGAGGCCCGGATGACGTCGGTCAAGGAAGCGGCTAAGCGGGGCGAGGGAAGAATCCTGGCAAACTTCCGGGAAGTCCCCGCACCGAGTCGAAGCCTCGTGGAGAGCATTATCGCGGACCTTCGCAAAGCGGGCATCAACAGCGTGCTCTCCATCGGTGAAGTCGGTGAGCCGGTCTGCGAGGTCCCCGTGGACCTGAACAAGCTCGGCCTGATTCTCCTCGGCGGCCTGAACCCCGTCTGCTGTGCCCGCGAGGCCGGCATCGAATCGGAGAACAAGGCCATGTCCACCGTCATGAATTTCGAAGAACTGATGCCTTTCAAGTCCGCTACCGCCATGAAAAAACATACATGAAAAAATAATATCGCAGGGGGTATCGCATGTCCGTTATAAAGGAAGTCATTGACAAGGTCAGGAGGATGGATCCCGATCAGCCGGAGTTCCACCAGGCCGTGGAGGAGGTCATGGAGACCTTGGAGCCGACGGTCAAACGCCATCCGGAATTCGTCAAGGCCAAAATCTATGAACGCATCGTGGAGCCGGAGAGGATGATCATCTTCCGGGTGCCCTGGGAAGACGACAAGGGGAACGTGCGCGTCAACCGCGGCTTCCGCGTTCAGTTCAACAACGCCATCGGCCCCTTCAAGGGGGGGCTGAGGTTCCACCCCTCCGTCAATCTCGGGATCATCAAATTCCTCGGCTTCGAACAGATCTTCAAGAACTCCCTGACGACCCTGCCCATGGGCGGCGGGAAGGGCGGTTCCGATTTTGATCCCAAGGGGAAGTCGGACCGGGAAGTCATGCGGTTCTGCCAGTCCTTCATGCGCGAGCTCTTTCGTTACGTCGGCGCGGAGACGGACGTCCCGGCCGGCGACATCGGCGTGGGCGCCAGGGAAATCGGCTACCTCTTCGGTTACGACAAGAAAATCCGCAACGAGCACACGGGCGTCCTCACGGGCAAAAGCCTTGAATACGGCGGCAGCCTCGTCCGCCCGGAGGCCACCGGTTACGGCTGCGTTTACTTCGCCGCGGAGATGCTGGCCACGCGCGGCCTGGACTTCAAAAACAAGACCGTGGCCATCAGCGGCTGCGGCAATGTCGCCCAGTACGCCGTGGAAAAGGTCAATCAGCTGGGCGGAAAGGTCATCACGCTCTGTGACTCATCCGCGACGATCGTGGATGAAAAGGGGATCGACGCCAAGAAACTGGACTTCGTTCTCGAGTTGAAGAATATCCGGCGCGGCCGTATCAAGGAATACGCCGATAAATACAAGACGCTCTGCGTGGTAGGGAAGAATGTCTGGGAGGCGGTCCGGGAACATGGTATCAAGGTCGATATCGCCCTGCCCTGCGCCACTCAAAACGAGCTCGACGAAAAGAACGCCGCCGCCCTCGTGAAGCACGGCTGTATCTGCGTCGCCGAGGGGGCCAACATGCCTTCGACACCGGAAGCCATTAAAATCTTCCAGGACAGAAAGATCCTCTTCGGTCCCGGCAAGGCCGCCAACGCCGGCGGTGTCGCGACATCGGGACTCGAGATGAGCCAGAACAGCATGAAGCTGTCGTGGACGAGGGAGGAAGTGGACAGCCGGCTCCTCATCATCATGAAGAGCATCCACAAAGCCTGCGTCGAGACCGCCGAAGAATACGGTCGCAAGGGGGATTACGTGACGGGGGCCAACATCGCGGGCTTCACCAAGGTCGCCCGCGCGATGCTGGCCTACGGCCTGGTTTAAGGGGTCGAAACCGGATCAGGACGCGGTCAGTGTGTGACGAAAATCACGCGCGGTTTGACGGGGCAGCCGGTCCATCCCGCTTCCACAGGGACGGGAGCCTCATCCCCGATCTTTCCTTCGGGTCCATTTCTTCCAGGATCTCGTCGAAATGGACATCTTCTGCATGGCCGTCTATCCCGAGAAGGAAAAGGTCTTCTTCAACAGCCAATGGCTGGAGAGCCTCCCGAACAGGCTGCCTGAGCTGCTGCCGCGGGACAGCCGTTTCGCGGACTCCGCCCCTTGTCTTCCCTGAGGCACAGGCACGTCTGCATCTCACTTCTTTTTCCTGAGGGTATAACTGCGGCAGGCGGCACCTGAATCCCTGCAGACAACCACCGACGGGAGATCCCGGGATTTGAAGCCGATCACCCGGCAGCCGTAGGGAAACCGGGGGTCGTAGGTGATGAAAAAGTGCCTGCACTGGCGGCAATTGACGCTTTGGTCTTCCGGTGTCTTTTTCCGCATGGCCCGAAAACCGGCTTCCCGTGATACGGGACCGGTTTTTGCATTGTGAATTTCGGTCTTTTCGTGATAGTGGCTAAATATTCTTATCACAGTTGCGGCATCGGTGAAAGGATTGGGAAATATGGCAGGGAACAAAAGGAGACCCATCATAAACCTGATGGTGACCGGTGGATGCGGGTTCATCGGCAGCAACTTCATCCGCCGTCTTCTGAAAAAACCGGATTTTCAGGGAAAGATCGTCAATGTCGACAAACTCACCTACGCGGGAAACCCGGAAAACCTCGAAGACATCGCGAGGCAATTCGGTGACCGGTACGCCTTTGAAAGGGCCGATATCTGCGATCAGGAAAGGATCCTCGACATCTTTGCCCGGCATGACATCGACACGGTCTGCCATTTTGCAGCGGAGTCCCATGTGGACCGCTCCATCAGGCGCCCGGCCCATTTTATATCCACAAACATCGTCGGCACCTTCAACCTCCTGGAGGCGGCGCGGAGCCGTGGCGGAGACTTCAACCTGTTCCACCACGTGAGCACCGACGAGGTCTACGGGAGTCTCGGCAAGCGGGGTTTGTTCCGGGAAAAAACACCCTATCGCCCGAACAGCCCCTACTCCGCCTCGAAGGCGGCCTCCGATCATCTGGTCCGGGCCTACAGTCACACCTACGGCCTCCCGGTGACGATCTCGAACTGCTCCAACAACTACGGACCCTACCAGTTCCCCGAAAAGCTCATCCCCCTCATCATCCTGAACGCCTTTGAGGGGAAACCCCTTCCCGTCTACGGCGACGGACGCAACATCCGGGACTGGCTCTACGTCGATGACCACTGCGAGGCCATCTGGGCAATCATGAAATCGGGTCGCAGCGGGCAAACCTACAACATCGGCGGCAACTCCGAGATGGAAAACATCCGGGTCGTGGAGATGATCTGTGACATCCTCGACGGGAGGGCAACCGCCCCCGACGGAAAACCGCGCCGGGAACTGATCACTTTCGTCAAGGACAGGCCGGGCCATGACCGCCGCTACGCCATCGATTTCGCCAAACTTCACCGTGAACTGAAGTGGTCCCCCGCGGAATCCTTCGCCTCGGGACTGCGAAAGACCGTCAAATGGTACATCGAAAACAAGCGATGGGTAGATCGGGTCAGAAGCGGAGATTACCTCAAGTGGATCGAGGAGCACTACCGGTAAAGGGGACAGGCTGCTTTTCCTGTTGATCTGTATCAACCGGAACCTGAGTGTCGCCTATGGGTTGGAAAAAGCGATTTGCCCCTCTTTAACTCTATTCGCCATCCCTTCTGACATGCGTTGCTCAGCCGCAGGACCCTTCAAGGCACGATCCGTAAAAAATCCACTGCAAAATGGCGTGAGGGACTGACGATATGTTAAGATTTTCCAAACCACGACAGAAAACATCATCACCTCGTTGAAAGATCTGCAGCACCATGGGTATTGCCGGAGACATCGTCATTATCGTTGTTGCCGCCCTGGCGGGAGGGCTGGTTGCCCGGGCACTCAAACAACCCCTCATCATCGGGTATATTCTCGCCGGCGTGGCGGTGGGGCCCTACACCGGCGGCGTGACGGTATCTGACGTCCTCAATATCGAGAAGATGGCGGAGATCGGGGTTGCACTTCTGCTGTTTGCGCTTGGATTGGAATTTTCTTTCAGGGAATTGAAACCCGTCCGCAATATCGCCATCATCGGCACGCCCATACAGATCGTTTTGACGACGGCATACGGTTTCGCCATCGGGCGAATGCTGGGCTGGGAGTGGGTCCCGTCGCTGTGGTTCGGGGCCTTGATCTCGCTTTCCAGCACGATGGTGATTCTGAAGACCCTGGAAAACCTGGGCATGCTCGGCACATTGTCCAGCCGCGTCATGATCGGTGTGCTCATCATCCAGGACCTCGCCGTCGTTCCGATGCTCATCATCCTGCCCCAATTGAGCGCGCCCGGCGCCGGCTTGCCAGCCCTGGCCGTTTCAGCCCTGAAGGCCGCCATCTTCCTCGCGATCGTCATCGTCCTGGGCACGCGGATCATGCCCCGCATCATGAAGACCATCGCCGACTGGAACTCCCGGGAGCTCTTTCTTGTCGCCACCACGGCCATCGGGCTGGGGATCGGCTACGGCACCTATCTGTTCGGCCTCTCCTTCGCCTTCGGCGCCTATGCGGCCGGCATGCTGCTCAGTGAATCGGAATACGGGTACCAGGCCCTGAGCGACATCATCCCCCTTCGGGATGTCTTCAGCCTCATTTTCTTCACCTCCATCGGCATGCTTCTGGATCCGCAATGCCTGCTGCAAAACATCGGCATGTGCCTGTTGCTGGTTCTCGTCGTTATGGTGGGGAAAGGCATCATCTTCGCTTTTCTGAGCCGGGCCTTCCGCTACCGGAACATCATCCCCCTGGCGATGGGACTGGGACTCTCCCAAGTCGGAGAATTTTCCTTCGTCCTGGGCCGGGTCGGTGTCGACACGCACTCCATTTCTTCCGACTTCTACGCCCTGATACTGAACACGACCGTGGTGACCATGGTACTGACACCTGTGCTCGCCGGTTTGACCGCGCCGGCCTATTCCTTTTTCGGCCGTTGGTTCAGGCCGACCCCCTTGCAACCTCTCCACTTCCCGAAGAGAGATTTGAAAGATCACCTGGTGATTGCAGGCGGGGGAAGAGTCGGCAGGTATGTCGCCGGCATACTGCACCGCCTTGGAACCGCCTTCCTCATCATCGAGTGGAATTCCAGGCGGGTGGACGAGCTGAAGGCGCTGGGCTTCCCCGTTCTCTTCGGGGACGCTGGGCAGGAGATCATCCTGGAGGCGGCTGAGGTGGGTAAAGCCAGGTTGCTTCTTATCACGACACCGGTGACCCTGATCTCCCAAGTCATCGTGACGCACGCCAAAAAGCTCAATCCGACTATCGAGATCATCGCCCGGGCGGAGGGCATAGAAGAAATGAAGGGACTGCACGCTCGGGGCGTTGCCCTGGTCGTGCAGCCGGAGTTCGAGGCGAGCCTGGAATTTGCCCGCCAGGCGCTTCTCAATCTCGATATCCCCGTCGAAGAGATCGACAGGTATACCGACGAAGTTCGTGACGAGTTGTATCGGCCCATCTACTCTCAAACGAAAGAATAAAAAAAGGCCCGAGTGTGATATTTCATGGTGCGCGGAATATTCTAAGCCAAAGCACCCCAGACAGACAGCCGAGCCCCATGGTGGAAAAAGCCAGCCCCCAGGCCATGATGCCGTTGCCGGCGAAGTCGAGTACGGCTCCGAAGGCCAGCGGCGACAGAAAGGCTATCCCGAAACCTATAAAGGTATAGACAGCAAGCGTCATGCCCTGGTAAGCCGGCGGAGACACCGAAACGAGTCCGGCTGTGAGGGCTCCGCTGTCCAACAAGACCGTTATGCCATAGAGAAAAGACAACACAACAACCAGGTGGAAGTCGAGGCTGGCGCTGAATCCGATGATGCATCCCAAGATTCCCGAACCCACCATGTAAATGGTGAGGGTTCTTTGACGCCCCCATCGCATGGCACCCTCGTTACCGAGGATGGTGGCCGGAACACCAATAAAAAAAATGATCATGGCCACGCTCTGCGGACTCAGGGGAAATACAAGGCCCGGATGGAAACTCAGGCTGAAGACAAGGAAGGCGACGATCCAGGAGCGGTAGCCGCAGAGTTCCCAACAGTGCGCACCGTAACCCAGAATATAGCCCATAGCGGGCCGGTTCCCCAGGACAACCTTTAAGTCATTTCTCGAGAAATGGAGAGCAGCTTTCGACCCCAGGGGTTCCCTCGGCGGGACGAGAATGGAGAAGATCAGAACTGCCGCCAGGGGCCCCACGGCGAGGAGTTCCGCCCCTCGGCGCCAGCCCAGCAGGGGCTCTAAGAACCCTGCAAAGTAGACGGACAGTGCCGTCCCTACGGCATAGGTTGCCGTGTAGAAGGCGATATAGCGGCTCTGCTTCGGGCCCGTCACGTTATCGCTCAGCGCTTTGAGCCCCGGCATGTAGCTTCCCGCCAGGCCGATGCCTGCCAGCAGGCGAATAACAGCAGCCGACCAGAGGCCATCCGCCAGCCAGCCGAAAAGGAATATGGAGAGTCCTGCCAGGAAGGCACAGGGCAGGTAAATCCGTCGAGTGTCAACCCGGTCGGTGAGACTTACGAAAAAAGGCGCGGCAACGGCGTAGCCCGCGAAGAATACCCCGCTGATCCAGCCTGCTCCGGTGTTCGAGATCCCCCACTCCTTCTGGAAAGAAGGGAGCAGTGCCGGGAAATACATGGTCCCGGTCATGGACAGAATTTCGGCCAGACAGATGAAAAAAACAAAGCGTGTTTCGGATTTCACCATGGGAGAGTTCAGCAACGACCCTGAATCAAAGACACATTTCCGTCCTGAAAGATGACTTTTTCAATCCCCCCCATGAAGGGCTCTTCTCCATATGGGGTGTGTCGTTGGAGTCACCCCGAAAGACGTGAGAATGGCCGACCACAGAGTCAAGTTCAGGTCGAGATGTTTGCTTTGAATGCAAATCGGCAATGGTCCTGAAAGATGCGGCGGTAATACCTGGACTGTCAAGGGGGGTGGCCTGCGGAAATGGACACCCCCTATTCTTGACGGGCCGGGCCAGGGATGAGGAACGGCATGACCCGGGGGAAACGAAATTCGAAAATGCTATCCGGGTAGTAAAAAAAGCATGGGAACCGGGCAGACCATGCCGTTTGTGACCCCTGTTCAGCGGTCCGGTTCTGTCATCAGCTATCCCGTTAGTAGGTGCTCGGAACCTCCGAGATCCCGAGCATTTGCCTTGCCTGCTTCGGCGTTGCCACCTCGCGCCCAAGTTCTTCGGCCAGCCGGACAACCTTCTCCACGGCTTGAGCATTGCTCTTGAGCAACTCGCCTCTCCTGTAAAAGAGATTGTCCTCCATGCCCACACGCACATGGCCCCCCGTCAGTATCGAGAATGTCATCATCGGTACCTGGTTCAGTCCGACCCCGATAGTTTGGAACATGGAATCAGCCGGCAGATTGTCGAGCATATTCACATAGTTCTTGATGTTCCCGGGCACCGCGAGGCCGCCAAGATAGGTCGAGAATATAACGGAATACCAGTAAGGTTTTTTCACCAGGTTCTGTTTTATCAAATTGTGCACGACATTGATCTGCTGGGGGTTATAAATCTCCAGTTCCGGCTTGATGTTTCTTTCCATCATCGCCTTCGCAAACAACTCCGTCTCCCTGAAGGTGATCGTGATAATACGATCATCCAAAGGAATCGCCTCGTCCCGACCGGACAGGGGGGGCTTCCTTGCAGGAAGAATGGCTTTCAAAATGATGGGGCCGCAATTCAATGAACACAACTCGGGCTTTGCTTCCAGGGATGCCATCCGCTCTTCCCTCGTCATGTCAAACCCGCCGCCTGTTGTATTGTTGATGATGATATCCGGGCAACGTTCCCTCACCATCCTGTTGATGTTGAAAAAATGCTCCGTTTTGGATGACGTGACAGCGTACCCTCTCTGTGGATCCCGGGCATGAATGTGAACGGCTGAAGCCCCTGCCTTGTAAACAGCATAGGCTTCGTTTGCCTGTTCCTCCGGCGTTTCCGGGAGATTCGGATTGGCTTCCTTGCCGATGACACCCCCGGTAATGGCCACAGAAATAATCAAAGGGGGCATCGTCCCGTTCTTTACCCTCTCCTCATACTCAACAACGTTCTTATAATCCCACACGTAGTCGCTGTATTGCATCGCGCACCTCACCCTATCTTTTGAAGCCTGTTCTCTGTAACTCCGGATTAGATTAAAAATTAACTTTGCCTATACCTTTCAAACCCAGTATCTTTCGAGATTCGTCAGGTGTTGCCGGCTCTATGCCTAACTCTCTTGCAATCCGCACCATCTTCGCCACCTGTTCGGCATTGCTCGTGGCCATTTTCCCCTTCTCGAGATAAAGGTTGTCCTCCAGCCCCACGCGGCAGTTGCCCCCCAGCAAGAGCGACTGCGTGCAGATGTTGAACTGCGCCCGGCCCGCCACACAGACGGAAAACTCGAAATTCCCCGCCCCGATGAGCCGGTTCGTGTAGTCCACCAGAAACATAAGATTCTCCGGGCTCGGCGTAATCCCCCCGAGGACCCCCATGACGTACTGGATGTATACGGGCGGCTTCACCTGGCCCCGCTCGATCATGAAGGCCACGTTGTTCACCATCCCGGAATCATACACCTCGAACTCCGGCTTCGTCCCGTTTTGCTGAAAAATGACCGCAAACTCCCGCATGCTCTTGAAGGTGTTCGGAAAAATGAAATCCTCCGTAAAGGCCAGATACTGCTTCTCCCACTCAAACTTGAAATCCTTGAACTTGTCCAGGGCGTGGAAGAGGGCAAAATTGATGCTCCCGCCGTTGAAGGAGCCCAGCTCCGGCTTGAAGGTCGATACGGGAATGAGCCTCTGCTCGGCCGTCATCCCCAGACCCCCGCCCGTGGTGATGCACACCACCATGTTGCAGCGGCTCTTGATGGAGGTGATGATCTCCCTGATGAGGTTGATGTCCGGCGTCGGCCGACCCGTCTCGGGATCCCGGGCATGAATGTGGCATACCGCCGCCCCCGCCTCGTAGGCCCGCACCGCGTCGTCGGCAATCTGTTTCGGCGTGATGGGCAAATAGGGGGACATGCTCGTCGTGTGGATGCTCCCCGTGATGGCCGCCGTGATGATGGCTTTCTCTTTCATGGTTTAGACTCCTTTTCGGATGGTTTGGACTACTTTCTGCTATTTTGAACGTCTTTCATCACCCAATGCCGCTTTTTCTGTTTCCCGCCTTCCAGGCGCGTGTGAGGGGGTAAAACCCCTCCCACACGCGCAGGTTTTATTTCCTCAATGCATAAATCCCAGATAGGTGACGCTGGCAACCAGAATGGTCCACAGGCATATCACCAGGCCATAGGGAAGGATATCCCTGAATGTTAAGCGGAAGGCGCCCAAGAGGGGCAGGGCCCAGAAAGGCTGCAGGAGATTGGTCGTTAGATCCCCGCTTGTGTATGCATTGATCACGTAGTTTACGTTGGCTCCCAATTGCTGGGCCGCAGGGAGAATGTAGGGCGCTTCAATGACGAACTTCGACCCGCCGGAAGGCACAAAGAAGTTCAGGAAACCCGAATAGACAAAAACGATCCAGGGGAATGTTTCCGGTGTGGAAATCGCCACAAACCAGTCGGCGAATATCTTGGCCAGTCCGGAGTAACTGATCATCCCGAAGATACCGGCGTAGAAGGGGAACTGGATGATGACACCGAACACGGTCGTTGCGGCCTTCCTCACGGACTCCATGAAAGCAGCAGGCGTTCCGTGCAAAAGGGCTCCTATGACCAGGAACGTGAAATTAAGGGTGTTCAGGTCCAGGTTGGCAACGCCCTTGGTATAAAAAAACTTCCCGACCCAGAACAAGCCCGCCAGACCGACGATCCACATGAACACCGGCGACCGGTCCCAGCGCTGGGCCGGCGTCATTGCCTTCTTGTCGGCGGGCGGCTTTGGGCTCTCCGTGAACTCCTGGATGATGCTTTCGTCCGCCTCGACGGCTTTTTTGGGCAGAAGTAGATAAAATATCACGGGGATCGAAATCAAAAGCACCAGGTTCATGATGAGAAGGTAGGGGTCAAAGGTTGTCTTGCTCAGGGGTATGACTCCGACAATTTTTTCAATAAAATGGCCGGGGGTGGCCACCAGGAGCTGGGCGGCCATGGATGGACCATTGGCGATCACGATCCCTGCATAACAGGCTGCTGCAACGGCCGTATAGTGAAGCTTCTTGCCCCTCTGGGCTACGACCAGTTCACGCCCCAGCATGATGCCTACCATGTAGCCGACACCCCAGTGCACCCACCAGAGAAATCCAACAAGAAGAGTGTAGGAAAAAATGGCCTGCCCGGGTGTCTTGGGTATAAGGGCCAATTTTTTCAACCAGTTTTTCACCAGAGGGGAATCGGCAACCGTAAACCCCGTGATCATCAGGACGCACATCTGCATGGCGAAGGTCAGAAGCACCCAGAAACCCTTCACCCAGTGATCCACGATCTCGATCGGGCCCGATTTGGTCAGACCCAGAGCCATGAAATAAACCAAGACGCTGAGTACGAGAACGAAAACCATGGAATCCGGGATCCAGCGCAGACTCCACTCGGAAAAACGAGCGATAAAATCTTTCTTTTCAGCACTACCTGTTTGAGCACTCATGTCACAATGAACCTCCTTTCCTCCTGTTGATGTTTAAAACATGATACCTAACCGCGCTTACCTGTATCTCAAAAAAATTATCTTTTAGGGGGTTTTCCCCTAACCGACCGGTCTTTTAATCATGTCATGAAGCCGCACATTCACTTTTTGTCGATCCCTCAAATCTGTCAAAACAGCCGGTCGTAAATCAGTCCGGAACGCATCATTTGTCAATCCGTCAGATATCCTCCGCAGACATTCCATACTTGACCGGTAATAAAACTGCTTTTATCGCTGCCCAGGAAAACGGCCAAATCGGCAACCTCTTCCGGTTTGCCAATTCGTCCCAGGGGGCATATGAGGGGCCGTGTTGGCGTCATTGACTTAAATTATCAAACGTACTATGGTCTTGCTCGCGAAATACAAATGATCAATCTGAGATTTGTATTTTCAATACGGCATTATTTCAATCCCCGTGATTCAGTGATCTGAATCAACAAAAAGGGGGGTTTTTACATCCCTATAAATGGTGAGTATTATTATGAGCAGGCAGGCCTTCAACAATTTCATGAGAATTCACGAAAAAGACATCGTTCGAGAATTATACGATCGGTTAAATCAACGTCCCCAGTCGAATTATCAGGATTTTTTTCTTCGGACCGAGGAAGGTCTTCAACGACTCGAAATATGGGTACATCTGGTCATCAATGCGATAGGGAGCCAGGCGGAAACACTGTTCCGTGACCAGGAGAAAGTGGCCTATACTCGTGCCGTCGAGGGATTTTCGTTCGAGGACATCTCTCACGTCTATCTCATCATGCACAGCATACTGAACGACATCATCAGGAAAGCCGGCAGTATGCCCCCTTTTCATCTTCATGACGTCTACAGTGAAATGCGGGAAAACATGTTCAGAGGCCACCACATATTGGCCACGATGTTTCTTAAAACACGGGAGGAAGTCATCAGCGAAAAAATGTATCACCTGAAATCCCTGCACGATTTTACAAGGGCCATGATCGAGAACCTCGAGGTGGATGAGATCGCCGGCATGATCGTGGAAAAAAGCCGGTTGCTCCTCAAGATGGACAGGAGTTTCATGGTCTTGTTTCAGGACCATCGCGTCAAAGGTGTTTTCTCTCATCCCGCTGGAACAGTGGACGGTGAGATCTTTTCCCTCATGGAAAGATCGTATAAAGCAAAAAAAGCTCTGTTCATGGATGTAGAGGGCAACATCCACGAAAACATCCGTCTTTCAAGATCCATGCGGATTGTGACCGTTCCCATTCAGGGGCACAACCGTTTCTATGGCATTCTCGCCCTCCTGACAAACGAGCAGGGGAAAAGCCTTTCCTTCAGCCAAATGGATCTGCTCCACCAGCTGCTGAACGTTACAGCCATAGCCATGGAAAATTCCTACATGTTCATAGAACTGGAAGAAAGACAGAAGGAACTTCGGTTTCTCACGGAAAAATTGATCACCTTGCAGGAAGAGGAACGCCGGCAGTTGGCTGCAGATATTCATGACAACCTCGCGCAGGCCTTAACGGGAATGGGTTATAAAATCCAGGTGTGCAGAGAGTTGATCAACAGAAATCCGAAATTGCTGGCGGAGCAGCTGGACAACCTGACCGGAATCGTTGACGACGCAACGAGGCAATCTCGAGAGTTGATGTCCAGCCTGCGTCCCGATTTGCTGGACGACATCGGTCTCGTGGCCGCACTCAGGAAGTTCATTGAAAACTTTTCGCGGGATACGAATATCAAGATCAGGACATACCTGCCCAGACATATCCAGTTGCCTTCGGAGATAAAAATATGCCTGTTCCGGGTTGTCCAAGAGGCACTATCGAATGTCTACAAACATGCAGATTCGAAAACGGCGGAACTCAGAATCACGAATACAAAAGGTCTCATTCGTTTAATTGTGTCAGACGAGGGTAAGGGCTTCCGGAATGTTTCACGTCCATCCGGGATGGCGGGCATGAACAAGATGGGCCTTCTCGCCATGCAGGAACGTGTCGAGGCTGTCGGCGGCAACCTGTCGATCGACTCGAGGCCCGGATACGGATGCCGCCTGCGGGTATCTATTCCGATAAAATAACAGGGAGCGGATGGAATGAAAAAAACAAAGGTCATGATCGTTGATGACCATGTTATCGTCCAGGAAGGCTTGAAGCAGCTCCTGGAATTGGACGGTGATATTGAAGTTATTGAAATTGCCAGTAGCGGATTTGAATGTATGCAAGCACTTGCAAAGAAAACAAACCCTGACATCATCCTGATGGATATCAAGATGAAGGACATCAGCGGGATAGAGACCACCAAGCTCATCAGCAAGAAGTATCCCAATATCAGAGTGATTATGTTGACGATTTATACCGATGACCAATACGTCACGGACGCGATCGGCGCCGGCGCCAAGGGCTTCGTCACGAAGGATGTAAAACGAGATGAATTAATCAAGATCATACATCACGTGATGAGAGACGGATCCTTTCTGGATCCGAAGGTCACAGGATGCATCGTGGATCAGGTCAAAAAGGGAACCAAAGCCGGCCGGGCAGTCAATACATCTTACTTCACTTATAGGGAATTGGAGGTTGTCAAAGGGTTGGTGGCCGGTCACAAGGATGATGAGATAGCGAAATTATTGCATCTTTCAAAACATACGATCAGATCTCACATAAAGAATATTTTTCGAAAATTAGGGGTATCTTCGAGATCTCAAGCGATAACCAAGGTCATCAATTTGAAAGTTGTAAACCTTGAATGAGCGGGCATCATCGGGTGTGTCTTTATACACGCTCATCCCCCGGGAAAATACCTCTCTAATACAAAAAGTCAATGCCGCGTTAAATATTCCTTTCTCTACTTTCAGCCCTCATTTCACCAGCCGCGCGTCCGCGGGGTCCGTGTTGCGGAGGATCTCCGCCATCGCCTCGTGGATGAGGCCGTTGGTGGCAAGCACATGGGGTGAACGGAGAGAGAATTCCCCGCCGAAGATATCAGTGACCCGTCCACCGGCCTCCAGGACGAGGAGCCGTCCCGCCGCCATGTCCCAGGGGTGGAGCTTCAGCTCCCAGAATCCGTCGAAGCGACCGGCCGCCACGTAGGCGAGATCGAGGGCCGCCGCGCCCGCGCGCCGGATGGCCTGAGCCCTGAGGGCCAGGACGTTGAAATAGTTGATGTTGTTGTCGGCGTTTTCACGGATATCGTAGGGAAAACCCGTGGCCAGTAAACTCCTGGTGAGCTCCCGCGTTTTTGACACCTGGATTGTCCCGCCGTTGAGAAAGGCCCCCTTCCCCCTCTCGGCCGTGAAAATCTCATTCATCATCGGGTTGTAGACAACACCCAGGATCGTCTCTCCATTCTGTTCGAATCCGACGGACACGCAAAAAACGGGGTAGCCGTGGGAGTAGTTCGTCGTCCCGTCGAGGGGATCGATGATCCAGCGGCAGGCCGAGCCCCGCTGGATGCCGGCGGATTCCTCGGTCAGGACGTCATGGTCGGGGTAGTGCGATCGGATCCTCGAAAGAAGCATTTCCTCGGAGAGCCGGTCCGCCTCGGTCACGATGTTGATCTCCCCCTTGTACTCGACGCGGATGTCATCCCGGAGTTTTTCCTTCAGGAAATCTCCCGCCTCGCGGGCGATGGAGACGGCAAAATCGCGGATGTGCTCCATAGACGCTTCCCCGGCTTTTTCCGGAACCATAAAACAGCACCTTCTCCGCCGGGAGAAGGTGCATGTGTCAGGGATGGATGGTCCGATAATTACGCTTCCATACCCTCCAGGAGGGCCATGCAGTTGTAGCCGAGGACCTTGTGGTTGTATCCGCCCTCGAGGATCGCAAAGTAACCGCCACCGCAGCTCCGGGCCGCCTCTTTGACCAGTCGCCCGATGGTCGTGTAGTCCTCCCTCTTCAACACCCCTCCCCAGTCCTCCCTGGCGTAGTCGAAACCCGCCGAGATGCCGATGATGTCCACGCCTTCCTTCGGGAGGGCCTTTTCCACCTGCTTCACAAAATCGACCGAATTGGACGAGGAGGGATTGACGAGGGTCACGTATTTTTTCTCGCCCAGGAGATTCACCGTCCCGTCGCCGAAGTGGAGGTCAATGTCCAGGACGAAAGCCTTCTTGATTTTCCCCTCGCGCTTGAGCTTGTCGATGGCGATGGCCATGTTGTTGAAAAAACAGAAACCCCAGGCGCTGTTCGCCGAGGCGTGATGTCCCGGCGGACGGATGAGACCGAAGCAGGGCTCCTTCAGGCCGATGGTGGCCGCCTGTATCGCGCCCCCTGCTGCGAGGGCGGCAATCCTATAAAGCCCGACGCGCTCTATATGCTCGATGTGGCTCTTGGTGTGCAGGGCGGCTATGTCGTCGCGGCTTGCGGGGAGGGCTTCCACGAAAGACACTTTTTTTTCGATGACGTCGAGGATGGCCTCGATGCGTCCCTCGGACGCTGCAGGGTCAAAGGTGTAGGACTCCAGGAAATCCTTGTGATATACGACTTTCATCGGCTGCCTCCTTGTCGGGTTCTGACTCTTCCCTCCTTTTTTTAATCCCTTCGGACCTGCCCGTCAACCCCGATCTGCGAAAATATGATTTCAACGATCTTCGTAAAACCTGATGACTCGCAGGAGCCTTATGGTGTTGGGTGAGGCCGGAAGGGTTTCGAGTTCCTCCGGGGCGACCCACCTTGCCTCCACAACGTCATCGCGGGCCACCGGTTCGCCGCTTACATAATAAGCGAAGACGTCCACGACCACGTAGTGATACCGGATTCGCCCCTCTGCGTCGCGGTCGATGAGGTCGAAGGTGTATACGGGCTCCCGCGCCTGGATACGGATCCCCGTTTCCTCGAGGATCTCCCGCTCCGCCGCCTGCTGGATGGTTTCACCCAGTTCGATCATCCCGCCGGGCACGGCCCAGAGGCCTTTGCCCGGGGGAACACCCCTCTTGACCAGGAGAATCTTGCCCTCCCGGATGACGATGGCCCCCACACCCACTCGCGGATTTTCCGTGTAGCTTCGTTTCGACATACCGGATACCTGACTTGCCGCTCTCCGGCGCGGTAGGGTCTTCAAGAATGTTTCACTGTGGCTGGAATTTGTATCAGACTTCAGGACTGCATTGCAAAGGCTTCTTTTGCCGCCCTCACAAAGGCAGCCAGCTTCCGAGCGTCTTTTCGTCCGTCGGGACCTTCGACTCCCGTGTGGGCATCGACGCCGGCCGGCCGCACCCGCAGAATCGCCGCTTTCACATTTTCCGGGCGAAGCCCTCCGGCGAGAATGACGGGACGCGGGGAAAGTTCCACGAGCCTGCGACTGATCGTCCAGTCATGGGTCTTGCCCGTGGCACCGCTGGCCCCCGTTTCAGGGTCGTAGGTGTCGGTGATGAAAGAGTCCACGTGGGGCGCGAATTTCAGGAGAGCCTCCTCCAGCACGGCAAGGTTGTCGGCTTTGACGATGAGGCTTTTGGTGACGTGAATCCGGGGGCGGAGGCGCCGGAGACTCGGCATCTCCTCGAGGTCGATATCGCCGTGAATCTGGACACTGCGGACTCCGAGCTTCGAGATCAGTTCCGCAATCGCCTGCGCACGGTTTTCATAGGTGATGAGGACGGCTTCCGCTGGAGGGGGGATCCCCCGGATGACGCTCGCGGCGGCCTCCACCGTGATCTCTTCCCGGTGGGGAAAGATCCCAAGGGGGAAACCGAGCCGGCGAACCCCGGCCGTGACGAGCATCCGGGCTTCCTCCTCATCGAGGATGCCTGCGATCTGTATGAACCCTTGCATGGGTGTGAAGGGAGCTACTTCCCGCTCCCGGAAGGTGAGGATTCGGGCAGCGCGGGAACCGCGAGGGCTCCCTGGTATTCGACCATGCCCTCCTTCAGAACCTGCATGCGGGCGGAAAAGTCACTGAAGGTCTGCCAGGTGACGGCGATGCCGATGACGACGAGCAGGACAGAGGCGACGATCAGCACCCTCGCGCGATTCATCGCTTTCTCGCCGTCGATGATCTTCATGTCACGGATCACCCGCGTGCCGGGCGGCGGCATCTGCCCCGAACGAAGCACCCTGAGGGCGAACCACAGCAGGTACGCCCCGACCGCCGCGATGGCCGCAACCGAAATGACCAGCCACACATGGATAAAAAAGAGTATCCGATCAACGGCGGTGTCGATGTCCTCCTGGGCAAGGACCCTCAGTTCCTGCAGATAATCATAGCTCAGTTTGAAGACGATGATCCCGACAATCGCAACGGCCACGTAAAACAGGATGACCTTTTTCTTCAGCGCCGCGTCGGCCTTGATGACCTTTTCCTGCGTTTCCTCCATCGGATTTCCCTCGATTGTGATGTCTGCGAATCTCGGGGTAAAAATATGCAAGACCGCTGCCAGATCGGGCCTTTGCCTCCCTAGAAAAAGGCGGATCAGGGTTCGTTCAACATGAACTCAAAGCGGCGTATCTTCTGCGGATTCGGATTGGAGTTGAACACCTTCTCGACAAAGGCGACCTTCCCGTCGCCACGGCTCAGGATGACGGTCGAGGACCGGGTCCCGTAGACGGGGCTGACGATGAAAGGGGGGGCAAGGATGCGCTCCCACTCCAGGCTCACCCCCGTTCTAGGCAGCAGTTCATCGGGGGGGCTGCTTCGGTCGGCGAGGATGCCAAAAAGCGCGTCTTCCCTGACGGTTTCAGGATCTGCAAAAAGCGCTTCCAGAGACTTTTTCCCTCTTTCGACCTTCGGCCAGGGCGTATCCAGGAGATGATTGCTCAGGCCGTAAAGACCGGGGGAGAGACCCCGCGGGCCGCCTCCGCGGTTCGAGACATAATACATCGATGAACGGTCCCCGGCGAAGAGGCTGAAGCCGTTGTATTCATCAGCCCTCGAGGCAATGTTGCGGACATATTCGCCGGGCGTCTCCGAACCCGTGAGAAAGTTCGACACGAGATGCCCCCGCGACGGGGCATCATGTCTGTGGGAACCGGGATCGCGATAATTGGTGATGGCCGCAAAACGACCCGTCCTTGTGATGCCGAGCCAGGTACCACCGGCTATCAGATCCTTCCCCCCGAGGACGGAGGGGTTTTCCTTCCAGAACTCGGCCGGCGCCGACGGGCGTTCGTAAAACTCGTCCCGGTTGGCCGCGATGACGAGGTCGTAGGGGGCTCTGTACTTGTAGGCGACAAAGATCAGGCACATAAATCGCTCCCGACTTTTCCGCTTTCGAAGGCCATTGGAGCTGTCTTTACCGCCGGCCCATCAGGACAGCCGTTTCCGCACGGCCTCCATAACCGCCGACATGACCTCCCCGGCCTTCCGGTTGATGACCTCATCGGCCATCATGTCATAGGAGGTCGCGGTGAGATTGACGATCACAACCCTGCCGCCCGCCTCCTTCGCGTAAACGGGCATGTACGCGGCAGGATAGACAACGAGGGAAGACCCCACGGCGATGAGGAGATCACACTCCCGCGAGTGGCGAATCGCTTCGCTCAGAACGGCCGGCGGCAGGGACTCACCGAAAAAAACCACATCGGGTTTCAAAATACCCTCGCACTTCTCGCACAAGGGAGCTCCGCTTGCCAGGTCGAGTTTTTTGCGAATCTCCGGCATCGTGTAGCGATGATGACAGTTGAGGCACACGGCCCAGTTCATGTTGCCGTGAAGCTCAAAAACCTTCCCGGGGGAATTCCCCGCCTTCTGGTGCAGGTTGTCGATATTCTGCGTGATGACGCAGGAGAGTTTTCCTGTCTTTTCGATTTCCGCGATGGCGATGTGGGCCGGGTTGGGCCGGGCGTCAACGATGATGCCGCTTTCGATGAGAAGACGCCACTGCTTTGCCCGCGTCTCGGCGCTGAAGAGAAACCTCTGGATGGTGAACTCATCGGGATCGAAGCGGTCCCAGATGCCGCCGGGGCTTCGAAAATCCGGGATGCCGGACTCGGTGCTCACACCGGCGCCCGTAAAGACAACGACCTTCTTGGACTTGGCAATCATATCGGCCACGAGATCGATCCTGTCTTCGATTGTTTTTATGTACATATCCCCCCCATTTTCGATAGGAAATTCAAGTGCGCATTAAACCATAAAATGACCGTGTTGTATAGCCCTTCGGGCAGGGGCTCAGCGGCGGCCCAGCCGGCCCGACAGGGAAAAAGCAAGGACATAGAATAAAAGAGCCGCGATCACCACGGTTTGGAAACCAAGAGAAATGGCGACGAGAACGGTTCCGACGGCACCGATAACGGAGAAAAAGCCGTTCACGCCCCAGGCCCAGGGTAGAAGCCCGGGTGCCCTCTTCCCGAGAATATGGAGACCGTAGGGGAAGGGAATGCCCATGGGAACCGCCAGGGGTGCGATGAGCAGACTGCAGAGGGCGCAGCGGGCCCAGAGGGGCAGAAGGGGGATCTTGTTTCCCAGAACGGGGTCGGAGATCAGGAAGACCGCGGCTGAAAAAATGATCAGTGCGACAGCGGCGCCCACGTGTCCCCGATTCACCTCCCGCAGCCTGCCGGCGATCGCGCTCCCGATGCCCGAATAGGCGAGGAAGGACCCGATCACAACGAGGGCGGAGAAGACAGGGTCGAAGAGGTAGCGTATGAACTGCTGGAGGAAAGACATCTCGATGAACATGTAGGCAAGCCCCAGGGAGCCGAAGTAGATGAAGCACGGAATCCGCCCGGTTGCCGTCGACGGCCCCGGAAAGGGCAGGGGAAGGAGGATGAACACGAAACTGACAACCGTGAGAAGCACAAGGGAAACCCATACCAGGATGTAGCCCCAATCCATGTAGGGGACATAAAGGCGGCCCCCTTCGCCGAGGTAATATTTCAGCATGCCGGGGCGGAAGGTGTGTGAAAAAAAGGGGCTGTCATCCCTCGCCGGGCGGATATCGAAGGGGTAGTCCCGGAAGAATCGGTCCCCCTGCCCCGACAAAAGCGCCCGGGCGGCCAGATAAAAATAATCCGGCTCTACAAGGTTGAAACGGTTCGTCTCCTCCTGCCGGATGCCGGGGTAGTAGCAGAGGTCGAAGAGGCGGGTCCTGCAGAAGGCCTTCACGGCTTCAATCTCGGCCTTTTGAAAAGCGCCCTTCTTGACAAGGATCGTCACCGTCTGCCAGCTCCGGATCATCACGAGTGATCCTGCAGCATCCTGCCCGCCCTGCGCGTCCAGGACTTCGACGGCCGTTGCGAGAAGCTTGATGCCGCCGCGCGGCGGGTTTTCAATCCATCGCGAGAAGCTGAGGATTCCCCCCGGCTCGAGCCTGTCGAGGTACAACCGGAAGGCCTCCCCTGTGAAGAGATAGTTCTCGTTCAGGGCGTAGACGCCGGCCGCGGCCGTCCCCATGGACTCCAGAAGGGCGACCTGGATGAGGTCGTACCGCTCCCGCGTCCGCTGGAGAAAACCCCGTCCCTCCTCCACATGGATCTTCACGTTCTCCAGGCTGTAAACACCGCCGCTTTCGTCCGCCAGGGAACCTTTCATGAGCCGGGCAATGTCGCCGTTCATTTCGGCCGCCGTGACGTTCTTGGCCCCATGGTGACGCGCATTGAGGATTTCCGTTCCCGAACCCGCGCCGAGGACAAAGACCCGCGGCATAGACAGAAGGGCATAGGCCAGGGAAGCCGTGCGGCAACCCATGAAGTCGAGTTCCCCGGGTGTCCCGGAAAGGCGGTTGATCGCCCCGACGGTGTTGCCGTCCCAGAAGAGACCCATCTGATGGGGAAGGGGGTGAGGACAGTTCAGGCTCAGGTCGGGAAGGTAGTGATAGGCCGGGCTCGAGACGACCGTCACGAGCCCCAGGGGCCCGAAGATCTCCTTCTCGCTTTTCACCCCCTGCAGCCGTTTGGCCTGCGAGAGGTCCTTGTAGCTGCTCATGGAAAGCGGAAGGTGCCTCAGTGCCGTTGCGTAGAGGATGATGAGAATCCCGAGCAGGGGAAAAACAAGCCATCTCTTCCGATACGCTGTCACGATGAAAGCGGCCGCAAGAAGTATTATGGAAATGGCGAGGATGATCTCATGAGGTCCCAGCCCCGCGAGGGTCAGGAGGATGAGGAGGCCCCCCGCACCGGAACCCAACAGGTTGGCGAAATAGGTCCTGAAGGCAGCACCGGGATGGAAAGTGAAGATAAGACCGATGAAAAGAGCCCCGAGGAAAAAGGGGACGAAGAGCGCAAGGCCGAGCAGGAACAGGCTGAAAACCTCCCCCCACTGCCACGCGATGATCAGGGGATTGAAATCAACGGCCCTCGTGAAATAGAGATTGAACCACAGGGCCGCGAGCATGAGAAGCGGCAACAGAAAGAAAATTGAATGAAGCTTCGATTCAAGTTTTGCCCTGAAGAGGCAGATGAAGGTGCCGCTGGATCCGAACCCGAGGAGGGCGACACTGATGATCAGATAGGCGAAGTGATGCCAGTACTGAATGGAAAAGAGCTTCACGAGGAGAATCTGATAGCCGATGACAACGGCGGAAACGAGGAAAACGGCGGCCTGGACTCTATAAATGGACAGGGATGATTTCATAGTCACCGGCAGAGGAGATGAAGACATCTATCAGACTAAAAGTCTGGGAGTTTACCTTAAGGCCTTTTCCCGACCAGATGGACCAGACAGCAACTGTCTTAAGATTCAAGTTCTTTTTCATAGGATTTTTCATTGACAGGCATATCGCCAGCTGGTTTTTGTTTTGACCATCGTGTTGAGGATGACCAGTAGCTTCCTCATGCAGGC
>Ga0209311_1000046_pt1 | contig 164165 bp, 208 predicted proteins | sample AD_UKC045_MetaG_FD_184417 | JGI IMG/M metagenome (GOLD analysis project Ga0209311, IMG submission 184417) | Active sludge microbial communities of municipal wastewater-treating anaerobic digesters from USA - AD_UKC045_MetaG (SPAdes) (version 2) | ecosystem: Engineered > Bioreactor > Anaerobic...
TACAAGTTGCTGACACCACTGGCATAGCAGGTGCTATACAAATCACATCTAGTATTATGCCAATCATAACAGCATGTTACGTTTTGGGTTCTGGAAAGTCGAATACAATGGCGAATATTTTAATTCTGGGCTCATTTGCAAATGTTACCGACACATATTTATCTAATGCCACCTATGGAATAAGGTGCACTCAAGGAAAATGTTATTCGTCCAATAACGATGATACAGGTACTGCGCCAACTTATGGTCTTTATGCAGATGGTAGTTCAAGCATAGGAAAAAATAGTACCCAACCTGCTGGATCTACTGCAAATGAATTAGCTGGTACCGGTGGCGTGATTAGATAAATAATTAAAAGGAATAAAAATGAAATTAATCGTTAAAAAAACAAATGGTCAAATCTTAGATTGGTTAGAAGATTCTACAGTCAATGGACTTAATTCTGAACTATGTCTATTGGATATTCCAAATTATGTCGGAGATAAGACTGAAACAACCGTCGGGGATCTTGATCCTTCATATGTTTTAGAATATAAGAACAATCTACTAAACGATCTGCATGCTGCGTGTACTGCTTATCAGGTCAACCGTTTAGATGCCAATGGAACAAGTGCTATGATTGGCAAGGTTACTATGGCTACTTTGGCAGGTAATTCGCATTCTAAAGCCACTGCAAACATAAACTGGTGGCAGAACATTTGGGTGAATGACTATGAAATCAGAAGACAAGCAATCTTGGATGGCGAATTTCCGTCGATGGATTTCTCAAACCATGGCGAACTCCCTTATAGAGTCGCTGAAGCAATGGCTGAAGAATAAGATACGAAATACTATATTGGAGGTTATCATGAAGAAGTTGGCAATGTTGGTCTCTTTGATTGGAATGCTTTTGTTCTCTGGGTGTGCTACTGTCGTCGAAAAGGTGAATACCGAAGACAATAGAGAAAAACTAATCGAACTCGTGGACAAACTTGTTGCTGAAGGCCGTCTCGGCGCAAAGAATGCCGAAGACCTCAAGAAAGCCATTCAGAAGCTTGACAAGGCTGAAGCAACCGAAGAATAATCACTCTATTCTAAATTGTCAAACCGGGAGGATCCCTTTCCTCCCTCTTTTTGGAATTTTCAAAGATGATAAAGAGTAGTTCTTTCACCCATAATTATCCGCTTATCCGTCAGATAGAAAGTAGGGAATATCGCCTAGAAGAAGATTTTCTGTATTGCCATAGATTATCTACTACTATTCTAATAAAGGAAGGTTTTTGGTTTGACGGAGCTTCCATTCCAGTATTCGCTTGGTCCCTAGTAGGCTCTCCATTTACAGGCAAATATACAGTAGCTGCCTTGCTTCATGATGGAATATTTGGAGCTGAATTATTTCCAAGAAAGCAATGCGATATTATTTTCAAAGAGGCTATGGAAGACTGGCAGACCCCTTGGATTCAAAGAACAATCATGTACCATGCAGTAGATAAATTTAGTTGGCAGATGTGGAATAGACATACCAAGGAATCTATCGACAAACATCGCACTTATGTCAAATTGCTTCTATGAACTAATTAAACTGATTGTGAACCATTTAAAGGAGAGTTTTATGCACAAAATATATAGAAGCAGCCGTGGAGATGTCAATGACAACTCCACAAACTAAACCACATTATGTCAAGGCGGCTGATCTAAAGGCAGAGTTGGTCAAGTTCAAAGAAACTGGAACCATCTCTGAAGAGCTGGGCGAAATGATTCTAAAAATAGCTAGAAAGATCGCCACTCGTCCAAACTTCAGTGGATATACCTATAAAGACGAGTTTATCTCCGATGCTGTATTCTCGATGCTCAAGAGCCTTGACAAAATCAACCTTGACTACAATCCATTCATGTATCTATCTCAGATCACCTTCAACGCCTTCATCGGAAAGATAAACAGAGAGAAGCGGGTTCAACGGGTAAAGGAAGCATACCGAGACGAAGTATACGATGGCTTTGAAGAACAAGAACAGCTATAGTACGACGCATTCCATTATCAAGAACAACAAAAACCATACCAACCGGCAGTAGGTCTATGTTAGAAGTAAAGAATCTAGATATAGAAGAAGCTTGCATTTTCTCAGACATTCACTGGGGAAAGAACAAAGACAACGTACAAAAACTACAGCAAAACTCAGATCTAATTGACTGGATCATATCTATCTACAAAGGCGATAATCTATTTTTTCTAGGAGACTGGTTTGACAGTAGAAACTCAGTCAATGTCCATACCTTCAACGTCGCCTGCGAAAATCTAGAAAAACTAGCTGCCAACTACAAGAACATCTACATGGTGGTTGGAAATCATGATAGCTACTTCAAGCACTCCATCGACGTCAATTCAGTCAAAGTCTTCTCCAAGATCCCAAACGTTCATGCTATACAGAAAAACACGCTTCTGCGTCTTAAGAACGGCCGGACAATCTTGTTGGTTCCCTGGGATGGTCTAGTGGCTGACAAGTTTCCAGAAGAAAAACCTGACTACATCATGGGACATCTGGAGTTGGGTGGTCTAAAACTAAATGGAAAGGCTACTGACGGCGAATATACCGTAACCTCTGTCATTGAACAGGCCACTGAGGCTGTCTTCGTAGGTCACTACCATACTCGCGCTGAGAAGACATACACCAATGGAAAGTTATATATGGTCGGGTGCCCAAGGCAGTTGGACTGGGGCGACTATGCCAATGACAAGGGTATCTACATTCTAAAGACCAACACTGGAGAGACTCAGTACATAAAGAACGACGTATCTCCGGAATACGTCAAGATCTTTTGGTCTGAACTCAAAGCTGGCAAGAAGATCGACAAGAATCTGATAGAAGGCAACTACGTCAGATTCATTATCGATGAGAAATACGATTATGAGAAGGTGGTTGGGGTGATGGAGAAGACTAGGCAGCTAGGTCCTCTAAAGGTAGATTATGACATATTGAAATCGATAAAGAATCTCAACAACATAAATCAGAACTTAGATCTAAGCAAGGAAGATTTAAATGTACAGTCGCTTTTGTTCTATATTCACAAGTATATAGACAAATACGACTTGTCTACCATAGATAGAGAGATTGACAAGAACCATCTAAAATCCATGATAGAAAACTATTACAATAATCCAACCACAAGCGACTCAAATGAACGGAATTAGATTCGAATCGATCTTTGTCCAAAACTTTATGTCGGTGGGCCATCCTATTCAGATTGACTTCGAGAAGTTCGAAGGGATGAACTTTATCCATGGGGTCAACGAAGACATCGAAGGAACCAAGAATGGCGCCGGAAAATCTGTTCTATGGACTCACGCTATTAGCTATGCTCTATATGGCAAGACCTTGAACAATACCAAGAACGAATTTCTAGCTAATCGGATTCTAGGCCTCAACCACAAAAAGATGCCACTCGAGGTCAGACTTACCTTTTATCGAGATGGTCATGAATATGTGTCTGAGAATAAGCTACATACTCACCGCATCTGGGAAGATGGTGAAGAAATTACTAAATCGACAATCTGGGAAACTAGACGCCATTTAGTGGAACAGATTCTTAGACTACCGTTCGAACTGTTCAAGAATTCCATAGTGCTTGCTTCAAATAGCACTGATAACTTCTTCATGTTCTCCAAGAGCCAGAAGCGCTATTATCTTGAAAACATCTTTGGTCTGACTATATTCGGAGAAATGCTAAAGAACATTCGAGCAGATGTCTGTATCATTGATAAGGAAATATCTAAACTGAATTCGCTTCTGTCTTCTGAGATGGAGAACCTCAAAAAATATCAAGCAAATCATCTAAATTTCAACTCAGAAAAGAAGAAGAAACTGGAATCGCTCGCTGGAGAAGTCAACTCGAAAAAATCTAATCTAAAGTCCATTGAGTTCTTCAACGAAGACAAGTTGGCTGAAGATAAAGTATTGGCTACTAATAAGCTAAACGCCCTAAAGCAAGAAATGGAAGCATCTGCCGATAAAATCTCAAACACCAAGCATTCTATTTCGGCTTTGAAGTCAGAGCAAAAACATAGGAAAGAATTCGTCGATAAGTTTTCGAACGTTCTGGGTCTTATCTGCGATTCTTGCCGTGGGGCTCTGGATGAAAAGTTCAGTTTGTCGCATATTCAATCTGAGCTGCAATCTGGATTGGTACAGATGGTTGCCTTAGAAGAAGGACTGGCAGAGGCCCAGCATATAAAGGACATGCTTGCTTCTACTACGAAGATTCTGAACGAAGAACTGATCAGCATCCAAAAGAAAGAATCGACGAACTCCAAGAATCAAGTAGCTAGAGAACATATTATGCTCGGCCTGGATAGACTTCGGGAAGAAATGCACAAAGTCAAGGACGAAAGCAACCCATTCAAGCAGTTCATCGAAGATTCTACTGCCAAGATAACCGAAATGAAGACCTCCATAGAGAAGTTCATCGACACCAAGATAAAGCTTGAGGTGCTCGAGCACGTGGTATCCGAAGACGGCGCCAAGAGGTACATCATCAAAGACCTAAAGGACGTCATGAACGTTCTGATCAGAAAATATCTCGACAAGATGGGTGCCGAGTTCTCTGCTGTCTTCGACGAGAAGTTCGACTGCGAATTTCTGACCAACACTGGCAAGTGCGAATATTCTTCCTTCAGCAATGGAGAGAAGAAGCGCATCGACGTGGCTCTTGCCTTCGCCTTTAGGGATATCTTATCAAAGATGGGATCGATCAGCAGCAACGTGCTTATCTTGGATGAAGTAATCGACTCAGGTGTGGACGAATATTGCATCGACGCCATCATATCTATCTTGAAGGAAGAATCGAAAGATAAGAATATCTTCGTCATATCTCACAGAGAAGCTATCGACCTATCTGAATTCGATTCAATTATCGAAATCAGAAAGAAAAATGGAATGTCTGAACTACTAATAGAGGAGAGCTGAACATGGCAGGCAAAGGAAGCAAACCTAGACCAACGGATATGAAGAAGTTCCGAGAAAATTGGGAACTAATCTTCGGCGGCAAAGATACTACGCCAAATATTGACCATACTTATGGCAACCACCCAGGCCTGTCCTATGTCTATGGAGTAGACTATGCTAAAGACTTCGATCCATGCGCTGCATGCCCAACCGATCCAAAGAATGGTGGTGGTGGCATCTGCAACTGTACCTTGAACACAAAAACCACAGTCACTTGCTGAGGCTCATATGCAATTTCTATTCCATTCAGCTACTCGCAGCGAAAGGCCAATTATATCTGAGTCGTTCCTAAAGATTAGAAAGCTTTATGAAGACTCCAAATATCAGTGCCGGTTCTACATCAAAAGCAATAACACCGATGGACTGTCAAAGTGCTACAACGAGTTCTACGAGTGGCAGAAAAAAGTATGCCGGATGGATCAGAACTCCTGCATGGTGTTCGTACACGACGACGTTGAGATATATGACTCAGCATTGTGTGAGAAACTTGAGACGGCATTCCTGGATCCAGACGTAGTTTTGGTTGGCGTCGCCGGTGGCAAATCCTTTATGCTAAATCGGTCAAATATTGTCTCATGGCATACCAGTTGTCCGCCTGAAGCTTGGGCTGGAGCTGTAGCGCATCTCAGACCAAATGGGGATGTGTATGTCAACTCTTATGGACCCACTGGAACTGCAGTAACCGTCGACGGAGTCTTTATGGCAGTCAGGTGCCAGGCGATGGAAGAAGGCCTCAGATTCAACGAAGTGTTCGACTTCGACTTCTACGACCTGGCTTTCAGCATCGATGTTTACCGAGCCAAGAAGAAGGCCTTCGTCGCTAATATTCCCATTCTGCACCACAGCCATGGACTTGGAATAAAAGACCCGAAATATGCCAAAGCCACTGATAAGTTCAAAGAAATATATGGAAATAAATAATATCATGAGCAACTATATAGAAAAATCATATTCTTTCCAAAAACCAGGCAACACTCGCTCAACGATTGTGGAGTAGCGGCGTTCGGAGCAATGCTGAAATATTATGGAGTGATTCTAAATGAGGTAGACTTATATGAAAGGTTGAAGATAAGCAAAAACAATTCGGCGTCTCCTATCTTAATGTCCACTATTGCTGAGGAACTCGGGTTCGATGTGGTTGACAAACAAAATATGACCATTGGCGATTTGAAGAAAAACATCGATTCCGATATTCCAGTGCTTATGCCATTGCAGGCTTGGTATAAAGATATAAAAATGGCAGATTTTTCTAAGGATAACAATGGACATTATGTGGTAGCTATTGGCTATGGTCTAAGCAGAATATATTTTGAAGATCCATCAAACGTTGGATATTCATATTTAGATGTTGAAGAGCTTATGGATAGATGGCATGACCAAGATATCGATGAAAATAAATATGTTAGATATGGAATAATATTGAAAGGCAAAAAACCGGCATACGTTCCAACATTTGAAGAAAGAATATCTATTCTATTTCCAATATATCAGCATATGGATTGACAATCATGAATCCGTTTCGGCTAAAAATCAGAAAGAAGTTACTGACAATCTTCGGAGACATAAAGGTCTTCAAGTGGCCTATGTTCATAGTTTATCATCCGACGAGCTTTAGGGTCAAGGGCAGACAAACGCTAGATGCCATGCATGTTTTGAAGCCTGGCGATCTTATCCTTAGAAAATATAAGAACTATCTAGATGGACACTTCATCCCTGGGAAATATTCTCACACTGGCATCTACATAGGTGAGAATTTGGTCACCCATGCGATAGCTGAAGGAGTAGTTAGAGAAAACATCATCGATTTTTTGAGGTGCGATGGATTCTGTATTCTGCGCCCGAAGTTTGGTCAGGAAGAAGCTTTGAGGTTTCTAAAAGATGTTCTAGGGCAGCCATATGACTTTGAGTTCTCCTATGGAAACGAGGCGTGGTATTGTCATGAACTTGGTGCTAATGCCTATCTGGGGCTGAACATAAAGAAGAAAGTTCCAAAGCTTTGGTTCATCAAGGGAAAGCCGGCATTTCTTACTGAAAGCTTTTTGGATAGTCCAGATTTCAAAAATATTATGGAATATTGACAAAAAGCAGTTGACAAATCTGAAAAAGATGTTATATTGATACTATGTTCGATATGTTTGAAACAAAATTTGTTCTCGTCGTCTAAAATAGGACACCTACCTAACACCTGGCGGAAATCGAGGTTTCAACCCTCGCGAGAACCTGCTCTTTGAAATGAATTCTATCTTGGGGGCGATTATATTCGATCTTAGATGGAAAGCTGAAATCTGCATCCGGAAGATAGTCGTTGGCTTCCTAAAAATCGACTGACAACCACAATTGTCGAAACTTCTCTTCCCCTCGCTGCTTAAACACAGTGAGCAGTTGCTCCATGACTTCGATAATGGATCCGACTGACGTTTTCGAATAGGCTAGTGGAATTCTGACCGTACTCTAGCTGAAGATAAGGTTGGCCGAAATTGGAATGGTTTGCACGGGTATCCATCCAACGTAGGAAATGCTTCAAAAACGTTCTATGGATGTGAATGAAGATGAAGTGTATCTTCTGAGAGACGGGAGTGAGATTCTCCCCGCCTCCACCAAATTTCAAACGATCTGCCAAGCCTCTGTTATCCCGAGATGGCGCTGACATGCTCAACATGGTGGATCTTTGTGAACGCTGTCTCAAGCTGACTATAAGTCGCCCTAGCGCGCCAGTTAAGCGGTCCACATCTCTAATGATGGATGGCTCACTATAACGTGACAGATGGCGTTCTGAATCTAGGAATAGATAGACGTATCGACAAGCGATCCAGTTTTCAAAGAGGCCTTGCCTGTAAAGAGGCATCGGTCGGAGGTTGGTCTCTCGACGGAGTAGACAAAATAACCTGGCGTGGATTGCTTTCCTAGATTCTCTTTTGTTTATTTGCCGATTTAGCTCAGTAGCAGAGCGGCAGTTTTGTAAACTGCGGGTCCTCGGCGCAACTCCGAGAATCGGCTCCAATTTTTTGCGGAGGTACGCCTAGCAGCGATGGCAATGGACTGTAAATCCATCACATTTAGAAACATCGGAAGTGCAACTCTTCCTCTCCGCACCAAATCATCGCGTCTATAGTATAATGGTAGTATCACTCCTTGCCATGGAGTGGGTGCCCGTTCGAATCGGGCTAGACGCTCCAAACTATATTGCGGATGGATGGTGAAGTCATCATACTTGGCTCATACCTAAGAAAACTCGGAGCATTACCGAGATCCGCTACCACGTTATAAATATTCAATATAAAGATAAAAGAAGGAATAAATATGAAATTCAATGAAACTGTAAAAAATATTCTTAATAAGAATATCAAAACGAACCAGTGCATTCATTATGGAGATTGTCCATTCAATGTCATGGATTGTCCAGAAGATAATCCTAGAGCAAAATGCAAACACCGTGTTATAAACAAAGAAAAGCAAGACAAAGGCTAATTAACTAGTTAGCGCAATATCTTTATAAACTGATGCCATTGGTTTAGGTCCCATCTACTCCACCATTCTTAAAAAGTAGAGAATAAGATGAAGCTAGAAGATGCAGTCAGAGAATTCATTAGCATCTTGGAAACTACTGAAGTTTCTGATTCTGATAGAGAATTTCACCCGACCATTATCACCAGTTGCCGATGCATGGATCTACAGAGAATCAGCGAACTGATAAAGATAATGAAGGCCTCTATAGATCAACCGAAATAATCCAAATGACCCTCTATAAATACGCATATGCAGTGCACTCAAACAAAGCGTCTGATAGCCGTAGAGGTAGAGGTCATGAAACGGCATCTATCTGAACACAAGTGGTTTAGAGGCATAGAATCTGACGACGCTGCTCTAAGAGACTTCGTAGCTAACTTTGGATGGATAATGAGGGAGATGTATTGTCTGTCAGCGTGTCCAGACAGAGACAAGTGCGAAATCTGCGAAGGTCTGTTCTTCAATAAATAAGACAACATATATAATGGAAGATGTAAATATCTTCCCTTTTTTAGGCTAGGAGGCTAAACGTGTCTGAGCAAAACTACATATTCCATATCGTCATATATAAGCCAACTGGAGAGACTGTCTTCAGACAGATATGCGCATCTTGTGAGAATGAGTTAAAGAAAGTTGTGGCAATGGCAGCCGGACAAAATGCTTATTATTCCATTGTCGACGTAAAGACTGCTGCGAAGAAATCGACCAGCTACTAAATTTTTAGAGGACAATGTCTATTGGCTTTCCTAGTGGTTTTAGCTAGCAGTGGTTAGCTTTGGTAGCAGTAGCCGGCCGGCTATTAATAGTTTTAATAGCTATTAATTTAATTAATATGTATTAATAGCTTTTAATTCTATTAATACTGTTTAAAACAACTTACTTCCATTCAACGTCCAACCTTATACTAATCACTATTACTCAAAGTTTTTCCAATTTTTCAAAATTCGTCAAAAAGAGGAAAATAGATAAAAATATTCGAAAATTTTATCTAATGCCATTTCGATCCAACTTTAAGTCATATTGAAACTATTAGAAACCAATATTCGAACGACCAATCTAAGGAGATAGACAAATGAGGGTAGACAGTTATCTAGAAAGAAATGGTTGGATTCCAATCCAATATAAGAACTATGCATTGGATATGGATTCAGTCCAACAGCTCCAGCAAGATAGCTATGTAGTTAGAGAATATCATAGGAATAAAAGAACTAACCAACTTAAAGGGATGTTCGTCGCGTATCCTGTCTACAAGTATACCAAGGACGATGTCGAGCTATATAAGATCGCCGTTGGCTGGTCGATGAATACCGAGAAATTCGACAAGCAACTTGGATTTGCAGTAGCTGCCCATAGAGCTATCAAATATGCAGCACTTGAAGAAAAGCATGAGGATTGTCTGATGGCGTTTTGTTTTACTCCGTACAATTCTGAAATTCCTCAGTCGCTTCAAAGCCATTTCTACAATTTCTGTTGTCGAGTGGATCGAGTAATGCCTAAAATCTGCAATAGATATTTTAGTCCAGATCATTATCAGATCATCGTAAAAAACTCTTGGTGGCGTTATAAGATGGTTTCTTATAAACTCGAACAAGAAAGTCAAGGCACGAATTGGTTAGAATATGAAGAAAGTGGTTGTTGAACAAAAAATGTTGAAAATGTTGAGTCATATTGTTTCCAGGAAACCGTATGCCAGAAGCTGCGGTGGTCGAGAAAGAGGGCAGAACACATGATGTAGCGGAAAACCAAACTTTAGTTAGATTTGAATTTTCGGTGCATTTAGTATCTTGAATCAAAAGAATAAGTTAAAGGATTAAGAATAATGAAAAAGTTTATGCTCGTTTTTTGTATCGCAGTCGCCATGTCGTTCGCATCTATTGCAGAAGAGGTTGTTCCTGTCAAGGAAGACACCAAGGTAGAAGCCGTTGTTCCTGAAGCCAAGGCGCCTGAAGCCAAGGTTGAAGAAAAAGCAACGACCGATACTCCAAAGGTGGAAGTTCCTAAAGAACCAGTCCAGGAGGCACCTGTCGCGTCTAAGTAATTAGATAGACAATTCGATGGGGGTTGACATTGTCAGCCCCTTTCATTTCTTTCATCAAAATCAAGGAGAAACAGACAATGCAAGAAGCAACTAAACAAAAATGTCAGACGTGTGGAAAAGAAGATGGCCTTTATACGACAGATGTCTATATCAAGCATAAAGGTGGTCTTAAGAAGCAGAAGGCGCTTGTCTGTTCTCAATTGTGCAAACATGCCATCCAGAGCTACGAAGTCAAACATGCCAGAATCATGCCCAACCAGGAAGAATATGAAGCCATTGTCCGGGATCAGGCCAACAAACATCGCCAGAGCCTGAACAAGTTGGCTGAAAAAAATGCCAAAGATCAAGAACTTTCTGGAGATGCATTGGTTGAGCCTATCACCATCGACGTCGAATCTGAATGCAAGACCATGGAGAAGATGCTCAGTCGGAAACTGCCTAAGTCTTACATGAAGAATCTTGCGACGAAATACTTTATCCCAAGCAAGTGAAAGTTTGGACCCGTAGCTCAGTTGGTTAGAGCAGGTGACTCATAATCTCCGGGTCGCAGGTTCAAGTCCTGCCGGGTCCACCAAAATTTGTTTCGTTATTTTTTATAAGCCTGTTGACAAATCCTCCTTTTGGTTGTACTATATGTTATACCAATAACTAAGGAGATTTTGAAACATGGATTACTTCGCAACCCTCTTGCTTTTCGTCTCGATGTATTATATCAGCGAAGGCAAGAGGATTGGTTTTGGATTCGGAATCGTTGCCTGTCTAATGTGGATTATCTTTGGAATTCAGATCGGAGTGCCATCCATCGTCGTCGTGAACTCGGTAATGCTTACTTTCAACGTTAGAGGACTGATGAGGAAACCATGTTGAAGCTGAAAACACAAGAATTTCTGAAGGCCCACCATCCCAATGGTTTTGAACTGCTGAAGGAACAATATGGAATAAAAGTTTCCGAACAGACTTTAGAGGTTCCTGGTCATGTTCTAGTTTGCTTGAACTACGATCAGATCGAGTCGCCAAAAACCAACGAGATGGTTAGAGAATGCAGAAATCTAATCTTGGATAAAGACACCTACGAGATCGTGTCCATGTCCTTCCGGCGGTTCTTCAATTATGGAGAAAATGACGAAACCATCGACTTCAAGAAAGCTAAAATTCTTGAGAAGGTGGACGGATCGCTCGTGTCATTCTTTTACGACGAAAAGCTACAAGCCTGGCGGATGTCCACTAGATCTTCTATCGATGGAAGAGGCAACATTGGCGACCAAGATATTAGCTTCCACCAGTTGTTCGTAAAGGCTTTTAGCGCCACTAAACCAGTAGTTGAAAACTTTTCTTGTGAAGCATACGACAAAAATCTAATCTACATCTTCGAGTTGGTCTCTCCATATAATAGAATCGTGACGTATTATTCTAAGCCTGCCTTATATCTGATCGGAGCTCGAGATAAGGCAAGAAACTTCATGGAATTGCCATATTCGAAGTTGCTTGAGATTGCCAACAAGATTGGTGTCAAGATCCCTAAGCAATATTCTGTTGGCTCTCTGGAAGAACTCAAGAACTTCATTGCTGAAAATCTTGAGATTACTAACGAGGGCTTTGTCTGTGTGGAGGAAGAATATTCCAAGGGTGTTTCGCCGCTTGCAGATGTTTCGTTCAAACGAGTCAAGGTCAAAAATCCGGCTTACTTACGGCTTGCTCATATTAAGGAAGATGCCTTAGGCGCTGGTCTGAAGTCTATTCTTGGATGTGTCATGAAGGGAGAGACCGACGAGGTTCTTGCCTATTTTCCAGAACTCCGTCCGATCATCGCACAGATATCCACTAAATTTTCCATGTTGGTATCTAATGCCAATGAAATTCTTCCTGAGGTCAGACTATTGAAGGAAGAACTCAAGAACGCTCAAGACAAAGGAGCTGTTCGGAAAAAAATCGCGCTAAAATATAAAGATTCAGAATTCTCTGACTTTGTTTTCAGTCATATTGACAATAGGTGCGATGATTTCAGAGATTATCTAAGCATCTCAATCATGAAGAAGGGCGAAGACAATGTCCTGAAGAAGCTTGTCGAACAACTAAAACTAAAAGTAGAGGCATGATATGGATCTTCATTTAGAAGCAGTACTTGTCAACGAATTTCCGATTCTATATAGTGGCGCGTCATTGCCAATGGACGAATCGCTTATGTGTTTCGGATTCGAGTGCGGGAATGGATGGTTCAAGATCATCTACGATCTCTCAAAGAAGCTTGAGCAATATAACTCCACTCATCCAGATTCTCCAGTGGTAGCTATGCAGGTTAAAGAAAAGTACGGAGCCCTTAGATTCTATGCAATGGGTGGTTGTGATGCCACCTTCGATCTAATTGAAGAAGCTTGCAAGTTGACTGAGACAATATGTGAAGAATGTGGTAAACCAGGCGGCGCCAACTCCAATGGATGGATTAGCACATTATGTCCATATCATCGTGAAAAATTTAAGATAGATCATTTTGTCGGTAGCTTGTGGTCTACTTTACGCTTTATTGAAAAGCTCAAGAAAGATATGGAAAACGACGAACTTCCATCTGAGAAGAAGGCAATCACCATCAAGCAACTAAGCTACCATAAGAACAATGTATCCAGTATTACTAAGAATCTTAAGAAAGCTTTGAAAGAAGCATCGTTCTAAAAACGCCAATCTCCTGGGCCTTCCTGACGTGGGAAGGCCTTTTCTTTTAAAAATATTTCGATTATTTTTCAATAACCTGTTGACAAAACCTCCTTTCGGTTGTATCATATACTATACTGAAACAACTAAAGGAGATTGAAAAATGAAAAACATGAAAACCGCTGACTATATAAAAATCGCCATCGCCTTTCTGTTTGCCGTGCTTCAGGTTGGCTGTATGGCGGCCAAAATCGAAACCACCCATACGGTTGAACCAATCGTCATCAATTTGAATGTCAAAGTTACTGTAGCCATGGAAACCGCAACGAACAAGGCTCTCTAATCCATGAAAACGACAACCATCGCTATTATTTCTTTGCTTGCCACCCATTATGTCCATTCGAATGTCTTTATTGAAGCACTTATCGACGTCGAATCCAAAGGCAATCCCAAGGCTATTGGAGATGGTGGCAAGGCGTTCGGGGCTCTTCAGATTCACAAGATCTGTATTGACGACGTTAACCGTGTCTATGGAACATCTTTTGTTCATGAAGATGCTTTTGACGTTGAGAAGGCCAAAGAAATCTGTCGGCTATATCTTAGCCACTATGGAAAGCATTATGAACGTACCGAGAAGAAGACGCTGACCTATGAGGTGTTGGCTAGAATCTGGAATGGTGGCCCTAAAGGCTACAAGAAGGAAGCTACTACGTCATATTGGTTCAAGGTCGTAGACGCCATGAATAGACATCGGAAACAAGTAGCTAAGAAATAGAGGAGATTTACCATGGAACGCAACCTCGTTACAATTGAAGTCGTGCAAGAAATCAAACCTATCGAAGGAGCGGACAACATCGAGATGGCTCGAGTCAGAGGTGCTTGGTGGTGTGTCGTCAAGAAGAACGAGTTCAAAGTCGGAGACGTCGGGGTATATTTCGAGATCGATTCGATGCTTCCTCTGGCTGATCCTCGATTCGCGTTCCTTCGTCGTCCTGACGATAAGCCGGACAAGACCCACCATCGCCTCAGGACTCGCAAGTGCCTCGGACAAATTTCCCAGGGTCTTTTGCTTCCATATGCTATCTTCGCTGAACAACTCAATATTGACGATGAGTGGAACTTCGAAGAAATTGCTAAGGCGGGAACTTGCGACGTCATTGACGTTGCAAGGGTGCTTGGAATTGAAAAGTTCGAGCCACCCATTCCTGCTTGTCTTGCTGGCGAGGTGCTCGGAACGTTCCCCAACTTTATTCCGAAGACTGACCAGGAACGTGTTCAAAATCTCAATTGGGAAAATATCAAGGACCACAAATATGAAGTGACCGTCAAGATGGATGGTTCTTCCATGACAGCCTATCTGAAAGATGGACACTTTGGCGTCTGCTCCAGAAATCTCGAACTCAAGGAAACCGAGAAGAACACATTTTGGAAGTTGGCTCGCGAATATGGTCTCGAAGAACGTCTTAGGAGAGTTGGACGCAATGTGGCTATCCAGGGAGAAGCGGTCGGCGAAGGAATCAACGGAAACCGCGCTAAGATGAAGGGTCAACATCTATACATCTTCGACGTCTTCGACATCGACAACAACCGCAAGATGCTTCCGATCGAACGTATGGAATTCCTTTCGTTGCTTACGTTTGGTTTTGACTTTCGTCCAATTACTTCTGTACCTATTTCTGATATTGTAGTTGACTGCAATTCTATTCAGGACATCGTTGACTTCGCTTCGACTCATCCATCGCCACATGCCAACAGCGATCTGATCGAAGGACTGGTCTTCAAGGCCATGGATTGCAACTTTAGTTTCAAGGCGATCTCAAACAGGTACCTTCTCAAACACAACGAATAGAGGTGTCTAATGGCAAATTCATGGTATTCCAAGAGATATTCAGATCTAAAGGCCCGTCATGATTCTTGTAGAGAGCTATATGATCTTCACTGCACAGACATCGATGATTGTCCATTATGTGGCAATGAATATCCATACTTTGGGTTGTCGAGAGAATCAACTGAACAAAACATGGTTGAGATCGGATGCTCGAATTGTGGAATCGTTCTAAGACAAGACACCGACGATTATGTTGAAAAGTATTTGAAGGAGGGCGACGAATATTCTGAAAAAGAAGCCATCCTTTTTTTAATCTACAAGTGGAATCATCAAGGAGAGTCGCCGCGGTCAGAACAGTCCATCTAAAGCTTCTTCTGTAAATATTTTCACTATGAAAACTACTATAAACGAAGAAGATATCAAGGACGTCACGTTTGGGGTGGAGATGGAATTTTCTACTCCTTATGAAGATATTGAACCACGTTTCAAAAACCATTTTGTAGGAGGATCTTGGCACAACGAAGACAGACACCATCACCATATGGCAGATAAGTGTTATGGCGCTTCTCATGGACATTCATGGGATCTCAAGCTCGATGGGTCTACTGAGACAGAATTCGCCACCCCTATTCTCATGCTTGCTCATAGAGAGGACATGCATAAATTTGAAAATCTAGTAAAGGACGTCTTCGCCAGGAGGGTGGAGACCACCGACAAGGACAGCGTTCATGTTCGAGTATATTGTCCATGGTTTACCAATAATCTAGTGCTCGAGACAGTCTGGGTGTATCTAGAACGCAAGATTTGTGCGTGCTTTCCATCTCATCGATATAAGAAGACTGGACCAAAATATCCATACAACGAAAGATATCTGACCACTGCTCACAAATCTCCAGTATGGTATCTGAATAGAAGGAACCATAACAAAGCTCAGGGAAAGCGAGATGAGCACAATATGATTATTTCTTTTAAGGATTTTATCTATGACAAACGTCTAGATGAGAACGAACGGCTGGTGGAATTTAGACTGTCAGAAGGTACCAGTAGCTGGGAGCATGTCTACAATTATGCCAAGCTTTGTCTGTATTTCTGCAAGGCGTGCTCGCTCATGTCAGCTGAAGAGGTATTGAACATGGTGAATTCTGAGCCAGAGCATATCCATAAATTAGATAAGGACTCCTGGCTTGAAATTTATGATACATTGAAACTAAACGACGAGCCTTTCAAAAAATGGCTCAAAAAACGCTATGCTAAATATTGGAAAGACTGACCAATGCTTGCTGACTTTGACTTCGAGAGCAAACAGTTCGTTCAGGACAAAATCCGAGAAAATATCTCTAATATCAAGTATAGAGGCAACCGATGGAACTTTAGATGTCCAATATGCGGAGACTCAAGACAATCGACAACTAAAGCCAGGGGCAATTATTATGCTAACGACAATTCGTTCCATTGCTTCAACTGTGGGGCTCATTATAGTGGAACCCGTATTGTCACTGCCCTCTTTGGAATGCAGGAAGAAGAGGTCAAAAAGCTATTCTATTCCAAAGTATTTTCGTCTGGCGATCTTAAGAAGAAAACAACTAAGCCGACTGTCCACAAAGCCAAAGAAGCCAAGAGGTCATTCGTCATTCCAAACGAATGGATAGAACTTGAAGATCAGCATAAGAAATTCCTAGAAGCCCGTAGAATCTTCGAAGCGCCATATCTTGGATCCCAAAGATTTTTCTGGAATATAACCACTAAGCGCATTGTCATTCCATTCTTTGAAAATGGCAAGATCATCTATTATCAAGAGAGGGCTTTCTTCAAAGGCCAGGACCCAAAATATCGCTTTCCAGCTAATACTAAAAAGCAGATCTTTGGATTGGACAAGATCGATCCAAATGTTCCATATATCTTCTTTATGGAAGGCGTGTTCGATTCGATCTTTGTTAAGAATGGAATCTCGGTTGGCGGGATTTTCATGACTGAAGATCAAGAAGAAGAACTTCGGCGCGCATATCCATTCCACGAACTGATATGGTTGCCAGACAACCCAGGGATGGATAAAACAGCCAAGGAACAGATCGATAAGCGTTTTAAAACCCATCCTAAAATGAGAATCTTTGTCTGGAGAAAGAATCAGGCTAAGGATATCAATGACGAAGTGATAGTCAAAAATGATCCTTTAGCTTTCAGCAAAGTGGATAATATCGTAAATAATTTAGCATCTATTGACAAGTACATGCTTATGCTGAAACTGGAGAAGTTAAAATGAAGTACGAAGATCTTTGCGAAGCCATTCTTTCCGGCGCGCTATGGAAAGCAGTTGTCACCAATTCGACGATGAAGTTCGTCTGCAAGTGTGGATTTATTCTTCCCAAATATGTTGGACAATATGCTCAGAAATGTCCAATGTGCAAGGAACCTCTGAATTATGCTGGTAGACCTGCTTTGGTCACCAAGAACGGCGTCGATGTGGCCGATTATGACGCTCCCGGAGAAGATCCTAAGAAAGCAAAAACACAACCAGAAGATAGCGCCAAAAAATAAAGGTTTATGTCATAATGGATATTGTAAAACGTGTTTGTAGGACATGCGTCCACTTTGAAAAGAGAACTCATTTTTGTAGGCTGAATCCACCAGTGCCAATGGCTAACAATACTGGATATTCAAATGGAACGATGACTAGTAGATTTCCAGTCATCGTACAACCAGAACTTGATTTTTGTTCAGCATACAAAACCAATGGTGAAATACAAGAAAATGTCGACTCCGACGAAGTATTGCTGAAAGGCTAATTCTTCGTATTCGTATCAAATCCTAAACTACTTGTTTGGATTAGCATCATGTTTCCAGGTCTCGTTCCCAATGTTTTCGTCGACACGTCTTATGCAGTCTACTATTGCGCATATAGTACTTGGACGTGGTATGTGCGCGAATTCGAACCAACCATCATTCCAGGCCAACCACTTAAGGTAGCTGACGATCCAGAATATCTAGTAGAATTCGACAATCGCTTTTGGCGCAACATTCTAAACAATGTTTCCAAATTTGGTCTTATCGACAAAAGCAAGATCTACTTCTGTTTAGATTGTCCAAGAAAGCAAATTTGGCGCCGAGATCACTTTCCTTCATATAAGATTTCCAGAGACTCCACCCAACATGAAAAGGCCATGGACTTCAGTGGCATCTTCAATTATGTCAAAGACAGTCTTATTCCAAACCTCAAGGAAAAGTACGACGTCAAAACCATCTCAGCTCCTGCAGCTGAAGGCGACGACATCATAGCAGTTTGTGTCGAAGCATGCAAGAACGAATATAATATCGTCATTGCTTCAGACCATGACCTTATTCAACTATGCGATCGAGCCAAGATCATCAATATCCAAGGTAAGATGCTTGAGCTAGAAGAAGACATCGACCGCGAAGAATTTGTCATGATTAAAGCCATTGTTGGCGATGGATCAGATGAGATCCCACAGGTGTTTCCACGTGTCGGAGAAGGAACAGCTAAAAAGTTAGTAAAAGATAGACAGAAGCTCAAGAAGAAGCTTGACGAAAATCCAGACGCCATGGCAGCCTTCAAGCGCAATCTATTGCTAATGGATCTTCACCGGATCCCTCAAATCGTCCAACAGAATATTCTGGAACGGTTTGAACCATACAAAGGAGAAAGCGTGGTGAATTTGTGAAGTATTATATTGGCATTGACAATGGATCAACTGGTACTATAGGAATAGTAGACACCAATGGACAGATCTTACTATTTTGTCTTACGCCTACTATAAGCTCACTCAATTACCAGAAAAAGAAGACCAACATCACTCGAGTGGATAATATCAAACTTTATTCGATGCTTCAAGATTTCTATGACTACTGCACAGAATCAGATGAAAAAGTAGAATTAGTTGTTTATATCGAGCGCCCGATGATTAACCCAGGACGGTTTACTGCTTCGCTTTCTGCCGCTAGGGCCTTGGAATCTACGTTGGTTGTTTTAGAATGGCTTGCTGACTATTTGGATAGACTATCTGGTCTAACATTGTCGACAAACTATATCGATTCCAAAGAGTGGCAGAAGAAATTGCTTGGAGAAGACATCAAGGGCTCAGACAATCTCAAGAAAGCTTCTATGGAGCTAGGCATGACCATGGTTGACGACGAAGCCACCAAGAAGCTTATCAAAAAACATGGGGATGCTGACGGACTTCTAATAGCCAAATATATACAGATGATGGGTCTCTAACATGCTAAACGTCGTACGATTCATAGACATTCTCAATCTGGCTTTCATGGATCTGCTTGAGGAGCTTGATTCCAACGTGAAGCTAGACGTCGAAAGTGAGAAGTTGATCGTCGTCATGGATTCCAAGTTCGAAGTAATGCTCAAGATGTATGTGAACAACCGATGGAATAACGTCAAGAAGCCAATATCTAAAAATCTATTGGTGGTGTCATGTCATCCATCAGACAACTGGAGAAATTCTGGAAACTTCTACGAGCCACTCTACAAGGTAGCTGACCCATCCATCATAGGAGTAGAACCAATTCTATTCACCAGGATCGCCCTGTCAGCTGTAGAAAAGTTCGGAAGCAACGTAGCCAGATGCAAGAACCTGGATACCTTAGATTTCAGGAGAATATTATCTGAAAAGCTAAACTATAACTATGCTGATAACAAATTGTGCGATATTGGACTCATAGAAGACGCTAACGACAAACTGATCCATTCGAATAGACATAAGTATCAAGAACAAGTCGACGCCATTCTAGACCAGATTGGTGTTCCGTATTAAAGAACCAAACAACAGTAAGAGGCAAGAAAATGATTCTCAACGGCAAGATCTTCGTTCAGCACGAAAGTTCAGTCCAGGTCAACGAAATGGACATCAAACAATTCCTGGCAGAAAACGGGAACAAGCTGAATCGCTTCGGCATTCTGTCCTATGACATCTATCATGGCGATTTTCTTATGAACCGTCTCGATGGAATCTTGGAAGAAGAATATAATAAGGCCATTCCTTATTATGAGTTCGACGTCAGTAGCGCAGAAGGAAACGTCTATACGTCGTGCCAATTTCTCGATCCATATAAGACCATCGTTAGGCATAAGCATCAGAACATGTCCATGTGGAAAGATATCAAGACTTCGTCTGTCCTGATCGACTATACGGGAAAATATTGCAAGTTGAAAGAAAAGCGCCAGCTTTTTGCTGAAGAAACAGGCGTTAGCTATAAGATTTTATTCTATGGCAGGCAATATTATGGCGTCGTCGTAAACAAATTAGTGATGGGGTAAAGACATGAAATTTACTATTGTTCCTTTCAATTCTGCTGGAGAGCCAGTCTACGAAAAGTTCGAAGAAAACCGTCAGTTGGATACTGACAACGTTGTTCTTCTAAAGGACACTATCAATGCTGAGGCTTTCGCATATAAGAACATACGAGTAATTGATGGCCGAGGCGTCGAAATTCCACTTACTGCCATTATGAACGCGCCATCTATCGACGCGTTATATGGAAATACGAAGCATGAAGAAAAGTTGGTTCATAATCCTATAGTCAGACCAGAACCAACACGGCCGACTCCACAAATTCAAAGCCAACCATCGCAACAGACAGCCGGTGGTCCAGTAGTAAAGCTATATACTAAAGGCGCAGTAGATTTTAAAGTAGTTGTTCATCCAGATGGAAATGTTCAGACCTTCATGAAAGACTGGGTCGAGGCTAAAGAAGGATCTTATCGCATTCTTGAAAACAATAAAGTAGAGTTGCTAGAATGGGTCGAACTAAAGGATGAAACTACGAATGAATCTAGCAGTAATAATCCCAACTAAGGACAACTTCGAGTTGCTTGAGAAATGCGTCTCAAGCATTATCGAAAACGCAAGGTCTTTAGACATCAAAATCCATATAGCAGATACTGGATCTAATAGAGACAATGTTTTTGCGTTCCTTCATAACATGAAATACCTTCATGGTACGAAGTGGATAAAGAACATATTCTATCACAATGCTGGAAAATACCATTTTGCTGGAACCAACAACTACATAGCTAGGCTTGTCAGTCTAACCCATGGACCAGATTATTATGTTTTTTGCAATGACGACATCGAATTATTAGGTTCGGATTTTGATTCTATTACCTGTATCAATATCTTCGAAGAGATGTCTTACATATGGGCTAAAGACGAAAACGTTGGAACCATAGGTTCTAAACTTCTTTATCCAAATTCCAAAACTCAGCACGATGGAATAGTTCTAATCTATAGAAAAGGTTGGCCATATTTTCTTCATCTTGGCCATCAGTATCCAGAACAATATAAAGACAATGTAGAAGCAAACGTGCTTGGATCCACCGGAGCGTTCTTGGGCATGTCCAGGAAGCTGTTCTTAGAAATGGATGGTTTCAATGAGGCATATAAAGAATGTTTTGAAGACGTCGAGCTAAATCTGAAGTGCAAGCTAGCTGGTTTTACTAATTATTTAGTAAGATCAGCATGGATTGTACATCACGAATCGGTCTCTCGGAATAAGGCAGGGGACCAAGAGAAGATGAAAAGGGTGGTTCAGGATGTAAAAGATCATCTAAAACCATATGTGGACGCCAATATGGAGAAGATTTTCAATGCTTGTGCCAAAAGACTGAAAGCTAAAGATGATTTGATATTGTTCTAAACCATTTATACGTTCTTTCCTCTTATTTTTCATCCTTTCACCGCAATAAATATAACTAATCACTTCAAACTGTAAGGTAATTCGTCTAAATGTATATTTTCAAGCACGAAATATCTTTTCAAGAAGTACCCACTCACATATCGCTCTCTTTTTACGCCATTGGATGCAATCATAGATGTTCTAGCTGCCATAATAAGCAACTTTGGGATTTCAGTTCCGATCCATCTCAATGGATGGATACTGATAGTTTTCTAAAAATAGTAGATTCAGAAGCAGATCTAATCGATGGAATCTGTTGGCTTGGTGGGGATGCAGTATTCCAGCCTGAACGTCTGATCGAGCTGAGTATGGCGTTCAAAAAGAAATACATAAACAAGCAAGTTTGTCTATATACCGGATTTCTATTCGAGCAGCTAGATGAATCAATCAAAGATGTCTGCGATCTTATAGTAGATGGCAGATATGAAGGATATGACTTGGCTCATCCAGCTACTAACCAACGCATTTTCTGGCAACTTTCTATATCATATTGGATACAGCTAACTTATCAACAATTCAAAACTGGAGAATATATCGTATGCTAATCCACCATAGCTTCGACGACCGCTTCGTGTCGTTAGTTGAGAGACTCCGTAAGCAATATGGAGCTGAAATGCTCGCCTTGTCTGGTATTGGCGAAGAAGACCTAGACATCAACAATTATTCTAAGAAATTCTTCAAGACTGATAAGTCTGCTATAGCTGACTGCTCAGTAGATGCCAACGCGAACGTAAGCGACAACTCGATCTTCTCGTGGGAGACTGAATCGAAGAAGCCCATCATGAAGCTAAACGCCATGTATAAGCTCTGGCTGTCGGCAATGAAGAAGCATGGAATCAAGAGGGCTAATAAAATCATCGAAGCTGAGATTAGAGGCTCCATCCGAATCCATGACTTCCACTTCTGGGAAAAGCCATATTGTTGGGCGTCATCGTTGAACATGCTTGTCCAAAATGGAATGCCATTCTACCATAAGAAACACATTGGTCCAGTCAAACACTTCGATTCGTTCATTAATCTTACTTTGAACTATGTCTGTTATCTGAGCAACCAAATCGCCGGAGCGGTGGCGCTGCCTGACTTCGTCGTATATGCCGAGTACTTTATTAGAAAAGATTTCGGAGCTGACTGGAAGAATCAGCCCGCTGCTGTTCGGATCGTCAAGCAACAATTCCAGTCGTTCATCTGCAGCTTGAATTTCAGCTGGAGGTCCAATCAGTCGCCATTTACGAATATCTCTATCTTCGACAAATATTGGCTTGAAAATCTATTCAAGGAACATGTCAACCCAGACTTCAGCAAACCAGATATGGAATCAGTCAAAGCGGTTCAGAAGCTGTTTGTGGACGTATATTGCGAAGAACAGTTGAATGGATTGTTCACATTTCCTGTGCTAACAGCTTGCTTGCTTCTAAACAAAGACAACGAACCGATGGATGGAGAATTCCTCGACTATGTGTCTGACGTGACAGCTGAACATGGATTATTCAATATCTATATGAGCAATACAAGTGACTCTCTTTCAAGTTGTTGCAGACTCCGAAACGACATCAAGGAAGCCAATAAAGAATATACCAACAGCTTTGGTGCTGGTGGTCTCAACATTGGATCGCACCGAGTAGTAGCCATCAACCTGCCTCAGATCGCCTATGAGACAGAATCTTGGGATGACTACAAACGTCTTCTAGAATATCGGGTCCAACTAACGCAAGACATTCTCGACATCCACAGAGAGACCATCGAGAAGAACATCGCAAATGGAAAGTTGCCTCTATATCGTTATGGATATATGGATCTGAACAAGCAATTCAGCACCATCGGCTTCATTGGAATGAACGAAGCCATTGAGATGCTTGGATTCGACATCGTCCATGAAGATGGCACCACTAAGGCCAAGGAAATCGTCGAGATCATGAATCGAGCGAACGCCAAGCGATCTGCCATCGACGGAAAGATCAGAAATGTCGAACAGATTCCAGGCGAAGCAGCGGCATCAGCTCTGGCAACCAAGGATAAGATCTTATATGAGAACGCCAACTACGATCTGTACTCAAACCAATACATCCCACTGACCAAGGAAACCAGCCTCTCGAACCGAATTAAGGTGCAAGGATATTTCGACAAGTCAGTTGGTGGCGGGTCCATTCTACACATCAACGTCCAAGAAAAGATCGATAAGAAGCAAGCAAAGAAGCTTATCGAGCACACTGCAAAAAGCAACGTGGTTTATTTTGCGGTCAACTACAGATTGCTCCAATGTCCAGCTTGCCAGAAGATCTACATTGGAGAAATGGAGAACTCGCCATGCCATGACAAACCCATGAAAAAATATATGCGAGTGGTGGGGTTCATGACGGAAATTTCGAGCTGGAGTTCTAGCCGTAGAGAAGAATATGCGCATAGAAAGTTTTATAAGAATAACGATGGGCTTTCTATCAAATAAGTTGGCCAAGAATACTCTAAATAATATTGCTCATTGGTGTGGTAACTGAGAGCTTGGAGAGCACCTAATACGTGTTCTCCTATTTTTTTGTAAATAATCTTAACCACATCAATATGGAGCGCGATATGTACGTCTATCTCACCACCTGCCTAGTCAACGAGAAAATCTACGTCGGCCAATGTACCTATGCCATCGAAGAATCCACGGATTATTTTGGGTCTGGCACCAAAATCAGGAGAGCTATTAAAACATACGGAAAAGAGAACTTCACTAAAGATATTCTCTGCGAGTGTTCTATTCAAGAAGAACTGGATAGAATGGAGCGTTATTGGATAATGGTGTTAGAGGCTACGAATAAAAGGATTGGATATAATCTCCAAGAAGGCGGAAGGGGTGGATCACATTCAGAAGAAACTAAAGAAAAGCTCAGGGAACATAACTTAGGTAAAAAACATACGGAAGAAACTAAAGAAAAATGTAGAAAGAAGAACATAGGCAAAAAACGTTCGGAGGAAACTAAAGAAAAAATAAAAAAGGCAAAGTTAGGTAAAGCATGTTCAGAAGAAACTAAAGAAAAGATGCGTCATGCTAGGTTAGGTAGAAAACTTTCCGATGAAGTCAAAGAAAAGATAAGCAAGGCAAATATAGGAAAAGTACGTTCAGAAGAAACTAAAGAAAAGATAAGACAAGGAAATACTGGTAAAAAACATTCAGAAGAAACTAAAGAAAAATTAAGTCAAACCCACTTAGGCAAAAAACTTTCAGATGAACATAAAAAAAAATTAAGTCAAGCACGCTTAGGTAAAAAATTTTCAGATGAACATAAAGAAAAATTAAGTCAAGCACGGTTGGCTTTTTATGCTAAGAAGAAATTAGAATCTAAAGAAAATGGAATGACGAATGTGGCAGATCTTTAGTTTTTATTTTGTGTCATAGTGTACTAAATAAAATTTGGAGTTAGTAATGAGTAAAACCGTTTCGCATATCCTCAGTATCCCTAGCGACGCAAGTGGTTGCAGTACGTACCGTTTACATTTTCCATTTTACGTAACGCGTTCATTGCTAAAAGATAAGATCGTTCGAACCGAATCGATGCGCTATATTCTAGACACCGAATTCTATCGAGGTCTAAAACTCATCCAAACCCAAAAGCCTATCAGTCCTGGGTCTTGCCACTTCGTCACGAACTTCCTGAAGCCACTGCGGGATACGATGGGCTTCTGGCTGTCGATGGATGTGGACGACGTTCTAGGCGGGGAAGATATTCCCAAGTATAACATCGGCCGCAAGATGTACCAAGAGCCTAAGATCATGGAGAATCTCAAAGCCATGCTCAACACCATGGACATCGTAACCACCACTACTGAAGAACTGAAGCAATATTATGTGTCTAAATTTGAGGTAGATGCTAACCGGATCGTCATTATTCCAAACTATCTCCCGAGATGGTGGATTGGTGAGATGTACGATATAGAACGAATCAAGTCACGCTTCAACCGCCAGAGAATTAAGCGAAAGATCGTATTTCCCCTAAGCGTCTCGCACTTCGACGTCGAGAAGCAAAACGACTGCATCGACGATCTTACTCCATATATCGACTTCATCAAGAACACTATCAAGAAATACGAGTGGCACTTCATGGGAGGTGCCTGTCCTCATCAGCTTATCGATCTGGTAAAATCCGGCGACATAAAAATGCACGCTGGAAGCGATATCTTGAACTACCCCCGTGAGTTACATGAACGCGGTTACGACGCCATTGTGGCGCCTCTTCAGGACAATATTTTCAACCGTTGCAAGTCCAATATCAAACTCATAGAAGGTTGGGCGATGGGAATTCCAGTGTTGGCTCAGAATCTAGTGACCTATTCCAAATATACTGAATGGACTTTCGACGACGCGAATGGATTGCAGAACAAGCTCGACAAACTGTTTTCAGGCCAGAGCAAATATTTAGACGTAGTCAAGGACAATCGGAACAAAGTAGATTATGGCGATGAGAATTCTAAGAATGGGTGGTGGATGGAGAAGAACATCTCCAAGTGGCTGAAGTTATTCACCTTACCTCAGAGATGTCTATCGGTAGATTATTCAAAATACGATCCAGAAACTATGAAAGGAACTGTGCAACTATGAATAAGAACGCAAATGACGAAGCTACTGCTATTGTAGTGAGCGAACAGATTAAAGAAGACGATCTACTTGCTAGTATTGAGCAAATGCTAAAAGAAGATGTCGTTTTCATTGGATTTCATCCAGATGGCAGCATGAAACTTATCTCCGGCGATGGAGACAAAATGCTCTCTGGTGGCGGGGTTGCTGCATATGCTTTATTTTACAAGATTTCTTCCAAAGAAGGTCAAGATACACTATTGCAATGGGTTAAAGAATTCGCAGCAAAAATTGAAGGAGAAGCCGCCAATGGATAAGGTGGATAACATGGAAGATAGGCTTCTGATAGCTAGAATATACGATAAGCATCGGTGGAATATGCCAGTGAAGCTACGTAAAGATATGGAATTTGTCGACGTCGAACGGGACGAGGATACCCCAGCTGTTGCAAAGAACAAGATTCTAGCTAAATATCCTGGCTATCGGCACGTATGTTTCATAGAAGAAGGTTTGAACATTTCCAGTAATAGCCAAGATATCACCTCGCTTGGAGAGAAATACCTAAACCTCCTGAAGAAATATGAGCTTCCAATTGTGTTCAGAGGCTTTAGCGAAGACCGAAATAAGGTTTTAGATTCAATTTGCAATCATGACTTGATAGTTGCTAATTATCCAAATATGAATAATAAGCAATATTTTTCAAGACATGTTCACAATTATTTGTTACTTATCGACCGAACTAAGGTGACTGGATTATTCGACGAGTCATATAGATTCGCTGAGAATTTTGCGCTAGTAGTGGATCTATATCTAGAAGGAAAGCTACCATTGCTTGGATTCTTCTTTGAAGTGGAAGAACCAGAAAAGCAGTCAGCCAAGGCGTACGATAACAAGTTCAGATCCTTTGTCACGCCTGCGGATCCAGAGATCTATAAAGACGAAATGCAGAAAATCCAGAGAAAATACAAAGAAGCCACTGGAAAAGACCTTTTCTTGGAAGTTGATGTCTCCAAATTGTTTAAATACTTAAAAGACATCAAACAAAGGGTCATGGAACATGGCTAAGAAAAGCAAGATACCTCATATAGAAATCGAATATCCACATTTTAGATCAGAGGAAGAATTGGTAATATTCGAGGACGAACTCAATCACAACCGAGTTATTCTAATAGCTGAACTTGACGAAGTCGTAGACAAAGCGTCTGCCGTCATTGACAAAGGCATCACGATTAGAATTGGAATCCAAGGATGCTACGAAGCTTTCTTGGAATCGTTTTTACATGAGGTACAAGAGGCCTTTCTAATGGTTAACAAATGCCGTTATTTGGAATCGCTTGAGGATGAAGATTGCATGAGCAGTACCTGCATATTTGTCTTTTCTCATGCCATGTTCCAACAAATGGTGCTCGAAACTACTGGATTATTTTTAAGACACTTTCCTAAGATGCATGACGTATGGCAGATATACAATAAGGAATTAGATTCCGAAGAAGGTGAAGAATGAATTCTCAAGTAAAGATATTTAGATTCGTAGTAACGACTGAACTTAACATAGAGAAGATGGAAGAAAAAATCCACGAATGGGTGACTGAAGTAACCACCGATCCTGGATTTCCTGCTGATCATCGGCTCCAGATAGAAAACGTAGTGCCTGGCTATACATATCAAGCACCTAGAACAAGACGCAGAGCTGTACAAGACATTGTCATGAAACAGCTAGTTTACGTATTCTATAGAATCGTTCCAGATGAGACCAAATCCATCGACTTTATCTACGATATTTTGGAAACAATTGCTCAACAGTTAGAAAGTATCAATAACAATACGATTACTTTAGATGAACGGTTGCTTGAGAATACAGCAGCTATCGTAGCTGTTTCAGGAGCTGTCTATGGCGTTGACCAAACCTTAGTGAATACCAATGTTGAACTAGGTAATATTGATACTACGCTGGGGGCAATAAAGACAACATTAGAAGTTAACGGAGATACTTATCTAGCATTGAACAACATTGCTGATAAAATAGAAAATCACGCATAAACTAAAACGGAGTGTTTGTATCATGAAAGTAGAAGCAGTTGGAAACGTACTTCTGGCCAAAGAATATAAGGTAGAAGAAGATATTAGAGGCAAAATTGTCATTCCAGACGTTGTCAAAGACAAGAAGCTTAAGCTTTATGTCATTGAAGGTTATGGAACCACATACGAGGGAGAGCTCAAGATTGGCGACGTCGTGATTGCAGATACAGAAAAAGCTGAAAAGGTCACAAGCGCTATGATAAAGGGCGAAACGTACATAGTCTTTCCGGAAGAATCTATTGCTGCAAAGATTGGAGAAAAATAATGGACTACGACAAAAAGCTAACTGCTATCGGAGATGTAGTAGTGTTGAAGAAGCTAGAGCGTTCTCATACCGACGATCTTGTTGGCGGAGTTGCCATTCCAATTGGATATGCTGAAGGTCACTTTGGCATGACTGCTGGAATTATCGAAAGCATTACTAAAGACACTTCAGAAAAATATGGAATCAAAGAGGGCGACGTTGTTCTATATGACTCGTTCTCAGTCTTCTACAACGTCCATCCAATAGTAGTTACGAAAGTGGAGAACATTATCTTCAAAACTAAGTCAAATTGAACTAAGCAAACCTCAAAGGAGAGAATCTAATGGAAGAACTGCTTCAGCTCAAATTTGCAAAGACTCGGCATGTGAAAGAACCGGCTAAAGGTACTGATGGTTCAGCTGGCATCGATTTCTTCGTTCCATATTTCCAACCTTCAGATTTCAAGCCAGACGACGATCTGGTCATGAACAAAAATCTCGACTGGGAAATCCAATCCATCACAGTAGATCCAGGCGAGCGCATTAAAATTCCATCTGGCATCAAGGTGGATATTCCAAAAGGCTATTGTTTATTGGCGGTTAATAAGTCAGGCGTCTTTACTAAAACAGGCTTAGACATCGGGGCAGCTTTGGTAGACGAAGACTACATGGGAGAGATCCATTTGTCCTTTGTCAATACAGCAGCTCATGGAATGGCCATTATTCCATTTGGATCTAAGCTTTCTCAATTCATTCTGTTGCCGGTGCCTAAAGTAGAATTGGTCGAAATTTCTACGGCAGAAGAAATGTACAAGGAAAAGTCATCTGCCAGAGGCGAAGGTGGATTTGGAAGTACGGGAGCTACCTGATGTTTGACAAGTATGACGATCTATATATGGATTTAGCTATCAGAGCGGCAGAAATGTCGTACTCCAACCGTAAGAAAGTTGGAGGGCTTCTAGTAAAAGATAAGAACGTCATATCTACAGGCTGGAATGGAACCCCGACAGGTTGGGACAACAAATGCGAGGACGAATTTGGCAACACCTTGCCGATCGTCATTCATACCGAACAAAATCTCATAGCCAAATGCGCTCGAGCAGGCATATCGACAGCTGGCGCGACCATGTATATTACTCTGAGTCCATGTTATGATTGTGCAAAAATAATCATTCAATCGATGATAATCCGAGTTATCTATAAGGAGCTATATAGAATTTCAGACGCAGTAGACTTTCTAAAGCAAGCCGGCATTGAAGTAGTTCAATATTCTAAGGAGATCAGACAATGAAGGACGCCAAAGCCAGATTCAAGTTCGAAAACTGCGAAATTTTCGGAAACCATACAGATTGGATCGTTGCAGTATTTGGAGATAGAAATAAGAAAGATGGAACTACTGAAAGGGTTGAGGTAGACCGTCATTACTTCGCATATCTATCAGGCGCGCTATATTTCGTAGCTAACCAGTCTTTAGTAAGCGGGAGCGATTTAACTGACGTGAAAGACGTACGCAGAGAGCTAGTCCGCTTTAGAAAAGACATCGAAAAACTTATGAAAGAATATTATCAAAAATAATCTACCATAAAATAAATTCGATTTTTTCCTCTGGGGCGGTTGACAAACCGCCCTTTTCATTGTACTATATACTATACTGAAATAACTAAAGGAGATTGACGATGAAACCAAACCAGAAATTTTATGCGCTGACTGATGGAAATGGAAATTTCTCCTGTGGATTTGTCAATGGTTATGTATTAACTACCGAAAGTAACAAAGGCAAATCTCCGAAGTTATGGGGACGGTTAACTCATCTGAAGGCGCATCTTATGTTAGCAAAGGCACGTGCTAATTATATTACCGATGTTGAATATGCTGAACAACTTTTTGATTATATTAGCCGTTATAATCAAGTGGTTGAATATAGTCTTACATCAACTGATACTTTTCAAATAGTTATCTGAATTATATCAAATTATACATGGTTATTACAAAGGAGATTATCAATGTATAAACGTGTATTGACACCCGAACAAATTGAAGAAATTTGTGCCTCTCATGCTCTCTGGCTTGAAAACAAAATCGACGAGAACGGAAACCGAAGTGGAAAGCAAGCTGACTTCTCCTGCAAAAAACTAGTCGAGGCGGATCTTTCTGACAAGAAGCTTGACTATGCAGATTTCTATTATGCGCAACTTGATAATGCTGATCTGCGCGGATCAAGTCTGAAAAATACCAACTTCTATAAGGCCTGTGCACGTGATGCTGACTTCCGGGAAACTGATTTGACTGAAGCCAAAATGCAAAACTCTTATTTCTTGGGGTCGAACTTCTCAAATGCCACTTTGTATAAAGCTAATCTTTATATGTCTGAATTTCAAGGCGCCAACTTCCGGTCTGCTGTGTTGGAATGGGCAGACACCCAGGCTGCCGATATGCGGGGAGCTAATCTCAAAGATGCTGATATTCGTAATATCAACACCATCAACCTGAAACTCGGTGGAAATAATCTGAATCTTAGAAGAGATTTCCGGAGCATCTGAACATGGAAGCCATACTCGAACACCTCTCCAAGAAAGCAAAAAAGTCTATCTGTCACTATAAGATAGCCGCCATCGGTCTCAACAAACGCGGAGAGGTGCTCGGGACCTGCTTCAATCGGCCTCGGTTTACTAAATACGGTGGTGGAATACACGCTGAGCAGGCGCTGATCCACAAATATTACAAGAAGGGTCTCAAGACCATCTATATCTATCGAGTAACTAAAGGATCCGACAGACCTGCCCCAATAGACCCCTGCGAAGTCTGCTTGAAGATCGCCAAGAAGCTTGGTATCAAAATCATCTCTATTAGATCTGGAGGTAAATAGATATGAGAGGTGCCTATGCTATTACTATATGGAATCGGGGTAGCTTTATTCGTAGCAATGATAGTGGCGATTCTGGCATCTATTCTTTCTTAGTTAGCTGGCTCAGTAGCTTTTCGCTTTTAAAGCTATTAAAGCTATTAATAGAATTAAGAGCTTCTACTTCTGCTGTTCCATTATATAGGCACTATGACACAAGTTTTTTCCAATTTTCCTCAAGTTTCAAAAATATTTCAATTTTTTAGTCTTTATGGTGAAAATAGTTTCGTAGTTTAGAATATGAGTCATATTGGTTTTGAGATACATCTAACGTAAGGAGATGCTATGTATAGAAACGTATCGTACAAGATCGACGCCGACTGGAACGGACACGTCTGGTTTGCTGGTTGGGATGCTGAAGGCAACCGCGTCGAGAAATGGATAAATCACTCATCTCATCTCTACTACGAAGATCCCCACGGCGAATATGTCAGCATGTTCGATACGAAGTTGGCCAGAAAGCAATTCAAGTCAGTGGCTGACCGGAAACGGTGGATTACGTCCAATCCAAACCTCAGAACCTTCGAATCGCTCCCACCCACCCGCGAGTTCCTCTTCGACCTCTTCGCCGGAACTCAGGAAGAAGAAGATTTCCAGAAGCACCCTCTCCGCATCGCATATCTCGACTTGGAAGTTGCTAGCATGGAAGACCGAGAAGAAGCAATGCCCAAGCTTGCCAAATGCCCCATCAACGTTCTTACTATCTTCGATTCGCTCACCGAGACCTATAATTGCTTTTATAGTTTAGAACATGCTGGATCATCGCCAAAGCCATTTGTTCCACCCAGCATGGATAACGTATCCTACCACCCCTGCAAAAATGAACAGGCGCTACTAATCTGCCTCTTGTCTTGGTGGGAATCTCATTATCCCGACGTTCTCACTGGATGGAATATCGACGGCTATGACATTCCATATCTGGTGGCTCGCATCGAAAAGGTTCTCGGCGAGGAGCAGGTCGTTCGCCTCAGCCCTATCAAGGAAGTCAAGAAGCATCAGACCAACACCAAAGGTCGCTGGAACAACACCTTCCGCTTCGGTGGCATTTCTGTCCTTGACTACTTCCCTTTGTATGCTGAAAAGTTCGCCACCGGATCCAAACAGTCGTACAAGCTCGACGCCATATGCCAGGACGAACTCGGCGACCAAAAGGTCTCCAGTCCATACGAATCGTTCATGGAATTCTGGCAGTCTGACTTCTCGCTATATATCGAATACAACATCCACGACGTCAGGCTTCTTGTGAAGCTCGAAGCCAAACTGAAGCTGATCGAGCTGACTAGGAAGATTTGCAATCTCGGACTCTGCGAATATGAAAATATCTTCAAGTCGTCTCCTTATATCTATGGCGCAATAACATTGGAGTGTGCTAAACATGGAAAGAAAATTCTATCAGACAATCGCAAGGAACCTCCGGCCATGGGAATCGAAGGTGCTTATGTATTTCCATCTCAAGTGGGGGTATATCGAGGTGGTGTATGTTCATTTGACTTCAATTCTCTATACCCTAATATTATGGTTCTCCTGAACATCTCTCCAGAGACCAAGATTGGCAAGATTGTCCAGGCATCATCGGAAGAACATGTCACGATAAAGACAGAAACTGGAAACAAGGCAGTTAGCAAGCAGAAATTCAAGGACATGCTCAGCAATGGACAGTGCACCATCTCTGGAAACAACGTCCTATATGTCAATCCAGAGCTGAAGCCTGGAATCATGCCATCCTTCATCAAGCGGCTATACAACGAACGAGTGAAATACCGCAAGATGGCTTCGGCAGGAAAGGCCTCGTTGAGAAAGATGAAGGAAGAAGGTAAGAAGATATCCCCGGAGAAGCTGAAGGAAATCGAAGATAAAATCATAAAGTACGATACAACTCAGCAGTCTTATAAGATTTTTCTAAATTCTTTATATGGAGTTCTTTCTAATAAATATTTTCCATTGGCCGATAGAGATTCTGCTGAGGCTGTAACCCTTACTGGTCAAGATATCATCAAACACATGTCTAAGCTAATCGATGAGTATTTTCAGAATACATATGGGGTAGATACGCAAACCAATACCGTTACAATCTTTGGAGATACCGATAGCCTTTATTTGAACGTTGCGGAAATGGTGAAAAATACGTTAGGCTATATTCCTAAAGAATGGAATCCAGACGAAATTATTAAGGTATGCGAAAAGCTCGACATCTTCACTGATAGACTAAACGAAGAATGCTTCAAATATACCCAGAAGCGATTCAACTCGCCTCTTAAGCGCATCGAGTTCAAACGCGAATCTTTCTGTAGTGGCGCAGTAACTACTACTAAGAAACGTTACATGCTCCATATCCGCAACGAAGGCGGAGACGAAGTCATTTCCAAGTTCAAATATACTGGATTGGACATCAAGAAGAATGAGCTGCCCCTCGACATTAAGAAGCGTCTGCAATATGTGGTAGAACATGCGTTGACTGACCATTGGACAGCTACTGACTTCAGACAGTGGTGCGAGGAAACCTGGGAACAGTTTCAGAAGCTGCCCTACGATTCGCTTGCCCTTATCCAGAACTATTCGTCCAAGAAAGACTCGCCTGGATTTCTTCAGGTGGAAAAAGGATCTGGATCCCATGCCAGAGCAGCTATCTACTACAATCAGATCGTCGACAAGCTGAAGCTTAACAAGAAATGCGAAAAGATCTCGGTTGGTGACCGGATCCGCTATATCTACTGTTCTACTTCCAACGAGTTCGGAGTCGACGTCATTGGATGGAAAGGCGACTGTCCTAAAGAATGGATGACTCGCTTCAAGCCAGACTACAAAAAGATGTTCCAACGCTGCGTGCTCGGTCCGCTCGAAGCATTCATCGAAATCTACAGATGGAACAACTTCGATCCCAACGTGCAATTTGAAGCCTCAATCAACGATCTATAAATCTAAGGAGCGATATGTTCAAAGCGATCTCATATGCTATCTTTACAGGCTCGAATTATCTAGGAGCTGAGATGATCGGCAAGTTCGAACAGGACACCATCCTGGAGAATACTGAGGGTTGTCTCGAGGGAAACAGCCAACACCTGAAGTTGAACCGACCGGATCTGAAAATCTTGAAGCCATCTGAATGGGACACCCCAGAATACATATCCAAGCTGAAGGAAGAAAAGTACGACTATTTTTATTCCAACCCTCCATGCTCTGGTCTCTCCGCCGGTTCTTTGGCAGCTCATACCGAAAGCAAGATGAACGATTATCTAAAGAGAGCTTTCAGACTTATCGACGAACTTAGGCCTAAGGTATTCTTCATTGAGAATGCTCCGACATTGCTTTCCAAGATCGGCTGGCCAATTATCCAAGAAGCTACTTGCCTCCTCCAGAACAATTACAATTTGCTTTTTGCAAAGGATGCTGCGATGTTCCATAACGTCCCGATGTGTAGGAAGAGAACCTTATTTCTTGGTTTTTCTAAGCAACGTTTCGGCACCACCAACTTCACGCTGTTTCCAGAAGACGTCAGAACCAAAAACGTCCTGGACTTGCTCCCAACCGAATGCGAGAAATATCCATTCGATGCCAAGCCAGATGTGACAGCTCACCAGCAGCTATATGACTTCATTGAGAAAAATCGCGAAATGGTGGATGAAATCTTCGAGAAAGAGAAAAGCGTCAAGCGAGATAGCACCATATCCATGTTCGCAAAGTATTCCAACGAATACGAATGGAAAAGGCTCTTGAAGGACGACAAATACAATCTGCTCCGGACAGCCTTCGAACGAGTGGTGGAGAAGCTCAGCCAACGGAAGGCATATTTCGACGCTGGATATCCGATTAGCATCTTCAAGAACACTCCGAGGGCTCCGAGCATGACGAGCTATATTCGTCTGTACAACGTGGAAGAAAGACGTCCGTTCTACTTGAGGGAATATGCTGCCATTATGGGATATCCGACTGACTTCAAGTTCACCGACAAAGGCTCAGTGGCTCACATGGCTCAGGGTGTTCCGGTCAACTTCGCCAACTACGTCCATCGCAACGTGGTGTCCATTCTCGAAGGTACTCACGACAGTTTCGGCAAGAAGGCTAGAATCATCCTTCAAACCAACAATGGTCTAAAACAAGAACACTTCATCGCTTCACTGCCAGACATCTTGGAGCTTGCTGACATTACTGAAGCAATAAAAAGTACAAAAAATTCCAAGTTTGAGCAGTCGGTGATGGATATTTAGGTCAAATTGAATCAAAGGAGATAGCATCATGGAATATTCTAAAGAAGCAATTGCACTGATGGAAAAAGAGAAGGGACGTCTATATGAGAACGACAAATCGCTCGTAGTAGACATCGACAACACCATTCTTCACGCTGAACTCAACAATGGCAGATGGGACTATAAGAATGCCAAGCCGGTTTGGCCAATGATTAATAAGCTAAACGAAATGCATCGGAAAGGGGTATATATTATCTACTTCACTAGCCGTGGCATGTATACTTATCGGCGAAATTTAAGACAGATCGAAGAAAACATCGCCCCAACTGTAATAGATTGGCTTGATAGACATAATGTAGAATATAGCGAACTCGTATTTGGCAAGCCATTTGCCCAGGGTCATCTGCCATTTGCTGGAACATATTGTGGAATGTACATCGACGACAAGGCAGTGAGACCCAGGGAATTTCTCGAGATGACTCCTGAAGAAATCTGGGAAAGAATCAAGGCAGATATGGTGCCTGCCACTGAGGAGAAGAACTGATGAACATAGCATATGCGCGCCTCGGACGTGCCATTCATTTCAATCCAGACCATTGGAAACCCACAGGCGGAGATTTGAATGCTCCGAAGATGGTCAATCTACTCGCCAACCATCATCCGAAGGACAAAATCTTCATCTTCGGCCGAAACGATCTGTCTACTTGTTCTGACGAGATCAAGGCCCAGTTCAAATATTCCAACGTCTTCGATTTGACTGAGGGTTTGACGTGCAATGAAGCTACTTGCGAGAGCTGGGAATATTTCAAGCTACTTAACGAACAAGTCAAGAAGGCCAAGATCGATTATTTTGTCATTCTAGCAGGGCCCACTGGGGATATTAATATGCCCAACTTCATCACTATGGCCAGTGCTAAAGGAAAGAAATGTCAGAAGGTACTCGCTCAGAACAAGCGTATGACAGCTCCTATTCTATATGTTCTGAACGACCATGTAGAGGTACCTAAGTCATATTATTCGAACGACTCTAGATATCTAATGACCAGAGAGAAGGAATTATATCAGGCTAATCTACCGTCGTTGCTTCTAACGCAGTTCGATTCGCCTTGCATAGATTGGGCTGAGACTATTAGATGCTTCGAGGATGCCAAGCCAAGAAAGCTTGTCAGGACGAAGATACCTGCGAAATATGTAGGGTTGGAGACTCTCTTCTTGAACTACCAACAGAAGACCCCCATCGAACAGATTCCAGAGTTAGCCAAGAAGAAGCTCAATCAGTTTAGAATCGTTCTGAACCAGGAAGACTCCAATGGCAATCCCGATAGATATCCAACACTGATGAAATATATTGGCAAGTGGGATACTCCTAACTGCATCAAGAACGTCGAGATTTATGGAAAGTGGCGTGACGAAATTCTAGAAGCTGATCCTCGCTTCAAAGGACCTAAGGACATGAACGAGTTGGCCGAACTAATGAAGGCTACTAAAATATCGCTTCTTATTACTGAGAAATGGGCTACTACTAAATGGTGTGAGACAATGAACGGTAGATCCATCGACGATCCAGGGTGCATCGCCTTCATGGCTAAAGAATACGATACCCAGGGCCATGTCTTTCCACTCGACCACTTTCTTCGAGTTAACCCCATGAATTTTCGCGAAAAAATACATAAAGTAATGACTGATCATGACTTCTATGTCAAATTGCTAATAGAACAAAACAATCGCCTAAAACCAGAATATTATGATGGCACGTTTATTTGCGACATTTTTCATGCTGACTACAAACGACTGACTGGAAAGGAATGGATTAGATGACCATTACGGACAAGACACTATTTGTATCTACTCACTCTGACGACATGGAAATTTCTTGTCTCGGAGCCTTTGTCCAAATTGCTAAGGACGTCACCTCTAAGGGAAAGGCAGTTCATATTCTAAATATCTGCCATACTATCGACGACGATCCACGTTGGCACGAACAAAAAGAATCTGAACGTATACTTAAGGCGCATTTCAATCTAAACTTTTGGTTGGAACGCCCTACCTATCCATTTGTTGTTAGAACGCTAAACGAACACTATAACGAACTTCGAGATGAGATTGAGGATACTATTTCTAGACATGACATTAAGTTCGTCTTTGCTCCATTTCCTCTCGATACTCATATCGATCATCGTACTGTTGGAGAAGCAGCTACTGACGCAAGTAGAAAGTGTTCGTTAATTTATTACGAAGCAGCCACTAGCATCGACTTCATTCCAAACATGTACATGCCACTTTCTGAAGAAATGCTTAACTACAAGACTGACCATATGTTGGAATGCTTTCCGTCTCAGTGTAAGAAGAACGACAATTTCTACGTCAAGAAGATCAAGGCCACTGCTGCCTATCATGGACAATTCTGTTATGCTGAATATGCTGAAGCTTATCAGATCAAACATATTAATTATACTATCTAAGGAGATGGACAATGCCAGTATTCTATCCAATTACGGCCATTATGGATAATGCTCAAAACATCAACGCCAAGATTGATAAGGAATTCTATAAGACAGAATCGCTTACGGTCGAAGACATTGAAAACCATCCAGACAAATGGCAGTTGCTTCACTGGAAGTCTATTGTTTCAGCGGTGGTCCGTTACGATCAGATGGCTAAATATTGCAAAAATTTTGAGTCTTTTTCTATATTTGAAATTGGCTGTGGGTTTGGTGGCTTTTGTGAAATACATAAAGATGGTTTTTCTAAATATGTTGGCATTGACAACAATCCAGCATTCATCAGATATGCCAATAAGACATATGGCAATGTAAACGACATAGCATTTTTTCTCGACGATGCTTTAGATTTCTCAATATTTCAAGAAACATATGGCAATTTCGACTGTACGATAGTCTCTGGTCTATTCAACAATCGTGGTTTTCCAGCCTGGCATCCTAAATTTCTAACTACTTTCTTCAACGAAATGATAAAGATGTCTAATATGGTATTTTGCAATTTTCCATCAGCCTGGTGTTTGAAGCGTGAACCGACCTTCGAATATTTCTCTCCTTCGCTCGTTCTTGACTCTGCTCTCAGCGTAACTCCGAACGTTGTCATTGAGCATAACATGATGGCTGATTGCCTTGTCGTTCTATCCAATAGCAAACTAATCTGAGGTTCGGCATGTCTAAAACTAAAGTAGCTATCCATCAGCCAAATTTCGTGCCTTGGATGCCATATTATGAGAAGATGGCATCAGTAGACGTCTTCGTCATTCTAACTCAGTGCCAGTTTTGGTACGAAGGCTATCAGCGACGTTTCAACCACTTGGGCAAGTGGTACACCATGCCGGTATCTCGTGGGCATCTGGAAGACAAGATCATCGATAAGAAATACGTAGATCCAGCTAGAAACTGGAATAAGATCAAATGCTCTCTTGGCAAGGATGGAAAGGCGCTGTCTATATATGACGAATGCGTTGGCGAATTTTTAGCTGTTAGCAATATCGCCATTATCATGAAAACTATGGAGATGCTTGGCATATCTACCGAGATCGCGTTCGATTATCCTACTGAAAAGACAAAGACTGAACGGCTGATCCAACTGATCAAAATGGTTAATGGCGACACATATTTATCCGGAACTGGCAGCCTCGAATATCTCGACGTCGAACTAATGGCCGACCATGGGATCACTGTCGAGTGGCAAGACCGTAAAAATAATTCGAAATTTGGCGAAATCTCAACAGTCCAATGGCTGAACAAATGACATATTGTACTAAACCAACAAATTAGGAGAAACGCTAATGGCTCGTCGCAAAAAAGAAGAAAAACCTGTAGAAGAACCCAAGAAGCGCAAATATGTCAGACGTCAGAAAGAAGTTGATCCTATCGTCAAAGAAGTTCCAATTCAAGACGTAGTTGTTCAGGAAACGGTTCCAGAAGCTACTCAAGAAAAACCCATGAAGCAATATTCGCTCATCATCGAAGGAGTAGATGCTTCTGGAAAGACAACCTTTATCGAAGCGCTTAGAAAGCATTTGGGATATCCATTGATGTACCACCACTTTCAATTTCCAATCGGCGATACTACCGATGAGCGCTATGGCTTTCAGGTTGGCCAATTCCACCTCATGTTCGACATGATTCGAGCAGCTACTAACGTTGGAAATAGCTTCATCTTCGACAGGGCCCACATCGGCGAGTTCATCTATTCTCCGACGCTTCGCAATCGAGTGCCTACTTATCTAGGAACTCTCGAACGGAAAAATGCCGATCTTCCTGTCATTATTGTACAGGTGAAATGCGATCCAGTGGTGGTTGCTCGTCGGTTCAAAGAAACCAGAAAGACCGAACGTGCTCCTTCGGTGCAGGACATCGCCCAGCTCCAGAACGCCTTCTCGTATTATATCTCGAAGTCTATCTTCAAGAACATGTCTATCGACACCACCCATGATCCAGATCCAGTCGAATGTGTCAAGAAGGTAGCCGACTTCATCCGTTCGATCTAACATATCATAAACGAATCATTAACTGATATAAAGGTATATCTATGCAACTTATCAAAGGTTCGACGTTTGCTGAAATCTATAAGCAGTCCATTGAAGCTGTAATGGATTCAAAGGCGACAGTATCTCCGAGAGGAATGGAGGTGAAAGAAGTATCGAATATGGTGCTCCAACTCACCAATCCATATAGCAATCTTTACTCGAACGACAATCGAAGCCCTAGCGACAAATATCTCAAAGGCGAACTCAAGTGGTATTTCCTCGGGCGGAACGATCTCAAGTACATCAGCCAATATTCCAATTTCTGGAACAAGTTGGCTGACAAGGAAACTGGAAAGCTCTCGTCAGCCTATGGATATACGATCTTCAAGGAAAAGAATGAATTTGGCTATACGGAATGGGAATGGGCTCTCGACGCGCTCAGAAAAGATGAGGACACTCGCCAGGCTATCGTTCGCTTCAGCAAACCATACCACTCGTTCCAAGACAATAAGGACTTTGTCTGTACGCTGAACGGGGTCTTCAACATCCGGAATGACAAGCTCAATCTGACCATGTTCATGCGCAGTTCAGATGCTTTCTTCGGGATCGTATATGATGTTCCATTCTTCACGCTTCTCATGCAGCAGATGAGGCTTCAGCTTCTCGACAACTATCCAGATCTCGAACTTGGCGAATATATCCACCATTCTGTCTCGTACCATATCTATGAAAAGGACTATGAGACGTTTGGCAACATGCTCAAGTTCCCATTCGCCAAGAATTCTACGCCGAAGCTGACTGAATCAATGTTCGTTGGCGATACCTCTACAATCAGACCAGACGTAAAAGAGGCGCTTCTCGAAAGCAAGTATCTCAACAAGAACAAGTTCGTCAAGTGGCTGGTAGAAAAGAACTGATCCAAACGTGTCCACTGCACTACGAAATTGGAGGAATTTATTTTCCTCCTTTTTTGTTTTACCTGTTGACAAAACCGAATACCTGTTGTACTATATATTATACTAAAAATACCAAATAATCAAAGGAGATTGACGATGAAAAAGATGATGAAGAAAATTGAAATCAAAAAAGAATTGACGAATGCAAAAAATATCACTGGCAACATAGAAAAAATTTATGGTGATGCTGCTGAAATTTCTGGTGATGTATCAAATATTTATGGTAATGTGACCGGAATATCTGGCGATGTGACTGGCATTCGCGGTGATGTGTCGGAGCTTCGTGGTAACGTGTCTAGCATTATTGGTAATGTTTCCAAAATTTCTGGCAACGCGTCTGGAATTTTTGGCAATGTTGATAGTCTGCAAGGCAATGTGACTGGAATCTCTGGCAATGTATCCGGAATCTGCGGCGATGTGACTGGAATCTGCGGCGATGTGACTGGAATCCGCGGCGATATATCTGGAATCTTTGGCAATGTGTCTAGAATCCGTGGCAATGTGTCTAGAATCCGTGGCGATGTGACTAGAATTCATGGTCATATATATGGAATTCGTGGCGATGTGACTGGAATTTATGGTCATATATATGGAATTCGTGGCGATGTGACTAGAATTCATGGTCATATATATGGAATTCGTGGCGATGTGACTGGAATTTATGGCGATATGACTGGAATCCAAGGCAATCTCGATGAATGTGGGCTAACTGAGAAAGACCGTAAGAATGGCGTGAATATTACTGAATTAATTGGGTAAATCCTATTGACAAAACTGAGTTCTTGTTGTACTATATATTATACTGAAAATACTGAAGGATATTGAAACATGAAGAAGCTTTATGTAGACGTCGAAACCACTGGATTGGATCCTAAGAACCATTCCATCCATCAGCTTTGTACGATCCTGGTTGAAGATGGCAAAACCATCGAGACCCTTGATCTGAAGTTCTCTCCGTCTACCAAGAAGCTGATTGACCTTCGAGCATTGAAGATCTCAGGGTTGACCGAGGAAGACGTCCAATCCAGGGATATGACATACGAACAAGCCTTTATGGAATTTATGAAGTTGCTCGTCAGACATTGCAAGCCCTTCGACGCCCAGGACAAGATGTTCTTCTGTGCCTACAACGCACACTTTGATAAGGACTTCATCGTCAACTTCATCCAGGAAAACCAGAATATGCTCACCGAGAAGCTTGCCAACCAGAAGTTCCTCTTTGGCAACTTCTTCTGGTCCAACACGATGGATATTATGGTGTTGGCTTCTTATGCGATGGCCTCTATCCGAACAAAGATGAACAACTTCAAGCTAACCACTGTATACAATACGCTTCGCATGATGGGTCTGATTGACACTGATATCTCCAAGGCGGACGCCCATGACGCCCTCTTCGATGTCTACATGACTATGGACATCGAGAAGGCTTGTGTCAAATTGATGCAGGTCTGAATTTCTAACCAAGGAGACACATGGCAGCTAATAATGAAATTAGAAAGCTGACCGACGAGGAGCATGTCCTTACCAAGCCAGACATGTACATCGGGTCCATTAACTACGTAGAGGCTGAAGGCTTTCTCTTGAACCGTGAGTCCAACCTCTTCGAATACAAGAAATATACATATGTCCCAGGGCTTGCCAAAATCATCAATGAAGTCATCGACAACAGCGTAGACGAAGCAATTAAGACAGACTTCGCTAAGGCCAATAGAATCTACGTGACAATCGATAAGACTTCTGTCAAGGTGGAAGACAATGGAAGAGGGGTTCCCGTGGACATCGACAGGGGGACAAAGCTGCCAAAGGCCGTCCTGGCGTTCACCCACGCGAAAGCCGGTTCTAACTTTGTTGAAGAAAGAAAGTCAATTGGATCCTTTGGCGTCGGAGCTTTTTGCACCAACGTCTGGTCTAAGGAATTCTCCGTTGAGACATATTCTGGCAAGGAAAAGCTTATTCTTAAGTGTACTGATAATCTCAAGAAGATGTCGTACAAGATCAAGAAGGCCACCCACAAGAATTCGTTCACTATTGTTCAATTCACGCCTGACCTTGAACGTTTTGGATTGAATGAGATCGATGCCAACCATCAGAATGTCATTGAACAACGGCTTATCCAGTTGGCTGTCTCCTTTCCTCAGATCAAGTTCTACTTCAATACCAAGCGTATCGATGTTAGATCAGGTAAGTCTTATCTGGAATATTATGGAAAAGACTTCGAATATGTAGAAGCTGACAATTTCTTGCTCGGGGTATATCCATCTGACACCGATAGCTACACGACCATTTCATATGTCAACGGACTGCACATGAAGAATGGTGGCAACCACATGGATCTTATCTGCAACGAGATTTCCTATAAGATCCGCAACAAACTAATCAAGAAATATAAGACCATCGTGCCAGCTGACATCTACAACCGGTTGAAGATTGTCTGTGTGTTTAGGGGATTTCCAAACCCGAAGTTCGACAGCCAAACCAAGGAGCGTCTAACCAACTCAACCGGAGAGATTAGAGCGTTTCTGGCTGGTCTGGACTTCGAGAAGCTCAACGACAAGATCTACAAGAACGAGAAGTTGATGGATCCGGTCGTGGAGATCTTCAAGCTGCGAGAAGAATATAAGAAGAACAAGGAGCTCGAAGAATTCAACAAGAAGCTCAAGAAGATGAAGATCAAGTCCGACGCATATTTGGCAGCTACTGACACCCCTGAGGCTTTCTTCATCTGCGAAGGGATGTCTGCCATGGGTGGTCTATCGGCAGCCTTTGGTCGGAAGCACTTCGCCTACTATGGCTCTAGAGGTGTCCCGTTGAACGCCTATGAATCTACCGAGAAGCGCATCATTGACAACAAAGAAATGCAGGAGATATTCCAGATCTGTGGATTACAGATTGGGAAGGCAGAACCTGAAGAATGGTACGAATTTGAAGTAGACGGAGAGAAAATAGTAGCCCGATTAGAGGACGAAATTGAGATAAATGGGTCTTGGATTGGCGTGAAAAATCTAATAAAGGGAGATACTCCATGAAGTTCAAAAAGATCAACAAGTCTAAGGTAGATATGAACGCCTACCAACAACAGACTAATGTAAGAAGAACCATGAACTGCAACCAGGTAGATAGAACCAGCAACTTTGACAAAATCATCATCGCTACAGATGCTGATGGTGATGGTTAGTTGGGGAGTAACTGGTTCACATATCACTGGTCTTTACATCGGTCTTTTTTACAAGCACTTCAAAGAAATCCTGAAGAACAACATCTACAAGCTTCAGACCCCGATTGTCACGCTGAAAGATTCTAAAGGAAAGATCGTCCACCATTTCATGAATCTTCCAGACTACCAGGCCTTCGTCGCCAAGAACGATGTATCTAAATATAAACAACATTACTACAAGGGTCTTGGCACCTGGAAGACTGAGGAGTTACGCGATCTGGTAAAGAAGGTCGGCATGGACAAATTCGTAGTCAAGATAGACTTCGACGAAGCTACTGACGTCCAGATTGTCGATGACTGGCTTTCGAGTTCCAAGGCAGACAAGCGTAAGGAGTATCTGAAGCAGAAAAATTTCGATTTATTTTCGATCTGATGGTTGACAAATCCTCCTTTCGGTTGTATTATATACTATATTGAAAATGCTAAACGTGCTAAACAACCGAAGGAGATTGACGATGAAAAATGATCTGATTAATAATTACGGCGTAATCCCAGAAGAAGCCGACAAACTGGTTATGAAAGAAAAGAAGGAAACTTTGAAATTCAAAGAATTGGTTAAAAAGGCCAAATCGGAATTAAAGAAAAGATTTCAAAAGAAAGATTGATGATGAAAACTCTTGACCAAAAGATCGCCTTTATGAAGGATCTCGCTAAGATTCTCAAGAAGCATGATATGGTGTTGAATCCGGTTGTAGATTTCATTGGCAATCCGTGGCTCACCGCGGTAGATGCCTCTAACTTGAACGAATCCTACCAATCTGATGGATATGTTTTCATTGGAGATAGTTACATATCGTCTGAATCGCTAACCGACCGCATCAAGGAGATCTGAACATGTCAATCCGACCGCTGAAAACCACCAAGCCGCTCATCAACATCAAGGGATAAACATTCTCCCGATAGCTCAGAGGACAGAGCAGCTGACTTCTAATCAGCAGGCCGCAGGTTCGATCCCTGCTCGGGAGGCCAATAACTTATGTCTGAACTGTGTCATATTGAATCTAAACTAAAGGAATAATCATGTACGCTGTTAAGAAAGAACATATCTATGAAGCTTTCCAGATTCCGGTTGGATTGAATGAAGATACGACTTCCAATGTTTATCGGTGGTGTCAGCAATGGGTCCGTTCGTCTAAACCAAGTTCGTGTAATTTCTTCGCTTGTGAAAGATTGCCAGGAAATCCAAGATATTTCTATGGAATTGAACTAAAACCAAAAAAGAACCTCCGAAAAAAATACAGAGTAGTGACATACCTTAACGAGGGTGACTTCATTATCAGATATAACCGAAATCTGATTTGTTCTACGAACGGTCATTTCTTCTCAAACAACGATTCGTTGCGGGAGTTCGTTAGTAGTGGTGCTGTATATGATCCGTCTTTTGTACGCTTGGACTACCTAACTCAGACACAGGCTGGAAAGAAATATTCAGATCGGTTCGAAGACGACATTATTCCGTTTTGTTTTAAGTCGGACATATTTCAGGCCAATGGAAGGAAGAATTATGAAACTAATTATTACTTCCCATTCGACGACATTGTAGAACATGTTCTTGAACCATATGCTGATGAAGAATGGGTGACCTACTCCAACAGCGAGGCGGACGTCGGAGACAAAGTCGAAGAAAGCCCAGTCAGCAATTTCGGCGAGCTTCAGAACATCATCGACGATGTCTTTGGAGGTAAAGACAAAGTAGCTCAAGACTGTCCATTCTGTGGCGCCCCATTTGCTATGGCCATTCATGCTAATGGCTCGGTATCTGAGAATTGCCGTCATAAATCTGGATGTTTCATCCAAGGACACGTTGGATCTATCTATGGAAGGATCCAATCTCTGTTAGATGAGTGGAATGCAAGAACCAACAATACCAACGATGCAAAGGAGAACAACTAATGAACAAACAACTTTTTGAGAATTTGAAAGAAATCATCCAGTATTATGATAAGACTCGTCGGATTGGACATACTGACGTGTCAATGAATGGAATATTGCATCGTCGTTATGATGTCATGTTGCGAGATGGCACCCAAAAAAATGCTCCGATATTTGTATTGGCTAACGAAGCACAATGGAATCTTTATCGTAATTATCTACCAACATCCCAAGCTGATGTCAAACCAATGAGCATATTTTCTGATCTTTCTACAAAGTTAGTGGGTCAACAACGTCCATTGGCTTTTGACAATTCAGCTCTTTATGCGATTTTCAAAGAATGCTTAAATCGGATCGAACAGCTTACTACCGAAAACAAGAAGTTAGAAAAAGAAGTCGAAGACCAAAATCAATCAGATGTGCATAAAACGGTGGTTAATGCAGTAAGTGTTGAGATTCTGGAAGAACTTCAGAAAGAAAACGCCAAACTATTGCGGGAAAACGAAAAATATAGATTTATCAATGAGCATCTAAATGTTGAAATTACAAAGGTTAACGCAGCCCTGGGAGTTTCAAAACTCAGGCAAACTACCCAGAAAGAAGATCATGACAAAATCAAAGAACTGGAGAAGGAAAATACAAGACTAAAATCCGATAAAAGGGGAATGGGCGAACATATTGCAGAGTTGAAAGCAAGAATTATTGAGTTGCTTGATGAAATCGATAAGCTTTCCGTCGCTGAAGAAAACCAAAGAAAAGGATTGTCTTTAGGATTGGATGAATATGAAGATGCTGGATATCCATTAGTGGTTGACAAAGGCGAGGTCAAACGTCTGGTAATAGCAAAGCGGTCCGGAGAAATGACCTGGCATTATTTGTCCAAGACTCAGGTGGATCAGGCGGTCAGAAATAAGGTAGCGTTTATTTATGTAGACGACACGAACAACCAGTCAGCCAAGGAAGACTAATATGGATATTCTGATGTTCATCTTTGGATTGGTATCGTGTGTCATTATTCCTTCCATGGTCTTGGGCGTTATCATATTAGATAGGATTAAGCCATCAGATGATTCAATATTGAAGGCCAAATTGGCCGAATTGGAATATCTTCCAGCGGAACAACCTCATTATTCTTACATATCAGTCAGCACTCCTGTTAGAAAAAAGAAGATCAGAACCATCACACGTAACAAACGAATCATCCGTACTAGAAGATAGAATTATTTTTCATTTATTTTCCTTTGGGCGGTTGACAGTCAACCGCTTTCATTGTATCATATACTATACTGAAAATCAAGGAGATCAAAATGAAAAATGCCAAACAGAACGCCGAACCCACCAAAACTGAATTGGTATCGTTCATTCGGAAGCAACTTCACACCAACCGTGCCTGGGCCCTCCGTGGTCTCGAACGTATCTATCTCCACCAGACCGAAGACGAACAAATGACAGCCAAGACCAAATATGACAATGGGATTGGTTTCAACGGACTCGACGCCACTTTTCTCAGCTCGATCTACGAACAATCCAAAACCCGTCGGATTACCGACCGCCAGATGGCTTATGTCCACAAGCTCATGCCCAAATATGCCGGACAGATCTATGCCATTAGCGACAAGGCTAAACTCGTTGAAATCTATAAGAAGGGGCTCTCCAAATGAACGATGCTGTTGAAAAAACCAACCAGTGCCATCGCCAAATGTCTCACAACTGTGAAATATGGAAAAATTGTAAACATCGGGAGGCCGACCATCGTCAAAAGGAATGCAAGTATCGTGACTGGCAAGATGGCTCATGTAACAAAAAGGAAGCTCGAGAAGAAGTAGACCTGTTGGCGGAAAGCGAATTGGAATCCTTGGTCCAGGCTGTTCTTTCGTGGAATTTCAATGCTCTTGTCAACAGTGGCGAACGCGACGAGCTGGATGATGATTGTGTTGAGTTCTGTAATGATTTGAAAGCGTTGGAAAACTACATGGAAAGGAAGGCTAATAAATGAATGATTCAGACGAACTTAATAAGATCAAGAAACTCGTCAATGCTAAACAATTCAAATATTGGGACGGGTGGAAGAATTTTAGCACAGCTAAAAAAGTGAAGATAATTATTGGAGTCTTAAACCGTGTTAGTAAAAATGCCGCTAAATTGGAACAACTCAGCTATGATATCCATTATATGATTCACTCAGAATCTATCAACAGAAAGGCATAATGCACAAATACCTATGTTTCGTAAGTACGCAGAGGCTGACGAATGGAAAAAGAAAGGATGGTAAGAGGTGAGTGACGGAACCTTTAGTTTTTTGATGGGTTTCTTTCTCGGTGTTTTATTGACGATTACGATATGCCTGATATCGAGCGGAAACACCAAAAAAGCACTATATAGTAGGGCCATCGATAATAATGCAGGAAGCTACGTTATTGATAAAGACACAGGTGAAGCCGCATTCCGATGGAACGACGAACGAAAGGAGCAGAAATGAGTAGCGGATTGGATGACGGATTCGCGGGATCTCTGATGGTTTTGTTCACTTTGGCGATAGGCTTTTTCCTGATTCTTCCGTTCGCAATCTGGAAATGGATCGACATAATCATCTGGCTGTGGAACAATATCCACGTGACCATAACATAGGAAGTAAACAAACATGAAAAACAACTGCAAAAAAGGAGCAACCACGTTCATGTGGAACGACGAACGAAAGGAGCAGAAATGAGCAGGCATCCGCATGCAGAAATCGCGAAATTGTGGTTCGAAGACACAAGCAGGAGGGTTGAGTACAAAATTACTAAATATCTTTGGGAAAAAACGAAAAGTCCAAACTGGGAACTTGGATGCGAATACCGTTTTGCTGCACCAATTGACAGCAACGGAAATGAGATGTATGGGTGTAAGAAATACCGGAGCCGTCAAGGAGATGAGTTTTTTTTCAACGAAAGGCGTGATAATTTCACGTTTTCTACATCAAAAGGTTGTCTTTATCAATGGGAACTTGACGGAGCCGAGCCGGTCGAAACGGAGCCGAAACAGATGGCTTTTACAGGGGGTGTTCCGGATGGGTTCCGTTTGCTGGAAGGAAATGAATTTCCGACAGCCAGAGACTATGTTTTGTCAGGGCGCGGTCCTGTATGGGATAGGCTAAACTGGACTGGTGCAACCTCAAAAAACGCAATCGTAATCAGGAGGATCAAGCGAAAATCCTAATCAATGAAGCCGGAATCCTGTACATTGAACGGACGGGGAAGATGAAGCCGATGCAATGTAGGTTATTCGGAGCAATCCCATAACAGATGGATTTGCATTTGCATATTGCTGCGACGATTGCCCAATGTTCTGCGAGCCAGCGGGCTACAATGCCGCATTCGGCGGGTGTGCATCAAACCCGAACCAACAAATTGAAATTTGTCAAGGGTGGATTGGAGGTTTGTGGTGGTAGATAAAAATCATAAAGGAAGGCAAGGAATAAAAGAAGAACTTGGAATCGTCCAAGCGAAGATGTTGTCTGGCTGCCGACCTCTTTATTGGACCGGAGCCGACTGGCAGACTGACATAACTAAGGCCAAACCCGTTACTATGGAATTCTACTCTGAAGTGCTCCAGAAGAGGCGCAAGATGGGTCCATTTAGCCCCTTCGTCAAACTCGAGGCCAAATCTGGGTGCGCCATGTTGACTTTCAGCCTAAAAACCGAGTGAACTCATGTCAAATTGATCTAACACAACCAAAGGAGCTTCTATGAAACGTCAAGAATTCTACGAAATCACCAAAGAACTGATTGAGAATAAGGTTCTGAAGGTACTTGAAGAAAAGGGTAGGGAATATCAGTCTGCCGAAGGAAAAGAAGAGAACGTCTTCGCCAACTTCGAGCGCACTGGCAAATCGCAAGAAATTCCTTCCGAGAAAGTCATCACCGTCTTTTTGGACAAGCACCTTTCATCTATCTTCACCTTCGTAAAGGACATGAGCAAGATCGGCGTTCTCGAAGCCCAAAACAAAAGTACTGAGCCAATTGGCATGCGAATTGTCGACGCCATCAATTATCTGTTGCTCTTACATGGACTTATCTGTGAGAAAAGCGATATTGCGAAGATCGTGAGCGTATGCAAAGAAGAATTTGAAAAGGAAGAAAAAGAAAACCTTAAACGCTTTGTGGAAAAACCTTGATGAAAATCGACAGCTTCTTCCGTAACGAATATTGCGACTACTCAGTCTACGACAATTATCGTAAGATAGGTTCTAATATCGATGGGCTGAAGACAAGCGCTAGGAAGATTCTATGGACAGTAATGGTCAATAATATCAAGCAGCCGGTCAAGGTGGCCCAGCTGTCTTCAAAATGTGCAGAATTCTGCGCCTATATCCACGGCGAAGTGTCGCTCACCGGAGTGGCTGTTGGATTGGCTCAGAACTTCGTCGGATCGAACAACCTGCCCCTGCTCAAGAGGGAAGGCATGTTCGGAACCAGGTCTATCCAAGAGGCAGCAGCTTCCAGGTATATCTATACCTGCTACGAAGACTACATTTGGAAGATCTTCAGAAAAGAAGATACCCCAGTGCTAATCGAGCAGGAATTCGAAGGCGACAAGATCGAGCCCAAGTTCCTCTTGCCAATCGTGCCACTGATCGCCATCAACGGATCTGAAGGCATATCTACTGGATTCGCCCAGAAAATTCTGCCTAGAAATCCAAAGACGGTAGTCGACTGGCTGCTGGCTAGACTCGACGGTACCAAGCTACCTAGATTGGCACCCCATTATATTGGATGGAAAGGCAAGGTCATTGAGGAAAATGGCTCCTGGTTGTTCGAAGGACTATATTCTGTCAAGAACACCAACACCATCCATATAACCGAGATTCCGCCACAATATGACCTGGCTGGATATGTGAAGGTGCTCGATAAGCTGCAGGAAGACGACGTAATTTCCGACTATGCCGATAAGTCAACTGATTCTCATTTTGAGTTTGTCGTATCATTCACTAGACAGAAGCTTGCCGAACTCCTAAAGGACGAACAGAATCTCAAGAAGAACGTTCTAAAGCTCGTAAAGCCGGTGACTGAGAACTTTACCTATCTAAATCTCGACGGGGACATTCGCATCGACGATACGGCTAAATCCATCGAAGACATTATCGAACGCTACATGGAAGTTAGGCTGAGGTATTACGAACTCAGACGCCAGAAGCAAATGGCCGAACTAAAGCAAGAAATCTCATGGCTGATATCCAGGGCATGCTTCATCAAGCTATACATGTCTAAGGAACTCGAACTGTACAATGTCTCAGAAGAGGATGTCATTGAAAAGCTAAAGAAGGCCGACAAGATCGTCACGAAGAACGGGTCGTTCGACTATCTATTGAACACGCCCATCAGACAGCTTACCAAGGAATCGCTTGAACGGCTGAAAACTGAGCTAACTCAAAAAACCAAGCAACACAACGAGATCGCCACCACTTCAGCCAAGGACATCTGGAAGAACGAACTAAAAGAACTCAAGGAGATTTTGAAATGAATAAATCTAGAAGCTTGACAGTGCGCTTTGTTCCTCAGTCTGCTGAGCGCATCGACGAAAAAGACATCCTCAAGAAGATCGAGATATGTGGAAGGGTGTGCTACAAGTCTGAAGACAAGATCAAAGAAGGGTCTGCATTGGCATTCTATGAGAAGATCGTCAAGAATGGCCATCATAGCGTATTGGAACATGTTAGGATCAGTATGAGGCGCTTATTCTGTAAAGAGACGCCCCGTTCTTCATATCTCAGCGAGTTTGAAAAATACATGCTGATCTTCGAAGGAATGGAATATAGGGAGGTCACTGTACAGGATGAGAAAGCATTGGAGATATCTGGAAATCTTAGATCTTGGGCAATTCTACTAAACCAAACATGGAACGATCCGACTTTTGGTTCTATTGCCAAAAAGATAGAAATCAATTATGTAGTCAGAGAATTATGTAGGATCTTTCCTGAGTTCGATAGATTGCTTTCTTTTTCTACTACAGCAATGAAGACTCACGCTGGCATGATTGCCGGCCATTCGTATGTCTTCGAGCAAGACACCAAATATTCCACGTTTCGCTTCGTCACCGACCGTGGCATTTCTCACGAGCTTGTCAGACACCGGCTTGCTTCCTTTAGCCAAGAATCCACTAGATACTGCAATTATGGAGAAGAAATAACCTTCATCGAATATGATTCTGACACTATTAAGAAATCGATGCTTTTGTCAGCCCAAGCATATGAGTGCTTATTGAACCAAGGGTTAAGTCCGCAAATGGCGCGCAGTGTCTTGCCAAATGGTCTTAAGACCGAACTAATCATGACAGCAACTGATGACCAGTGGAAATATATCAGGAGTCTTCGAGAATCTAAGGCAGCCCACCCAATGGTAAGAGAGCTTATGGAGCTTGCCTTCAGTCCTAAGATAACCAATGTCAGAATCAGCACCACCAAAAAATATGCTACAAAATATTTGGATCTAACCTTTACAGTCTAAACATTCTAAGTCAAATTGAACTAAACGAAAGGAAGGAACCATTATGGCTAAAGAAAAGTTGTCTGGAGTGGCTGGCATGCTCAAGAACCTTCGAAAGGATCTTGGCTGTACCTCATTCAAAGAATCTAAATATGGAAAGCCGACTGGCTATATCGACACCAGCTGCTATGCGCTGAATAGAATCATCACAGGTTCTATCTATACTGGAATTCCAAGTGGACGAGTAACTATTCTAGGTGGAGAATCACAGACCGGCAAGTCTTACATTATGGCGAAGATGTTTGCGAACGCCATGAAGCAGAGCAAATACGAACATGCTTTCTTTTTCGATTCGGAAGGCGGAGCTCTGAGCGAATTCTTTGAGAACCAAGGCATGGATACTTCGAATATCGAACATATTCTAGTTCGTTCGGTCGAAGAAGCCAAGATGGCTATTCTAAAGGTGCTTGACTATATCGAACAAGTTCAGAAGGCTGGCGATGCTTCTAAATTCATCTGCGCCTTGGACAGTCTAGGAGCCCTGGTATCCAATAAAGACATTGTCGACGCAGTTGAGAAAGATAAGGTTGTCGTCGACATGGGCACTCGCGCTCGGGTCTGCAATTCGATGATGAAGTCGCTTACCATTCCTTGCTTAAAGACAGATACCCCGTTCATAGTAACTAACCACGTCTACGACGATCCATCAGCCATGTTCGCCTCGAAGCTCAAGAGCCAATCCGGAGGCAAAGGCGCTCAATACATGTGCCGAGTTGGTCTTCAGCTTACCAAGTCATGGAAGAAATCTGAAGAAGAAAGCTACGATGGATTTTATGGTGGTACCTTACTGACGTTCTTTTCATATAAGAATTCTTTTGCAAAACCATTCCATGAAGCAACCATGTATCTTGACTTCACTGAAGGACCTGGAAAATACGATGGGCTAGTGGACGATGCGGTGAAATATGGATTGGTCGAACATGAATCTGGATCGCAGTTCTATGGAATCAAGGGGTATGACAAGAAGCTCCGGCTCAAGGACCTCATCCGTTGCGACGAAGGCTGGAAGGGAATTCTCGACGAATTCGACGCCATGTCCATAAAGGATATGAAATATCACTCTGCCAACGACGAAGTGCTCGAAGAACTCGTAGAAGAAGAAAGCGAGTCAAATTGAAACAACATAAGAAATCCGGAGAACAGCCACAAGTGGCGATAGAACTCGATCCATCTGTAGTCGAAAAGCTAATCCTGAAGAAGTTCTATACCGATAGCGACTTCTTTGATCTGATAGCCAATAATTTCGATGCCAGAATCTTCGAGAACCAAAACATCGCAGTGGCTGTCAAGGTATTGCTTGCATACCATAAGAAATATGACAAGTTTCCCAAGACGGACACCTACGAGCTGATCCTTCAGAAATACGTAGCAGACAAGGAAATGGATTGGCTTGCAGTCAAAAACGATGTCCATATGGCGCTCAACATCATCGTAGAAGAAGATGAAGAATTCGTCAAGGACAATGTCTTGTCGCATATAAAGGGAAAGCTTACATACCATGCCATCATCGACAATTTAGAAAAGATCCAACAATATCGTGACATGTCGAGCTGCATGACCCTCTTCGAGAAGATCTCCAGCCTTGGATTGGATAACGGAATCGGCATGGACTACTTCAAAGACTTCGAGAGGCATCTCGAGGAACTTGCAATACCTGACCAGATGACACCAACCTTGCTGACAGATCTCGACAAGGAGCTTCACGGCGGCTTATCTACTAATGGAAGGGCCGTATATTTCTTCGTGGCACAGCCTGGATTAGGCAAGTCACTGATGCTATCCAACATTGCTGTGAATTTCCTAAAGCAAAACAAGTTCGTAGCTATTCTATCGCTGGAGATGAGCGAATATGTCTATACCAAGCGCATCGACGCCCATCTGTCAAGCATCGACGTAAATCAGCTTCATCAGAACATCGACGAACTTAAAGTAAAGGTTGGAAATTTCGAACAGTTATATCCAGGTGGGAAGCTTCTCATCAAGGAATTTCCACCAGATTCTATCAACCCGGCTACTATCAGCAACTATGTCAAGAACGTGCAGATGAAATATGGTAGAAAGATTGATCTGCTTGTGGTTGACTATCTGAATCTACTGAATCCAAACGGAGGATCTAAAGGTCTCAATTCGTACGAGAAAGTAGGCCAAGTTGCTAAAGAAATTAGAGCACTGACCTACAAATATTCTTTTCCGGCGTTGTCCGCGTCGCAACTAAATCGTTCCGGTTATAATACAAACACAGCAGGCATGGGTGAAATTTCTGACTCTTCACAGATCGCCATGACAGCAGACTTCATTGCTACGCTATGGCAAGCTGAGGGCGATAAAGAAGCGTCTAAAATGAATTCTACCATAATTAAAAACAGATTTGGATTTTGCGGCAAGACGCTAAACTTCTTTATTAACTATACAGATCTTACCATTTCTGATTATACGGCCACTCGTGCAGAAGAGGCAGATGGCGACAATATTCTTTTATCGGAAGTAATGAATTTGATGAAATAAAAGGAAGATAACCATGTATAAAGCAGGCCATAACCACGAACGCGATCTAATCAGAGAAATAGACGCCAAAAACTTCGACAAGAAGCTCAGAAAATATCTAAATGGAGACGACCCAGAGAAGCGACTGTCTAAAATAATCAAGAACAAGACAGAGTTTTGTGCAATGATGATAGCAATGGATGAAAAACTAGAATCATGCTTGTTCAATCTGTGCAAGCTATATCCTGAGATTTTCACCACCCATTCTATCCGATATGTCCGGAAGGAATACATAAACAACGTAGAATCCATGAGATCAAGCATCGAACTAATGAGTCTTTGATTTATGAACGTCACTCCAGAACAGATCTACGAAGAATACCATATTCAGACCATATATGCTGAGAAGAAGATCCATGTCAAGCCAATCAAGAACTTCGAGAAGGCCAGGCAACGGGCCGATTGGACTTACTTCGAACAGCTTGCTAAGCGCCTTGAGACAAATGACAACCTAGACTACCGGATTCTAATCACCGCCCTGGTCTTACACTACAGGGGTAGATTCGATGCTTCTCTTCTAACGTCTCTGAAAGGTCTTAAGATATATAGAGGATTTGTCGACAAGACCAATAATATGGATGACTATGAGAAAATCTACGAACTGATATTATCCAACATCAAGAACGTCGTCCAATGGTGCAAGAAAGAAGGCATAAGGGATCTCGATGGATATCTATATAGGAACATGGAAACTATCCCGACAATCGCCTTCCACTTCAACTCTGGACTGATATCTGCCTACTTCTTAGCCATAGTTCCAAATATTCTATGCATTCTGAAGAATCTGCCACTTGACATAGTTGACGAATATTTCTATAGCTTTATCGAAAGCTACGAGATATACAGGTCGAAGGTGGTGCGCATAAAGGCCATCTACGATTTTAGTACCCGCTTCGAAGCGAACTTCAACAAATTGCTAGAATAGGAGCTACTGATGAGCAACGTCTTTATTCCATGGTCTGGTGGGTTCGATAGCACCTCCCTCATTCTCCACTATCTAAAGAACACTGACTATGTAGTACACCCCATTTACGTCGAGTTGAAGAACAACCCACTTCAATATGCAGCTGAACAAATAGCTAGACAGGCACTCCGAGCGAAGATACACGAAAAATATGGCTTTGAAAAGCTCGGTTATGAACGTCGAGTGGGTAGCTTAGATTTAGAATATGGAAACGTTGGACATGTGCTAACTCAACCACAGATGTGGTGCTATATGGTCAACTACTATGTAATGAATGAAATGTATCGAAATAAATCGCAATTCTTCGAAGTAGCTTTTGGATATGTCAAAGACGATTGCTTCTGGCACTTCAAGGATGCTTTTTTAGACATGTGGAAAAATTTGACTAGATTCGCTGAAACCTCTGTCAGAAAAAAGGAAGTTGAAATAACCTTTCCATTCGAGTGGAACACCAAGGAAGAAATAGTGGATCTATATTGGAACGACGACTTCGCTCACTCTCTTTTCAAGCATCTGAGCACTAGTGAGGTAGGAACCCATTGGTTGGTGGAACACCAGAAAGATGAGAAGAATAAACATCTGTATTCTCTATATAGACGGATGAAGAAGAATAGCAAGCGACCGATACCAGCTGATTGCTGTGTAGTCAGTGATAAACAAGTAGAAGCGACTATAAAGGAAGCAACTGTTGATCTAAAAAAGTTGGTAGAACATATAGAATCCACTGAAGACGCTTCTGTGGGTATTGATACAAGCACTGATTGGATAGAAGAAATAAAAATAAAATAGAGGTTTTTTCTCCCAACCTGTTGACAAATCCTCCTTTCGGTTGTATTATATATTATACCGAAACAACTAAAGGAGATTGAAAATGAAAAAGATGATTAAAAAACTCGAACAGAATTCTATGAAGATTACTGGAAATGCTTCTGGAATCTGTGGCGATATGTCTGGAATCTACGGTGACGTGACTGAAATCTGTGGCGATGTATCTGGAATCCGTGGCGATGTGTCTGGAATCCGTGGCGATGTGTCTGGAATCCGTGGCGATGTGTCTGGAATCCGTGGTTATGTGTCTGTAATCTGTGGCGATGTGACTGAAATCCGTGGCGATGTGTCTGGAATCCGTGGCAATGTGACCGGAATCCGTGGCGATGTGACTGAAATCAGTGGCGACGTAACTGAAATCTGTGGCGATATGTCTGGAATCTACGGTGACGTGACTGAAATCCGTGGCGATGTGACCGAAATCGGTGGCGATGTGACCGAAATCGGTGGCGATGTGTCTGGAATCCGTGGCGATGTGTCTGGAATCCGTGGTTATGTGTCTGTAATCTGTGGCGATGTGACTAAAATTTGTGGCGATGTGTCTGGAATCCGTGGCGATATGTCTGGAATCTACGGTGACGTGACTGAAATCCGTGGCGATGTGACCGGAATCCGTGGCAATGTGACCGGAATCCGTGGCGATGTGACTAAAATCCGTGGCGACGTCACTGGAATCCGTGGCGATATGACTGGACTTTCTGGCAATCTCGACGAATGTGAACTGACAGAAAAAGACCGGAATAATGGCGTGAATGTTGCTGAATTAATTAAGTGTTGAAAAATAAAAAGATAAACTAATTTTCTAAGTAGAGGTGCCACTGATGAAACATAAAGTTCTTGACCAACTCGCTGAAATGTGCGATGAACTTAACCAATCCAATTCGAATTTAGACAAGAAGAAGGTGCTTGATAAATATCTTCAACCGGGCTTGCTTTTCGGAGCCACGAAAGATCTTGCCACTCTTGTGGAGTATGTCCATAATCCATTCAAGCAGTTCAATGTCACGTCAGAAAATTGTAAGAAGCATCCTGAAATTATGCTGACTGACGGACCCACTAATCTCGACATTTTTTCTCTTCTAGACATGCTTAACGAACGAACGGTCACCGGAAACAAGGCGATCGGCCTTGTCAACGCATTTGTTCTCGAGCATCCAGAACATATTGAGCTGATCTACAATATTCTTGATAGGAATCTAAAAACTAGAACAGGCGTTGCGCTTATCAATGAAGTTTATCCTGGACTGATTCCTGTCTTCGACGTAGCTTTAGCCGACGAATGGAAATCTGGAATGAAAATCGATAAGAAACCCATCAACTACACTGAATATGTTGTTCTCAGAAAACTCGATGGATGCCGGTGCATCGCTGTAGTCAAAGATGGCGATGTGAAGTTCTACTCTAGAAGCGGCAAGGAATTCAATACCCTCGGAAAGCTCAAGGAAGCCATCCTTAAGAAACATCCAAAGAGAGACTTCGTTCTAGATGGCGAGATTTGTATCGAAGGTGACGATGGCAAGGAAAACTTCCAAGACGTCATGAAAGAAATTGGAAAAAAGGACCATACCATTCAACGACCGTGCTACATTGCTTTCGATTATCTCTCCATCGACGAATTTCATGGAAAGGCGAAAAGCGTCGACTATATCTTCCGTCTCATAGCATTGCGGCATGCTGTCAATGGGATTGACTTCATCCGGCCGATCAGCCATGCCGGCATCTCCAACGAAGACCAACTCCAGCAGATTCTACTGAAGGCCATCGAGAAGGGATGGGAAGGTCTCATTCTCCGCCGGAACGCTCCATATAAATCTGGACGCTCGAAGGATTTGCTCAAGGTTAAGAAATTCCACGATGCTGAATATGTCGTCGAAGATGTCGAGCTGGGTCTGATGCGTATCGTCGGGATGAACGAGAAGGGGTTGACCGAAGAACGCCAAGAAGAAGTGGTCACCAACATCTTCATCACCCATAAGGGAAACCGTGTCTCGGTTGGCTCTGGCATGTCTGTCGAACAGCGTAGGGAATTCAAGGCCGATCCTTCTAAGATCGTTGGAATGACTATCACCGTCAAATATTTCGAAGAGACTAAGAATCAGAATGGCCAATATTCCCTTCGCTTTCCAACGCTAAAATGCATCCATGGCCTCAAACGGACCACCTAATCATGTCAAATTGGCTAAGGCAACCGAATAAGGAGAGAACATGTCAGAAATTTCTAAATTGTTCGTAGATAAATTTCGGCCAAAGAAGCTGGCCGAGATGATTCTTGACGAAAAGATTAGATCGCTTATCCAAAGCTATCTCGACAAGAAAACCTGTCCCAATCTAATCCTCGCCGGCCGTCCAGGCTTAGGTAAGACAGTATTGGCAAACGCCATTGTCAACGAACTAGGCGCTCCTCATCTATATGTCCATTGTGGATCTAAGGCGATCGGCGTCGACTACATCCAATCTAAGGTAGCTGACTTCTGTCAGTCAGTCTCAATGGAGCCAGGCGTCCCGAAGATCGTCATTCTCGACGAAGCTGACTCGATCTCGTCAGCCACTGCTGGAAATAGTGGAATGGGCGCTCTTAGAAATGTCATTGAGCAATATCAGGACGATACTCGATTTATTCTGACTTGCAATTATTTGAACAAGATCATTCAACCAATCCAGTCCAGGTGCATTCCAATCAACCTGAAGTTCAACATCAAGGACGTTGCTCATCGGTTGATCGAAATCCTGAAGTCAGAAGGCATCAAGTTCGGGAAGGAAGTCTTTGGAGAGTTTACCGAACAAGTGGTTAAGAAAAGTTTCCCAGATATTCGGACTATCGTCGGAACTCTGGAACTCTGGTGCAACACTGGAGAGATGACCAACGTCGGAATCTCGGAGACCAACGACACTGACGCCATCGTGTCTGAGATCATTGGAATGCTCAAGACAAAGGCGCCAATCGACATTAGAAAGTACTACATCGAAAACGAACAGAAGTTCTCTGGAGATTACGAAGTATTGACTGGAAAGATCTTTGACCATACGCTTGAAATGGCCAAGGTTGACCCGAAGATTCAGATCACCATCGCAGAATTTCTATATCGCATGTCTATGGCACTCGATAAGGAAATCCAATTCTATGCGATGCTTCTACAACTGAAAGGGAATCTATGAAGAACGACAGAGAATATTACGTGGTTACCGAAGATGACTTGATTGCTGAGTGTCTATATGGCGACCATATTATGGTTTTCAATACAAAAGATGCCGCCATGGAGCACCTAGATGACAATCTAGGATTTGTTTCATCTAAATCTGTGCCAAAATTGGAAGTAAAACGTGTTAAATTGACCGTATATGACAAATGAAGGAGGTACCTTGTAACATAAATAATAATACAAGTTAGAACGTCTAGAATTTCAAGAATACTGAGAACAAACAAGAACCAAAACCAGAAGGATTAAGACAATGCTAGATCTCAACAAACTCTTCGAAGAAAGCCTCCAGAAAGAAACCGAACTCGTAGAAAAGCGCGCTGATACGGCAGCTATGTTCGGAGACCAACGCATCGTTCGCTTCAAAAAAGGCAATGCTACCTACAAGTTCCGTCTCCTGTTCGCAATCCAAGATGGCTCCAAGCGCCGCGTTCCGTTCTTCCTTCGTTATGTCCACAAGCACTTCGACGAAGCAGCTCGCAAGCGATTCTCCGTGGTCTGCCCGACTTCGGAATATCTTCTCGACAAGGCCGGTTTCAGCCGTTGCCCCATCTGCAAGAAGACCTCTGCCTATTACAAGGACTTCGAAAAGACTGGTTCGAAGACTTCAAAAGAACTTTATGAAAGCTTCAAACGTCAGATGGAAGGATATGCACTTGTCTACGTCATTAAGGATCCGACCACTCCAACCAACGAAGGAACTGTCAAGATTCTCAAGTTTGGATGGTCAGTCGCAAGTGATCTGAAGAAGTATATCTATGGCATTGTCATGGACAAGAAGAAGGGCGACAAGAAGGATGAAGATGTGGATGTCATTGGCGTAGACGCGTTCAAGTTGGAAAAGGGATTCGATCTCATCATTTCCACTACCCAACAAAACGACGAATACAACAAATATTCTACCAGTTTCGCCCGCCAGGCTACGAAGATTCCTCTCACCCAAGATGAAGTACAGAAGGCTGTCAACGAACTCAACTTCGACAAGGACTTCTATACCGAATCCAGTGCTGAAGAACTCAATGAATTCGTAGAAAGCTGTATCTCCATGGAATGTGGCGAACCAGATCTTCCAACTACTCCTGAAGACAAGATGGCCGCAGACATTCAGAAGCGTCTAATGGAAGAAGCAGCTCCGGAAGAATCTCCGATCGTCGACGATACGAATGAAGACATGATGCCCGCTAAAGAAGAACCCAAGAAGGAATCTAAGAAAGAATCCAAGAAGGAAGCAAAGACACCATCAAAGCAAGCAGAAGAGCCGACTGCTGCCGACACCACTATCGACGATTTTGACGTCGATTCGCTCTTCAAATAATCTAAGGAGACCTTAAACATGTCAAAACTGCAAGTCAAAAGCGTAAGTGGATTCTCGGAATTCCTCAGCTGTCTGATGAAGATCGCTGGGGGTAACAGCGAAGGATGCAAATTTGTCGTAGGTCCGGAATCCACAGAGGTCAATCTCATTACCGAAGACCAAGGCATCCGTGCGTTCTTCAAGACCGATGGAATCGTAGCTGAGGACCTTGTCGAATTTTGTTTCCAGGATCTCAGCAAGCTCAAGAAATCCATTAATCTAATTGCTTCCATCGAGGCGCTCGACGAAGTGGATCTTGACTTCAACGGAACCTTTATCTCATATAAAGGCGATGTGAAGTTCAAGCTGAAGACGGTCAAGGAAGATGTAGTTGCTCAGTTCGTGTCAACTAAACTCAAGTCTTCGCTTGAAACTATCTATACGTTCAACGTGACTGCTGAATCCATCAAGCAGGTTATCCAATGCTTCAATATCGTCAACAACCAGGATGCCAAAGTATATCTGTCGCTATCTGACGATGGAAAGAAGATCATTGCCGAAGTCGACAACAAGCTTGAACAATATACGAATTCAGTAGGCATTCCTATTAGCGACGAGATCGAAGGAACTGTCAGCCAAGGAGTCTGCGTGTTGCTCAAGCACTTCGAACTGTTCAAGGTGATTCCGACTTCAATTATCAAAGTGTCATATACTGACAAGAAGGTGTTGAAAATCGAATCCACCTCTGAAACGGCCGACTGCGACATTTCGCTCGTGATGATTTCGAGCATCGTAAAAGGATAAATAATATCGCTTCTTTCCTTTCTTGGGCGGGCACGTTTTCTATCTCCTTAGCGTGCTCGCCTTTTTCTTAAACTAACCAAGGCAAGGGACCATGTCTAAGAACCATCTATATACGAAAAGTTACTTTTGCAAACGAATCAAAGACTCGCTAAAGAATAGGGTAACCATAAATAAGAATGTCGATGTTTCGTCGTTTGATCCGTCCCCAAAGTGGGGCATCGATGTATCTGAAGGCGAGAAGGTCATCACGATCCATTGTTTCATGACGCCTGAGGATGCTGAGTACCATTTCTATGATAAGAATGGATATCGTATCACGGTAAAGACTGAAAGTGCGCTGGTTATCTTAAACCAGATAAGAAACATTCTAAACGACTACGATGGCGAAGAAAGACTCAAACAACTTTTCGTTTCCTAAGTTCGACAAAGATACTAGAAAGAAGCTCGACGTAGGAGCGGCTGATGTATCGGCTGCCAAATATGACGACGAAAAAACCAATCCATTGTTCATTAGAAGCAAACGCGCCCTAAAGAAGTTCTCTCAGGATGAAATAAGAAAGTTGTCTTCAGAAAACGTCATTGAAGTGGTCTTTACTAGAAGGATATGGCCCATTCCATTCGCTACCAGAAAGCCAGGCCAGGGAATGCCGAGCAGGCGAATGCTTTGCTCAGCCAACTGGCAATATATGGCTGACAATGCTAAAGAATTCAAATTCAGACCACCGAGTGGCATCCAACCTAGATCTAAACGTTGGTATTCTGATAGGAAGCTAATCATCGTCCATGATCTAATCCGTCAGAATTGGCGCATGATTTCAATGGATGACTACGAAGTGGTTGCTGTATATCCGTTAGGTTCTTCTGAAGACAAGGAAAAGTTTCTGAAATACTACGAAGGATTCTTGAAAAAAAATGGGAGGAAGAAGGCGATGGCCCTCTTCGATAGATAATCATATGGCAGGAGCAGTACCACTAAAACGACCAGTTATTCTATTAGAAAACGCTCCTCCTGAAGCTGCTTTGCTCAGGAATCGGAATGTCTTGGATCAGTTCTTTCACCTGAACGTAGTCGAGGTCAAATTCAGGCGTAGAATATTGCCACCATACTTTAAGAAGAACCGCGAGCCTGGCCATGGCTCCTATTGGCGTAGAATGCTCTGTACTTCGAATTGGCCATTTCTATTCAGTTCGAATTCCAACCCCTGGTTCAACCCCCAGCGGCCAAAGTCCAGGCGTGGCCCAGAATGGTATCGGTCTCGGGGATTAGTCATCACCTTCGACATATTCAACCTTGACTATCGCATGGTTAGCTTGGATACTTACGCGATAGTAGGCTACATACCTTTGAAAACGCTTATGGAACGTGCCGAGTTTGTCGCGTTCTATAGACAGTTTTTGAAAAATATACCAGAAGGAAAAAAGCAACACTTCAGCGATCTATAGGAGTTAACTGTGAAGACGTACGTGTTGGGTACTGGGCCGTCCATAAACGAAATAACCGAGAACGAATGGAATTATCTAAAAAATCAGAACACATTTGGCTTCAGTTGGTTCTTCAAGAAGGGATTCGCTCCAAACTGGTATTATACTCATGAGAATGACCATCAGCCAGAACGTCTGCGCAAGACCATTTTAGAGAATCCAGAAAAATGGTCTAGAACTAAAGTCATTTTAGGCAAGACAGACAACCATCAGATCAAGCTTCCATTTCCCAATCTATATGCTACTGCGGTTGCTTCAAATCATCTAAAGGCTTTCAATGGTCAGCAATGGCCTCACCAATTTCCAGAGCCTCCAATATCCTTCGAAAACTTCTGGGCCAAGTCGTTCGAACGGCCATTATGTGGATTCAGAGGCCAATTAGCTGCAGTAATCAATGCCGCTCATATTCTGGGCGCGTCTGAGATAGCTCTTTGTGGAATAGACCTATATGACAATTCGCACTTCTATCCGGATGAAGAAGGTTCTCAGCATGTAGAAAACCTTAGACGGATCATGAACTTCGATCCAGTTAAAGACAATCACTCCCAGATGGCCAAATTATACGGTTCAGCTACGATTGTTGACTTCGTAAAATATATAAGTAAATATATAACCATTTCGTGCTGTAGCCAAAGATCGTTGTTGAACGAAGTAATAAAGTACGAACCTATCGGGAGTAGATGACATGTACGATAAAAGGAAAATTGTCGCGATGGTGCCTGCTAGAGGTGGTTCTAAAGGCATTCCTGGAAAGAATCTAATCGAAGTTGCTGGCAAGCCACTTATCTACCACGTGCTTGGCGCATTGGTAGAAGCTGCTTATGTCGACGAAATCTACGTGTGCTCAGATTCGTTTGAAATTCTGGACAAATCTGAGGAATTTCACTGGAAAGTCAGGGGCATGTCTAGACCACCTGAAGTATCTACCGACAAGGCATCCACTGAATCAGTCATGAAATATTTCTTGGGTAGAAAGCCAGATACCGATATTCTGCTTACTGTCCAATGCACATCTCCTCTTACCGAGACGCAGGATTTCAATGAGGCCATCAAGATGTTCTGTGAGAATGACTATGACTCGATGCTGACAGTAACTGCTGACCGGGGTGGATTTCTCTGCGGTGGATTCAGGTGGACTACCGACAAGCGTGGAAAGCTAATTCCAGCTGACTATGAACCTACGAAGCGGCCCAGACGACAAGACTTTCCAGAATATCTAAGGGAAAATGGCGCATTTTATCTGACTACTAGAAAGTGCTTCGAAGAGAACGAATGCCGTCTAGGTGGAAAGGTCGGATACTGGAAGATGCCTGGAAGTAGGTCGTTCGAAATCGACGAGCCAGCTGACGTAAAAATGCTAAATGCTATCTTTCGAGGACTAAAGACGACATGAAATTCATAGTCATAAACGACGCGAATTCGATCTATCCTCTATATAAGATAAACGAACACAAGAAGAACTCCTTCAAAGTAATCTGCTATAATGGTGGAATTTCGAAGTATTTTAAAGTTGCTGATCTAATATACATCGACGACCCAAGATATCTTAAATTTCTATATGAACAAAAAAGGTATTTAGATCCATCTCTTAGAAATACTCAGTTTTTGATACCAGTCAAAAAGATAAAAGATGTTTGCTTGATGGATCCATGGTTCCATAATGAGTTTAATGTTCTATTGAACGGACTTCAAAATCTAACTAGAATAGATTTCGCCATATCAGATTTAGATTCCATGATAGCTTCATTAAGAGCTATTCCGATGTATCGAAACGTGCTCATGTTCAATCTATATGAGATGGACGATACTGGATCCATAAATTCAAAGGATGAAATGTCTGTAGAAGATTCTATATTTGAGCCAACTGTTGGAAATAGGAAAGTGATTCTATTTGGAAATGATGCTTCCATAAATGACTTTGATTTTGAAACCGAGTTGCCAAAACTTAGGGCGTTGAATGTGGACATCTGCGGAGTCAACCGTATATATGAAAGGGCAGCTGTCGACAAGTTATTCTTTGTAGATTTTCAGATTGCTAAAGAAATAAATGCAAGAAAAGATCTAGATTTCTCAAAGACAACTATCTATTCGCACGTCAACCATCTGAAAGAATTTTCCCTTTTCAACAAAATGGATGGATTAGCTTATGATAATTTTGTAGCTAATTATGGAGTAAACGAACTATCAATATCGAAATCTGGCAACTCGCTCGAGTTCGCCATCAAGGCACTTTGGGAAAAAATATATCCAAAAGATTGTGAAATTTTCATTTATGGCGCAAGACTGAAGTGGGATAATGCTCACCACTTTTGGCATGCTAATAGCTCGAAGTCTGGTCTACCGTGTGCTGACAAAAATTATTATGGATCTAGACTGAAGCGCTTCATAACCCAAATAAAACAGTACCATAGAACATCGAAGGTAAGACTATATTCTCTACAGAAAGATTGTGCGCTGTGTGGCAATATTCCATATATACCATATGATATATTTTTAGAAAATATCGACATTCAAAAGAAAGAAGAACAAAGGGAGATTGATGAGAATCTGTCTAGCATTTCTATGTGATGATAAGTTCAAACCTGGACTAGAATGTTTATTCAAGTCTTTGGCAAAGCATGATCCATCTACATTTGCCTTAGATAAGATCGTCTTTACTGATTCAGATATAGTAACTTCTATATTTGGCAAGGTAGCTTCTTGTAGAAAAATAGATGCTTCTCAATATGCTAAGATTCCAGTAAAAAATCCACGCTTCGCCAAGGCATATATGAAGTTCGAAATGTTCGATCTATTGAGGGACTACGACCGAGTCGTCTTTATCGATTCTGATTGCTTGGTGTTAGACTGTCTTCCGTTGTTGACGTCTGAAGAACTCAACGGTCAATCAATATGGATGGCGAAGGATGATGGAATGGGATTATCTAAGAAATTCGAAGGAAAGCATTATCGAATGAACTCAGGGGTGGTCGTAGCTAATTCAGTCAAATTGGATCTAACTATAAAGAAAGATCTAATCGACATAGCTAACTCTGGAAAGTCTTACGACGGTGGCGACCAGGGTGTTCTTAACATATATCTGAACCAAAAAATAGATCTCATGAAATATCTGCCAATGGAATATAACTGTCTGAAGAGAATATATTCGCACCATAAGAACATATGGTCGAAAATAAAACCAAGACTTCTACATTTCGTAGGTCTCAATCCATGGGATGCTAAACAAGAACCTGAATATGAAGAATTGAACAATCTATGGAGAAAAACTTATGAAGGTTGAAATAAAGGATTCTGAGATAGCTGAGTTGCTGGCATATTCTAGAAAGCTGGGTGGTGGTCGAAGTAGATATGACAAAAATCTAAAGCCCATCGTGAAACTATTGAGCACTATCATGCCAGCAAGCACCATTCTAGACATCGGTTGTGGCAAAGGATATATTGGAAGCATCCTGAAGAAACTCTGGCCTGCTATAAACATAGATGGAATCGACGCCTGGCAAGCGAACTTAGATAGCACTCAGATAAAGGATAATTATAGAACAGCCATTCTAGGCGACTATAGAAAGATATGGAATAATTATCTCAACTACGATTGCTTTCTATTCATAGATGTCATTGAACATTTCGAGAAAAAAGAGATAGTAGATATATTGAAGAACTTGCCAAAGGCTAATATCATTGCTTCTATTCCAGTTGGTAAGACTCACTGGCATCAGCCTAAGGAACTGATAGGGGCAAATTCGTTCGAAGCGCATCTACACGATTGGACTATTGAAGAAATCAACTCAGATCTTGGATTGACACTGTTCGAAGAGAATGGCGATGTCGGGGTCTTCTACAAAGGAACTATATCATGAATGAGCTAAAAGAAAAATTTGAAACGATCTATAAGACGAACAAGTGGGGTAGTACAGAATCGATATCTGGACCTGGATCAGAAGTAGCTATAACTGAAATGCTTAGAAAGCATCTGATCGAGTTCATAAAGAAAGAAGGCATACGTAGAATAGTCGATGTAGGATGCGGGGACTTCAATTGGATGAAACTTGTATTGGCAGAACTAGATGTAGAATACAAAGGTTTCGATATAGTAGAAGAGCTAGTTGCTATCAACAATGACAAATGGGCCAATAAGAAAACTAGTTTCTTCTATCTGAATCCTGCCGAGAGAAATCTTCACAAGAATAGAATTAAAACGCTTACCATTTGTCGAGATTTTCTATCGCACCTTCCATTTGAAACGATTCAGAAGGTATTAGACAACGTCAAAGCCTCAGGTACCTCATATATGGGCATCACAAGCTATTTGAATTGTACCGAAAATAAGAATATCGATGCTGGTCAATGGAGGAGATTGAATTTCATGCTTGCTCCATTCAAAATGAATCAGCCATATCATATTATAGAAGAATATGTTGGATTGGATGCCAAGGTTATTGCAGGTCATAAGAAGTTTGGATTGGACAAAACTCTTTCAATTTGGAAATATGCTGAAATATGAAAAAGACATATGTCATAGCAGAAATTGGAATTAACTTCGCGCATGGTCCAAGGAAGGACGGATTTCTAAAGAACGCGCTCGATCTGATCTATATGGCCAAGCAGAGTGGCTTTGACGCGGTCAAATTCCAAAAGCGAGAGCCATCTATCTGCGTACCAGAACACCAGAAGGACAAGCCAAAGGAAGTACCTTGGAGAAAGAACATGACGACATATTTCCAATATAAGGAAGATATTGAATTTGGTTTTCCAGAATATTCCATCATAGCTGACTACTGTAAGGATCTGGACATCGACTGGAGCGCCTCGGTTTGGGATTTGGAGAGTGCCAGATTCATGAAGAGATTTAATCCAAAGTGGATAAAGATTCCAAGCGCCCTGCTGACAGATATCGAGCTAATCAAGCATTGCTACCAGAACTTCGACCATCTGATGCTTAGCAATGGAATGAGCACCGAAGATGAGCTGTTCAAAGCTGTAGATTCCATCATGCCCATCGTCAAGCCAGTTACACTGTTCCACTGCAACTCGTCGTATCCGGCTCCAGTAGGAGATCTGAATCTTTCCTACATCTGTGCGATGCAGCTTGCTTTCGATGGAATTGAAGGAATTTCGCTTGGTTATAGTGGCCATGAGTATGGATTAGCTACTTCGATAGCTTCCATATATTTGGGAGCTACCTACGTCGAGCGACATATCACGTTAGACAAAAATCTATGGGGTAGCGACCAAATGGCAAGCGTAGAACCTCAAGGGTGCTACAAATTAGTGAAGGCTATCCGGGATCTTGAGAAAGCCTTTGGGGATGGCAAGAAGAAGGTGACCGATGACGAAAAGAAGAAGCGTCTGTCTCTTCGTGGTTACTAAAAGATAGAGAGAATCGGAAACCTGGTAAAGATCGAGTTCTTCTTCATTCTTCGAATGTCTTCTAGATTCTTTCTACAGATATCTGATGGATCAATCTGATTATCAAAATGGTTAACTTCCTTGAAAGAAGCTACGAAATCTGATGGAAGATAAGGTTTGGTCAGCCATTGGACATTATGACGCCAATATTCTTTAGGGATGGCGTATTTCAATATGGTTAGAATTTTGGCTTCTGAATAATGCGACGCGATTATTACTTTCTTTCCTGAACTATAAGCTACCCTGAGTATATTGTTTCCATTTAGATGCTCACTGATATAGAAATCCAATTCTGTCACCAGTAGGTCGAAGCCATTCTTTAGAATTAGATCATATGCGATATTCGGATTGTCTAATTCTTGAATGTTAGAATGTTCTATTCCACAATAACGAAGCAAAAGATCAGAATTCTGCTTTCTAATGGTTCTGTCGTAGTCTAGAATCATGACCCTTTCTATTTTTGATTTTGTTTTCATTTTTTTCCCCCAAAGTTAACTGATTGTGTCTCTTCGATGAATTGTCTAGCATCAATGTTGATTGGCTTATCAGACAAGATTATGTATTTGGCGCAAAATCCAGTTACGATGAAAGTGACCACTATAAAGATAATCTTCCAGAATAGCGTCTGGATCTTCTCTTTGGTCTCCATAAGCGATTTTATCTCACTTGTATATTCTGCTGCTGTATTGGAGATTTCTTCAATCTTCTTATCGACGTCGCGGGCCTTTGTCGTCCATCCACGTTCTAGATTGTTCAGTCTTTCGTCGATCTTCATGAAGCGTTCTCGCCGATCGTTCATGCACTCTACCCTAAGTTGCTTAAAAGAAGCAACCTCTGAACACATAGAAGCAATGACGTCTTTCTTATAGCAGTCATAATGGGAGCCTTGAGAATCGCATAAACCATGGTTTGTTTTTGTCAGTTGTTCCAGATGATCTTCCATAATTCAGTATGCCCCGGTTTGATCTTATCTATCATCTCACGGAATTGGTCTTCTACGAGAGATTTCAATTTCTGTTTTACTTCTACTTCAGTGAGGCGAACTACTTCAGATCCATCATTATCGATGAGCGTAAAGTCTCCGCTAATAGAATCCATACCATAATTATTTATTCTAATTGAGAAAATATTGGATTTATGCTTATTGAATCCACTATATTTGTAGAATCCATTGACTGACTCGACAAATTCAAATTTCTGCGTTGGATCTATCACAAAATCTGATCTATCCAAAGAATAGGTGTCTTCTGGAGAATAAGTACCGAAATAGCGAGGGGAATCGAATTCTGAACGGGGCTCTCCGACATAATCGTAGTCCCTGGCTACCTTGTATGACAACCAGATATAGCCCTGAGAGTTTCCGAGGTTCAGATAATTCCTAGCTGCTGCCAAAGCCCTCTGTTCGTCTGTCGGGGTGTCGAACTCGGTGTCATAGAAGTTCTTCAGTTTGAAGTTATAGTCAGTCAGATATCTACCAGAGGTGGCACCTGGATCGTCGTCCTGGTATTGAATCATATAGTTCCCTGGAATGCCATCCACATATTGGTAGACTAGACTAGATACAGGCCAGACATGCTTCTCGTCAATGGCGTCAGTCCTACTCTTGACGAAGACCTTGACCTCTTCCAAGAAGTCGTCATAGATTCCAAAGCACACCTGGCGTCTAAAGAAGTCAAAGTTAGTATTCTCCATTCGATTGTTCGGAGATATTCTCATCGTGGCAGATAGATCTGGATATTCTGAATATCTACTTTCTGGATAATAGGTCACAATGTCGTTCTCGAACTGGAAGCTTTCAGATGAAGGTGGTATCAAATATTCGTCGCCACTTTGGGCAAGGGTATTCGTATTGACAGTGTGTTGGTTTCGCTTGAAGGTCTCTTGAGATAACTTGAATATGTAGTTCCCATATTGAATAAAGTTTCTCACGCCATTCTCTGGCGCATGTTCTTCAACCGTCCATATATGCTGTCCATCTTCACCCTGAACGGTACCGGATGTACTATAATAACAGAGGCGCTCAAAATCTTCCTGGATAGATCCAGTCGTCTCTCCGGATAATGTGAGCAACTGAAAAGCTTTTGATGAATCAGCTATTGCGTAATTCTTTATCAAGGCGTCTTTGTGGGAAGCTGCAGTCAGCTCTGGAAAGCTAGAAGACAACTCGCCATAGGTCATATCGACGCCATACTTATCCCGGTAGTAGATAAAGATTAGATCGCCATTCTCGTCGCGTTGGTAGTGGAAGCCCTTCGGGAGTGGCTGAACAATTTCCCATAGGGCGTCAGACTTATCGACGATAATATCTGCTGAGACGAAGTCAGACGAAATGTCGTCACCTTCGAAGACGAACTTCTCCAAGACCCTGAAGGTGGATTGATTTGGATCTCGATAATTGGCAGAGGGTGTCCATTCTTCGACTTCAGCAAAAGATGAGTTATATTGGCCTTTGGGAAGATCGATAGTAATTATGGTGTTAGAGGTATCGCCATTATCATTCAAAACCACCCGGTAAGAAGAAGGAAAGCATATGCTCAGTTTGTCACGGTTCTCGGTAAACAGATATTTTCTTAGGGAGTGACCAGAAAGAGGCGTAGATATCTTGTCTGATTCTATTGTCAAAAGCATTAGAATACCTTTACTATGTGGAAATATTTAGAATTATTTATAGTATTTTTACAGATAGCCAATTGACAAAATTGAGTTCTTATTGTATTATATACTATACTGAAATAACTAAAGGAGATTGATGATGTCTTATGTTGTAATTCAAAAAGGAATCTACACCATTAGAGGTTGTACTTGTACTGATATTGAAAAAGGGGTCAAATGTAGATTTTTGAATTATCAAAAGCCTTATTGTGTTCTGTTCGAGAAAAATCTTGAAGAAACTGTCTATGAGAAAGACATCTGTTTGTTTGGGTTGAAAATTGGCACTGACCGTAGTTGGCGGAACGTCCATAGGTGCTCTGATTGTTTAGATGCTGATTATGACAAGACCTATGATGAGCTCAATGAAGTAGCCAAAAGAAAAACACCAGAGGGTTGGGAACGAGTGGTTGACTTCATTCAAGATGGCGATATGGTGTTCAGCAACAATATTCTGGCGAAGAATGGACACTTCTTTCTAGTGGATTCTGATTCCGAAGACAAGGATATCCGTGATCTGATTGGAAGAAGAATTGCCGAATGTCGGGAAGAATACGTAATCAGAAAGAAATCTTCAAATGGAGATGTTTAAGCATGGCTAAACACAAATATATTATCATGCAGGTCCAAGGTTCCGAACTGCCGATTCTATTCCATCCAGTCATTAGCCATGACTTGATTGGTTGTAGTTCTAACGTCATCTCAGCGGGATTCTGTTCAATGAACGTAGAAGAAGGTAAGAATAGCGTGGCATGCTATGGCAATTCAGTGTCATTGAACGTGGAAAGCCGTGGTGAAGTGGATGAAGAAATAATCTTGAAGTGGTTGAATAACAACATGTTCTGATCTTTGAGTTATATTGAATAAAACCTATCTATATGGAAAGACATAGATGACCAAAGAAAAGTCAAACTTTAACTTCTTCACCATCCTCTCAGATATCCTTCAGAAGAATTCAGGTGGTACTCTCCACGAGAACCCTGAGTTTGAGAAGATCTTTAGTAGCTACATGCTCGCTCGATATCTATCCATGCGCGACAGCTTAGTGGTCTATTCGATGATTGTCGAGAAGTTCCAATCGAAGCTGACGCCGATCCAGATCTACAAGTGGATGTACAAGATGGTGCCTAGACAGAACAGCGGCTTCATCAAATACATCAGCAAACCAAAGAATAAAAAAGGGGAAAAAGATTCACAGGAGGGTTGACAAAACCTCCTTTTGGTTGTATTATATACTATACCGAAACAACCAAAGGAGATTGAAAAATGAATGACAGCACCACGAAACTCAAAAAGGCAATCAAACTTCTATCTAAGGCTCAAGAATTGCTTCTTTCAATTGATTGGACCACTGACGAATGTATCAGCAGCTGTATTGCTCAACCATATGTCTCTGCCAACAACACTATCAATAGTTCCATCGCCCATGTTGGAACTCTCATCCACGCCACTACTCATCTCGGAAAGTCACCGGCATATAAGATTTCAAACAAAACCTCCAAGGCCTGTTGACAAAACCGAATACCTGTTGTACTATATATTATACTGAAAATACTGAAGGATATTGAAAATGAAAAAAATCTTGAAAGAATTCCTCTTTTCGAAATCGAACGTCTCTAAAAATTTGAAGCTTTTTGGTGACAAAACGAATATCAGTGGAGATACTACCAATCTTAGTGGAATCATGTCTAGAATCCGTGGCGACGTAACCAACATTCGTGGAATGGTGACGGATATTCGTGGAAACGTGTCTAAAATTAGCGGAGACATTACGAATATTCGTGGTCATGTTTCAGAACTTTGTGGTGACGTGACGAATATTTGTGGAAATACTACCAATATCTATGGCGACGTGACCGGGCTTGAAGGCAACGTGTCTAAGATTTATGGCGACGTATCCAATATCTATGGAAAGATCTTTCGTCTTACTGGAAGCGTGACCAAGATCAGTGGCAACGTTACTGGCATCTATGGATCGGCTACTGGTCTTCAAGGCGATCTCGACGAATGTGGGTTGACTGAAGAAGACAGGAAGAATGGCGTGAATATTATGGAATTGATTGAGAAATCCTGTTGACAAACCTCTTTTCGATTGTATTATATACTATACTAAAAACCAATAAAGGAGATTACTCAGATGGCTACGAAACACTACCGCAGCGACTTCAAGGAAAACCTCAACCGTGACCAACGTGACACCGTCAGCAACTACGAATCCAGAATCTCCAACGACAGCGAACTCAAGAAGGAATATGAGGCGCTCTCCGTGGATGAAAAGACCAACCTCATGGATCGTGAAATCTGTCTCAGCCGGATGAAAGGACTCCTGGACAATGCTGAACTTATTGACTATGACAAGGAACAGTTCCGTCTGACCTCGCTAATGATTATGGCAGGCTGGCAGAAGCGCGCTATTGATGAAATCCATGAACTCGCCATCATCAAATCCAACTGGAGTCGGGACTCCTACGTCCGGGATCGCCTGGAATGCGCCGGGATTCAGCCATTCAAAACCCGTAGCCGGTGATCTGAACGTCGGGTTTGGCGGAAAATATCCTCTGTTTTTCCGCCAAACCTGTTGATAAAATCAAGTTCTTGTTGTATTATATACTATACTGAAACAACTAAAGGGGATTGAAAAATGAACTTTGATGAATATGTGGTGAAGGAATTATCACTTCCAAAAAAACCTATTCGTCCAACTTATCTGACCTCGGCTGAAATGCAAAATCCGAATGCTATTAGGGCATATGCTGAAATTCTCGACGCCTATCAGAAAGAACTTGACGAATATAGCAAACGAAAGAAAGAATTTGCTGAAAGATCTGGTGATCTCGAAAAGAAGTTTGCTGGAGATGTCATGGTGTATCTAGGTCTTAATGTTCATCCAAACGCATATCAGATTTACAAATATGCTAAGGAAATGGTAGATTTTGATTCAAGTTCTTGCGCATATTCCAGGAGGGAAATGTTTGCCAAGATCTATGAACTCTTAGAAAAATTCTGTCTTATTTTTCAAATCGGATTTGCAAAGAAGTAAACTAAAGGAGATTCACGATGTCTAACATGGACTCTGTATGTTTGAAAACACTGCATCTGATCTTTCTTATTGTGTTGACAAACTCTATGAACTCACGCCTGATTCCATCAAGAAGCTTAGCAGCTACGAACGTGGCGGGCTTGCTGATCTGTATCAGTTAGCTGCTCGCTTCGTCGATATCTACGAAGCAAATGGCGTCGAAGAAATACTCGAAGAAGCTGATCTCGATCTGGATTAAGAAGATGAAACCAACGAAGAGGAGATCGAAGATGAAGACTGAAAAAGGTTATTCTATCATCTCGGGTGACCGTTACATCGTAAAACGGATTTATGAAAGTGGTCTGGCCATTGTCGTCAACAAACACGATGAGCATAGCTGCTTGTATATGCCATGCATGTGGAACGAAAAAAATCGGAGGCTTGAATGTGTAGCTATCAATGTCACCAAAGAAACTAAGGTTCCATTGATGTATTCTGTATCTAAATCTATTAAGAAATTCGCCGAACGCAACGCATATATGCTACTTACTGAGAAAGAAGCTCGTAATAAAATTGCTCATATCCCATCTGAGAAGGAGGCGTCCAAATGAAGATTGAACTCGACCTGCCAGAAGAGTGTTGCGTCGACGAGTTGGTTTTGAGCCAACCACCGGATTGTTGTCAGAACCGAGACACGTCAGATAACCAAAGACTGAAAATCACCTTTATGAACAACGGGGTTGCCACATTTCCTCGATTTTCTACTAAGCTCTGGTCGATGAATGACGCTGTGAATTCTTTCACAGCGATTGGAAAGATTGCCAACGATATCTGCGCACACAACGATGCAGCATTTGCTAAAATGTGCGAAAATTTCAACCACAACTAACAAGGAGATTTTAAAATGACTTTTATGGAGAAATTCATTACGACAATACTTGGACTCTCTTTGGCATTTATGATGGGGGTTATAGCAGGACAAAATGTTTATCGAGTAGAAGCCATCAAGCGCGGCGCCGCTGAATGGGTAATTTGCGACGACCAAGGAAACACCAAGTTCGTATGGAAACTTCCAGAAACGTCTATGGTAGATACAGCCAAAGGAGAATGAAGAAATGACCAAGGATCAAGTTATCGCTAGACTTTGCAATTTGAGCACCTGGGTTGGTAGTAAGATCTTCAAAGAAAAACACGCCCATGACTGCTTTTGTTCTCTTACGCCTACAGAACATCCAAGCTTTCAATTCGAAGAAGCTATTATCAAATATATCGAAAAAGCGGTCACAGAAAAGACCACCAAAGGCAAAGAGACATTGGATGATGCCTTGCATGAAAACATCCTTGGATGCTTTGACCGTGCTATCACGCAGTTACGTCTCCATAATGGCAACTTAGCAAAAGCTTTTAAAATTACAGTAGCTCCCGAGCGGCCTAGCGTATGCTCAGTTACTCACGATATAGATTCAAGAGTCTTAATAATTGATGGCTATCTCAGGGATATGACTCAATTAATGAGACATATTGGAGAGATAATGTGCAAGCAACTCGCTGAAGAATTAGAAAAGAGTGATATGGTGCCGGTGGATGAACCGACATTGGTCATTAAGCCTGAAGAAAGCATGTATTCCATTAGAATTACAACAAGCGTTCCATGTAGAAAGAAGAAAATCTAAGGAGACAAAAAATGAAAACAGACAGACACAGCCACTACGACATGATTGTTGTTTGGGTGGAAGATCCTAAGAATAGATTGGTGCAATATTGTAATGGCTATAAACCGGAGTGGCTAGATCTGAAACCAAACGAGGTGATCTGGGGGGATGAGGCTACATATCGTTGGAAACCTCCAGTAGATTCGAATGGAAATGAACTAATCGTTGGAAAGGCATATGCGTTCAATGGAGGGGTGCTGGTTCCAGATAGGTTCTTCGAAGAAACTGGGGTTTGGAGATGTCGAGTAGGAGCAAGTTTTGGCGATCCACGTGGAGTCTTGCGTGAGTTGCTTCCATGGGAACTAAATGGGGTTAAACCAGTTGAAGACAAAAGCTGCAAGACATGCGCCTACTGTCAAGGCAAAAAGGTGACAAAGCTCTGGTACTCCAATCCGCCAAAAAATGAAGAATATATTTGTGCTTATTTCAGCAACTCGCCATCTCCTGGCTGGGCTACCGACATTTCAGAATGGGGTGTCGTCGACGTATTTCTGGTAGAAAATTGTCCATCACATAAGAATAAAACAACCTAAGGGGGATAGTGAAATGAACTTTGAATACAGACATCCACACTACGATATGATGAAGATTTGGATGGAAAACCCTTTGAACAGGCTAGTTCAAATACTTTGTAAAGCTAATGGAAGATGGATGGACGTGCCACCAGATCAACTTGCATGGGACTTTGATAGCAAATACCGCTGGAAACCTCCGGTCGACTCGAACGGCAATCCTCTTGAAGTTGGAAAGAAATATACGTTCGCTGGCGATCCATGCACTTATCTGATGACGGAGTTCTTAGAGGATTCTGGCGTATGGAGAGCAACTGCTATTGAAAAGTTAGGCAGTTCGTTTCCACTTCATCCGTGGACGCTGAATGGATGCGTTCTACAGGACGAGAAATATTGTGGGAACTGCAAAAATTGCGAAGCATATTATGTGAAAAAAGACAACAAAGGGCAGAGCGTTGGACAAATTGAGCGCAAGTGCCACTGGATTCCAGAGAATGGTCCAGCCTGGTGGCAAAAAGATAAGATGCACTATGGACCGCCAGTAACTGATTGTAAAGCATGGTGTTCAAGAAGAAAGAACTGAGTCAAATTGAAAATATGAATTCATTGACGCAAAAACTTCAAGAAATATTGCAGCATAAAAAGCCTAGATATGTGACCGAATCATATCTAAAGAAGCTTGGATTGCTTCAGGACGTCGTTGACGCTACCTCTTTTCTGAACCACAGAAAGACCACCATCTCAGAAAGAATATTCTGTATTTTCAACGAGATAACCGAGCATCCAGTCTGTATGACTTGTGGCAAAGAAATCTATCCATACGATAGTTTCTATCTACCTAGAGAAAGTTACGTCAAAGGCTTCTGTTCTACCAGTTGTTCCACTAAATATCAGCACTCTAAGAAGGAGAAGATTCCAAGAGAAGTTAGAAGCTGTCAATGTGGAGCAACCTTCGAGGTATCCAAGAAATCCACCAAGCACTTCTGCTCGAGGGAGTGCTACAAGAAGTTTGCCAAAGGCGACGAAGCCAGCAAGCAGAAGCGGGCAGAGACTTGCCTGAAGAAGTATGGCTCGAGGAACGCGATGGGCAATAAGGAAGTGGTTAAGAAGATTGAAGCCACTATGATGGAGAGACATGGCGTAAAAAATGCTGCGTATCTTGAATCTAATTTATTCAAACGCAATAATCCAAACAAGAATCCAGAATCTAGAAGGAAAATAAACGAAGGTAAAATGCGCCATACTTATTCTACTCTGGATCGATTTTCCAATTTAGTAGTTCCTCTGTTTTCAGAAGAAGACTACGTACGTTCTGGAGGTGGTGGTTATTCTACAAAATATCCTTGGAGATGCAGTAGATGTGGTATGGTTTTTCTTAGATGGTATCATAATGGTGGCGTCCCTCTTTGTCCAGAATGCGACATAAAGACCACCTTTTTTGAAAAGAGACTTATGAATTTTCTATCCAATTATGGAATAGAAGCTAAACTACATGATAGAACGATTTTAGATAATGGTCTAGAATTGGATTTATACGTTCCTGGACATGGCCTGGCGATTGAATGCGACGGAATCTATTGGCATGCCAACACCCCTCCACAAAAACATCTGGCCAAAACATTAGAATGTGAACAAAAAGGAATCAGACTTATACACATCTTTGAAGACGAATGGATATACAAAGAAAAGATAGTATATTCTAGACTAAAGAACATTCTAGGGCTAATTCATAGAAAAATCCATGCCAGAAAATGTGAGATCAGAGAGATATCAAACAAGATATCTTCTGATTTTGTTGACAAGTACCATATCCAAGGCTCTAATAATTCTAAGGTAAGGTTGGGTGCTTACTATAAGAATCGATTAGTAGCTGTAATGACATTTAGCAAGTCTAGATTTTCCAAGAAATACGAGTGGGAGCTTATACGATTTTGTACAATATCTAATTTCAAGATAGTTGGCGTTGCTTCTAAGATGCTTACTTATTTTGAGAGGGTCTACCACCCAACTAGTATAGTTTCGTTTGCTGATAGAAGGTGGAGTTCAACTGAGGCCTTCTATGAAAAGCTTGGATTTAAGCTTTCACATGTATCTTTACCTAATTATTGGTTTGTCAATAGAAAAGATTATACTAGAAGAATATCTAGGATGCAATATCAAAAGCATATAATTGCTAAATTGGAAGGATTTGACCCTAAGCTAACTGAATGGGAGAATATGCAGATCTTCGGTTTTGACAGAATTTGGGACTGTGGCAATCTGGTATATTCTAAGAATTAGATCGATCTAAAAGTAGCTAAGCTAATATGGACAAAAAAGGGAGGCACGAGGCCTCCCAATTTTGAGTTCAACTACAGTGACGAATCAGTTGTAGGTGAAGACACGGCCGCTGTCTGCGTTGAGCAGAGTTCCGGACATGCCGTCGAGCTTGATGAGGTGATAATAATTACCCGCACCAAACACGTTGCCAAGGATTCCGTAACGGGTACGGACGCCAATGCGCGGTGTGAAGTTTTCCTGACCAACGGCGGTTGCGAGTTGGAGAGGAATATACGGACAATAGATAACTCCCGCATCGTACGGATTTGGTCCCTTGTATCCGAGAAGGATATAGTTTCCGCCGGCAAACGTGTCACGGAAGCAGGCGAGGTTGCCGCGTTTCAGCGTTCCGATTTTCGCGACGCCAACGCCTTGTGAGCTGATGGACGTACGGCCAGTCGTGTCGATGTCGCCCATCTGTTCGAACAATGCGACAGGTTTTGGACTCATGATAGCGAACGTAGCGGAGCCACGGCGTGTCTTGATTCCGATATCCTGTGATTTTTCGAGGACGTGCGTGTAGAGAGTTAGCATACGTTCGAATTGGTTACGGCCGTCTGCAGAAACCGGAGTCCATGTGGAAACGCGGGGATCTGGGGTCGTTCCGTCCATTCCAACGTTGTTGATAGCTGCGACAACCATCTCAGTGATGAGCTGACGGTCGATTTCAGCACGGATTTCATACTGCGCCATTCCGATCATTTCGGAGTTGACGTCGACTCCCTGCGTGTTCATCATGTCTTCGGCAAGTTCTGGAGTCCATTGTGCACCAACCTTACGGGTTTTTGCTTCAACGGATTTCTTCAGATAGTCGAAAGTGACCATGGGCATGTCTTCGCCAATGTTCCACCATTCCGAATTTTCAAGGGTTGCGCCTTGGCCGAATGGATTTGCGAACTTGGTCGTGCCGTTGGGCGCGCCAGGAGCTCCAGCAAATGCCTGGAAATAACTGTTGGCAGAGAGTTCCATTGCGTTGCCGGATGCGCCGGTGAATGCCGAGTCAAGCTGGTTGTAGCCGATTTCAGTACCTTCAGCAACGCCTTGAGCTCCGCCTTTGCCGAACTTGCCGTATTTCGCGCGGATGGCGAATGCCCAGCCGACAGATGCCATCATTGGCTGAACGCCAGCAACCTCGAACGCGATGAGTTCGGGAAACATACGACGTGCAGTTGGGATGACGATGGAGGGGATACGTGCGTCGTTGGGATTTACGCCAGTCGTGACGAAGTCGCCATATGCGCCAAATTGGCCGCCGCCATCAGAACCAGTTGTCTGAGCGCCCATGCCAGCTTGGGGAAAGATTCCAGCATATGCTTCGCGAAGACGGCCAATGCGTTGGTCTTCGGCGTTCTGAATGTTTTCCAAAACGATAGCTGTAGCGAGTTTCTTACGTTCGTCGGTGATGTCTCCGCCTTCTTCGATGACAGATGCCCACTTGGAGTACACCTGTTCTTGGAAATTAGCGGGAAGACCTCTGTAAAGTGCGCCTTCTGTGAGTTTCATTGTTTTTTAACTTCCTATTTGTTAGGTTGGCTTATTAGCCATTCAATTGCTTGCTTTTCGCAACCATCTTCCGATACATTTCCATCATTGGATCCACGTTGTCTGTCGTGCTTTCGCTAACTGGGACGAGCGTTCCAAGTTTGGATTTTGAATCGGCAGATTCATTTAGTTTTTGACGGAGCTGCTTTTCGTCAGCGTCAAAGGCCTTTACTGCCTCAGCAATTTTCTCCTCAACCTTGTCGAGCTCGGCATCTTTGACTTGCGTTTCGACAAAGAGTTTGAGCTTAGGAGACATCGATTTAGTTTGTTCTTCGACGATCTTCGCGCGTTTCAGATCTTCGAGTTCGTTTTTAAGTTCGATCTTTTCAAACATGAGTTTGGAAAGTTCTTTTTCTTTTTCGTCGATAATCTGTTTGCCATCGAGAAACGCTTCGTTGATTTCGGCATCGATAGAAACTTCGTAGGTCGCCATCGCCTGCTTGATCTGTTCGAAGATCTTCTTGCATGCGGCGGTTTCGACTGATTCCTTGACAGTGGTTTCTGGGATTGCTTCATCTAGATAGGTATCGAGGAAATCTGAAACATATTTAGCAACTTCACGATTGGATTCAGATAGTTTTTCGCTGCGAAGTTTTTCGACGACCTGATCGAGAAGTTCGGTGTGTTCTTCATCGATCTTTTCAAGAACCTTGTCCAAAAGTTCACAGTGGTCTTCGTCGATTTTGGCACGGACCTTGTCAAGCAGTTCGCAATGTTCTTCGTCAACCTTTTCCAATGCTTCCTTATATGCAGCTTCCTTCAGCTCAGCCATCTTCGATTCGAATTGTTCAGTGAGACTAGCACGAACATCTTCTTTGATGAGAGAGTTCTGAGGATCGATGCTTTCGAAAAGCTTCTTGAGAATGTCTTTCATTGTTTTTAACTCCGTTGTTATTAGTTATTTATTAGAAATTAACTCCAAAATGGACGGCCTGCATATTTGTCGTCCGATAGAGTAGGATCAAGTTCATGCATAAATCGGCCTAAATCTTCAAGTTCAGATCCTTTTAGTTTATTAATAAATTTGATATGATCAAACATCGCTTCTTTAGCGGAATCGGAAAAAGTTACTTTGAAGAATTTTTCAGCATCTTTATAAAATTTTTCGAACATCCAATTCAGAACGGAAGAAGTAAGCCCAATTTTTATGCCTCTCTTATCCGCGTTTATATTAGAATATATCGCACGGAGCAAAAAAAGATTTAATTTATCAAATTGTTTTTGATCTAAATTAAATTCCTTTGGGCTAACTTTCATAAACATATTAGCTTTTGTGAATTTTTGTTCTAATATTGTTTTTGAGTTAAGCAAGCTTTCGCATAATCTACTAAATTTCATTATTTCTCTCCAATTTTGTTGTCATAAAGTCATTGTTATTTATTTATCTAAACGCCGCGATCAGCGCTTACTTAGTTTTGAATGCCTCAGCTTTAGCTTTCATGATGCGGGCAGTTAGCTTTTCTGCGACAAGTTGTTTCAGATTTTCTTTAGCATCTACCCCGTTTTTCTGTCTAACAGATCCAACGAATTTTTCAGCACGGTCGCTCATATTGTCTTTCCTTTTGGTTAGTTACTATACTTTTAGACTATCGATGAAATTCTTTATCGATTCGATCAGATGCTTCGAACCTTCGTCTGTCTTGATGGAGTGGGTTGGAATCGATTCGAGATTTCTCTGAAATTGTTCGAATGCTTTCTCAACGATGTCTCCGTAGGTATCTATCATGAATGTCTTCGATTCGAGAATGCCATTCACGTAGCAGTTGGGTCCAGATGGATTGGAGACACAGTCGATAGTTATCATCTTATATTGGTCTTTGACGACATTGCCTTCTGATAATTTTCCAACGCCGCGGGTAGACATGCCTGGTTTACCGCCATGATGGATGACCGAGGCAAGTATGTCGCCCTTAGGGGTGCCTTTGACAGTTCCATCAGCTGACGTCATTAGAACTACTGATTCGCCTATCCAAATGTCTTCTTCCTGTGTGAGCGAGACGATCTTATGGCAGATATTGTTGTAGTCAATATGGTTATGGTCTGGATGGTTCATTTCTCCAAAGGCCACGCATTTGTCAATGTAGTTTGTCTTGAAGTCAGCCACCGACTTTTCCATAAGCGATCTGGAATAGATACGGCCATTGGCGTTCTTTTTCTCGGTGACGATATATGGACCTTTGATTCTTAGAAATCCAGGCGCGCGTTCGTTCTTTTGTTCTAGAATATATTCGAGTTCGTGAGGATCGTTCTCAACGATTAGTTTGAGTTCGTTCAGTTGGTTCATTTCTTACCAAGCCTTATTTTTGTTGTCGTCCATTATTGGTTCTGGATCGCCATGATCTTTGACGTTGTTTTCTTTGAATTCGATCTTCGCCATTCTTAGCTTTCCAGCTTCTATGGAGTTCCAGAGATTAGCGATGTCTTCTTCAGTATAGTCAAGATATTTTTTCAAGCCAACGTTATTTATTTTGTCAGTAATTCCAACGAACTTATCATAGTTGTTCAACTTCAAATCCAACGTCTTCTGGGATATGTATTGGTCATATAGATGTGGCGGAGTAAAGCTAAAATTTAGATCATATTGGCTAAGTTCGTATTTGTCTGTTTTCCACATGCCACGTAGTCTAAGATGCTTTTCAATTCCTTCCTTTAGTCCTTTTTCTATGCGGTTTAGAATTCTAAGACAAAATCTAGCAAACTTGAATTCTTCATATGGAGGGGTATCTGAGCTATCGATCTGGACAGTTGGCTCAGCATAGCGGGTATATGGGACCTTCAATGACAAATATAATTTCCGAACGAAGTAGTTTAAGTCATCTAAATTTCCAAGTTCTACTCCTGGGCTGATAGTTTCGACGTTGGTTCCTTCAGTTCCTTCTGGGCGAGTGAACCAATAATTTTCAGTGATAGAATGAGTATCATAAGCATTTGAGACGCTTCCGGTGGTTTTGTCATAGACTTTCTTTGTCTGATATTTCTTGGCTATCTTAAGCAATTCTTCATTGGCGCGCATCTTAGATAGTTTTCCAACTCCGACGTTGAACACAAGACGGAGAGGGGCGCGTGCCAACCGATGGATGATAATGGATTCTTCGATCAGAGATAACTGATTGTAAGCACGCCTTGCCCTCTCGAGAAGAGGAAACACGATCGTTCCATTCATCGAGTAGGCACCACTATCTATATATGTTAAGGCGGACCATGGCATGAACAGCGACTTGTTTCGCTTGATTCCCATCTGTCCATTACCTATCGATGTCTGTTGGTTGTTCGTCAGTGGAACACCCTGTCCAGCGATGGTGGTATTCATCGCGTCGAGCATCTGAGAGAAGATAGTCAATCCTGTCTTCTGCCTTGTCTTCATGTTGAAAGCGTATTCGTAGCATTCGGCTCCGATGTATCTAACGCCAATGATGCCTTGGTCAGCATTTTCAGAATCTACGATGTTCTCAAAAGCTAATTCGCCTTCGGTAATGAACTTGATTAGATAGTCGAAAAAGTTGTTGTCAAATTCGAAATAAGATAGATAATCTTTAACCGTATCGACGATTCTTTTCTTAGTATATTGGTCAAGTTCTATGTTGTCAGAAATAGAAAAGGAGTATAATTCTTCATTCTCATCGAAATTTATGCAAGCATCAGCTATTTCTTCGATAGCATCGCCTAGTTCGGCCATATTCATCATGTTCCGATATGAGATGACTCGAGCAAATTTGTTTGTCGAGATCGAACCATAGATTTTGTCACCTACTGTATATTGGTCGAAGTGTCCAAGGCCACCGACAAGCATGCGTTCGTCAGAGTTCAGATCTTCGACAAACTCATCTACGACTGACCCATCGGTTGGCTTTTTGTTTTTCTTTGAGTCCTTAGGTTCTTCTTCATCATCTGCCTTAGAATATGTTTCGTACTTTGGATTAGACTTAGGATTTACGCCTATCATGCCAAGAACGTTTTGCAATGAGTTAGCCCACCAAGACATAGGAATTTTCCTTTAGATTTGTTGAATTTGTTCTAATAGTATTTATTCTCAAGAACCATAGGATACGATAAATAATTTTACAGATGTTTTAGAAAGAGGTTGCTTCGTGCAATTTAGATCCTATAATTCCGAATTAAAGATAGCCACTGCGATGTTCATGGATGTCTTTAATAATATCGTTATAGATAGAAGAACGGGCTCAATAGATGACCCGACTATTCAGAAGCTTATTGAGGTCCCTTGCGTGTTTGGACAGCGCTCTAGAATTCTGAAGTCTCTGGAAAATCCAAACAAGACTTTATCTGTCCCTATGATAGCTGTAAACCGTGTTGGATTCGTCCGAGATGTCCAGAGGGTGCATTCTATCCACAACCATCTACTATTTGGGACTGATGGATATTCGAATACAGCCCAAGCCACTCCAATTCCAATAAATGTCACTTTCACTCTCACTGCGATAACTCGCTATATAGAAGATCTAGACCAGATAGTAAACAACTTCATTCCATTCTTCCAGCCAGATATCTACGTCGTATGGAAACATCCAAAGTTTCCTTCGTGCAATATCAAATCCCAGGTGGTTTGGGACGGAAGCGTCTCGACAACTATTCCAGAAGATCTACCTGAATCGGCTCCATATAGATGTTTGGGCGACGTTTCCTTTACCTTCAAGACATGGTTCTTTCCTGGCGTTGGCGAATATGACGACGATCTTCCGAAGATTCTCAAGATCAACGCTACTCCGAATCTCATTCCATTTGGCGAAGATGGCTACATGTTGGATAGATGGTATGATGTTCCAGTTACTGTTGGAATCGATGGATTCAAAGAAAATATTAAAGCAGGTCTCATCAAGGCTGATAGAAATAGAAAGAATTGGGACTGGCTACCTATATCTGGTGACATATCTGGATATTGGCAAGAAATATCTGGAGCGGTATCTGGATCTGCACTAGCAGAGTCGCTTGTCTCCCAAGGAAAGTTTACAGTTGCTGAAGACGGAAATCTACTATTCTTTAGCAATGCTGACTATCTTACTAGCGGCATGACTATGTTCGATTTCGCCGAATGGTACAACAACGAAGTGACCGATAAAGATGTCGGCCATAATGACATATAAACGGAGAAAGAAGAATGGAATTTAGATTCATGAAGGCTTATCAGAGGGTGCTGGAAAACGAGGACAAGGAACGGAAATTCATAGCTGCTTTAGATTCGTTCATAAAGAAGCATAAGTTGGCACGTCAGATGTTCGAACCTCTTTTTGGTCTTGCTATGAAGAATATCGATTCGAACATAACGAAGCTGACGTCCATGATGGTTGACATGTCCAAGAAATTCGACGACCAGAAGATCAAGGACGACTTTTCAAACATTCTAAACACCTTATGAGATATCTAGAAAAAGTCAAAGAAATTCTCGAGAAGGAAAAGGACACCATACTGATGGTGGCTAATCTTCCAGGAATTTACAAAGATTTCTCGGGAGACGTTTATACTAAAGATGGCATAAAGCATGTCAAGGACAAGACTTTCAAATTGAACCATAAAAAAGAGATGGTTGGTCTAAACGAGGCCACTCAACTGACGCCCTGTTGGTTCGACGAAAAGGGAAAGCAACTGAACCTCGACAACAAGAAGTTCAGAACCCATCGGGATCTGGCTGCTCACCTCTTGGATGCCGATTCTCCCAGCCAATGCAAGCAATGATAAAGCCATTCAAGGTGGCTTATGGAAAAGGTTGGATCAGATTCTCAGCACCTACAGCTGGCATGTATGGAATATCTTTTGCCAATAAGATGTCTCTAAAGGCATGGACTAGTCTGAAGAAATATATAGAATCTCAAACATTCTCGTCTTTTTCTGTCGACGTCGTAGATAGTTCGGGCGTCGATGTCATAGATAGCGTTGGATCTATAAAAGGTCCATATGCTACGATAGATTGGATACAAGAAAGAATCGAACGTGGAAAAATCGACTTCAAATGAAATTCCTAAATTATTATCTCGAAAGGCTAATGGAAGGCGGCAATGCTGTCCAAGCTTCTAGAATCAACCAGGAAAACGTGCAAGCTACCCTGGATGACATCTACAAAAGACTTCTGCCAACCCTTGGACTAACAAAGGACAACGTAGCAGTTCTTGGAAGCACTGGAAAGAAAAAGCCAGGTGGATCTTCAGGAGATATCGATTTGGCTATAGACATGACGAAGATGGTAGATAAGAATAAGCCAACGGTAAAAGACATCATCGACTTCATTGGCGACAAATCCAGAAAGTTCACCGATCAGATCACTCCAAGTTATGGATTTTCTATCATTTCTATAGCATGGCCGATCGCAAATATCGATGGAAAGCAAGAAAATCAGTCTGTTCAACTCGATCTGATGCTTACTGACAACCTCGAATTCTCAACCTTCGCATATTATGCTCCAGCTGAATGGGAAAGCCAATGGAAAGGTCTATATAGAAATCTGCTTCTAATCAGTATCATCAAGCAATCCAAGATGGAAGTCATCGAAAAGGCGTTCAATGCTGAAGGAATAGAGGTTCCTGTTGAATGGAAACGCTTCATGTTCGACATGAATGCTGGATTAAGTAAAGCAACCCAGAGCATAAAGGGAAAGAAGGGCATCTCAGCTACAGTAAAGACCCTAAACAAAGAGACTCTCACTAAAGATCCACAAAAGATTCTAGACTATGTTTTCGGTCCAAACAAATACAAACCATCAGACGTACTGACCTTCGACAGTCTATATTCTATCGTCATGGATAAAGATTTCATCTATGCGGATAAACGTGACAAAATAATGTCGGATGTCGTCAGAGGTCTCATCAGCCAGGGCGTGCCTATTCCAGAAGGCTTGGAGAAATATTCATGAACTTCCTAAAGTACTACATATTGAATGAGGCAGAGGTCGACACCAAGACCAAGCGAGAAGCCATGAAGAAGATCCATCAGATGAATGACAAGGAATTCATCCAGTTCTTCAAGGAACTTCTACCATATATAAAGAATGGCGCCATAGATCTAGATTTACTTCGAATTACCGAGAAGATCGATGGTTCATCCTTTCGGTTCGCTGTCTATCAAGGAGAGATCTTCGGGGAGACGTCGAACTCTGGCATGCAGAAGGCTGACAAGTTTTCTGGACCAATGAAGAACTATGGAGAAGTTTTAAGATATATTGAAAGCAAGTTTGGTAAGAAGCTTCTGGAGCTACACAAGAAATATGGCGACTTCAAGGTATATGGAGAATTATTTTATTTGGATGGATTGCCCATTGACAAGGATGGCACCGTAACCTTTGTGGCTACTAAATACGACGCCAAGAAGTTAGGCACCTTCGCCACCTTCGTCATATTCGACATATTGCTTTTAGAAAATGGAAAATTTGAAAAGGTTCCTGGGCATCCACTGAACAAAGAAATTCGAGCGTTGTCCAACAAGGAGTTCACTGTCCTCGAGAACAACGTCGACTTTCGCTGGAATGGATCCATACCATTATTCTACGAGGTCGACGACAAGACAATGAAGAAGGTAGTTACTAATGTGGATGCTCTCGACCATGAAGAGTTGGAATCGCTACGAGACAAAGTAAACGAAGCTTTCGTCAAATATGCCAACGAAAAGGGCAGCCTCTTCGGAGTCAAGGACTCGAAAGTAGAAGGGTTGGTTCTCCATACCATCGGTGGTTTGGTCGGCATCCAGAATCCAGAATGGAAATATGTAAAGGAAGAATATTTCAAGATATCTGGAATGTTGGAAGAGCGCCAGAAGAAGTTCATGGCTGACGTGACCGGATATAAGGCCAGGAAGTTCGCCCTCAAATACGTCATGGATAACAAAACTGAGGACAAATTGCTAAAGACCTTTGCTAAACATCTTGACCAATATCAGAAAGACATCAATAAGATAATCGATCAGTGGGAACAACAGAAAGCTAACGTGCCTTCTCCGCTGAAAGACAATCAGTCAGCGTTCATAGCTGCCGAAGCAGCAAAGCTGAACAATATGGACAAAGACAAAATAAACACGCTAATAGCCTATTTTGGAGGAGATAGAAAATGAAATTTGAACAATTGGTAAATGCATATCTATTACTTGAAGACAATTATAACATGGCGACGGGATTATATGGCCTTGACAATCTTAATAGTCTAAAAAATGGACAACTTAATCATACGGTAAAATCTTTAGACAAGCTTTTCTATGATAAAGAATTATAGCTTATACCAAATAATCTAGAATACAATGAAGATTTCGATTCATTCAACGCAGATTCTAATATTCATGGCATGATTCAGCTTGCCTTTGAAATTACAGACAAACATATAAAAGAGATTTACGAAAAATTTCCAAAAGACAAATTGATGCAATATATTTTTCGTGACAAGGTATCTAAAAACATCATAGATAGATCTTATCTTAAAGCGAAAGGTAGTTTATTGCTTGGAGATATCAAAAAAACTAATGAACAACTCTGGCTAAAGCCTAAAAACATGAAGGTATCTGACTTCATTATAGGTGTAACAAAACAGGTTATAGAATCTTTTAAAGAAAAAGATAAAAAAGCAGACACAAATATTAGAGCAATATTTAAAAATCCAAAAGAAAACCAGTTTTTTCACGCAACACATACCGAATTATATAAACCTGGTGAAATCATCAAAGGCTATTGGGACCCATTGGAGAAAGTAAAAGGTGGAATGTGGGCAGTATATCTATCAATTAAACATTTAGAAGAAATATTCGAAAAACATAGACCATCAAGTAAGCCACCTAGATTGAACAGTGTTTTTGCGTTCAAGGAATTAGATGATCTAGTTAATAATGCTAAAAAATTAGGCAGGTCATATATTTATATGGTAGAACCACTTGGAAAATATCATATAGCAGATATGAACATAATCGATGAATTTGAAAGTATTAGAGCAGGATGGAAAGAAGAAGATGAATTTGCTGAAACAGCAAAGCAAAGAAAGGATAATGCTAAAAAATATGGTGATTTGTTAATGAAAGAAGTAAAATTATATTGGGAAGGAAAGCCGTCAGCTGAATCTAATAAAAGACCAAAATGGGAAGTTATTTGTGGCGCCCCTGGCGTCAAAGTTATATCTTTGGTGAAATTATGAAATTTATAGAACGTTGCAAACAAATTTTAGAAGCCTTCAATCCAAACGACCATGTCTTGGAACCCGCTAAAACCAAAGTCACCATTATCATTGGTAGATATTCGCCATTCCATATCGGACACGCAGCTATGGTAAAGAAGGCCAAACATCCAGTTATCATGCTTCTTGTAAAGGGAACGGTGTCTTCTAAAGATAAAGACAAGAATCCATTTCCAGCTGATGTCCAGGAGAAAATAATCAGAAATGCTAGAATATCTAAGATAAAGGATGTCGTTCAGGTAGAATCAGCGGACCTAGTAAAAATCTTCGATAAGCTGAGGGCTGAAGGATACGAACCTGTGGAGCTGATAGCTGGAGAAGATAGAATACCTTTCTACAAGCAAATGGCTCAGAACTACGTAACTAAACTGAACGGAGACCTAGAAGTAACCCTGTCAGATAGAGTAATGTCGGCTACTGAGGTCAGAAACCATATAAAGAACGACGACTTCGAAGGAACCAAGGAGCGCATGGTAAATCTGGATAAGAAAACATATGATCTGATAAAGAAATACGTAAATTAATATCTAAATGATTCTATAAATAAAATAAACTGGAGAATATACCATGAAATTTGAAGAAAAAATTGCTTCACTTCTCGAAGCTTCCTACTCGCATGAAGATATTTCTCGCTACATGAACGATATTAAGTTTCAGAAAGACGACGTCTCTAAGAAAGCACTTGCTATTCTTGACGAAGTCCAAGCTGAATTCCTTAAGAAATATCCAGATGCCGAGTTCGACGTCGTCCGAAAGGGAATCTACATCAATGGAAAGCTTGCGATGTTCCTTCCAATTGGTCCAGATGCCAAAGTAGACAAAGCTAAGGCGATGAAAGACTTTGAAGCTGCATATAAGAAGTCAAAATAAGTTGGTATTTTTGTCTATAGCTTTATTGACAAATCCCAATCTTGTTATATAGTAACTATAGGCAAAAATAATGAATAACAAATTTAACAAATCTAACAAATATGATAAAGGATTGCTATGAAATTCAACCAACTTGCTGAAGCGTTGTTAGGAACAACGACCTTTGGCAAATCAGAGGAGACTTCCATGGGAGAAGCTATCAAAGGCTGGAAACACGCCTTTAGCGATCTGGCAAAATATCGGCAGGACAAAAAACCAGTAATGCTCATATCTCTCAAGAACGATGGAACCGAAAGCAAAATGCACGATGCCAAGAAGCCCATGCTCAATATCGATGCTGCTGAAGAGACTTACAAGAGGGTGCGGGATCTGAACCCATCTCGCAAAATTGACTATAACGTATATGTTGACAATAAGCTTGTTGGAAAAGCATCGGAGATATTCGAATGAAACATAGATTCATAGAATATGTCAGTCAGCTATTGGATGAGGCATCGAATCCATATTTCAAAGCAAAAGACGAACCGAAGGACACTGATAACGGAATATTCTCATTCTTGATTGGAACCCATTCGGGTCCTAAGGATTCCAAATATCTTGACAAGATTTTCCAATATGAGGGTTCCTATAAGGACGCCAAGAAGAAGGCCATTGAGAAAGCAAAGAAGGCTGGCGAAAAAGAACTAAGCTATGTAAAACCATAAAGGCGCTGACATGAAATTTAACGAAAAGATCAAAGAACTGGAAGAATCAGCATACCAAAATTATCTAGATAATCCAGGTCCATTATATGGCAATGACGTGCCAGCGCTGATGAAAGATACAAATACTCCTAAAGCGTTAAGAGACTTGCTTATCAAACTCTACAATATCGAAGTCGACGCGACGAATTTGAGAAATCGTTTAGATAAGAAGGAAGCAGAATAGACGAAAGTTGCCGAAACTTTGGCGTCCAACAAATTCAATATAGATCTTGGTTATGGATTTGGAGATATGCTTGCTTAATGCCTGCTAAATCTAAAAAACAGTTCAAACTGATTCAGGCCAAGCGTTCTCAATATGAGACAAAGGCAGCCACTCCCGCCGAATGGAAGTGGGTATGGGATAAGGAATGGATAGATGGGGTGGATTATGACAAACTACCAGAAGGAAATATTATGAAGTTCGAAGAAAAAATTCAAGAATTGTTGGAATCAGAATCAAAGATCGATGGAGTAACTTATGACACCATCAAGTATGAAGCTGTCCATGGGAAGAAACCAAAATTTGCGGCAACTGCAACAGGATATTTCATGTTCCATATCGGGTACCTGCGCTCGGGAGAGAGCTACAAGGACGACCAAGCATTCCAATATCGTGGCAAATATAAGGATGCTCTGAAGGCGGCTGCTACTGAGACCAAGATGCGTGGAAAAGATACATTTTATTTGCTTCCATAAAGGATAATAAAATGAAGTTCAAGACAAAAATCGACAAGTTGCTTGAAGACAAACAGTCAGACTTGAAACAGATTCAAGCAAAAATAGATAAGATATCTAAAGACATAGGAAAGTCTAAGAAAAAGTTGGAAGACAATCAGAAGGCTTTAGCATCTTATACTGAAAAGATCAAGAAAGAAAATTATGACTTAGAATGGAACATAAACGATTTGCAACAGCAATATGTGGAACTTGTTGACGAAAAACGAGAACTAAATAGAGGCTGATAAGATGAAATTTGAAGAAAAACAAATAAGAGAGACGTTCCATAATTGTTTCCATGACGACATGAAGACAAATGCCTGAATATGGCACCAGACAATCAGAGAACGCTAGAATATGGAAGCTAAGGAAACACCAGATGAAGTTCGAACAAAAAGTAAGAAGCCTTCTAGAAAGCGAACCTGCCCAAACTGTCGAATTAGAAGAGGGAAAGCTAAGTAACTTTTTGTCTAATATTCTAATTCTTGCTGCTCTCATGGGCGAGCCGATGGCTAGATATAAGGATCAAGCATTTTCTTCTACTGCAAGTTTTCTTACCAGAGCAGTTAGTAAAGATCCAGACATCGACGACAAGGAAATCGAAGCTACCCTAAAATATCTCAACCAGAAACATTCTACCTCCTTTACCAAAGCCGACGTCAAGAACAAAAACGAAAGGCTAGGCAAGATACTTCGCGATGAACTGATTGGAGCTAAGAAATAAATAATATTATCTTCCTTATGTGGTAATTCGGAAGTAGGGAAGCGCAATGCTTCCCTTTTTTATCTTTCTTATATAAATACTTTCAACCACATAAGAAAGAATACCATCATGCTACGCAAAGAAGTTCTCAAAAATTTCGTAAGAACCACTCTCGAGAAAATGAATTTCAACACCCAAGGATTTAAGAATTTTACTAAATCCAAACACCCTGCTATTTTCAACTATATAATAAAAAGCACTGAACAGTTCGGAGATATTTCATATAGCGAACGTCTATACTGCTTTTTAAATGACGTAGCCATAGAATACAAAAAGTGTCCAATATGCCAGAAGAAGAATAGAAAGTATTTTAGTCTGACAGTTGGTTATTCAGATACCTGTTCCAACAAATGTAGAAGCCAGGCTAAAATGTTGCCTAGAATAGATATAACGTTGCATTGTATAGACTGCAAAAAAGAGAAGACCTTCAATATCATATCTTCTGAAGAGGCCAAGTATATCAAGAAGCAAGATACCTTTAGGTGTAGATCATGTGCAGCTGCTGATTTCAGAAAAACATTAAAACACGACGAAGATAGATATTCAGCATTTATAGAAAAAACCAAAAACGGCCAGACTGAAGTATGGAAGAACAGAACTGATGAAGAGAAAAGCGAAATATTCACAAAATCAAAAAATACGATAAATGAACAAATAGGAAAAATGTCAAAAGAAGAAAGAAGCAATAAATTTAGTTGGATGAACAAACTAAATCCAGTTGAAAAGGAAGAATTTATTAAAAAATTACACACAAAATGCCAAAATTGGTGGGAAAATATTGAGGATAAAGAAAGAGACAAAATTTATCAGAAAAAGAAATTAACTTGGCTAAAAAAGAGAAAGCCATTTAAAGAGCTAACTCAAGAAGATATAGAAAGATATGATTACTATAAACAAGTTAGTATGTTAACTGAAATAAATTATGAGAAATACAAACACATTATTAACCCAAACCATCTGTATAGAAGAATAAATAGTTATCATCTAGATCATATTTTTTCTATTGCTGAAGGATTTAAGCAGAAGATACCAGCTGAAATTATAGCGTCAGTTGCTAATTTACAGATGTTAGAATGTTCAGTTAATATCAAAAAGCGAGCTAAATGCTGGATAACAAAAGAACAACTTCTGGAAGATTATGAAAAAGGGTTATGGCTATAAGCAGGGCAAGTTCGTTCCTAGAAATAAGGAAAAGTATATAGGGTGCTTACAAAAAATTTATTTCCGCTCGGCCTGGGAATTGCAATGCTTTAGATATATGGACCTTAATCCCGCCATCCTCCAATGGGGATCGGAATCGACAGTGGTAGAATATGTGGATCCATCGCGCGCCGGAACCACCCATAGATATTTTATCGATCTGTCCTTTACTGTAAAGGACAAGACTGGAAAGATCAGCAAGATATACTGCGAAGTCAAACCCCACAAAGAGACCATAATGCCGGTTAAGGGGAGAAAGTCAGACAAACGGTACTACGAAGAAGCAATGACGTACATTAGAAATACCGCCAAGTGGAATGCTGCCTCCAAGTTCGCTGAAGCTAAAGGTGCTAAATTCATCATACTCACTGAGAAAGAAATATTTCCAGCTGGCGTGCCTAAGATGTCCGCAGATAAATAATCATATGCTAAAGGCAATATTTAAAGGATACTTCCATGAAATTTGAAAAACGAATCAGCAAGCTACTCGAGATGGCTCATCCATATGAAGTGATGACAACTTCTTCTACTATACCTGGAGTGAACGACATATTCAAAGTGTTGGTACAAGGCGGACTATCGAACGAAGCCGCCGAACCAATAAACGTAGATCCAAAAGAGTTAGCTATGGGAATCCGTGTCGAGATGGAACACGTTACTAAGGGAGTAAACCCTCAGTTAGAAGAAGCACTGGCTAAGAAGATCGCCATGGATCATCTTGCTGAGATCCCGGATTACTACACAAGATTGGATAAAATGGAAAAAGAGGCGGAAGCAGAAGGTAAGATGAAGTAAATTTCTTCTGTTCAAAATATATTTGATTTTTTCCTCTGGGGCGGTTGACAAACCGCCCTTTTCATTGTACTGTATACTATACCAAAATACGTAAATGAAATAAGGAGAGATAATCATGAACACTTTCACCACTGTCACCACCGTCGAACAGCAAAAACAAATCATTGATAGCTTTCTCAGCGATCTCAAAGAACTCCTCAAGAAGCATGCCGAACTCAACGTCTTTGACGACGAACCTGGAATCGTCGCTTTCTTCAACGTCGATGGAAAAGCTATCGCTGGAATCAACCTCGGCGCTCACCTCACCAAATAAAGGTTTTCGATAATTTTTCAATAACCTATTGACAAAACCGAATACTTGTTGTACTATATACTATACTGAAAATGCTAAACGTGCTAAACAACTAAAGGAGATTGACAATGAAACTCGAACATGTTTGTGGAAAGTGTCTCGTTCATTATCGCTGTAAGAAGAATGGTATTTACGTACAACCTAATGAAAATCCAGATTGGGCGTATTCTGCCGATCTGTACGAATGTCCGGTGTGTGGTCATCTACATATCGAACGCAACGATGCGGGTTTCTTTTTCTCAATGCCTCATCGATCCGCCATTCCAACCGAAATGATCTATATTCTCAACGACTAAAACTAATATAAGGAGATCCAGACGATGCGCTTAAACTCTATTATTGAAGTGTTAATGGAACGTGATGGAATGTCGCTCGAAGCTGCTAATGAAGCATTCGACATTGCACGTGAAGATCTCAATGCTATTCTGAACGACGGAAATGGCGATGTCTATGACGGTTACGAACAGGCAGAAGCTATTCTCGCTGACCACTTCGGACTCGAACCCGACTACCTCTTCGACTTGCTCGAAGGCTGAAACCAAAGGAGACACCAATGGACTCACGAATCAAAGACATGTTGCTCGAACACCTGATGACTCGAATCAGCAAGAATGACTATATTCTGGACAAAGAAATCTCAAACAACACCGATTATGCTGGTCCAAGGAAAGAAAAGCTCGAAAAACGTATTCATGAGCGCCGTCTGGAAAACGAGCGCCTTGAAGAAATTCTCACCTACGTTAAAGAAAACTGCTAATTAAGGAGTACCAATATGAGTTTCAATCTGTCTAGTACAAAGTATAAGGCGCCGCTTACCCGTGAACAAGAAAAGGTGGCCACTCGTGACGAACTAGTGGAACACAACATGAAGTTCGCTATGATGATGGTTCGGAAATATGCTGGATCTTATGGCGTCGCTGAATTCGAGGATCTGCTTCAAGAAGGTCTTCTTGGACTTACAATGGCTGCCGAACAATTCGATCCAAGTCTCGGCCATAAGTTCATCACTATCGCTCGTTACAATGTCATGGGCCGTATCCAACGCTACATCAAGAACCATCGCAGCACTGTCCGTCTTCCGGTCAACCAATATGAAAAGATCCGGACGCTCAACGAAGAAAAGAATGCATGGATTGAACAACATGGATATACCCCCTCCAATGACGAGCTTGCCAAACACTCGAAGCTCGGAGAACGCTGTGCCAAGACTACCCTGAGCAACATGTTCACCGTTACGTCTATGGAAACTCCAGTCAGTTCTGAAGACTCATCTACCACCTTTGGCGATTTGCTTCAGCTCGAACACTCAGCTGAAGACACCCAAGACAAGATCTATTATAAAGAAATCTTCTCCAAAATCGATAATGTTCTTAGTGGTCTAGAATCTAAAGTCGGTGGAAAACGCAAAGTGGCAGTATTCCGTGCCCATGTAGATGGTTTGCCTGTTGCCACCATTTCCAAGAAATATAAGGTAAATCGGGAAGAAATCTCGAAATATGTTCAAGAAATCAGGGGCCTTCTGAAGACTCAGGTTCTAGATAAATAATCATACAACGAAAGGAATATTGCCATGAGTCTTCAAAAAATCTGCAACATGTGTGGAAAAGTGATGGAGACGGGCAATCCTCTCATCACTGATTCTAAGGCGTTACAACTACAGGTTGACTCACCATATAATGGAAGAAAGCTCAATCTAAAGCTAACCATTGATATTCGTGATGATGAAGATGAGCAAATGAATAAGAAACTTAACGCCCTTGTCAAGAAAATGGAATTGCTTGATAGTGGCATGGTGGATCCTGTAAAAGCCATTGAGAAGATGGATGAGGTGTTATCTTTCTTAGATAAAAATCCAGAAGTCGAACTAGAAAAACATGGTGCCAAATATCCATTGAAAGATGCACTTCCAGCAATGTGCGAAGGATGCTTCAGAGAAGCGGTCAAGCTGTTATATTCTTATGGAAACTTTGAAAATGGTAGAAATTTGAACGCGATAAACTACCATGAAGAACTGAATAAGAAAATGGCAGCTAAACTAAATGAAATTATGGAACCTCTTAAAGAAGCAGTTATTAAAGATAAACCTAAGAAAAGGCGTACAAAGAAAAACGAAGGGTTAGATTTCTAACCATTTAGAAGTTTTATCAGCTGCTCTTGCGAATATGGTATCAGATCTTTAGTTGTGTTCGATCCTGATTCTGAATCTACTGATATCTTGTGCTCGAGCAGCTTTTTCTTGTTTTCTGTCTTTAGATTTTCAAGTTCTTTTTGCTGATCGAACCTTACCTTCATTAGATATACCTTAGAGAATTCCTTTAGGGTATCCTTGACTGAATTCAGTAGACTAGCTACCCCGGCAATGGCTTCGGCATTGTCTGGCTGAGACTCGAGAGAATATTTGGCTGTCTCAAGGAGTTCATTGCCTGTCTTGGCCAACTCAGCCATCTGAGTATATACGCCCTCCAGAGTGTTCAATCCATCCAGAGCATTCTTTTCTGGTCTAGGTGGTTCTACTGTGACTTTAGGTTCTTCTTCAATTATTTCGCCTTCTTGGAATAGCGTATTGTCAATCAGTTGGTCTAATAGAGTAGCGTCAAACTTGTTGCTCACTTGGCACCTCCGAATACTTGTGGACTGGATGCTACGTTCTTTCTCAAAAGTGGGACCGGTTTTCCTTTTATCTCAAGCATGGTTATCAGTTTTATCAGTTCTACTAGGACGTCTTGCAGTGCTTGAGATGGCTTGGAAGAAATTAAATATGCCAAGAATCTCCTTAGTTCGTAATATGTCAGTTCAGATTCGTTTAGATTCCTGGTATCCAGCTGAACGAAGAGCTTCTCGATTCTTTCGTAGATTATCTTATCCATTGGTTATGCTTATTCCATCGTTTACTTTGAAATATGTATATTTGAGCGAGAAAGTATGTACGACGACTGGGGCATCGTCCTGGTACGTCATGGAGATGCCACCTAAGCGCTTCAACCAGGCGTCATAATATACCACCTCGAAGATTGGGTTCTTAAATTCGCTCAGCACGACGAATCTGACCGGTACAGTCTTCTTTTCTAAGACCGTTTCCTCAGCCCCAGATCCATATTCATTGGCGAACATTAAGCTCCAGCGGTATAGAAAGCCATATTGGTTCCAGTCGCTGGATAGGATGTAGCTAAAGTTGATTTCTTTCGTATATCTTCTGGTCCCATTTGGAATATCTAATGGAGATCCATGGAACTGAACTTCTTCGGATCCCAATTCGATCTCAGGCAACTCAAAGGAGAATAGATTGAAGGTGAAGTTGTTCTTAGTATAGACGCCAGGAAACAGCTTGTCGACTGGAATCGTCACAATGAACTTATTGTTCACTGCAAGATTGGTAGACATAGCAGCAATGGCTGGATTCACTTTAGATATCTCCATCGACGAAGACAGCTGGCATTTCGTCTTCTGAGTCAATATTATTTATACCATCAGAATTGTCTTCGTCTTCCAAATTGGTCGATCCAGTAGTCTTGGACATTCCTCTGAATTTCTTCTCAGCTTGCTCAAGTCTCTTCCTTATTTCTTCAGCTTCAGCATTCCCCCAGTTGCTTTCTCTCGTTTCATAGAAGTCTTCACCTCCATAATAACCAGAATTGAGCTTCGATATGGAGTGTGGAAATTTGCTGATGCCCATGCCAGACTTGTGATATTTGACGACGTTGAAGTAGTTCTCTATAATCTGTGGATGTAGAACGAACATGGCCCAAATCATCGACATTACCAGGTCGTCGTGTTTTCCATCGGCGGCCTTGTATATGAGCTTCTGGGATGGAATCTTCTTTTCGAAGTATTCCAGTTCTTCCAGCAGCCTACCATCACGAATAGTAAAACGAATATTCTGGTTGTCCATGAGCTCTCTGAACCATAGGCAAGCTTCGACCTTTACTGCGTTGTGCGAGAAGATACCCACCATGCCTTTTTGGGATTTGTAGTATACCATGTTCTCATATTCGTAGATGGTCCATAGGGCTTCCACTACTCCACGCCCAACCCCGTTGTTCTCCATAGCCAAGGGTGGAGATCCATATAGCACGCCGATCTTGTTCAAGACATAAGCAAAGGTAGTGGTGGTTATTTGGTTCGAGCAATATCGAAGAACAAGCTCAATATTAGTTGTATCGGTAACATCAAAGACAAGGATGGTGGAGAAGTCAGAACCAATGCCATCAGCAGTATCAGCGCCTATCACATAAGAGTGGGATTCCTTATATGGAGCGTAGACTTCGAACTCCACCTTAGTCTCGGTTACCTCTTTCATCTGGACGACCTTGGGTTCTCGCATGTTCATCTTGCGGATTTGCTTAAGTTCTTCTATCTTATTACCAGGGATCAGCGTATAGGAAGAACCAACAAAAAGATTGCCAAACTCTTGGTTGAAGAGGGTCATGTCTCCGTTCAGCGATTCGATGGTCTGGCGTTTCCATTGCTCATCACGGCCAGGCACATCCCACCAGTCGAACTGAAAGCCCTTCCATCCATCCTCAGATATGCCGAGTTGAGCCTTATTCCAAATGTCGTAGTATAGATTGCCGGTTCCATTGGGAGTAGAGACAAGAATAACCTGAGTGCCTTTGGCAGATGAGATAATCGGATATACAGAGGACCAGAATTCTAGACAAATCCCTGGATTTATAAATGCCATCTCATCAACTACTAAGATGTTACAGGAGCGCCCTCTTGAAGAATCAGCTGAGGTAGCTGTTCCTTCTACCTTCGATCCGTTAGCCAATTCAAGAGAGCTTTTGTTCCATGAGTTTACACCTGGCTTCAACCAGTTTGGAAGCAACTCATATGCAAGTCTAATTCTACCAACGAATTCAAAAGAAGCTTGAGCTTTATTTGCGCATATGAGTATTTTCTTATCTGAGTGAAAACATATCATCCATAATATATAAATACTATAGCAGGTTGTCTTTCCGGACTGGCGGCTGGCCAGGCAGACTGCTCGTTCTGTGTTTTTGAAGAATTCTATCAGTTCTTTTTGTTTATCATATAACTCAATAATGTGTTGGCCCTTAGCCGGCGACACAATAGTGAAGTATTTCTCAGCAAAGTAACAAATATCTTCCTTACACCTCATGATTTCCCGGACGCGGTTCTTGAAGATATCTTCTGAGACATGCTCGACGTGGTTTGGGGCCTTAATCTGGACGTTGCCTCTCAGGAAGCCTTTAGCCTTCGATACGATAACCCCGAGATCTATGGGTGATTTAGTTTCTGACACGGTCCAACAATTCCTTGAGTTCCTTTTCTGTCATGGATTGCTCGTCAATGAATTTGTCGAGATCCATATTAAGCTTCTTGAGTTCTTCTACTAGCTTTGCGTTGATCTTTTCGTCAGCGGTAAGATTTAGGATATCTCTCTTCACCTTCAATTTGTCGCTGTTCGATTCGACGAGTCCAGACAACGCCTTAGCTGCTTCAACGGCTTTCTCATCGACAGCACCATCCTTATTTTTCAAGAACATTGCCACAGCCCCCGGTTGAGATACTGCAGTCTCTCCAATAGCAAGCCGCTGATATATGAGCGAATCAGTGAATAGATTGAAGATGCCACCTGTATTCATTTCAAGCAAGACGTTCGGGGCGTCCTTTGCTCCGCCTCCAACTGAACCGCCAGTGTCTCCATCGGCTTTTCTATTAGTAGGCACAATGGCTGCTTCAGATCTGATATAACCAATTCTACCATGTGGCACCTGAGTATGTGGATCGAATGAAGCATCTATGCCCAAACCAGAGATGGTGCTCGTGACGATGCAAGTCTGGGATCTACAACCACCAAAGACAACCACCAGCAACATCGCAAGCCCAATTAGATATTTCTTCATTTCTTCAAGTTCCTTCCTATTTTATTTCTATAGTTCCTTCGAACTGCTCGTCAGCTATCACTTCAGTCTCGTTTTTATATCCAAGACCTATGCCAAAACGGTGCGACTTGAATATGTCTAGGCCAAACAGGGTTTTCTTAGTGGCTACGCAATGGGGAGTTACTGATTTAACTTCCACTCGACCGAAGCCGAATATGTAGTGTCTCTGGGTGAGTGCGTCAGAATCGACGATAGTATATTGGCAACCACTCAAGAACATGCACAGAGCCATAGAAGCCACAATAAATAATTTATACATCGGATACTCGTCGAATAATTGGTAGAAATATTTATACTTTCAACAACTTGGAATTATTTCAACTAAAAGATTTGACAAATATTTTATTACCACAGTCCCAGATTCTATCGAAACCATTCTTTTGCATATTCTCCCACTCGGTTAGCGTCGGATCAAACTCCTCTAATTTGTCCTTTAACATGTGTTTTTGATATTGCATTCTAGATATCCGTCTTACTCCCTTTTTATTATACCAATAGTTCGGCGATGATTCTCCGGAATATTTGAAACCACAATTTTCGTACGTTTTTCCCGTGCTCCATCTTTTATCACAGTAAGATATAATAGAAGACGGAGAATAATGCTTTTCAAAATAAGTTAGGAGTTTGCTACATATTCCAATTATGTTAAAGTTGTTTACTGTGCAAAATCTAATCATCTCCCACTCTATCTTCTTGTCATATCTAGACTTGCCGAAGGTCATTACAGCTACTAGCCGGTTCTTGTAGAATGCTCAGAGCTTGACAGACGATTTGTCGCGGCCTTGGATATGGTACTTGTCCAGAAAAACATTTTTAATATTGTTATCTATTTGCCTAATTTCACACTTTCTAGCGCCAATAGAATATCTTGTCTGACCTAATAGATGTTTTATCTTGGCTTTTGATATCTTATTTTTTTCTAGCCATTCATCTTCAAAAATATGTATAAGTCTTGTTCCATTAAGCTCGCACTCAATTGTCTTGTTCAAATGATAGTTTTTATCTTTACCTCCTATATTTTCCGTATGCCAATGGTTACCATTTAGTTCAAAGGCTAATTTTTTTGAAGGCAAGTATATATCTAATTCTAACGGAGAAATATGTTTTCTGTCATTTTTTAGAATTTCTAAAGAGTTATCTAACGAGCTAAGAAAATTAGCAACATCGATTTCAAAAGAAGAATAGCATATCGGATAACAAGTTGGACATTTTGGAATACAACCATTCCAATACCAATGTTCAAACTCATTTCCACATTTTTTGCAAAGCCATTTATATGCTTTATCATAACCACCACCATTATATTCTTCTAAAGAGAACATCGGAACAACTTCTTTAGAAAATCTATCAAATCTACTGAATGTGTTTTTATATCTACTTTTGACTATTTTTTTAAGAAATTCATCAGCGTTGTTGTAATCTTCTACGCTACAACCAAAAGTTTTAGCAAACGATTCTTTCTTTTTCTGTTTTATCGATTCTAATTGCGAAACGTTTGAAACTCCATATTTCTTCTTTATTATCTTTTGTATGTCTTTTTGAAACTGTTTGCTTTGAAATGAATAATCTACTCCATAATTTTTTCTAGTAGATTCCTTTGCTTTTTCAAGGAATTGCTTTAAATAGTCGTCTCCATATCTTTCTTTAGATGTTTTTTGCATTTTTTCTAACCATTTCTTTTTAGATTCTTCGTCTCGTCTAGCATGTCCAGGTAAATAGCTATTTGTTATATAAACTTCAGATCCGCAACCACACTTACACCTTTTTATATCTGTTAATTCCTGAAGGCAATATTCTATTCTAATTTGAGGTTTCGTGCTCTTTGGTAAGAACTCAGTATTTTTCAATATTTCGGTGGCTAACTTTGTTCTTTCTTTACATATGTCCCAAATTAAAATATTCTTACTTTTAATTTCTAGATATTTCAAAATTTCTTCTTTTAGAGTTTGGGGTTGGAGATTTGTTGTTTTGATAGTTTCCATGAAATAGTTCCTTCTTTTATTTTTATATCAATCCCTATTCTTTATAGTCAACCCCACATATTTGGATAAATATTATCCAACCGTTTTACAAAAGGAAACTTTATGTGCATAGTGGCTCTGAAATATTTTAAAGACAAAGGGTGGACAGGTGCTAAGAATCGCGATCGAAATTATCGACCTCGGATAGTCGTTAAGCAATCGTTCCGCCAGGACATTGAGCGGCTTTACATGTACGACTCCAACACCAAATATACTGAAGGCCTCAACGAATTTGGCACCTCTATTCTATCAGCAGCCACCCTTGTGAAGAACGACGAGAAGGAAGGACAAAAATCGTCCAAGCCTCGCGGAGAAGAATTTGCAAGTCCAGATGGAAAGAACATCCGGACGGCTTTGCTAGAAAAGGATATCGAAGATACCGTCAACTATCTCATAGATAGAGAATTCAACGGCAACACCATCATCTTCAACCAGGACCGAGCTTTTCTCCTGGAAGGCGCCTTAAATTCCGAGCAAGTCTTCAAGCACGAAGTCAGGGAAATCAAACAAAGTCAGACCATCGTCAGAACTAACCACGGCATCTGGCTTCCCTGGGCAGGATATCAGGCTGACTCAGAAGACGAACACTTCCGATATGCTAGAAAAAGTTCAGAAGCTCGTAAGAAGCAGGTTGAAAAAGACATCAAGACAATAGAAGAAGCTTCTCATATGTTGGATGCTATTTCAGATGTCAGCAACAAAAAAGACAACCAAATGAATCCGATCCGCCTCAGACGTCACGCTCATGAGCATGGTTCATCGATAATGCTGACCACTGGACAACTGATGATTATTCCGAGCGAGCTAACCCTTTACTACCGTCCGATCTGGTGCACCATGGACCTAAATAACATAAATACTTTAGAACGCATGGATTCGAAGACATTCTTCCAACCAATGAGCATGAAGCCCATTTATGACAAATTGAACATGAAGGAAAGCACCTTCGAAGAATTCTTTGCGATGTTTGGAGATGACGAAGCATGAAAAATACAGTAACCGTCAGAAAGATAAAACTCGACGAGAAGCTGATAGAAACAATTCAGTTAGAATGTGAACTCCAAGCCGCGCTAACTATTCCTAAAAGATTAGCAACAAGTTTTATATTTGACAATTATCTATATTTGATCTTCGACATAAACTAAAGGATGTTGTGATACCATGAAATTTCTCGAAAAATGCGAAAAGTTATTGAAGAACGACTGCGACAAAGATATGGATGAGAGCATTCCACTCTCAGACAAAGACAAGAAAATCATCTTCAATATAGTAGACGGCAAAGGCACTCCTAGACGTGATGCCGACGATTGGAAGGGAATGGCTTCGGATATTAGGAAGCATCTCAAGAAGATCGGCTTCAAAGACACCATGTCCGACAAAGAACTGGTTGCTTTCGTCGACGCCATCGCTGCTGAGATGGAATGATGAAGTTTTTGAAGATCTCAGAAATGGAAGCTGTCGGGGAACAACCTGGGGCAATGTCCTCAACTCTCCAACAGGACAATTTGAAAGATAGGGCTTATACGAACTATCGCAAAATAAAAGCACAAAAAAGGAAGGCTTTGGAAATGAACAGCAAATTTTATGCGAAGGCAGGAGAGGTTCTCAAGGAAAACGAAGACTATGTCAAGAACACCAAGAAATTCATCGATGACCTGCTTGACAACGATGGACTGAAGAAGCTTCATGACTTCTTGAAGGGTCTTAAAGATTTCTTGGATGAGAATAAATTCTTGACTCCCAAACAACAAGACGCACTAGACAAAATTAAGGGCAATCTTGGTCGTAAGAAATAAGGATATCTAATGTCTACCTATTTAGACTTTGGAGTAAAAACCAGGGACAATCTGAAGCGCTGGATTCTTCACATGTTGGGAGCTCCTCTAATCAGGGTGGAGCTTACTGAAGATCAAGTTGACTTTTGCATCGACAACGCCATCGAACTATTTTCCAAATATGCTGACATGGGATCAGACCATTATGCTATAGACTTGGAAGAATATGTCGAGGGCGTTGGGGTTCAGCTTCCATCAAACGTAGTAGCTGTACATGCCTTGGAAGAAAACGACGTATCGATGGGAAAAGGCATCAATACTTTGTTTTCGGTTCCCAATCAGCTATTCAATTCTGGAACTACAGCAATCCCTGGCTCTTCTATGTTCCGGCAGGCAGGTGGTTGGGTCACTTGGGATCTATCCATGCAATATATCGAACTGCTAAAGAAAATGACTGGCGGCGGCTTTCAGTTCGAATATAACCCAAGAACCAAATATCTTAAGCTTACGCCAGATCCAAAGAAAGCTGGACACTATGGTCATATCATTGTCTCTTGTCATATCTTGCGTCCAGAAGAACAGATGAATGGAGAATTCTGGGTGAAGCGATATGCTCTAGCTGAGTGCAAGATCCTGCTAGGCACTATCCGCTCTAAATTCCAGGGCACCCAGCTTCTAGGTGGTGGCTCAATAAACGCAGAAATTGGATCTGAAGGCAAGGAAGAACGTGACAAACTTGAAGAAGAACTCAGAGCCACTGAAGGCGGCATCTATGGATTCTTGGTGATGTAATAATGGACAACTCGCTTTTCAACAGCAATCAACTTCGCTTTCTAAAGAGGTCCATGCTGCAAAGCGAACAGGATCTTCAGAAAGAATATTACCGAGACCAGATTTACTCCTATGGAATTGATGTCATATATTTTAGAAAGTTGAATCGATTTTTCGAAGCTCCTTCTGGTTATGCGTGCCCGATATATGGAGAAGATACCACCGCTGCCTATTATCTATCTGGCAACATGGTTGTCTACATGGAGATGATGGGCGACTCATTTCTTCTTAACAAGTTTGGTATCGAGACTGATGCACAAGCCAACATCTACTTCACCATCCAGGACTTTGATGAGCAATTCCGCGACAGATTCGGAACCATCACCGCTGAAACCATGTCAGCTAATCTATATGGCAATGTCTCTGGATTGGTCTCTGGATATGCCTTCAATGACACATTGACTGGTTTCGTCTCAGCATTTGGGGATTCAGATTCGTATCTGTTCCAATCTGATCTGATTCCTCAAAAGCGTAAAGTCAATGGAAGATTGCTTTGGCCAAACGAATATCCATGGACTCCTCTGGTATCTGGCGACATGGAGGGAGACTACGAACTGATAGATGCTTCTGGAAACGTGTCTGGAGTTGCTATTGGAGAGATAAACTATTATGCCCCCATTCCAATCGATTCGAACACAAATTGGGGAGTGGCTCCTCAGGTTGGGGATTTCTTTAGGATAGATTTCGATCCAGTCAATAAGGAAGAATATGAGATAACCAGGGTAGCTGATAGGGACCTTCAGACTGACGGGCTGAATCCGTTGCTGGCTAAATATATCTGGAAGTGTAGTATGGTAAGGAGAACCCCGTCCAAGGAAAATGTGGTAGGAGAGCTCCAGCAGGAAATTCGAACGAACGACTCAGAACTAGCTAAAGACAGCATAGATAAGAACAACGTAGCTAAGGACATATTTGACTATAACCTAACGGAAGTTGATGCGGTTGATAAGACTAACTCAGACTCAGTATATGGAGATTATTGATGAGATTTTTGGAATATTTTGACGAAAGATTGAACGAAGGGCGTGGGATAACTCACGCAAGTCATGTTGGCGACGAACTGCAAGATTTGAGTAGTGGCCACAAATATGTGTTGGATTCTATAGAACGGTTCACTTCGCCTCCCAACGTATCCGAATTCGACGAAGTTAGAAAATTCAAGAAAGAATCTAACAATGGCTTTCTATTGCGCTGCCTTTCCAGCACTTCCAAACTTGCTCTAATCATATATACTACTTCTGACACCACTTCTCCAAAAGACGTCAATATGAAATGGGCTAAAAGCTCAGAAGGATTGAAGGTAAAACCACAGGACTTCGAAGGCGTCGTCGGAAAAGAATATGACGTAAAAACTTTCGTTAGCAATGTTATGAATTCCATAGACAATAGAATTGATCTGCCAGAAAAGGTGAAAATGTTCTTAAAGGCAGCAGTTGAAGCAACCACCACCGGTTCGTCCAGAGAATATGCTACCTTAGCTAAAGAACTTGGTTCGGATCTGGCTCAGGTCGAAAAGAACTTTGGTGAAATTTTGGCTGCCATTGAAGCAGCCAAGCAGACAAGAAATGGATACATATTCATTCCCGAGGCTGGAAACTATCCACTCATAGACTTCATGATAAGAACTAAGGATGGAGACAAGAAATATTCAGTTAAGGCTGACGCCTCTACTACAAACGTCATAAAGCTTAAGGATATTGCTGATCTATTCCAAAACAAGAACGACGAGATATCTAAAATCATAGAGATACTCTCGACGTCTAGCATAAAAATGGCTCCATATGATTTGGCTGACATGTTTGGAATCAAGTATGATTCTTCGAACATGGACGACGGAGCTCAACGATATGCTATAGAGAAAGCTGCCATTTCTGTACTGAACGGCGATAAGTACGTTAAAATATTTGAGAAGACCATAAATGAATTTTTGAAGGTAAAATATGTTATGGTGAATCTGAGAGGATCCAAACCTTCGTTTTCTATCAAAGAAGGCTCAGATCTAAAGGTCAAATTTAGATCCAAGAATTCTACCAATGGATGGAAAGATAGAATTGGGCTTCAAATAAAATAAATAAATTAGTAAGGATACATTCATGAAATTTTTAAAATTTGTCGAACAAATCATTGCTGAATCTTTTGAGATTTCTGACGATCTACTTGCTAGGGGAGCAAGCACTACTATTGCGCTTGAATTAGCTAAGAAATTCAACGTCCGTAGTGGATATAATACCAATCCTGCTCCAGGTGAAGGTGGTCCTACGTTAGAATTTGCTTCAAAAGAAGATGCTATCAAGGCTTTAAAAGGAATTGGCTTCAAACAAGTCAAAAATTCGAAAGGTTGGATGCCTGCCGTTGATAGTATGGAGTCCGCCCCAAGAACTGTAAAACGCCCAAATGGCAAAACAGTTACCGCAAAGATAGTGGTGGATCTGCCTAATGATGGATATCCGCAAGTTCGTGTTACGCATTCGAATTTTAGATAACAATTTACAAACAACCTAAAGGTGAAACCATGAAGAAGAATTTTATGCAGTTTGTCGAAGAAGTGCTTGAGCTCGAAGAAGCCAAACAAAAAACCACAATGGAACTTATCAACAACAGCAAAGATGGCGATGCTGATGATAAGAAAAAGAAAGAGTGCGACAGCAAAAAAACCAAGAAAATGATTATGGATGGTGAAGGAGAAGAAGGCGAAGACCACGAGGACGATGAAAATGAAGAAGGCGAAGAAGAGGAAGGCGACGAAGACGATGAAGATAGCGAGAAGGAAAAGAAAGTCGTCGTCAAGGTAGAAGGAAAGAAAAAGAAATAACTGAAATAGTTAGTTCTCCAGTTGTACGATCTTGATAGAATTAGAAATATCGTACGAAAACTCACGCATCAACTTCAATGCTCCGTCTAAAAAACGGAGCACTTCTTTTTGTAGTTCAATAGCCTGTTCGATCTTGTCGTAGTTCTCATCTGCTTTGAGCTTCTTGGCAATATTGGAAGCTGCTACATATGTCTTCTCTCCACGGTCGCCATAAGAAGCCTTATACTGATCTTGAATCTTTTCCTTTTCTTGCTCGAGTCTAGCCAGCATTCGTTGCTCTTCGAACTGGATCTTCAGCCACTTCAGCTTTATGCCAGGACACCTCATGCTTTTGTCATGGAGGGTTATTTCAGACAACTCTAGATCTGCTCTAAGTTCTTCTTCTATTTCAAGCAATCTTTTAGATAGCATATTGGTGTTTCGTTTCATAGCTGCTCCTAAATATAGATAAATACTATAGTACAATATAACCTAAGCGAGATCAAAACATGGCTAATGTCCAATTAAATACCCTATCTCCAAAGAAATGGCTGTTCTCTGGTGGTGGAGAAGCGCCGAACCACATCGACATAAACTATACCGGAGCTGACAAGGGAGCTAGAATCGGGGACCTTGCCATCGACACTTCGACGGTTCCCAACAAAATTTGGCAATGTTATAGAAATACAGCTAGCAATCCATTATGGCGTGAAGTAGGTACAGGATCGACCGCAACTGCTGAAGATATTAGTTATGACAATGAAACATCTGAGCTATCTGCCACAAACGTTCAAGATGCTATTGATGAACTAAAAGATAGAATTCCTTCGTTATCAGCTTCTAATATTTCTTATGAAGACACTACTGGAATGTTATCTGCTGAAAACGTCCAGGATGCCTTGGACAATGTCATTTCAGTCATCTCTGGACATAGTTCATACACTCCGATAATCGATCTAAGCACAGTAACTAGTTTAGACATAACCAACGACCTGCTTAGATTGCATTCAGCTGCTGATGGAGAAGAACAAAAAATCTCTCCATATGTTCTAGGGTTGGCTTCTCTTGCCGCGGTATCTTCAGAAATGGTCGAATCCATTGAAGTATATAGACACTTCTGGGTCGATGCCGGGGCATTAGCTCCGCTTGCCCCGACAAGTGCCGACCTGTTCGAATTTGCTGACTCTGTCCAAGATCTAATGACCTTTGGACCAGATACCAATTCAAATGCCTACTTCAAGATAGCTATGCCAAATACCTGGGACAAGGAATCGTTTCGAGCCAAGCTATATTGGACTGGATTCGACGAAACGACCGGATCTGTCAGATGGAAACTAAAGGCCAGAGCAGTTGGAAACAACGAAGAAATAACTGGAACTTGGGGTTCGGAACATACGGTCACTGATATCTTTACTGACGTCAGTGGCTTGCACTATACCACCCTTACGAACGAAATTGGCTTCAACAGAACTCCGGTAGACGACGATCTCATATATGTATCAGTAGAACGTGATGCTGAATCTGGAACTGACACTTACACTGGAGATGCTCTTCTTCTAGGTCTCAAAGTTCGTTACAAGGATGCTCTGAACGGATTCTTTACTCCGGTATCACTGCAACAGTCTGGCGACTACTTGATGTGGAAAGATATTCGGAGTGGATCTGATTGGGAAAATCTAGTTGCCTTATCGACGATAACTGGACCCGCAGGATTATCTGGAGCCCCCGGCGCTGACGGAGTTTCTGGAGAATCTGGTGTTGGGACTGACCTTAGTGCGTTTCATTTCAATGTCAGTGGAGAAATATATGCTTTGGATCTGAAGGCAACTCCTGTCTCTGCAGACATCGTGATTATTGAGGACTCGGAAGACTCCTACAACAAGAAACGGATTACCTTGGAAAGTCTATTGGGCGGAGAAACAACTGGTGGATTTGACAGCCCCATAACCGAATATGGTCAATACATTAGAGGCGACGTATCTGGAGATTCAGTGGCAGTAGATGCTGGCAATATAGTGACCACTGAAATTACTGCCAATACTGACCTAGCCCTAGTTCACTTCACTAAGGGTGGCCTTAGAGCCAATAAGGCTACCGATGTTACGCTTGCAATAAAGACTCAGGCAAATACCGCATATGTCAATGGATCCGTTCTAGACATCGACAACATTGGAGCAGGCAACTTGCTCATCGATGCAGATGCTGGTGTGACTCTCAACGGACTTGACGGTGGATATGTAGTTGTTGCACAGTGGCAGGGATGTACGCTGAAGAGAATATCTGAAAATGCTTGGATAGTTCCAAACTACGACGTAACCTAAAGGATTCTACATGATAATTCCGGCTACTGCAGGAAAATCTAAGCAGAGAGAAATAGATCCATATACGGTTCTACTTTGTGGTTTTGATTCTTCAATTGTTGATGATGTTGGTAGGCATACTTTAACACCCACAGGAGATGCCCAAAGATCTACAGTTAGTCCAAAATATGGTCAAGGATGTTTGCTATTGGATGGTAATGGGGATTATATTAGTGCTACTAGTAGTTCTGATATGAATTTTGGTACTATTGATTTTACACTAGAAGCTTGGATTAATTGGAATAATAATGTTGCTGGTCAACATACTACAATAATGGGTAAACGAGATCCGGAAACTTCGGGCGAGTGGTCATGGCTTATATTGTCAGAAGGTGGTGGTGATAAGCTAATATTTAGATCTGGTGGTAGCACAATATTGACCTCTACCGCCGCTGTTAGTAAAAATCAATGGGTTCATATTGTTTTAAGTAGGCAAGGAACATCATTAAGACAATTTATAAATGGTGTGCAAGACGGTAGTGCTACCAATTCAACTAATTTGACAAGTGCAGCTGATTTTATTATTGGATATAGAAATGCAGGCTATCCCGCGCATTTTAATGGTAAGATCGACGATCTTCGAATATCAAAGGGGATTGCTAGATATACTTCTAACTTCATTCCACCTAAGAGGCTTACCAAATACGTTGAAACGAATCCGGTAGATCCAAATACAGTTCTATTGATGAACTTTGATGAGGATTTTTCTGATTCTACTGGACGTCATACACCAGCGGCTCAGGGTGATGCTCAGATTACTACATCAGGTCCTAAATACGGTGTTGGGTGTGGGTTGTTTGATGGTACAGGGGATTATTTGAGTATAGTAGATTCGGCAGATTGGGATTTTGGAACGGGAGATTTTACCCTGGAGGTATGGATATATTGGGATTACAATCCAGCATCACAACATACGACAATAATAGCGAGAGGAAATCCAGAAACTGCGTCGCAATGGTCTTGGCAAATTTTGAGCGACGCAGGCGGTGATCTTTTGAGTTTTCGAACAGGTGCGTCATATATACTAAACTCATCTGCAGCTATGACAAGAAACCAATGGGTGCATATCGCTGCATGTAGGGCGTCTGGAACATTGCGTTTTTTTGTCAACGGCGTGCAAGACGGATCGTCAGCATCAGCACATTCTTTGAGTTCATCGGAACCGGTTTTTCTAGGCTATAGAAATTCTGGCTATCCAGCTCATTTTAACGGCAAACTCGACGATTTGCGCATTTCAAACGTAGCTAGATATACTGCGAATTTTACTCCACCCCCAAGAGCTCTTTCTCCTACTAAGGAACGCGACGTTGATCCATATACAGTTCTTCTCAGTAATTTCGAAGGGGAAAACAACTCGACGAAGTTTGTGGATGAAGCAGGCCGACACACCTTGACTGCAGCTGGAGATGCTAAGTTAACTACTGCTGATAAGAAGTTTGGAAATAGTTGTCTTATATTAGATGGCAATGGAGATTATATATCAATTCTCGACTCGGCTGATTGGGCTTTTGGATCAGAAGGAACGATTGAAACTTGGTTTTATCCCTCTACTCTAACGGAAGAAACAATTGTAGATCAATATGTTGATAACAACAACAGAACGCTATGTTTTCTTGATGCGACAAATTTAAATTTCAAATCGTTTTCAGCATCTGCATCTCCTAACATACTAAATCTTGTTGCTGCTCATGGTATATCTACGGGTGCTTGGTCTCACATAGCATTAGTTTGGAGTGGTGGTACAGCTAAAGCATATATTAATGGAACGGTCATAGGTAGTGCGTCAGTTGGAACATTTCCAAATTTAGCTGCTACCTTATTAATTGGAGCTGATAGATATGGCGGTAGTATAGCAGCATATACAAATGGTAAATTTGATGGTTTTCGAATTACTAATGGTGTTGCTCGATATACTTCCAACTTCACACCTCAAGGCAGACCTTTCGATAAGTATATCCAAAAAGGTCAGATCGATCCGTATACAGTATTACTTTGCTCTTTTGACTCTGGAATAAAAGACCTTGCTCAAAGACATGTCTTGACTCCTAGTGGAAACGCCCAAATCAGTACGACTGGACCAAAGTTCGGAAAAGGTAGTCTACAAATAAACAATATAGGTACAGATGTAGTTAATCTAGATAATATGTCAGATTTGTCGTTTTCTAATATGGATTTTACTATAGAAGGTTGGGTATTTGTAGCAGGCACTAGCGGTAACAGAGGTTTTGGAATGATAGATATTTCTATAGATGGAAATACGTCTATAATGATATTGTTTGGAACGTCCAATTTAAAGCCTTCTGGTTATATTATAGTATCTGGTGCGTACACTGTCGAATGTGAATCTGCAGACTCTATTTCTAATCAAACGTGGACTCATGTAGCGTTTGTTAGATATGGTAATACGTTTAGATTATTCATAAATGGTATAAATAAAGCAGAAAAAACATGGACAGGCACTTGCTTTATTCCTACGTCGGCTGCTATTGGTCGTTGTCTTAGATTTGATTCATACTTCACTTCAACTGAAACACGACTTATCGACGACCTCCGCATATCCAAAGGCATCGCAAGATATACAGCTAACTTCATTCCACCAACAAGACCACATTCGATGAGGATTAGATAGATGCAAGCTTTTTATCCATTTAGAAGAAGATCAATAGGAATGCCCGTATATTGGATACCAACCATAAATGATCTTCCAGACATACAATTTTGGTTAGACATAGATGATTATTCTACGTTGACTTTAGATTCGACTGCAATAGAAAGTATTGCCGACAAGTCTGAAAATGGTAGAATTGCTACCGCTCCAGCAGGAGAGGAACCTTCATATGTAGTTTCAGCATATGGATCCAAACCAGTTGCTCGATTTTCTGGTAACCAATATATGAATTTTGTTTCTCCATATTTGGGTGGAAACCAAAAATATTCAATATATTGTGTCATTACAAGAACGGCAGAATATGGAGCAAACACTTCTTCAGATAACGTGTTTTGGGGAGTAGTCGGTTTTGATGGAAGCATTAATATGTTAGTTTTAGGTTGGAGAAATCAACTAATAATGCATGGTCATTATGGAAATGATTACTATTCAACTTCTACGTATCCATATTCCACGCCTTCTTTAGATCAGTTATCGTTTGTTTATGGCGGAGTTGGAAGTTATGGAAAAGAAATGTTTTTAAATGCTTCATCAGTAGGCTCGACAGCAAACGATAAGGGTTCTAAAGATGGAAATTTAAATTCTACTTTAGGTAGATATTTCTCTCAAAGATTCAATGGAGATATTGGCGAACTTTTAGTTTTTTCTAATGATTTGTCGTTTAGCAATAATAATCTGCATAAAAAAATAGAAGGATATTTGGCTTGGAAATGGAATATTCAATCCAAACTCCCTCTTATACATCCATATAAGAATTCTCCACCAGAAAGATGAAAGAGCTAACTCTAAAACAATATGACAAGTTGAAGTCTTACGTCGAGAAAGCTGGCTTTGGTCTCCCGGCTGACGTTAGAATTTTCTTCGATCCAAAGTGTAAGTTCGGAGCGTATGACTACTTGCAAGATAGAATCCGTCTAATGGACGCTCCCAATATGCTATTTGAACTAACTCCATGTGTCGTCCACGAACTTATACATCGTCGGCAAAGACAAAGAATGCCACTAATAAAATGGGCCTTATTGAATTTGTTCAGACGGCTAGAACCAGAGGCAATAGCTGCTGAAGAACTAGCTGAAGCACGTCTTGGAATTAGTCTAAAGTAAAATCTCTCTTATAGGAAGATTCTGCTTTCCATAAAATCTTTCGTATAGCTTCAGTCTATCTTGGAAGTGGCTCTTGGAATACTTCAGATTGCTATGGACGTCGAATAGATATAGCTTCTTCTTAGAGACATGGGTTCTCAATCCCCTCCCAATTATCTGAATTATCTTAGTGGCTGCCTTTCCAGAGCAGCAGAGGAAGATGTTGTGGATGTTCTTGATGTTGATTCCAGTTCCAAAGCAGGCTGCGTTGGCGACTATTATGTTGCCACTGCTATCTTCAGCCAAACTGCGAACATCTTCTCTATCTAGAACATCTACTGAGCCATCTATGTAGCTAACTCGCGATGCTGAAGCAGTGCTAATCGCTTCGTAAAGTCTTTTGCCATGTGATATGTGGTCGAAGATGAGAATGGCGTTGCCCGGAACTTTTCCAACAAGCTCAGCTATCTTCGCCAGCAATAGCTCGTTCGTCTCTAGCCAGTCGCATTCCCTCTTGTACCACTTCTTGAAGTCGTCATATTCTTCCAAGACAGGGTGGAAGGTCTCTTTGAACTTCATCCTAACCGGTACTATTTCTAAATCTGCAAGCCACCCAGCCTCTTGCAGTTCGTGGGGATCTCTCTCGTGGATGATGTCTCCGATTATTCCCACGATGTTCCACTTGTCTTCAGGGTCTTCCGGCAGGGTTCCAGTAAACCCGAACTTGATATCGGTGTCCAACTTGTCAATGAAGCTAGACACTGCATTTCCTTTCCTCAGCAAATGAGTTTCGTCTACAATGGCTACAGAACAACGTGGCAGGACGGTGGCATGGTTCTCCATCCATTGTCTATTGGTTATTACGACCGGACGAAAGGTGGCATTGGCCGTACTTTTTGAGGAATACATCTGGACATCTTCCTCAGTGGAGCCGTAGCTAAGGAAGTCTTCGTATATCTGGACTACCAACTGGACGTTTGGTACTAGAATTAGAATCTGAGTGTCTGGAACCGAGTTCAATATAGACATGGCTATGCCCCACATCTCGAGACTCTTGCCGGCTCCGGTGGCATGCTTGACGATTCCTCGGCCTAATCTAAGCGCTTCCAGAATTGCTTCTTCTTGGTAGTCTCTATATGGGTGGGTCTCAGATCTGACCAGTTCAATGTCATATTGAAATGGCTTCAGCGGAAATAGCTTCTTCTTTAGATCTGTCGACAGATGCTGCTCAAGCGTCCGAGGCGAGTTGTTCTTCAGCCATCGGTAGATCTCATATGTCATTCCAATCTTGAAGGAGCCCAGGGCCGAGATTGGACAGACTGTGTCCGACGCGTGCTTCTGGTATCTGCTTTTGGTGTTCTTGGTGGAATATGCTTGTCTGAGTTGGTCTAGAAGCATCGGGTCGATGTTGGATAACCGGACCCTGGATCCAGATAAGGTATAATCTATGCGTTTGGTTTGGTTGTTCATATAGTACAATTTTACTTATAGTTGCTGGTAGCATGTTCTAGTAGCTAGAGCCTAGTAGCCGGGCCGGCTATTAATAGTTTTAATAGCATTAATACTATTAATAGCTCTTAATTCTATTAATAACTATTAATACTGTTTAAAACAACTTACTTCCATTCAACGTCCAACCTTATACTAATCACTATTACTCAAAGTTTTTCCAATTTTGCGGAGGTTTGGCAAAAAAGAGGAAAAAATTTGAAAATAATTTGAAAATAATTCTAAAGCCCTATTGACAAAGCTACTAATAGATGTTATATTAATATTGTTGAAAAATTATAGATCATATTGGACAAATAGAAGGAGATTGGAACATGTTCAAACTGACTAACGAAGACTTCGCGAGGATCTTTCCATTTGAGAAGCCCAGGAAACACCAACGGGAGATCATTGAAGGAATCATTGGCGCCTATGAAGCTGGAATCAAACACGTAGTTCTTTCTGCCCCTACTGGAATTGGCAAATCCATCATTGGCATTTCGGTAGCTAATTACTTTGACTCCGCGTATATTCTCACCAGCCAGAAGATGCTCCAGGCGCAATATGTCAAGGACTTCCAGATTCCTGAACTCAAAGGCAAGTCCAATTATCCTTGCTCTGTTTTTCCCGAATTCAACTGCGACGATGCCCCTTGCGAAAAAACAGACACGAAAAACTGTCCGTGTGTCTACAAGAAATTCCGGGACGACCTCTACATCAACTCGACCGTCGGAATCCTCAACTATGCGATTTTCCTTCGCATGGGATTCACCCCTCTCCAACAGCCGAGGAAGTTGCTGGTTATGGATGAGGCACATGGCATCTCCGCTATGTTGGTTGACGTCTGTTCGTCCGTCATTTCCGAGAAAGAAATGCTCAAGCATGGCATCAACTTCAATGTTATAAAAAACTTCCCTCAGCCCAACGACCAGGACGAAGCCAAACTGAAGTGGTTGTTCGACGAAGTGCAGCCGGCCTTTGAGGTCGAGCTCGATCGCGAAGCAGAAATTCTCAAATCCATGGACCACAAAGAGCGTGGATGGACTGAACAAAGCAAGAAGGTCAAATACTTCTTCAACGCTTGTGACAAGCTGAACAAACTGAAGGCTGAATATTTGGAAGGCCGTCCCTCGGTCATTACTCAAGACGAAAAGGAACGGAAAATCTCCTTCAAGCTTCTCTATTCTGGTCCGGTCGCCAGGAAATATCTCACTCGTTTTGGAGAACGCACCCTCAGCATGTCAGCTACCATCCTCTCTAAGGAAACTTATTGTCAGGACATGAACTTCGATCCGAAGGAAACGATCTTCATCCAGGCACCTGCCATCTTCCCGAAGGAAAACCGTCCTATCTATATCAAGTCGGTTGGCAGTCTATCCTATAAGAACAAGTGGCAGACCCTTCCGAAGCTCGTCCGTGCCGTCGAAGAAATTCTCGAGAAGCACGTTGGCCAACGCGGCATCATTCATACTGTCTCCTATGAGTTCGCTCAATATATCATCCAAAACATTTCTTCCAAATATAAGAAGCGTCTAGTCATGCCTAAGGGGGTTACTCGCCAACAGGATCTTGAAAAGGTTCTTTCCTCTTCTTCCAAGGACGTCGTGCTGATCAGTCCCTCACTGACTGAAGGCATCGACCTTAAAGACGACCTCTCGAGGTTCACCATTGTCTGTAAGCTGCCATTTGGATGTCTCGGAGACCGTTGGATCAAGCGCCGCATGGAAATCTCACAACAATGGTATAACGAAAACACCATCATTTCGCTCATGCAGATGACTGGACGTTCAGTACGTACCGAAACCGACAAAGCTGACGCCTATATCCTTGATAGTGACTGGTTGTGGTTCTATAAATACAATCAACGGCTGATGCCACAGTGGTGGAAAGAATCAATTAAGCATCAATAAAGGAAATCTATTATGAAGTTCGAAGAAAAAATCCAAACGATTCTAGAATATTCTATAAGTTCAAAAGAACAGGCTGCCATCGACCGTCTCTTTCCTAAGGATGGATATTATTCCATCGAAAGCGACAATGCTATTGGTGGCAGACGAGTTCAGACCTTGAAGAAAGAAGGCAACCTGGCTGGCTTTGTACATTCTGTCTCTAAGAAGGTAGAAGACAAAATGGTAGACATATATAGACTTTTGACTTTCAACAGAAAATTTGACAATCACTATAGCAACGTAGACGTCAAATATCTAGGCGATAAGCTTAAATGAAGTTCGAACGGTTCTTTTTAGAAAAACAGATAGAGCCGCTGACTATATTGTTTGTTGGCGATGCTATGGTCCATGACGAAACCCTGAGGAAAGCATGGAAGCCTGAAAAGGGTGGCAATGGATGGCACTTCGAATATCCAAAGACGCCAGAGGCTGATCTAAAGGTCGTCAATCTTGAGACAGTGTTGGGCGATGCTCCTTTTCGAGGCTTTCCAGAATTTTCAGCTCCTGACAAATTCGCTATAGATTTACACCGCAAAGAAGGCTTCGACGTTTTTCTAAACGCCAACAACCATATTCTAGACCGTGGCCAATCTGGTCTTATACGTACGGTTTCTGTCCTGGATTGGCTGAAGGTCGGAAGAACCGGCGCGTTCATAGACCACAAGGACAAGGAAAAAAACAACCCACTGATAGTAGAAAGAAAAGGAAGACGCATATCCATTTCTAACTATACTATGCTCCTGAATAGAAAACCTCAGCCATTGTCTTCAATTGTCAATATGTTCTCATATGAAGACGTGGTTAACGACGTAGCTAAGGCTGAAGAGCTTAGAGTAGATTTCAAAATATGCTACATGCACTGGGGTTCAGAATATTCTCATAAGCCAAATAAAGATCAGTTAGAAATAGCTAATTATCTACATGAGAACAATTTGTTCGACGTCATAATTGGCTCTCACCCGCACGTGCCCCAGCGCGTAGACAAATTCCAGATAAATGGAAAAGACCATCTGACGGCATATAGCCTTGGAAACTTCTGCAGCGACCAGACAGACTACAGAGGAGACAGAGGAGAAATGTTGCTGTTGAAGATATCTCCAGATGGAAAACTCGATTATTCTCTCCTAGAAGCTTCTTCTAAGTAAAATATTCACAGCAACTTTCTTATTTTGAGTTGTTATCCTTCTTGATACGCTTTGAATAAATAATGCTAACAACTCAAATTAGGAGTTTTTCTATAATGAAAATGTTAAGAAATATTCAGAGTCCAGGTGTAGAGATAAGGGAGCACGATTTGTCACAATATGCGCAGACCCTAGAAGGAACATATGCCCTTGTACTTGGATATGCCTCTCGCGGCCCTGATTCCGAACCCGTCATTCTTTCTTCGCTTTCAGATAAAGTCGCCAACTTTGGCGAACCAACGAACGAAGCAGAACGCTATTTCCATTATGCAATCGAAGAAGTTATCAACAATGGCGGGGTTCCCGTCGTTGGCAAACTTCCCTACAACAACATCCAGGCTAAGAACTATAAGGCGTATGGAATCACGATCAGCGAACCAGGCGCCATCACGGGTGGAACATTCCAGAAGGAAGTTTCTGGCGCTGCTGATTTCTATAGCCAATATTCTGCAATCAATCATTCTGCGATTTCTATCGCGAACGAAGCATATGACCTGATCAAGCTCGGCAATATCTTCGACGAAAATCTCGAGTCATACGACTTCTTGCTTGTCGACGAAACCAAATCGGTCAATGGAACAGAAAACTCATCCCTCTCTGGCGAACTTGCTAAAGAAGGCATGATTGCTGTTCTAGTAGATCCAGTCGACGCCATCAAGGTCCAATATCTAGCAGCAGCTGCTTCTGATACTGATGTTTCAGAGGTCATCACAAGCATTACTACGATGTCTGAAGACGAACTTTACGTTAAGCTTTCTAATCAGCTTCGTTATTCTTCGCTCTCAGAAGACCTTGCGAAGCGCTTCCCAACCATCGAATTCTCAGAAAATGGTACTTCGATCGTCAAGGATTATTCGAACCATATCGGTCTCATGATTTGTCGTTCGTACAAAGATCCTCAGAACCAAGGCAAATATCAGATCTCCGTCGTCGAATCGTTTGTTGGCAGCATCCACAAATATGCTAAAGACAACTCGACTGGAAAATCTGCATATATCGGAGACATCGTCAATCAGAATTCTGGATATTTCCGCATGTACGCGAAACCCCAGAACTACAACGTCTCCTCGAAGAACGAATACAACACGATTACTAACCCCGCGATCTCCCGCGTTGACCGTGACGTCGTTCTTATCAACGATGTTTCAGAATATTCGTTCTTTGGCTTCAGCGAATCCGATGTCGTCAAGATCATCAATGGCAAAAGCATGCAAGCTGAGATCAAGAAGATTTTGGAAAAGGTCGGCGACATCGATTCCCTCCAACTGGACATTGTTCTTGACGCTGGTCTATCCACTATCGCTCAGTTCACCGCAGACGCTGATGGATATGACGATCTCGATTCTCTGATCCGTCTTCCTCAATATGTCTACGACGAATCGAACCAGGTCTGGAATGTCAGCCAAACCGTCACGAACGGCTTCACTGATACTGAAGGACTCAAGTATGATCCAAGCCAATATAAGAAAGAAATCGCATCGGCAGACGACGTCCAATATTGGCGCGCAGTCTGTCAGGAACTTATCACGTTCTGCCAAGACATTCGTAAAGACTGTATGGCGATTCTTGACGTTCCTAGAAACCTCGTATTGGAACAGAACGAAAAATACATCCGCAAGACAGCACCCACGAACACCTTCAGCAATAAGATCGCTCCTAAACTTCGTTATGTGACTGGATTGAATAGCTCCTATGCTGCTCTCTATGCTACATGGTTGAAGGCTATCGACGATTATTCTGGAGCGCAAACCTGGATGCCTCAGTCTGTTTGGATGGGTGGAATCTATTGTTATACCGACGCAAACTTCCAGATCTGGAACGACCCAGCTGGATTGACCCGCGGCGTCATAAACACAGCAGTGGATATTTCGTTCGCTCCAAATCAGAAGGAAACGGACCAACTCTACATCAAGAGCATCAACTATGCGAAGCTATATCCAGTCGAAGGCATCGTCGCCATGGGACAGAAAACGACCCAGGTGAAGAAATCTGCGTTCGACAGGGTCAACGTCAGACGGCTGTTCTTGCGCCTGGAGCGTTATGTCTATCAGGTAGCACGTTACTTTGTGCATGAGCCCAATAATGTGTTCACCCGCAGACGTTTCAAGGACACAGTTGATCCTATCTTCAAGAATGCTCTACATGCTGGTGGTCTATATGCCTATCAGATCATTTGTGACCAGACCAACAACCCACCCGACGTCATTGAAAACAATGAAATGCGAGCAGCATTCCTTGTGAATCCTGTTCGAAGCGCAGAGTTCATCCTCTGTGATTTCTACGCGACTCGCGTTGGAGCCAACTTCTCCGAGATAATTAACGAAATTATCTAACTAACTAACTAACTAACCAACCAGGGCAGCTAACCACTGCCCTTTCTTTTGGCTTCTTCTCAATATGTCTTCTTATATACAGCATTGCCACAATCCCAAACCCGGAAGAAGCTATTAGCCTTCATGTTCTCATATTCAGACATAGTTGGGTCGAACTTCTTCAGTAGCTTAGATAGCTTATGTTTCTGGCATTGGATTCTAGATAGTTTCAATCCATTGTACGATCTAACTCCATAATACCAGTAATTAGGCGAGGAGTTATGAGAAAATTTGAATCCAAGCTTTAGATAGCTGGATCCTTCAGACCAAGATCTATCAGCATAAGTCACTAGACTAGATGGAGTTTTATCTACTTCGAATTGCTTCAGCAACTTTCCAGCTATGCCTAGAACATTGAAGTGAGCGATGGTGCAAAAGCGAACCATCTCCCACTCAGCCTTCTTATCGAAGCGGGCCTTTGAGAAAGTCATTACAGCTACCAGACGGTTCTTGTAAAACGCTCCATATTTCACTGACGACTTATCGCTTCCCTGGATATGGTACTTGTCCAAGAAAGCTGAGCATTTCTTGTTGTCGATATGTCTGATCTCGCACTTTCTTCCATAGATAGAATATTTGGTCTTCTGGAAGGAGTGCTTCAGCCTTGCTTTGATTATTTTCTGTTTAGTTTCCCACTGAGATTCTAGAATATGAATCAACTTGATGTTTTTTTCAAGACATGCTTCTGTTTTCTTGACATGGTAGCTTTTTGGCTTTCGCTCATCTGAATGCCAATAAGTCCCGTCGCACTCGATGGCTGTCGAATATTCTGACAGATAGAAATCCAGCTCAAGTGGATTCAGAACCTGTCGGTCGTTTATTCTAATGCTGGTCTCGTAGTTGAACAGTTGCTTTAAATATGAGTAGATTTCTTGCTGGAAGTTGGATGATTGCTTTGTCTTCTTGAAGCAATTTGGACATTTCGGACGCCATCCATTGCAGATATACGCCGAAAAGATCTCTTCACAAACCAGACACTTGAATTCAAACGGCTTGGTTTTTTCAGATTCTCTATATTGTTCTAAAGAAAACAGTGGACTCAATTTCAGCTCTTCGAATATCTTTAACCAATTGGCATATTCTTTTTCAGCTAACTTATTTTGAACTGCCGGAATCTGGAAAGCGTTAGTGACTCCATACCTTTTCATTAAAGTTCTTTTCGTCTTGGCTTTATTAGTGGTATCGTGCAATGAGCAAGATTGGCCATACTTCGTCATATTGGTTTTCTTGATCTTTTCTGACCGATTTGGATTCTTGGCAGCGCATTTCTTGCTACATGTCTTAGCAAATCCATCTAGGAAGTTCTTGAACTTTACTGGACCTCCGCAATATTCGCAGACTGGCCGTTCTCCATTAAGCAATAGATATAGCTTTTCAGAGAATTCTCCATCGATGGAAGAGAGATATTGGTAGACGTCTGGGTGTTTGTCTTTAATCAAGATGGATAATGGCGAATATTTGTCTCTCTTGGAATTTATGGTTGCTTTCAATGCTTCGATATTGATAGTGTCCATTAGCTTTTCCTTTAGTTATTTTGTGCATGAATATAATTACACTTTGACACAAGATCTAGAACCACTGCCCTTTCTTTTGGCCTTCAGACAGTTCGCATAAATATATCTAATCTATAAATATTGCTGACAACTAATTAACTTGGAGAAATACCATGGCAGATGTTAGAAAACTTTCGGAATTCTACAACAACCTCGTCCAAAACGGGGTTCAGTTCAAGAATCATTTCCAGATTACTATCGAGCCTATCAGCGACAAGTTCGGCGACAATAACCGCTTCACCTTCCACGCCCAAGGTGGTCCAATTCCAGCAGCTACTCTGAATCCAGCGCCTTTGCAGTTCTTCGGAATGACGTTCAATCTTCCCAACAACTTGACTTTCTCTGGATCTTGGTCGACTGAGGTCGTATGTGACGCCGAACTCAAGATTCGTGACATTGTCGACGAATGGATGGACGAATTTGCTGACCTCAAGAAATCCGGTGGAGGCAACAAGAAAATCCCAGCATATAAGGCTTATATCGATGTTCTCGACATGACTCTTGAGAAAATCACGAAATCTTATGTCATGGTTGGAATTTGGCCAACTTCTCCTGGTGAAATTACTCTTAGCCATACAGATACAGGAGTTGCTACATTCACATTGGGAATTCAATATCAGTACTTCTATCCAGAAGACAAAGGCGATCCGCTTGGCGAAGCTTCTGGCCCAGGCCGTGCCTAATTCGGATAGTAGAAATACGAACCTTTAACATAGGGAGCGGTTGATGTCCCTATTAGCCGAATGGTATTCCAAGTTTCAGAACAATTCTGGGTCTGACGATGGCAAATTCACCATCGCGTTCAGACCCAAATGCGTTTTTAAGCTCAGCTTCGAAGACAACAGCAGACCTAACTTTCTAAGTTCTACAGAGTATAATATAGACGATCTATCATATCTATTCGTCAGCTGCAATCTTCCGAATATTCAAATCAATCCAGAGGGTCAGCCCAACGTTTCGAACTTCGCAGGAAATTTCATTGGTCCTGGTTCAAATCCAATAGCTGCTGACAAACAGACATTTTCTGTGGTTTTTTTGGACACTGAATATCCAGTCATTGAAAACTTCTTCGTGCCATGGATGATGGAAAACGTAGAAGCTAGGTCTGAGCGTAGATCAAGATATCCATTGGTTCGTTCTACTATAGAACTCTATTACTTTTGGAACGAATCTACTGCAGGAAAACTCGCGTCTGAGGACGACATTTCGCTTATCTACAAGATATACGGAGCATATCCGACTTTTGTCGATACGCCTGATTCCGATTATGCAGCCACTACTCCAAAGACAAGATCAGTAGGCTTCGAGTTCAACAAGATTCTGCCAATAACCAATTTCAAAAACAAGTCTAGTCTAGGAATCTGGGATCTTATCTCAGAAATTCTAGGTGTTCCAAAGCCAACATAATTTAGGAGTATCAGTATGAAGTTAGACGACGCAATCAAAATGATGGATGCCAAGAACAATCGCAGCATGTTCGAGGTAAAATTGCCAAATGGATCTACTAATCTGTTCAAACACTTCAACCTACGCCAACGGAAGAACTTAGCTAAGGTAGCTCTCGGAGAAGAAGATAACAAAAATTCTGATTATCAGATAGCTAAGTTGGGTCTAATGAAGGATTGCTGCCCAGAGTTGGACATTGACAAGATGACCATACTTGATTTCGTGTCAGCCCTTGCTCAGCTTAGATTGAACAATATTGCTGCCCCTTTGACATATACCATAACTTGCAAGAAGTGCGATTCCAAGTTCCGCTATGTCTTTGATCTTTGCGAAGTCGTCGAAAAATGCGCAAAAGCAGCAACCGAAAAACCAAAATTCGAAAGAGTCGAGTTGCTTACTGGAGATATTTCGTTTGTCTTAGGAGAAGCTTCTTTGACTGACCATATTTCTTTCTACCGTATTTTAGAACATGTCAAGGAAAAAGAAGAACGTACGAGAATGCTATTGTCAGTTTATCCGATCCAATTCATAAAGAAGATTTTCATAACTGGCAATGAAATCGAAGACTGGTCTGACAACAACTTCGTGGACAAACTACTATTTGTCGAGAACCATATCCAGGACAATTCTATCGATGTTGAGAAATATGGCGAGTCGAATCTATTTAGTCTAATTCTAAACGCTTATCCATTTGACAGGCTTGATAAAGTATTTCCAATAGTATCTTGCTCAAAATGCGGAGATGCTAAGGAGGGTCTTTTTGATTTGGATAGTTTTTTTACCGACTAAAGGAGTCCGACGTCGAATTCTTCAAGGATAGTTTCGATACAGCGTTGTTCTTGAAGAAGCACGGTGGATTTTCCTTGACCGAGATAGATGAAATGCTTTGCAACGATGAAGCAGTTTTTTACAATCTGATCCTAAATAAGATAAAGGCTGAAAACGAACGAAGGACTAGAGGTACTTAGACAATGGCTGAAATAGTTGGTGCAGACGCTTTGATGAAATTGCCTGGTGAGATCGCTCAGCAGAAGCAAAATTCTGAGATGCTAAAATACATGCAAAGCACTAGCGAACAGCTTAAGAATTTTGCAGAAAATACGTTTGCTTATGTCATTCAAAACGAAATGCAGTCTTTAGCGCATGACAACGACGTAGCATTCGAAAAACTATCTAAAAAATTAGAAAGCAACGAAAAAGCTACAAGAACTGAATATAAAGGTCTTTTTGATAAGTTCAATGCTGAAACTTCGGAATATAGAAAAGCAGAAGAAGAAGCCGCTAAAGACGCAGCCATTAGAGATAAAACAGAATTCAAAAAACTCAGAGAAGGATTTGAGCAATCATTACAGACCTTCAATAAAGAATTAACAGATAATATTGTAGAACTTGGAGGTAGCCTAAAAGAATTAGAACAGAAAAAATATAAGACAGACAAACAAATAGAATTATATCTAAAGGGTTCGCTTGAAAAGCTTACCGATATGAAGGACAAATTACGAGACATAGAAGACAGGCGTAAAGATGAAATAATAAAAGCACGTAAGACAAAGACAGAGGCATCTAGGGAAGAATCATGGATACTTAATTTTAAGGGAAATTTGGACAAAACCTTTTCTAAAATGGGGTCAACGCTTGCTACGAAAGCGTTTGGAGGATTAGAAAAAATATCTCCAATAAAGGCGTTGTCTAACACGTTTAAGATATTGAAAGAAGAATCTCAGCTTAAAATTGAAGAAGCTGATCGTGCTAAAGAAATAAGACAACAGGAAATAATAGAAAATGACGAAATCTTAAACAAAAAAGGTTTAACAGCTGAAGCAGAGAGAAAAATAGAAGAAGCAAACAAACAAATAAAACAATTAGAATGGACAGAACGTCTAGATAAAGAAAAATGGCTAGAGCAATATACTAAAGGTGAGATAGAGCTTAGAGACATACAAGATGAAAGACTAATAAAATATTTAGCTTCCCAAAGACAAGTCAATGAAGAATATTCTAGAACTAGGGAATTATTTGCGTCGCTGACGACACAGTTTGAAGAAAAATTAGCTATATCTGAGAAAGAATATGATGTATTAGAAAAATTTAGAACAGCTATTTCGCCAGATCAACAGGCTGAAGTTGAGTCAAAAAGGGATGAAATAAAACAGCTTGAAGAAATGGCCAAGACAATAACAAAGATGCAGTCTTCTGATGAAGCTAGGGCTAAAGAAGAAGAAAAAATATTACAAGCACAAAATCAGTCAAGAGATGAATTGAAAGAAGCGCAATTTAAATACGAAGATAGAATCACTACTCCAGGCGTCGATGGTGAAACAGACGCAGAGGCTAAAATTCTGTTAGAGAAGATAAAAGAAATAGAACAAACAATTGCTTCTAGAGAACGCCTTTTGAACATGTCTAGAGACAAAGAGGCAGTTACAGCCATTGCTGAAAAAATAGAAACCAATAAATCCGAACTTGCTAAGTTAGAAGCGCCTATTTTAGAACAACAAGCGTTTGTAGAAAAAGTAAAGCAGAAATCAGAAGAATTATTTTTCAACGTCAAACCAAAAGAAGAAATAAATCCAACACCAGATTCTACTGGTCTTACAAGCGACGAAAAACGAGATTCTTTAGATATTGTAGACACCGCTAGAAAAACTGAAATAGAATCTAACAAACAGACAGCATCGCCTGAGGCTGGTTTATCTAAAGAAGCAATAGAGAAAATTTCTGATGCTTTAGGAGAATCAGCCTTTTTTGAAAAAATGGATATGGCTGTTCCAGAAAAAACAAACGTGACGTCTGAAGCTGAATTGAGCCAACAACAACAAGCTCAGGCTGCAATTGAACAACAAAAGATGGATTTGGATAAAGAACAAATCGAACTTTTGGAAACCATTGCTGAAGCTAGTGGAAAGGGATTGAAGATCGATGAAGAATCAGCAAAGAAGGGCGACGAAAAGCAAGGATTTATAGAAAACTTCCTTAAGAACAAGTTAGGCGGCTTGATGTCCAAGTTTGGTGGCAAATTAGTCACTGCGCTTGGCCCAAAGTTGATGAGCATCGCCACAAATCCATTGTTGATGCAGGGCGCCGCCATGGCAGCCACTGCTTATGTTGGATACAAATTTGGCGGAGCTATATATGATAAGGTCTTTAAAGATGTTCAGGACAAATACAATCAAGCACAGATAGAAGCCCATAATAAAAAATCAGAAGTCGAGGTAGCTACAGCTAAAACAATGGCAGCTAAGAAAGCGAAGGAGCTAGGCCTTAGCAAAGAAGATCAAACTAAGACGTCTGAAAAGCTTCAAGCAGGCGTTGGCATCTCTGATAAAGAAGCCGAGCTAAGACTAGAGAAAGCATCCATTGCTAGAAAGCAAGAACTTTTAGGATCCATGGGAATCGATTCTGGGGATGAAGAATATGATACACTGCTTACAATGTCTGAAAAAGATTTATATGATTATGCAGAAGAAAAATCTAGAGGTATTTTTTATGATAATAAAGAATTGCAGAATAAAATAGCAGATCTAAAAAGACGTAAAGAAAAGAGCGCGATGCTGATCGAAGAGCAGAAGAAGGATAAAGTAGGTTCAGATATAGTTTTAGAAAATATTGAATCTAATAAAGAATATGAAAAACTTGAAAAAATATCTGAAAATAATCCAGAGTTACGACAAGATATTATAGAAAAGAATAAGGATCGTACAGAAGATAAAAAATATGTAGAGTCTTTGCAAAAGGAAGCTACCGTGGCTTCTGAAACTAAGATGGTTAGACCAGAGCGAGATCTATCACAAGAGCAATTAGCAGAAACCAAAAGAACTAACGAAAATCTAGAAAAAATAGCCAACAAGAAAGAACGTCCTATCGTTACTAAGGTCGTGAAGGGAACTAACATTCAGAATCTTGCTACAGCTTACGCGGGGTAAATAATTTTATGGCGGACACATCTACGGTAGACGAATCAAAACTAAAAGGCGACATTAGATCCGCTTTGACCTTTAGGGCTGCTACGAAATCTGACTTATCTAAGTTCGACGCAGATGGGAGTAGGTCTTCTACATCTAAAGGCAATTTCTCATATGAGAATGACATTCAGGCTGGTAGTAGATCTTACAAATTATCTGACTTCAATTGGTCAGAAATCTTTGATCTGAACATGGTCTATGATTCGTCTAGGCAGAATATGGTAGTGCCTAAAATTATTCTTACTGAGTTCCAACCGGATAGATCATTCAAATGGGAAGCCATTCTGAAACCAATAACAAATTCTATAACAAAAGCAGGCGAGCTTATTGGATCTATACCATTAGTAGGTGGTTTAGTTACTGCACCGCCGGCCGCTGTTGGAGAAGCTGTCTCTTGGTACCTTGAAAATCAGTTAATGCGAGAATATGCCACTGGTCTTTCTTTCAAAGACGGTCAGGTACAGCATCCTGCCTTAGGTAACCCAGTCGAAATGGTAAAACGTCTTCTGTCTGGTAGATATCTTGGATCTTATGAACTGCCATATCTCGGAGATGACTATATCAAAGCAGATACCACGAATGGATGGTCAATGGGTGGATCAGGAAATATCATAGGATCTGAACTGGAACAGGTGCTTCAAAACGAATACAATATCAACTTCCCAACAGCTCCAGTATGGAAGAAGGGCTCGTCTTCTGATGAGCCATCCTTCGAATTTACTCTATATTTGATAAATGACAACAACGACCATCTAAAGAAGAACTTCAAATTTCTCCACTCGTTCGTATCTGGCGCCTTTTGGATTCAGATGGATTTCATTCAACGTAGTCCTAATCTATATGACGTAGAAATTCCAGGTAGACAACATCTATATTTCTGTAGTATGGGAGTACATACGAAATATATGGGTAGACTTCGTACGAATCCAGAAGTTACTTCTTTCTTAAAGAGAGTACATAGCGTATATGGATTGCCAGATGAGAACGAAATGCTATATCCAGATGCTTATCAGATGACTATAAAGATCAACAGTCTAGTTCCCAACAACTTCAACATGTATGCTAATTATTTCTACGATAGAACAAACAGAGACCAGGTATATGTTGGAAATCAGATCGAACGTTTTGGTCTTGGAGATTATTTTGGAATGGTAATAGATCGTCTAAAGGCAACTAAAGACGACGCATTAAGCGCAGCTAAAGGAGAAACTGAAGGTATTTCAAGACCAACTGGAAGAAAAGAATAAATGAAGAATATCATAACCAAACAAGATCAAGCACGTTGGGTGAAACTTCCAACCACTACTCTTGCGAACTTCTTCAATGTTGGTTATAGTCCAGATACCAACAAGTACGAGTATGTCTTCAACAAGACTATCTACATCAAAGACTTCGAAAACATTCCAAACGAACTTGTGTCATATTATACTATAGTTGAAGGCGATTCATGGCCTGGCATTTCGTTCAAGCTATATGGCACCATCGATCTATGGTGGGTGATTCTGAAGACCAACCAACTGACCGATGCTACGTCTACTCCATCGGTGGGCACTGAGCTGAAAATCCTGGACAAGAGGGTGGTCGAACGAATTCTCCAGCAAATCCGCAACGCCAAGTAAAGGTACAGTATGGAAACAGTGACTCTCAACGACGAAAAGTTCGACATTGAGCTTTCTCTTGGGCGCCTATCAGAGGATATGGAATATCTCGAAGAAAAGGACCAGTTGGTTCTGCCCTGGGACTTCATCAACAACGTCGAGTATTCGCTAGATCTATATTCTCCATTTCCAGTTCTAGACTTTACGTTCAAGGACACCGACAACCGTATCATAAACCGCTTCAAAGCTAATGGCGAATATGGAGTCTCATTCTACTTTAGAAACCATGTCAACGTAGCAGGTAAGAACGAATTTACCCATCTCTTCGTAATAGATGATATTTCGTTAGTCGATTTTAGCAACCAGGAAGCTATCTTTAAAATAAAGGCGCAATCCAAATATCGGCCGATCTTTAATCTAAGCACGAAGTGGTATAGCACCGAGTCAGACAATCCGCTTCCAGCAACCCAGATTATCGAAAACATTCTAGATGGATCTGGGCTTCCATTTGTCTTCAATGGAGAGATGGTCCATTCTTCTAATAAGTTCGACTACATAACTCCAGTCAACTGGACTATCAAGTCGAATACCGATTATCTAATGGGTAGAGCGGTTGATGAGACCAATGGCATCTATATGCTCAATTACAATCTAAATGAAGATCAGCTAAAGGTCATCTCGATAGCTCAAGAATTCGATACCAATAAGAACAAGAAATTCAATGCTACGAAGATGCCCACCAAGTTTGGTTTTCCAGAAGGTCTGGAATCATATGCCAACAATGTCATGCAGAACAACTTCATTACAGGCAAGGGCATGATAGAACACACTAAGCCAATCGATCTCAACTACTTTGACTACAAGACCCGCGAATGGAAGAAGGAAGAAAAGAACTTCGACAAGTATTCGAAATATCTACCATCTAGCCCAGACCTGATCTCTCCAATGAGGAATCTATATAGAAAATCGTCTACATGGTATGAGCAAAATGGAAATTTTAAGACTGAATTCCATAATAACTTCTCTTACTATGGCAAGAAGTTCATCACTCTGTTTCAACTGATGAACTGTGTGCAAGTCACTGTCTTTGGATTTGTCCAACGCAACACCGGCGATCTGTTCACTATTATGGTAGACAATCAGTCAAGCGTAGACTACCATAGGTTCTTCGGCAAGTGGCTGATATCTAGAATAATTGGAAAGATAACGAAGAACCGGTTCACCCAGGACTTATCACTAATACGTTCTGAAGAAATGGATACGTCTACGATGTCTAGCGAATCGTTCTCATAAGCAAGGAGCACTGATGGATTTCGAACACAAGCTATTGCAAGAAAAAGTATATTCGATCGAACGTGGAATAGTCGTCGACAATTACGATCCAGAGTTCTTAGGCAGAGTTAAGATCTTTGTCTTCGGAGTATATCCAGAAATCTGGAAAACTGAACCTGCCAAATTGCCATGGGCTGAACCTGTCATGTCACTATTTGGTGGAAGCTGGAAGAACGACAGGCTTGAATCTACTACTGATCTAAACCAGGAAACTGGAATTAGCTCCGTTCCACATACGTCTATGGTTACTCCAGGCGATGGCGCTCAGGTTTGGGTATTCTTTGAATCTGCTGATCCTAACTATCCAAAGTACTTTGCTTCTTGCCAGTCAGGACCTGGATGGGCATCCCAACATAGATATCAGCATGTGATTAAGACAGACAACGTCAAGATCGTAGTAGATGAAGAACCAACTCACGAGCAATCGACCCAACAATTCACCACCTATAATGAAGAGTGCACTGAATTATCAAAACAGAACCATACAAAGGAAAACGTACCCACCAGAGTGGACATTCAAATATGGGGAGCCCCTGGAATAGCTCTGAACCTCCAGATACTCGGCGACGTCAATCTAAAGGTAGAAGGCGATGTCTACGAGCATATCGTCGGCAACAAGCATGAGACACATATTGGGAATCTATATAGAAAGCATGTCGGAGATGTCCAAATCATTCAAGATGGCAATTATGTCGAAGAACAGACGGGAGATAGAACCTTTCTAAACAAAGGAAACAATCTTGAAACTATTACCAAAAATAAGACAAGTTTTGTCAAGGGAAATGTTGACCATTTCTACACTGGAAATTATCATCAGAATACTAAAGGCGACAAAACAGAAATTGTCGAAAAGAACAAGTTCGAACGAGTTTCCAAAGTCTCTAAAGAAGACGTATTCGAAGACAAGAAAATAACTGTTCTAAACAATCTAACTTCGGTATCCAAGGTATTCTATGCTTCAGCTAAGGAAGGAGCTACTGTATATACTGAAGGTGGAAAACTTGCTATGAACACCATAGCAGGCATCTACGAACAGTCAGCTCCTATCGTCAATACGTTCTCTCAAATTACCAACCACAACGCCATAGCTATATTCAACAATCAGAATGGCGCGATTGTTCCACCACCTGTCATGCCAAGTACTATCGCCTTTCCATCACCAGCAGCTGTATTCGAAGAAGCAGCTGAGACCAAGAAAGAAGAAATTGCCACAACCATCGCTGAAGATCTCTCTGCTATGGAGGATAGATATGACAAACTCGAAGAAGAAGCAATCGAAGGCGAACTGCCAGACATATTAGAAGAAGCTGAAGAATTAGCTGAGGATCTCGATGCGGATGTGGAAGCATCTGAAGCTTCTCCATATAGCGAAGATACCAATGAAGAGCTTACGGGTTCGCTTGAAGAAACTATAGAAGATCTAGAACTTGACGAAGAACTAGGTGGAATACTTACTGAAAATTTAGAAGAAAGCACTACAGAAAACGTTCTTGTTCTTAGAGATGCCTCAGCTACTGAGGCTCGAACTTTCAATACCAAGAAGGTAATGGCGAATGGAGAATTTTCTGACATTACCAATCTAATATCTAGCAATCAGAAAAAGTTATTAGGTGCTTCAGGAAGTCAGACATCGATTCCTCCAGAAGCAACAATCCTAGCTACTTCTGCGTTAAATACGGATCTATCTTCCATTTTGAGCGATGGCGTATCTATGGATGATGTGGTTGCTGCAGGCCCAGACATATTGGCTGATTCTAACTTAGCTGCTAATTTACCTGGTTCTGAAATGCTTAATCAAGCCGGAATTGGCGACGTTTCAGATTTGGCTAAACAGCTTGGCGCGAGTGGATCTATAGAAGGTCTTATTCAGAAGTTCAAATTCGATTCGTTCGATTCCATTGATCTTGACGTGACTTCAGCTATGAACAACGCAATAGACAAACATGTCACTAAAGAAAATTTCATGAAGCTAGCTGACAGGGCAGTCGCTGCCAATCCAGATTCGAACGTAAAGATGGTATATGCTGCGATGAAACCAGGTTTAGAAGAACAATTATCCAAAACCAACAACTTCGACATATCTTCGGTCGGCGGCATGGTAAACTCTCAACTAAACCAAACCAAGACAAATCTAATCCAGGCTGAAGAATTGAAAAATAAGATATTCCAACTACAGGCTACGAATATCGCATCAGTCAACGTTGGTTCAGTAATGGATGCTGTCAATATGGATGAGATGAAGAATCTAATTCAGACCACTGACATAACCCAAATGGCTAATCTAAGTCTATTATCTGATCTTCCAACCAATCTTGAATCGATGTTTCAAAGCGAATTCCTAAAGACAGCTAAGAGCATGTACGAATCTGGCACTTTGGGAGACATTAGCTATAATCAGCTATTGCAAGAAGGCATGAACGTCGGCAAGATAGTTGGCGAACAGATGCCAAATAAGATGAATCTAAGTGCTGATTCCAAAAAACTAATGGAAACTACAAAGTCCATGCAGATGAAGAACAATCAGATAAAAGATGTCATGAAGAACGGAAAACTTGGAAATACTGGACCATTGAAGCCCACTCTAAACAAAGCTACCTCTACTATATTTTCGAAGGCTAAGGGATGAAAGGGGTAGCCAGGGATAATTTAGATTTTGTCGACGCCATTGGGTTCGTTGGAAATCCACTTCAGACAATGGTATTTACTAATGGCTTTGAGATAGCTATTCAAGGAGAGAAAGTAGCTCCGCATCCGCCATTTCCTGAAAATCCAATACATGGCCTAACTAAAATGGTAGAAGCCTCTACATTGCTATTCATCAATGGCAAAGGCGTGTGTAGACAAGGCGATAAAGCAAGATGTGGCCATACAGTGGTTGTCGGAGATACTTTGGTCTTTAGCGACTAAATAGCTGACCATCCACCATCAGCATCTTTATATGGTAGAACAGCTCCAGCAAGACTCCAGACATTCGAATCTTCTTCGAACTTCAACACCGACCTACTTACGATAGAATTGAGCCATCCTGCTGCATAATAAGTAGCAGTAGAATATTTCAATGGACAACCACTTCGAATGGCGAATGGAATCGATCCATATATGGATATTGTTCCATTTTCAAGATCGATCTTCTCTACAGTATCGGTATTCGTATTAGAGGCGCTTCCACCTAGAATATAGATAGCATTGTTCTTTATAGTGGTTCTTACTGATCTTTTGGCTTCTGTCAGCTGATAAGAAGTTTCAGAAGCAGTATATGTCGTTTCGTCATATGCTTGGATTTTTTGCGAGTCAGCTAACAAGTCGTTGTTGTCGAAGATAGCTCCGCCAATGATATAGGTTCTTTCTAAAGCATCTATTCTAGCTGATCCAAACGAATATCCAGATATGACGAACGTTTCAAGTCCAGGCGGGTCCAAATATTCGTCGTCGTCTTCGTCAAAGGTCAGCTCTGTTGGTTCGATGGTGGCCATTTCAGCTTCTATGGCAAAGGTTCCATCAGCAAACGAGGCTGCCATAATATAAGAAATTGGATTGCCACTTGTCAACCCACCTGCAAACCACATCTTTGTGCTTGAATTCCAAGAGGTTGGATAATCGACAGCTACCGGCAGTTCAGAAACTAGTTCAGATAACAAATCGATATTTGGATTCAACACCATAAAGTCAGCATTGTTCAGACAGTTGTTCATGTAGATATTGTTACGCTCATCGGCAGCAGCTGCAAAGTGTCTACGATCTTCATTGACAGTGGTAGAAGAGTTGACCTGAGCCACATCCGTAGCGAAGTTCAGTCTAGTGGTTGGATTGCCAGACGTACCCACCACAAAGCCTTGCATATATTCAGAGACATATTCGTCATAGAAAATATCGATGAACACCCTGCCTGATCCTTCGCCGAGAGAGGTGGCAGATACCGGAAATAGATATATGGCAGAAGTCTCTCTGAGAAGCTTCGATTCCATTTCGATTATGTCGTCGCCATGTTCGAACCTGTTGAAGAATCCAACATCTCCGTCTAATCTAAAATGCTTCACTAGAAAGTCTGTATTTCCAGAAACTCCGATAGAATATATCGATGATTCGCTGAGAAATTCCTGTCCAATATACATGGTCACTTTGCCCAGAACAACGCCTGCTTCAAATTCAGCCAATAGCATTCCAGACGCAGATATTGTAGATTCGAGAACTTCTATCTGCCGATGTTTTACCCCGCCTTGAATTTGGCTCTTGACAAAAGAAACATCATCGATAACCAGGTCTGCTTCAGCCAGGCCCACAATGACAATGGCGCTAGGTTCTGAAACCATCGCCAGGAACTCGCCAGAAACTTCTAATGGCTTGAAAAATGCCGATTGCTCATACTTTGGCCAAGTAACTAGTCTCGTATATTGCTGAGTGTCTGGATCTAACTTCATTGCTGAAAGTTCGACAGTCTGAGAACTAATTTCTCCGAAGATGCCTATGGGCTTAGCCAACTCGACGAAGGTTGGATCTATAGTATTAGCTGAAGGACCAATTATGTAGTCTATGTTGGTATTGATCTTTTCGATCCTGTCGCGGATGGCGAATTCAGATGGCACTTCGTAGTCTTGAGCATATTCGATGTCTCTCACGTATTTCCTGAGACGTGGACATAGACCCTGGCGTTCAGCGTTGGCATATTCTAGAATCGATTTGACTGGAAGACCACCAATGTCAGTATGGTAAACAACTTCGAGATGATCTAGAACTCCGTCCGGGAGACCTGTGAACAATTCTCGTTCTAATTGCTTGCCTGCCCAGATAAGTTCATTATCCTCTACGGTAAAGTCCATTTCGCGGATTTGAGTAGCGCCACCTTTGACCACTGCGTGGACTGATCCTTCGAGTTTGACTTTGTCCCTGAGATATATCCGTCCATTAGTCAGTTCGATTTCTTCAGTAAGATCATGGTTCTCTCTAATTCTGCGTCCGAACAGTTTGTCGGTACCATAGGTTATAGTTATGGTGTCGCCAATCCCTGGGTTCCAAATATCATAGGCGAATTCGACGCCCATCTTGAAGTTTTTGAACCAGATCTTTCTTGGATCAGCCTCTTCAACCATGTAGTCAGCGTCATATGGATTAGATCCAGCATAGTCAGCATAATATATAGCATGGCTCTGGGATCCTTGGATTTCTATATGAATGTCGTCAGCATCTCTTGGGGCGTCGGCCAAGGTAAGATATCCAACACTTCGAACTACGGTTGGATCGGTTATGGTAAATGTTTCTGATTTGGATATGTTGTAGGTGCCCTTGTCGGTCCATAATATGGCCAAGAAATCCCGCTCATCTATAGTCGTAGTTCTCTTAGGGGCATCGATGCCAATTCTAGTATCTAGTAGAAGTTCGTTCCATGAGATTCTATTTGGTTCTATTAGAATATAGTCTCTGCCATATATGAGCTGGGGTCCACCTACTACGAATACTCGTAGATCTCTCGGCTGAATCTGTGGAAGATCAGGAAATAATGGATTGACTATGACGTCTAGATATTTGTCAGCCACGCTCTGGGAAGTGACATTGAAGATTGAGATATAACTATTGTCTTTCATTAGATTCCACAGATGTTAGATTTGTCGTCGGTCAATCTACTTCTATAACGGATACAGATAGTGTCGGTATCTAGTTCTAACTTATCAATCCACTTATATTGTTGGTCCACGTTAGTACTTATGTTTCCGCCACCAGCTATGAACGCAGCAGATCGTTCAATATTAGTTTTAGCTGCCATATATCCGCGTGGTTGGGATAGAGGCGCTCCATGTTTTAGAGCGATGACCGAAGTATTTGGATCAAATGTCTGCACTTCACTAAGAGGAGCACCGTGGGTTCTTACTGAACTGGAATATTTGTCATTTCCACCCATTATCCAGAATTTAGTCATATCTTGTATCACGGCTACCCCATCGCACGAATTGAGCATATAAGCAACATTAGATTCTACAGTTTCGGTGGCAAAATCCATTCTGCTTATTCCATTTGTAAAGTGTGATTCTTCAACAGTCGAAGCGGTTGCCTCGGTTCTTCCACCAAATATCCAACAATATTCCATATTGGGAAAGTCAGCGCAACCAGCTGCACCAGCAACGCGATGTGTAGATGAAATAGACGATAAGCTTGCTGAGATTCTCTCATATTTGCTTATTGTATTTGAGATAATGAAAGACATAGTGGTGCTTTCTTTAAATGTAGTAAAGCCACCTATCATATAACCATATGTATTTCCATCGGCAGCTGCAGCATTCAATCTATTTCCATTTGATTGTGATGCGTTGTTCGCGCTAATACTTCCACTTATAGCATAAAATATCTGTCTTCTATCAGTTAGCGTATATTGATTTGAATCAAGAGAAGTTGCTCCGCCAATAATCGCATATTCTTTATCATTCTTGCCTTTTAGAGCAGCTCCGCCTGCTCGCTGGGTCGTTAGATTATGTCTAATGAACGATTCGGTTATGGTATATAGATCCAATATTTCTATTTCATTCGATATCGAACTATCTTTTCTACCACCAAAACAAATTAAGCTTCTATCATTTTCGTTCATGTAGTTGGTATTGTCATAATGGATGGTTATTTTAAATAGTCCATCGGTATCTATAGTATTGCTTGTCTTTACGATTTTGAGTTGCTCTCCATTTGGATAGAATGCCTTAGCTGCATATGGAATACCTTTGATTTCGCCAGATGAACTTGGGCAGAAGAACGTTTCGACGAAGTCTTCTGAATCGGTTTTTATTTTGAAGGAAGTATATTTAGCAGTGTAGTCATCGATGATGCACCCTGCTGAACTACACATGATTTCTGGATCAAGTGGATATGAGAATGGTTCGATGACTTCGACGAATATCTTGCCAATTATAATATGGTTAGAAGGCAAGTTGAAGCTAACCTCATTCGAGTTATTATAGAAGTCTTCCCATTTGACCATAAAGCTTTCTTTTAGCGATCCACCATTAGTAGTTTCAGTGGTTATTTCTATTCTATCAGCAGGTTCTCCGGTAAGAGGCGTGCATATTTCGTAGATATCCTCCTGAGTCTTATTGACATAAAGCATTCCAGACAATTGGACTGCCTTGAAGAAGAAGTCATTGTGAGGCTGCGAATATTCGAAGACATTGGCACTGTTTTCTGCCAACGAAACATAGTTCCAACCAGAAACATATGGAATAGGTATCTGAGCCAACTCAAGACTAAGCGCCTCTTCACAGACAACTGAAGCAGACATGTCTGGAGCTTCTAAATGGTCACGGATATTTGTTCTAAGAACTGGGCATAGACCATATTGCTTTTCGTTGGCAAGTTGGCTTATGACAATTATTGGATTGTTTATATCTGCAGAAAGATAAATCATTTGAAAGCCTAACTATTATTGCTATAGGTTAATATGTCATACCATACTTTATATTCGAATCTTCCAACCAGTGTTTGAGATCCAGAATAAACGCAATAGATCTTTTTTGGATATGTTAGCAACTGATATCCATTAGTCTGCATTGATTCCATATTAGTTATCGATTTCCAACCAGTAACTCCTACGCCAGAATCGAAATAGCCAAGAATTTTGTCAAAAGTTCCAGATAACAAATTTTTATCAGTACAAAAATAAATGCGTCTATTCACAGAAAATGCTGTAGATATGTAGACATCTATTCGTTGGATTAGCAATCTACCATTTGTCCATAATTCGCTTCCACAAGATCCATCGTCGAGCAACGTGCTATATTTCTCAACAGTATTATATAACGAACCATAGGTTTCCCAGGCTGATGCTACCATTGGCACGTCTTTGTGATAGTTGAAAGCGCCTCCACTAGATCTACCAGTGGGTGTCTTGAAAGTGGTTGCTAAGGTGCGTCTGCCGTCCAAGGCGATTCTAATCGATTTAGCTTTGTCTCCATCGAAGTCTTCTGGATATTCAGCATCCACTTCTTCTATGGCGATGCGGTTTTCGCTTCCACTTTTGACTCGAAGCTCTCTGAAATATGCTTTGTTGTCTTCGAATCTATCGAACAAATTCATAGTATTGGCTGATAGATTCTCAGGGAGCATGTTGTAGCCATTGAACTGTATCTGTTCTTTGACGTCTTCTATGGATTTGACAACTCCATATTCGCTAACCACTCCAGATAAAGTGGATTCTACTGGACCGGCAGCTTCGGCGCATAAAGCAGGACATAGACCAACGGTGCCTGTAGTAGCAAATGCGTCGGTAGAGTCAAAGACCTCTTGGGTTATGACTCCAACGATGTCGAAGTCATAATTGTACTGCTGAACAAGTGGTGTCATTTATTAGTATTCGACCTGGTTGATTTTGAAGTTTTCTGTGTCGACAACGATTCGCTCGAATAGGCCTTCTCTGTCGAATAGATATGGAAATTGGAAGTTGTTCAATTTTATTACGCCATTGACCACCTGGAAGTCGTCGCCTAAAACGAGTAGAGGCGACCAGCAGGCAAAGGATAGACCATCGAATTCTACCCATGTACTTTTGTCATTTCTATCTGGGGCATATCTGGTTTTTACTTCCTTTACACCATCGATATTGATTATAGATCTATATAGATCAGCTATATCGACTTTCTGTCCAAGAGAGTTGTTCGATACAGAGAAGAAATCCTTTATTAGTTGGTAGACCCGACGTTGGATTCTCTCGGCAGATATAAGTGAGTTAACTTCCCGGACGATGTGGATCTTGTGATTCTTATTATCTGATATTTCGTTTAGAAATTCAAACGATGGCTTGTAGTATTTGTTGGTAGCATCTCCAATGAAGTCTCCGCCCCGTTGTGCTTCTAATTCTGTGATGTTGACATATGGTATGAAGTTAACTAGAATTGGATCCACCATGACAATTTCTGATGTCAGTGGTTTTAGATCATTGCATTGTTCTTCGATGAGACGCTTGGAGGTATCTGAGATGTTGTATCCATCGTTGGACGAGGACTTGGCCCAGATATAGACATTGTTGAAGTCGCATGAATCGGTATATGGATATCCAAAGTACCGAATGTCAGCTGAGATTCTATTGAAGCGATATAGCCATCCGTAGAACTGAGATAGATATTCCCAGTTGTTCATGGCGTATATGTCGTGGATCTCGTTGTTCTTCGCGTTGGTGGTCAACAGATATTTTCTGAAGTCGTCAGAGGTTATCAGCCGTCCACGGAAGCGGTTCCAGTTGGAAGCGTTCTCTCTCATTTCGTCGACAGTCTCAATGTCATTGATGAACGTAGAAGCTTGATAGTTGTAGAAAGAAAGCTTATCCAAGAAGTTCTGGAGTTCAGCTTCAGACGAATATTGGTCGAACTCGTCGCCTAAGATAGAGGTAAGAATGAACGAGTTCTTCAGACCCTGGACATAAAGTGTTGTATTCTTTTCTCCATCGATAGCCCCGACTGCTATCTGTCCATCGGCTGCATTGGTCTCGAGATATAGAACATAAATGACGTCGCCTTGGTCAAGCTTCCTTCCATTTATGTCGTCGCCGAACTTTAGCTCATAGTATTTGTTTTCGTTCATTCGGATCTCGAATACCTTGTCTGTCTTTACAGCATCGTAGATATTGTTGGTCGAGAAATATTCTTCAAAGATGCCAGTCGTAGCTTTCTTGACATAGACATTGATGAATGGATATGCGATAGTAGTTAGATCGGGATTGATATCCGACATTACGATTGTCTCATATGGAAGTCCAGAAGAAACCAGGGTCTTGTTGTAGAATTTCCAAGTGCCATTATATAGAATGGGCTGTTGGTTGTTCGAACTGATTGTTGTTCCATTCTCGACGACAAACCGATAGTCTTGGACAAACGAATAGCGAATCGGATTGCCTTTAGAATCTTGTCCACTGAGGAGAATAGAAGCATATCTTGGTATGCTCCAACTTGTCGAAGATATCGAACCACCGGTAGAAAGAGGATTGTTCGGATCGAGCGAAATGTCACAGATGGTAGAAGCGGTGATAAAGCCCCTTGGATTGTATCGAAGCAACTTCACCAATCTATTCATGTTCTCATAATATTGGGTGTCAGTAAAGATGGCCTCAGACGCGCCATGGTTTAGATTGTACATGAGCGCTTCGTAGAGGTGGGCGAAGGTATCGATGATGATGCTTAGATTCGAGTCTGGATATAGTTGGTCAGAGAACTTTCCGCTCTCGATCAGCTTCATCGTCATAAACTCGACAGCCGAGTCAGCATTCCATCTTAGATAATCGTTGACATTGTTGGACATGTTGAGTTACCTAGCTATAGTATAATTGAAAGTCAGCGTTTCGTTGTCCAGCTTTGGTATGGTGTAAAAGACCTCGACTTGATACATGTTGTCTTCTGGAAAAGCATAGACGTTTATCTTTAGTATATTTACCCTTGGCTCCCAACGGTCGAACATGTAGCGAATTTCTTTGGCTATGGCTTTTCCATTCAGATCGTTTATTGGCTCGTGGACGAACCGAAGCAGGGTATTGCCAAATTCAGGCTTGATTATTCGTTCGCCGCGCCGCCAGGAGAACATGTTGCGGATTCCACCCTGGATGGCAGCTCGGTCGACATTGTCCTTTATGTCCTTTGGCAATGCTTCAAAGTCAGACGCTACATCTTTAAAGACCCAGTTCTTTACAGTAGACCTACGGTTTAGTTCGTTGCTTAGATCTAAAACGAAGGATCCCATTATTTGGATTCTTTCTTGGTAGTCTGTAGCATGGCTGGCTTATTAGCCATTGGTTTCTTTACTACAGCAAGTGCTGCAGATGAGAATTGTTCCATCATGAACTCGATGAATTCGTCATATCTTAGAGAGATGAATAGCTGCTCGTCAGTAGAAGTGGTTGGCAAGAATACTTTGTCTATGAAGTCCTTCATTACTAGATCGATTCCTTCATTCCGGATCTTGTCTAAGATAATCGTAGACTTCTTATCGAAGATTTCTTTGAATCTAGCAAAACCAGTTTCAGATAGCTCTCTAAGCTTCTTTTCGACCTCTTCAGCTTCCTGTTCTTCTGGGGTCTTTTCTTCTTCAGGAGGGGCCTCTGGCTTTTCTTTGCCTTTATCGTCCTTAGCATCCTTGTCCGGTTCTCCAGTTTCTTCCTTTTCTAGGAGGCGAATAAAGTAATCATAAAAAGTGTTCTTCATGTAGATCCTGCTCCAAGTTATTGAATCAAATTGATATTGCTTACAATTATTTATCTTTAGGGGGTTGACAAAACCGAATACTTGTTGTATTATATACTATACTGAAATAACTAAAGGAGATCGAAAAATGAAAATCGAATCTGAAAAAATCAAATGTGAGTGTGGAAACGTTTGGAAACGTGATGAAAAGAAAGTTGGCTATAAAGGAGAGGTTGTTCTTTTTTGTGACAAATGTGGCGAGCTTTATTTCAATGCTCAAGAATGGTTTCTTGATGAAGATCTGGAAGCACTTGAATATCTTACAGAATAGGAATTGACAAATGCGCTTTATTAGATGGGGTGGTTTGAATCCCGTTAAGCAAAAAGGTTATGATAGTTCAGGCAAAGGGACATTCCACTCTCCACCAGCCAGATACGGAATTTATGCATTCCCAGAAAAGACTGTTGAGAAGTTTTTGATTTATAAGTCTATCTTCGTGCCAGAACGTCATGAATTATGTGAAAAATTCACCGATGGCAATCATGTGGTTTGGAAGAATGAAAAGATACAGAAGCAATGGGAAGAAAATTACCTATCCATGACAGGTGCTGAACGAGAAGCATATATAGAAACAAATCAATATTACGTGAAGATGAGACGGCCACATGTGTTTGAACATAATGGAATGCTTTGGCATCATCTAGGCGGATCTAGCATTAGATATCATGGAGAGTGGATGCTTTCTAATATGGAAGATTATATCAAAAGCTATAACAAAGAGCGAATAAAAGAACATGCCAGAAAAGTAACTCATACGCTTGGTTATGGTAGGGACCATTTTGAAGTGTTTATTGAAAATATTAAAAATAAATAGAGATTTTTTGTTAAACCTATTGACAAAACCGAATACTTGTTGTATTATATACTATACTGAAATAACTAAAGGAGATTGAAAAATGAAAACGATTTATACAAAATTGGAAAATGGAATCCTATTATATGGAAATCTTGGAAAAATCGGCAAGCAGATTATGACTCAATGGGGAAGCCGTGCCATTATTGGCCATGTTTGGATTTCTGTGGAAGATAAAGATGACGTTCCATTTGGGGTTTAAGCTTGACATAATATAACTAAGGAAACTGACGATGAACCATTTTACTGAAAAATGTCCATATTGTGGAAAAAAGATAATTTCTATGGTAGATCATCTCAAAAGTAACTTTGCTAGCTTGGATTGTTTGAAAGCATATAAGAAAAAAAGAAGGACAAGATGGACAAATGGAATGCTTAATACCGTATATCTGTGTGTCAACACTACGGCTACCTGGAAAGGTTGGAAATACGTAGCTTCTGTGGTATATCATGTCCATGGAAGAGAGGTATCAGCATCTTCTGTAAGACATGCATATGACCGTTATATTAAAAGAAAGGAAAACTGAAATGAGGCTCTGGCACGTAGACATGCTTGGTGATCTTTCCAACCAGCGGATCCTTGGCCAACACCGAGAGTGTTGTGCTCTTCGTGGAAATGGATGGGGTAGAAAGCACTCTACTGTAGACTATGTCTTCAAATACGATCCAATCTATCTATATGTCTATCACTGCGAAGTCATGGACGAGATGAAGAGACGTGGATACAATTACGACAACGCTTGGGAAGAACCAGAATATCGAGGCAAGAATTGCATGCCATGGCCACAGCATTCGCCGTTCTATAGTCATTATAGATATGCTGAGCATGATGCTGATTATATGGTTGAGTGTCTTGAAAACATTGCTAGAAAAGAATCGATGATAAAATGAAAATCATATCTGACTTCAAAGACTACTACGACGGGACGGTAGATTTCACCGACAATAGACTTACTTATCTCAGAAAGTCTGAGGAAACTGATCTTATTCTAGATCAGAAGAAGCGCTACAATGGAATCGATCTAGAGCTGATCCACCAGTTCTTAGGTAGAACCTCTAATAGTAACGGCCATGACAAACATTATGTTGCTAAGGATGGATCCATCCATGATGTAGACAAAGACGAAGAGGGATTCTTCCTTGGATTTTGTGGCAAATTGTATCCAGTCATTAAAGTGCACGCAAAAAACTATATACTTAGGAATGTGTTTGAAGAGACCAGGCATATCTACGACCACGAAGAAATCTTGGATGAGATCAAAGATGGATTCTTCTATAGTGGATATAAGACAAGGATTATGGAAATGTTCTCGAAGCTGTCAGAGGTCCCAGCCACTAAGCTGTTCCAGGAATTCGATACGCCGGTCTTCTTGCTCGCCAGGAAAAACATTCGGATTTCTAAGGCTAATAACAGATATAGCAATTCATGTGTCAGATTCATTACGAATCCATGTCTGAAGGACTTCGAATTCTATAGGATGGTGAATCCATATCAAGCTTCTCAAGAGATCGACATGTACCTTGGCAACAACCTGGCTAAGGAAAAGGAAGTAGCGGTTCCCGTAGGTGGCGACAAGGTGCTCGCCGCTTCTAAGGGATATGACAAATATTCGTTCAGAAAGGACAAAGCTAAATGAAAATTAATATGAGCCAAAATGAACGTATTTTTTTATGTCTACGTCAGTAAACCCATTCATATATAATACTGATAGAAATGCTTTCTTTATTTCTAAACTGTTATCGAATATAAAGACAGCTTTTTCTGGATTAGTTAGATTTGATCTTTTATCTAAAATCAAGCCATACTTCTTAGAAAAATCAATGTCTTTCATTAGTTTTTGCATGTCAACCGGGCCATCCTTTGGACGGGTTAAATCTACTATAACTTTTAATTTTTCCCCTGAACTACCAGCATATGCTGTTTCATTCAATATGCTTTGGATTTTATTTTCAAACTTCATCTTCTATCTTTCAATTTATATAGTAACATTATTTATTTATTTAGAAAGGACAAAGCTAAATGAAAATTCTGTGTCTGTCAGACCTGCATCGCTCAGCTACCAAGAAAAGCAATCGGTGGCAGGACAAAGAAATCGCCAAGTTGCTGGACACCCTGAAGCCAGAGCTAATCGTATGCTCTGGAGACATCCACGAAAGCAATGTTCTAAGTCCATATAAGGATTTAGCTGAGCTGTTCCAAGGTATTCCAGCTGTCTGTACGCTTGGCAACCATGAGTTCTATAACCGCACCTACGAAGAAACCATTGGCTTCTACATCAGAAAATATCAGCCAGACAAATATCACGTGCATTACTTAGATATCGTTGGCCGTGTAGAATTTGGCGACATGGTCTTCTTTGGAAATGCGTTGTTCTTCGATGGATCGCTGCTGAAGCACAACCCAGGTCAGAAGGTCGAGGACTTTGCCGATGGAACCTGGTCGGACAAACTTATCAAGGGCTTTGGCAAAGATTGGAAGACATATCATGAGCTTTGCGCTCTTAAGATCAAGAACGAATATGCTGGCTATACGGCCAAGATGACAAAAAGCGAACGACAGAAGAAAGAACTGGTCTTGGTCACCCACCATGTGCCATGCGCCGAACTGAATGTCTGGCCATTCCAACACAATCCATATACTGTCTACAGTGGCTGCGAAAACTTCTTGAAGGGGTTCGACTTCGACTGGGTCATCTGCGGCCATACCCACAACCGTACCGTTGGACAGAACGTATCTGGAAAGAAGAATTGCTTTTCTGGTGGGATAAACGTTGGATCTGACTACGGGATTCTTCAACATTATCTACTGCAGTCAACTCCACTTAGTTATGTTTCCATCGAAGATACGGATGATTTTTTATTTGTTCCATCATATTTGTCAACAGACACTGGTGAGTGGGTAGAAATCAAAGTAAATAGAAACCATGCCAACTAAAGGAGACTCAAAATGAGCGATAAAGCATTTACGATGTACATGATTTATTCTGTCTGCTACCAGGCTATAGTATGGGGTTTGTTTGGTTACGCTGTATTCTTTCTTGGGCATTCTGGTTGGTGGGTTTTGGTGGCTTTGATAGCATCTAACAACCAGTTGGCTTTTTCAAATGGATGGATTCAAGTAGATGGTGAAGAAGCAGATGAATGCGACGACGGTATTTTTGATGAAAAATTGTAGAGGTTTTTTTGCTAAACCTGTTGACAAATCCTCCTTTCGGTTGTATTATATACTATGCTGAAATAACTAAAGGAGATTGACGATGAAAAACCTGAATGCACGTGAAATCGAATTTTTGAACGAACTAAAGGAACTTCTGAAGAAGCATGACGCTGTAATTTCTGCTGACAACCACTTTATTAACTATGGGAATGAACGTGGAGAAGATATTCGCATGACGGTCTGTGCTTATTCCAAGTATGAAAATAATGAAATGACAGCTGAATCCATGGAAATCGATCTTGGAGATTATGTCGATGGGACGTCTAACCTGCAATAAAGGAGACTAATAATGTTGAACTTCGACGACTACAAAAATACCAAACCGTATAAAGCTATCAATTCAAAAGAACGGAAAGAATGGTACGAAGAAGAAAGTCGCCTGCATGAAAAGTTTAAAACCGACCTCTACAAGGATCTTGGAATCGAAGACAGCCCCAAGCGGGACATGTTGTTCGCCCTCGCCTGGGATCACGGTCATGCTGATGGACTGCACAACGTCTATTATCACGCTTCTGAAATGGCGCCTCTTATCAAATGAAGGAGATCGAGAAATGATTGATGAACTTGACAATATGGATGATAATATGTACGATTTTGGGAAGGAGCATGCCAAAACTCGCAAGAAAGAATGTAAAAATTGTGGCAACGTCATTGAGGTCTCATCTCAGAAAGATGGCGATTCTACTCTTCTCGAAGTTCACGTGAGATGCCATTGGTGTGGAAAGTCAGTGAAGTTTCTTCTTCCATGTAGCTAAAAACCCAATCTGTCCAATCTCTGGGTCTTCCTGACGTGGGAAGGCCTTTTCTTTTTGCTCCTTAGATAAATAAGTCTATAGATTATTCATCCTAAGGAAACTACAGTTAGATGACAAACTACATCGAAGTCTTTCAGCTGACGGCAGGTCAAGCTGCCGCAAAACAACTTGAATTGACTAGAACTCCGAAGCTTGCCACTATAAAGGTTGCTGTTGGCGGACAGCCATTTTGGATATATGGAATAGATTACACTGCGTATGGCCGAATCATCGATTGGAACCTAGCCACTAACAACATATTGGCCGGCCACACGGTACTGATAAACTATGAAGAAGATGAAACCGTTCTACCCAACAACGTCTCAAATCACTACATAGCTCTTCTAACCGCTTCAGACATCTCAAATGGATATGTCGATCTTCCAGAGACCCCTCTAGATACTGACAGCATTGGATTGTATGTCAGGAAAGGCGGGGTTCAGATTCCCTTGGTAGATTATACCTGGAATCTAGTTGGCACTCGAATTTATTGGACTGCTTCTGATCTGTCTACTGCGCTCGAAGTAGGCGACGTGCTAGTGGTAGAATATTCTGCCATGCCATATACGAACGCCGAGCTGAAGGTAAAGGAACAGATCGTCGTCAATTCGACAATGCTCCAGACTAAGCGAATAAATCTGACAAATGTCGTCAACCGATATAGGGCGGTGGAATTCACCATCGAGAAAGCTGGATATCAATCTCCAGAATATGACTACCTGATCTTGGAAAATGCGATTGCCTGGAACAAACTAGGTCTCGACGGGATGCTCAGATCTGGAGATGTCATTGAAATTATCTATCACTCGTTTGAGAATGGACTGCCGGACGACTTCAGAATCTATAAGGTCAACGAAGACTTCGACATTACAGCCAAACTCAAAGAATATGCTGGAAACCAAGAATGGACTGCTGAGGCTGCTACCTTCTGGGAGGTCATCCAGGATAGTTCAGATAAGATTAGCGAACTTCTATATGAAAGAATAAGCAACTTCGTCCAGAACCTGAAGGATATCGATACTTGCAATCTGCATGCTCTATATTCCATGTCTAAGGAAATGGACCAGGATAACCTGTTCGCCTACGACATGTATTATCCGCACGATCTCGACCATATCATGAACATCTTTTCGTGCAATCCATCGCTGGTTCTAGCCAATGACAAGCTTCTGCATGACGATGTTCTCAGTGCCTTATGGTCGTCCAATCTAGTAACTAACTTCCAAACCATGTCCATTTCTGCGTTTGTCGACACGATGAACCAAGACCATTTCGTCGACGATCTGACCGACGATTATACTTATGACGATGTCCGGCTTCAGTATTCCTTTGCCAATGCTATTTGGAAGTCAGACTATATCTATTTCTTAGACACTACTATCGAACAAGTATTCAGATCTAATATGGAAGGTTGGCTTACTATAGATCAAGATTACATCGACCACCCTGAGAAATACGAAGATAACAACGACGTCAAGTATCAAATATACAAATATGGCATAGCTCAAGAATATCTGGGTTTCTTGGACTCTATCTTCGACGTGCCTATCTGTTTCAACTCGACTACGTCTGGCGACGTGATTAGAAGATCAGCTAAGATTCTACGCAATATCTGCATGAAGGCCTATGTGAACCGCGAGAATCTCAAGAACATGTCCCAAAAATATAGCATGCTCGGCAGCCATGCGGCAGTTGAAAAGCTTCTCGGGGAGACGTTGCTTAGAAAGTTTTCCAAATCAACTGATTGGAACATCTATGTTGGCGATACCACTGATTTAATCGATTCGACTGCCAATAGATCATATACTGAATCTATCAGTGCAGAAATATTCCTAAACACCTATATGCCCGCCATTAGAGAGCTCTCAGCATCTTCAGTCGAAGTTATCGAATACTACGACAAGACTGAATATATGAATATCTCTGCACAGACGGCATATAAGACTGGAATAATCGACCATATCGTATCTCCAAGCACTGTCGTCTATATAGATACCAATGGAAATCTAGTATCTTCCACCACGATGGTCACCTCTGACGTCTATGGACCTGACTCGTCGCTAGGTCCAGTAAAGACAAGTGGCAATGTCAGATATTGGGATCCAGAGAACATGTTCCTATATAAGCTGAGCACCGAACATACTTCGGCTGACGTTAGAGACTTCTATAGAAATGTTGGACTAGACGATGTTAGATATGGAGAAGATACCTTAGATGGCGTCGATGGTTTGTTATGCACTGTCTTCGATAAGATGGCAGCTGTCAGTGGATATGAACGAGATGCTATAATTCCAGATCTGACCTCTCAGGTATGTGCTCAATATCGGAACTACCAAAGACAGGACGTGCCTTCTAGCCATCTAGTGAATTCTCCAGTAGATCTTTCTCCGATAGATAGAAAATATTCAGGGCAGACCTCTGGCGATCTTCCTTGGGTCAACCACAAGAACACCGTATATCCATCCATAGCTATCACCCCGCTAATCTGGAATCTGGTTGAGAAAGCCTATCTGAAATATCCAACAGTCCTTCAGACGCTCACTACCTCCATGACCGATTCGCTCGATGGTCTAGTGGATCTTAGTGGAAATCTGATGAACTCTTGGAAGTACAATGGACATGAATTTACAGCATATCAGACCAAGTTTGAAGAATCGAACAATCTCGACTACAAGTTCCAGGAAAACGAATATGTGGATCGAGAAGGTCCATTCAATGGCGAGTCAGTTCTAAGAGATTATCTGAAGACAACTGATCCAGCTGACTACAATGAATTGTCTGGATATTATAAGCATATAAAGTCGCTCATCAATTATACGAACAGCATCCCAGATGAAGAACTGGACAAGATGGAATTCTTCAGAAGCCACATCGTCGCCCTGTCAGGAGAGACGATCTACGACCATGATAAGATGTGCATGGATTATTCGTCATGGCTGAGAGAAAATCCATATAAAGAGGTCGTCAATGGCAAGGTGATAACCGCTTATGATGTCGACCAATTTGGAAACAGCCATATGCTATATAAGACTTCTTACGATTTGTTGGTCCCTGGGACAATCTGGACTAGAATTAGAAATTGGCCACTGCCATATCCAATGGCTTATGGATTTGTCGAGAATGTCGAATCGCTTGAGGATGCTCAGACTTGGCTACTAGACAACAATATTCTAATCAAAGGCGACGAAGAAGAATGGTCAGACGTAGTAACTTCTACTCATTATGCTGGAAATATTTCAGGCTCGACATATTCTTACTACGACATGGTTAGACTTGCTGATGGATATAGGGTAGCTCAATGGCATGCTGATACTTCTACCAACCCAGCCAACGAATATTCTGAGTTGCTTCTAATAGTAGATCCAAACTTACAGCAATTCAATATTGGCAATAGCCAGTTTGAGAATCTAATGTGGGCTGTCAACCATTGTTATGACTTCAGGTGCGTCAATGAAGATCTTATTGTCATTGGGCAGGACTATTCCATATCTGGAAATGTCGACAAGATCTACATATTCCAAACTGAATTGGTCGAAGAGGTCTATAAAGGTGGTTCCAATGATTGTCTGAACAAGCAGGATTATGAGATATACAAGAATTTCTTTAGAACCTCTTTCGACGAAGACAAATATCCTGGATCACTTGAAATACCAGGTGGAATAGGAAATTACGTTGGAATGTTCGTAGATGCTTCTAGAACAGCGTATGTCTTCGTATTCGTAAATAATATCGAAGAAGGAAGCATTACGTTAGATTTTAGATTTTTTGACTATAAAACCCGTAAATGGAAGACAATCACATAATGGCCAACATCGACGCACTTCCAAATTATGCTCAAGAAAATATCATTGTCTACGAGAACGAGTTCATCACGTTCGAAACAGTCAATAGATGTTTGGTTCGGCTATTGAACAATGACAAGTCACTATATAATAGTTTAGCAGTGAAGGTCGAAGAGTTGCTTGAGGTCTCGAAGGGATATGGAACCACTAAATCGTTCAAACCAGAGAGCAATCTTACAGTAGAGACAGACGAAGTTCTGCGCCTAACTACTGATGACTTTGGCAAATTTGTTCTTATGGTCGGTACTGATAATGGTGGAACTCATGGTCCTATCGTCATATTGCCTGCTGACGAAGATCTAACCGACGACGACATTGGACAGTCATATACCTTTACAGCAGTCAACGCAGGTGCTCTTTCAGCTAGCACTAAGGTATGCCGCATATATTCAGAACGCGACACCACTGGAGATATCATCAACTTTCTCGGTTCGATGAATTATGCTGATCCAGACGAAACATATCCACAGATGGTAGAATCTTCAACGGACAACTGCCATGGATCTTTTGCAAGAATTATTCTTGTGAAGCATAACGACGAATTCAAGTGGGTGTTCCAAGGCGACGGGACGTTCTGGGCGCCAAAAGATAGTAGCGATGCAATAAGTAGATGGTCAAGCGATGGCCTAGATGTTTAATATTAAGATAAGGTATAGTTCATGTCCAAATTACCATGTTCTCTTGAGAAGAATGGCGACTACTCGAAGATCGAGGAAAAAGTAAGAAAAATGTACGAACGAGAGATGGAGTTCAGCCAATCTAGAACTTCATTTCAAATTGAGAAGTTCATCGGATTGGACGAACACACTCCGGTCACTAGATATCGCCATTTGGCTCATAATAGCTATGCGTTGCTTACGTCGCTCAAGAAAGATCTGATACATAAAGAACGCGTGTCTAGAAAGCTAAAGAAAGCTCAAGATAGAATCCAATTCAAGATAGACCATCCACAAATGTCTGTTGACTTTGACGACGATGCTGATCTTGATCTGAAGCTGATAGAACTGAATATGGAACTTGAAGATATTGAATTGGCTATAAATGGAAAGATGAAGGAATTGACTATATTCGAACGGCTATTAGACGAACTAGAACAACAGAATGGTGGTCCATTCTCATATAGCCAATTGGAATATGAGCAACCAGAATATTGGGAAAAGCGTCTAAGAAGCCAGATGGAAGAAAGCAAGATCGGCGCTTCGTCTGGGCTAGGGGCTGGAAACTTTGCAGCATATAAGAAGGCTATTGCTGTTCCTATTCTAAAGGATGGACAAAATCTGATCCGTCCGTTTGTGCATGCTCAAAATCAAATTGAACAAAAAGAGGTATGATAATGAAATTTCAAGAACATGTGTCTACTATTATTGGAAATAAGGAAGATATTTCAGAAATGACATTTAGCCATTCTACCACATTCAAGGTAGATAAGAAAGATGTTTCTAATATGGTAGATTCTTTGACAAAGAATATCAAATTGCTTAATTCTACGCTAGCTCAAGTAAAATCTGATAATAGCATAGAATTATATGAGTTTCGTAAAATTCTAAGCGATCTTAATAAAATTGCTGAAAAGGTCAGTAATTATCCAAAGTACTAAGAAAGATAAGGAACCATCATGAGCAGAACTAAAAGACGCTGGATAGAACTCAATCCAAAGAGAGAAAACGATTTTCTATCAGCTAAGGACATAACCTATGCTGAATATGAAGGCGATGGTCCAGGTACTGGTAGTACCGATATTGCTCATTATGGTGGTAAGGCCCCCACTATCGAATATGATCTGACCTCGATCCCTTCTCCAGATGCTGATTCTACTGTAGAAGACGTCCGTACTATCGAAGCTGAATTGGATTTGAAGGTATATGCTCCAGAGAATACCACTGACAGAGGCATCATTATCTTCAAAGGCGACGTGACCGGTTGGCCAACCGACGTGTCTACCGGTCTTCAGGACAGAACTAAGCTGAAGAAATCGCTAGACTCAGCTATGTACCTCAAGAAATATGCAAGAGAACATGTCGATGATTCTTCAGATCTGTCGCCATCTAATGCCTGGACAAATCTAACATCGTCTTGGACAGACTTGAGCGGGTCTACTAGCGATTTATTTGTACCTTCTGAGCGTAGAATTCTGAAATGGACCAGAGATTATATGGGCTTTGTTAGAGGACCTGGCGCCCCATCAAATGATCCAGATACTCCAGAAGAAACCCAAACTCGCACCGCACAAATGGAGTTAGCTGCATTTGATCTTGGTCGCACTGATCCAAATGCGTCAGACTTTGCCACTACCAGTGGATGCGTGTTATATAATAGTTCAACTAAGACAGCAGGTCGATTTTTAAAGAGATCAGGTCTATTTGTCAATAAAGACAACACTTCATGTCTTGCTAGCTTTGATAGAAATTTTGTAGTTCCTTCTGAAAAGGCAATACGCGAAACTCAAGAATGGATACGCTTAAAGAATCTTTCAGACGAATGCCGTTATGTCCAAAGGGATTTCCATTTCACCGGATCTTTTTTGCTTCAGAACAACTGGAATGGATCATCTTCTATACCACATTCTGGATCAATATCTGAACGCGATTTGATTCGAGGAGTCATGGGTACAAGTTTCTTCTGGAGATTGCCTAGAGGCAAGATATATGCTGATGCATCTCCGGCCACTACTAAAGGAATATGGTCGAATATAGTAAATGGAACCAGCTATTCATTTTCTTTATATAGAATTAGAGGAGTTACTGAAGATTTGATATGTACATTATCGAGATCAGCAAGTGACACCCCAACACAATATAGTGGTGATATTCTAAGTGGTGTCCCAACACCGGCAGATAGGGTTTTTATCGAAGGCGATAGAATAGCAATAGTGAATAATACTTCAGCTTCTATAAATTTCAAGAATCTGCTAGTTACTCTGAAGTTCGAGATTCTAGGCGAAACACTAACATAAGGGAATAAAAATGAAATTTGAACAGTTGGTTGAAAAGATTATTAAAGAATCGGCTGATTGTATAAAAGAAGATTCTACTAAAATTTATACAATCAAACAAATAAGAAGCAATGGTAAGTTTTCTTTTAAATCTGGAACTTTGCCAGAGCTTATTGAATATTATTCAAATACCCTAAAAGCAGGCGAATCTTATCAAAATGAGAGGGGAAGGAAAAAAATCAATACAAAACCGCGCACAATAGAAGATTTAGTTAAGAACATTCAAAATGCAAAGAAAAATACTGCAGCAAATGGTATTTCTAATGTATTTTTTGATTTAGTAGACAACGAAGAAAATCCCAACTTCAAAAAGTAAAAGCCACTTGGATAGGAATCTAAATGTTTTTAGACAGTAGGCAACAGAAAAATCCAAAGCGGGTAGAACTCATATCTATCTGGGGTAAGATATATTCTACATCCGGTGCGACCATCGATGTGACAGCTGACGTAGTTGATGGCAAGAATGTCTATAGAGCATATCTATATGCTGGACAGACGGTTAGGGTGGTATCTGACAATAGATATCCAACTGCTATTTTCAATACTTGGCGAAGAAATGACTTCACTGACAGAAGCGTGTTAACCACAAGCGAGGCTAGTGACTGCACCATTTCTCCACTAGCGCCTGCTGGCATTCCTAATTCTTCAAGAACCACTACTGTCACGATGGGAAATGTTGATTCAGAAATTGAAGTCATTTATGACAAATATGTAGTGTTCGATCCATATACCATAATCGAAAAACATCATGCTCCAACAGAACTTGGTAGAAGAATCACTACAGGAACTATTCCATATGCTATCAGTGGCGACTGGTTCCTATTGGGTTCTACATATTATGCAAAGGTTGGCAGCAACTTAACCCTCACTCTGAATTCTGTATTCTCAACTGATAACGATAGAAAAACTGGATTTAGCGTTTCGAGTTCTGATTCCTTCAGAAAGAACTATCGGTATGCTACCATAAGTTCTGGAAGATATTATTACGAGCTTCAGTGGGGTGTCATATCGTCGCCAACTGCAGTGTCCATAACCAATGAAGCAACTAAATCCACTGACGTAGTTGCTCATACTTTTGTGGTTCCAGATATAACAGGCACTTATTATCCAGGAGTCATCGCAAGACGCTACTATAGATTGGCAGTAAATTCTGGACAATATGCAGCGGCTACTGGTGTGTCACCTGGCCATGTGGAAATTAGACCAGTTGGTAAGTCTACTGTCTATAGCCAAATATATCTTGGATATGGAGAGACGGTTCAAACCATAGCAGACGAATACCATACGTCGAGCACTTATGTATTTGACTACTGGCAATCTGTCGCAGGTCTGACGTTTGGTTCTTCCAGCGCCTATTCAACAACCTGCCAATTCAACGTTAGAAATGACGATGAAGATCCAGGCAATAAAACAGTAACTGCTGTCTATAGATTGGTTGGATATCTATTGACAGTACAAACCAAATTATCCAATATAGCTACCTTCAATCCAGTTGGAATGTCTCCCGCTATTCCGGCTGTGATAGATTCTGCCAATTGTGTACCTCCGTCCGGAATAGTTGCTATAAATGGAACAGCTACTGTAGCTACTATTCAAGATGGAACGACAGTGGCTCTAAAATTATCAGCTGCTTTGAATTCCGATCCAGGATCAACCACCAATTTTCTGGAACCATATAACGCCTCTAACAAATATCTGACATATGGTGGGTATAGATATTATTTTACCGGATGGACAGCTACTGTAAACCCACCAGATGGATCTACCAGTCAAACCCCAACCTTTTCTATGCCGGCAGCTGCAGTTACTGTCACTGCTAATTTCAGAATAGCATATAAGATCGATGAAATAGTTGAGTTCTGGCCTTTCGATGGAGCAGCGACGGATTCGATACAATCTGGAAATCAAAGACAATCAACTGGTCCTGGAGCTGCTTGGGGAGTAGCCGACATCATTCAAAGAACTCGTTATGCTTTTAGCTCAACCTCTGTTCCATTTACGCCAACCGCAGTCCCTTGGGGAAATTTAGCTACTCTTAGAGATGCTTGGATAGATACGTCAAATGCGCTAATGACTGGAGCTGGAATATTAAATATTGATTTTAGCACAGAAGTTCCTACCTGCACGATCAGACCATATTATTTCGATTCGCTTAAAGTGGGTTCTTCTTTCTATTCAATAACTAACTCATCTGCTTCTAGTTTGTCCTTTGCTTCAAATACTATAGTTAGATATATTATGCGAGGCGCTGTGAGAATGACACTTGGCGACACTGTATTATTTGATCCAGTTTATGCATATAGAGAAGTCAATATTGATAATACGCCTCCATTTGTTGATTATGTTGATTTTTCAGCTAGAAATAAGTATATTGGAAGAAAGATAATCACTCCAATAGAATCAAGTGATACAGCATTTGACGAACCTTCTTGGAATACTGGTGGCGCTGGTACCTGGGTAGATACATATGGATATGCATCTAGTTCTGGAGTAGCTTTGGCAAATGTTTCGCTAACTGTTTCCAATATAAAGGATTTTACAGTTAGATATAGATTCTTAAAAATATATAAAACATATATATTGAGTGTCTATGATGGACAGGGTGGTAAGAACAACGCGGTAGTTGGAACTTTAAATCCAATATCTTATTCAAGTGCGCTTGCTTCTCCGAGAGATAGATGGCAAAACTCTCAGTTTCCAGCTTCTCAATTTATAGCATGGAGAGACAGTACTTATGCAGCTAACCCCCCATATGTGCCAGGGGTAGCTAACGTCAATAATCCAACCACCACTTTTCAGAATAATACTCAAGAAAATTCAAATGTCTATGCTTATTCTAGGACGTGGTATCGAGGAGAAACTCTCAGAGGCCATCTACGTCAGAACACGCTTACCCCTAGCAATAGCTTATATATTTCTTCTTCAACTGGTGGAAATACTGATTGGATAGATGCTCCAGGCGACACATTTGCTGGCATTACTCACCTGAGTGGCGGCAATTCAATACAGGAAAATCTTTATCTATCTTGCTATTTGGAAGATTGCAAATATGCTTCTATAGATAGTGGTGTTCCGCCGAATCTACATCCAACTGTTTGGGATTATGTCAATTATGGACCTATGATCTCCATACCGTATTTTGATACTGAAATAAGAGGATCTGGACACGTCGATGGTATGGATGGTACTCCCAACCCAGACGCTTATAGAGAGCATTATTGTGATTATACTGCCGATATATCAGCAGTTAGATCTAAGACAGATTATACTGATTCTAGAAATATGAGAAATATAGGCGGTCTATTTCAAGGGGCTGGTTCGAACTTGATACCTGAAGCTTCTATCCATAAGTTATATGTGAAATTCTGTCTAATCATGCGGAATATAAATCCAGGTGCTATTGAAGAAGACGGCATGAAAATCTCATATGGAACCTTGCTTGGCGCCAAGACTGATCTATTATATATTAGACTAAACACTGATAGAAATCGAGGAATGGTCATCAGAGGAACTCTCGTTATTCCTTCGCCATATGCTGATTATGTCACCAACAAATATTTCTTCTTTAGCGTAAGATCAAGATCTGAAACCGGTTGGGCTATTCTAATGGCTGATATAGATCATCCAAATCTCGCCAACACCCCATGATCTATCTTTTCTAGAAGGTTGAGATAAATAAACTAAACCATGAAACAATTGGAACGCTATGTCTAAAATATCTAGAAGATTTGTCGAACTCACTTGGGCCAATACAAACGACGTTCTCCGAGCCCAGGATATTCCAGTCACCTCACTGGCTTCTATAAAAGACTATTTAGATCAGCATGGATTGGACATATCTACTCTGTCTGGAGACGTTGCTTCTCTTCAGCTTCAGGATGGAGTGCTCGAAGGATATTTTGCAGATTTCTTGCCTCTATCTGGAACCACTGAGCTAACTGGAAATATTATTCCAGCTGTCACCAACACCCTCGACCTTGGATCTATTTCTAGAACTTTTAGAGATATCTATGTGTCTGGATATTCGCTCAAAACTAAGATAACTTCTATAGAATCGAGCGTCTCAGCCAACGCTTCAGACATATCTGATCTTGAATCAGACATGTCAATCGCCCAGGCGGACATATCGGATATCGACGGAAGACTAGGTATTGTATCCGGAAATTTGGACGCCCTTGAAATAATGGTTGCTGGAATAGGTGGATCCATTTCAAGCTACATTCCGCTATCTAGAACAGACACCATATATGGAGAGCTTACTCCAAATGTAACTGACACCCATACTCTTGGAACTAATTCAAGACGTTGGGGCGATCTATATATCAGTAACTTTGGCAGCGTATCTGGAAAGCTAAACACCCTTGATTCAGACATAACATCACTTGCCGGATCTATATCGATGAACTCCATTAATATAGGGGTTCTATCTGCACAGGTTGGGTATCTATCAGCAGATACTGCTACATATGGTCAAGACATCATCAATCTTTCTGGATTCATCGATACGCTTGATCTGAAGGTAGATACTGTTTCTGGGGATCTAACCACTTATATAGATAGCGTTTCAGCTATTGCTGACATGAACTTCGCACTCATTCAACTCTTGGAAACCAGTGCTCAAACCCTATCTGCTGATCTCGATTCCAAATTCGATTCCCTTTCAGCAGCTATAGATCTAATCGACGTATCTGGAATCAGTCAGATTGCCCTCGAAGTCGATCTGCTAAGCGCTGATGTTGAAATTCTAAAGGCTGACGTTTCTGGCCATGGGAACTCAATATTCGATTTAGAAAGTCAAATGGCGTCGCTCTCCTCTCAGGTTGGAGATTATGATGCTGATGATTTTGTCAAGGCTGATGGATCCAATCTAGTATCTGGCAATCTCAGACCTTTCGACGTCACTGGAAATACCTTAGGTGATTCGACAAACACCTGGGCTGATCTATTTCTCACTGGATATGGATCGGTCACAGGAACCATAAACACGTTGAGCTCAGACTTCTATAATAGAGACTATGAAAATATCTTCAACAACGGAGCGTCCATTTCGCCGGCCTCTGGAATGGATTTCTCAACTGACTTCGCATTGACCCCAGGCGATAAAATAGGATTCTCCTTAGGAAACATCAAATATCTAAGAAATAACGTCTTAGAAACTGAAGTGTCAGCCATCGACAATCCATATCAGCCAATAGACGAACTTGACTTTGCTAGATTAGAAACTGGAATGTACCAATTATCTGCTGATGTTCTCAGTGGTGGATGGTTAGCTAAATTCAATGTGCTCAATTTCTTATATAGAGAGACAGACCTCGATAATCTATCAGCAGACCATATCATTCAGTTGGCCATGACTGGTCATCCGGAACTATCTGGAAAGATCTTCTTCCGACAAGCTATTACAGTGACTGACAACGATCCTGATCTGCCATCAGCTGACTTCTCTCTTTGGACACCATTGAATGGATTATCTAACGTAGAAGAAGTTGTCTCACTTTCTGGCGATCCACGGGTTCTAACTTCTATCGATTCAGGGTCTATATTCACCAACGAAGGTGCATCGTCAGTGGTCTGGTTCGAATTGCCTTCTGCAGTTCCTGGATTGAACTTCAAATTTATCTGTCAGGATGCCAATGGACTCCAGATAAATGCTACAAATGGAAATACCATTAGAATAGCTGGAACAGAATCAGCGGCTGATGGAAATGTAGAATCTACCACTGTTGGTTCTATTTTATCTATATACGCCATAAATACCTCTGAATGGTATGGAACCAGCGATGCCGGAACCTGGAATGTCACCTAATGAATCGATTAACTAGAGGAACTCTAAATGTACAACCCAAACGCACATTCTGGAATAGCTGAAACCAAAGGATGGATGCATCTTAACGATGCTGACATTCAGGAGGTTCTCGGTCAAGAAGGTCTCGACGCCAACGTTGGAGAGGTCTCTGCCAAGTTCGCCATGCTTACCTATCAGGTCAACGCTACTCCTATAGAATTGTCTGGAGATATCAACGTCGATTCAACCAACGTCTACGATATCTATTCTAGGATAGTAGAAACCGATGGATCTAATTACTACATGGCCTTTGCTCCACCAGGAACCGGATTGGCTGAAGCGAAGTGGCAGATCCAAAAGATTCTCCCAAGTGGTTCAAGACAATGGGCAAGCAATGCTCAATTTAATCAAGTAGCTACTCCGCCTCTATCTGGATTAACTTACAACTACTAGGAGGTAGCTAATGTCTCTTGCGCCTACTTTCGACGTCTTCCTCGGGAAGCCAATTAGCCATGACCATCAGGATATCACAAATTCTAAATATCTACCATTGTCTGGAACTGATCAGCTTTATGGCAATATAATTCCTTCTATAAGTGGAGTTGTTATTGGTTCTGAAGCAACTCCGTTGTCTGCCATACACACCCATGGAATATATTTTGAAGTCAACGGACAACCAGAATATCAAGAAGGCTGTGTGTTCTATGATGCTTCCGACAAAACCCTTTCAATATATCCAGATATTTCTGGCGTATCGCTTCAAATTGGACAAGAAAATTGGATTCGAGTTGACAATAGATCTGGAGTAGACATATCAAATGGAGACGTTGTCTATATAAATGGCGCCCATGGAAATAGACCAACTATTGAAAAAATTGATTGTGGTTCATTAGTAGAATGCGCTGAAAAGACAATAGGGATAGCTACTCACGATATAGATAACGATAAAATTGGATATGTTACTTCTTTTGGTTTAGTTCGTGATGTGGATACTGAAGGAATTACAGCCGGCGACGAATTATGGCTATCGACCGAAGCTGGAAAGTTCATTAATGTTCGGCCAACTTTTCCAAATAAGGCCATAAAAATTGGATATTGTTTATATGAAAACAAAAATCATGGCATAATTTTCGTCAACATACAGACAGCTGCTAACCATGATGAAGTAGTTGACGCAGTAATTGAACTTAGTGGAACCTTCGACAGTAATGGAGACATCACCCATGAGTTCACTGGATTCGAATATCCAGAACAAGTAGATGTCATTTACGACGAATTAGCTAGAACTATAACTATTTCTGGCAACATCGATCTATATTATCATGGTAAGTTGGTTCCAGAAACCTCTGGAACTACTTGGACCTCTGATCCGCATGACGAATCTCCAACTGCTCCATTATTCTTAAAATATAATGCCAATCAGTTCGAATGGTCAACCGATCCCTGGAACTTCTATGAGGCCCAGATCGCTTATGTCTGCTACAAATCCACTGGGGCTTTCTGCTTTGCTCAGAAAGAAATTCACGGGTTCATGCCATGGCAGACACATGAAGTTCTACACAAGAAGATTGGAACCTTTAGAGATTCTGGTGGCGATTTGTCCGGATTCGTTCTCAATTCCACTACTGCAAACAATAGACGACCATTAGTTACCCAGTGTAGAATCTTCGACGAAGACAACCCAGCTACTCTTCAAGCATTGGCAGTTAGAAACCAATATACTAGATTCTGGCTGACATCTACTAATACAGCGAACTTCTTGACTGACCAAACTGAAATAGTGTCATTGAACGGTGGAATTCCACAATGGAACCAATTTGTTGGCAATAGCTGGCAGTTGACTACCATGACAAACAATCAGCGCATGAGTGTCTGGGTTATTGCTTTAGAAGCTACCTCTGATGCCAAATCTAAGAAACATAGATTCCTGTTCATGCCAGGGCAATCGGTTGGCAATCTCGCTTCTCAACAAGCTTTGAGTCCACTCGATCTGAACGTCGGAGAACTTCTGACCTTGTCGCCCGAGTTCGTATTCATAGCTCAGATAATCATTTCATATGTTGGTGGAAACTGGCAGATAGAACAGACACGATCGCTCACTGGAAGTCGGGCGTTGACCATATCTCAAGCTGGAGCATTTCTGACAAGCGTAAATGCTTCTCAGGTGGCAGTCGATACCTCTGACTTCGAGAATATTCCAACGTCGGCAGATACTGTTCAGAAGTCGCTTGCATATCTCGACAATTATAAGTTCGTTGGAAGTTTTGATGATCTCGGTGGATCTAACATAACTTGGGATAGCGACGAACTTGTAGTGAACCATGGATTGAACGATCACTATATCATGTATAGATTCTTCGACGTAAGTGGCAATACATATCTGCCAGGACAAGTGGATCCATTCGCAAGTAATGTCTCTGCTAGGTTTGACTTTGATGGATTGGATAAGCCGACGTCAGCTGACACATATCATCTGATAATACAGAAATAAGGAATAGATAAATGGCCTACAAATTTGGAAATCTTCAAGCAAGTAGCATAAACGTATATGATCCAGATACCGGTTTGTCGGTAGCTTCAAAACTAACAGAAAATACGACAGTTAACCTCAATAATTCAATGACTGCTTCTGAGATTCAAGCACTGATAAATCAGCAGCCTAAAGATTTGAATGGATATATCCTAACTTTCCAGTTTGCCGATGGTGAATATACCATAGATTCGTCTTTAGATTTTTATGGTTTTTTAAATGGATTCCTTATTGTTCAAGGCAATGAAGGAGATAATACACTATCAACTACTAAAGCGGTATTTTTAAATGGTTCATCGATATCGGGAAGCCCTGTTCTTGATTTTAGTTGGTGTACAGCAACCATTTATACATATTATTTAAAAATATCTTGTTCTGATTCAAGTAATGCTGCATGCATAAGATATTCTACTAATTCGTACCAAAGTCCTAATTATTGCTATTGTTTAGGTTCTGGCAAATCTAATAGTACAAGCTATGGCATACAAATATTTAGAGGAGCTGGGCATAGGATCGACAATTGTTATTTTTCAAATATGACTGAGGGTGTATATATATCAGGTGGTGTTGGTAGAATATCTAATTGTAATACGACTGGTACACTTCCAACAACTGGCGCTAAAGTTATTAATAATGGAATTTTAGGTATTTCGAGCAGTCCGATGATAGGATCTACTGATAATATTATTAATAATGCTGATTGTATGCTTATTGAAAACCTTACAGCAGCTAAAACTGTAAATTTAGACAGTTCAATGTCTGCTGCAGACATTCAAAAAATAATCAACTCGCAGCCAAAGAATTTAAATGGTCAATCTCTGACATTTCAGTTTGCTGATGGAACATACAATTTAAATGCTAGACTTATTTTTCAAGGCTTTAAAAATGGCCTATTATTCATAAGGGGAAATACAGCTGATAACACTCTTTCAACGACCAAAGCAGTGTTTCTAAACTTTTCTGGTAGTGGTTCATTTATATATATCGTAGACTGTGATAGACCACGAGTACAATATATGAAGGTACAAGTTGCTGACACCACTGGCATAGCAGGTGCTATACAAA